>Ga0164296_1000478_pt1 | contig 47347 bp, 16 predicted proteins | sample GEODES057metaG_FD_113533 | JGI IMG/M metagenome (GOLD analysis project Ga0164296, IMG submission 113533) | Dystrophic lake water microbial communities from Trout Bog Lake, Wisconsin, USA - GEODES057 metaG | ecosystem: Environmental > Aquatic > Freshwater > Lake | place: USA: Trout Bog Lake...
CATACAAGGCATAGAAGCCCTATCAATGCGGTCTTGAATGTATTTGCTGGATTGTGTGCCTATACTTTTCTGGAAAGATTGCCGTCGATTTTTAACTAGGTAACACCCAAAACTCACGTTATTATTAATGTAAATTGGATTGTCTTATTCTCTTATAGAATGCTCGATAGTGAGTCCTTCTTTGTGGTAAAAATGTTACTATAAGGGACTTATTAGCTTCCAAATATAAAAACTGTAAGAAATTCTCCTATAATAAGTTGAAATGTCCCCTATTACTTTGTTAGAACCTATTCACCTTTGCAAAGGGTTTGATAATAAGTGCCTTAAATAGTTTTTTTGAGGGTAATAAAATTCATTACACGACTTGGTGCAGTTTTTCTACTTTAAATTACATAACAAAATGCGATTGCTTCAGATGCTACATTCATTTCTTGCTACTTTTCGTTTTAATATCTTTTCAACGACAATTATTATTTTTTTGTTCCCACTTTTTACTTTTTCACAAAATAGGCTTATCACAGGAACAATAGAAGATAGTATGAGAAAGCCATTGGAGGGGGTAACAGTTAAAGTGAAGAATAGGAATATCTCTACTGTCAGCGATAAAGATGGTCATTTTAAGATAAAAGTAGATGAGGATAATGTTACCCTGTCTTTTTCCCATATTGGTTATGCAACAAAAGAGATAAAAGTTGGGGTCTCGACCAATATTGATGTTTACCTAATTGAGAGTACCAGTACACTTAATGAAGTAGTTGTAATAGGTTATGGTAGTGTAAAAAAGAAAGATCTTACTGGATCTGTGTCTAAAGTTGATATGTCTGATTTGCAAAAAGCACCAGTACGTTCTTTTGATGAAGCTTTGGCAGGAAGGGTAGCAGGAGTGCAAGTATCTTCATCTGACGGACAACCAGGTGCTGCTGTAAACATTGTTATCCGTGGAAACAATTCTATTACCCAGGACAATTCCCCACTATATGTTATAGATGGGTTTCCCATAGAAAACCCAAATAACAATATTATAGATCCATCAGAAATTGAGAGTATGGAAATACTTAAGGATGCTTCTGCCACTGCTATATATGGGTCGAGGGGGGCAAACGGGGTTATCATTATCACTACAAAAAAAGGTAAAATCGGGACGCCTGTAGTTTCTTTTGATACTTACTATGGTAATCAAAAAAAGGTAAAGGAAATACCTTTGATGAGTGCTTATGATTTTGTAAAGTACCAGTTAGAATTAAGCCCCGCAACTGCCACAACAACCTATTTAAATAATGGAAAGACTTTAGATTCATACAAAAACTTTGTTGGAACAAATTGGCAAGACTTGTTATTTAGAAATGGCAGTCAGGAAAATGGACACTTGGCCGTTACAGGTGGTACTGAAAAAACAAAATATTCAATTTCGGGATCTGCATTTGGGCAGAATGGGATTATTCTGAACTCAGATTATAGCCGTTATCAGGGTAGAGTTGTATTGGATCAAACAATTAATGACAAACTAAAGGTTGGCGTAAATATTAACTATAGTAATTTGATACAGAATGGCGTTCCACCTTCTACGAACAGTACTTCAGTTCCTGCATTGATGAGTAGTGTATGGGGATACAGACCTGTTACAGGAAGCCTTAACGTTGATTTATTAAATCAATTGTTCGATCCGTCGATTGATCCAAACAATGATTATCGTTCAAACCCAATCATCACCGTAAAGAATCAAGTACTGGTGAACACAACCAATTCTTTGGTTGGTAATGCTTATGTTGACTATACAATAGCTACAGGGCTGAAATTGAGGTCAACTCTTGGTATCGAAAGAAGCCAACTCAGGAATGATGTTTTCAATAATTCTAATACACGTTCGGGTAGTGCTTTAGGAACAAATGGTGTAAATGGGTCAATTACGTACAACGAACATAATTCGTGGGTTAATGAGAATACACTTACGTACAATAAAAAAATTAACAATAAAAATCAATTAAATATTGTAGGAGGATGTACTGAACAAGGTGATATTACAGATAGCTATGGCTTTTCTGCCAGACAAATTCCCTTGTCAGTACAGTCTCTAGGTCTTGGGAGCCTAAGTTCGGGCACGCCCTATTCAGTTATTTCCACTCCCCCACAAAATTGGACTTTACTTTCATTTCTCACAAGGGCAAATTATTCAATTGATTCAAAATATCTATTTACTGCGTCCTTTCGGGCTGATGGCTCATCAAAGTTTGTAAGTAATAATAGATGGGGATATTTTCCTTCTGCAGCCTTTGCTTGGCGAATTGGAAGTGAACAATTTGTCAAACAGTTAACATGGTTGTCAGATGCAAAGCTAAGAACTAGTTATGGGATAACTGGTAATAATAGAGTGGGGGATTTTGTTTATTCAAATGCGATTAGTGAGCCTGTTAGTGCTGATTATGGCTTTAACAATGGAACTAGTGATGGAGCTGTGCCTACCAATCTTGGAAACACAAACCTGAAATGGGAGACTACTGCTCAGACTGATATGGGATTGGATGTTTCCTTATTTGGTAATCGAATAGATATTACAACGGATTATTATCGTAAAAATACAAGTAACCTATTGCTAAATGCCAATCTTAGACCATCATCTGGATACACTGCCGATTATAAGAACATTGGGGATGTTCAAAATGAGGGATTTGAGTTTAGTTTTAATACTATCAATATTCGAACAACTACTTTTTTATGGTCAACGTCCTTCAACATCTCTTTCAACAGAAGCAAGATAATTTCGTTGGCTAACAATCAGGAGTCTTTGGTTTCGACTGTTCAGTCTTTCTCCGATCCTTTGTATATGGCAAAAGTGGGGCAACCTATTGCACAAATCATTGGCTATGTATGGGATGGTGTTTATCAACTGAAAGATTTTAATGAAGTAAATGGGAAATATACTTTGAAAAGTAATGTAACTAGTAATGGTAATCCAAGTAGTACAGTACAGCCAGGTGACATAAAATACAAGGATATAAATGGTGATGGGATTGTAAATAGTAGTGACAGAACCGTTATTGGAAGACCTTATCCCAAACATATTGGCGGTATTACCAATAACCTAAAGTATAAGAATCTTGATTTGAATGTTTTTTTTCAATGGTCTTATGGCAATGATATTGTTAACCTAAACAGAGCTGAGTTTGATGGTAACCAATTAGCTAGAACAGGATTAAACCAGTATGCAAGTTACATAAATAGATGGTCTTTAGCCAACGCAAATACAAATATTTATCGTACAAACGGTGGGGGACCTACTGGAGTATATTCTTCTAGAATAATAGAAGATGGTTCTTACATTAGATTGAAAACGGTTTCAATTGGTTACAACCTTCTACCAATTAAATTGAAAGGTGCTGGAATACGGACTTTAAGAATATATGTATCTGGGCAAAATCTAATTACATGGACAAAATATTCAGGGTATGATCCTGAGGTATCAGTTTATCAAGGTGCTCTTACCCCTGGGGCAGATTACTCTCCTTATCCAAGAGCTAGGACATTTATTTTGGGAGCTAACGTTACTTTTTAAAAAATCAATGACAGCGTATGAATAAAAATTATTCAAAGATGAAAAATATAAAGGACATAAGATGGGTAGGTGTTTTTTTGATGTTAGTAAGTGTAACATCAATATCATCTTGCAACAAATATCTTAGTACACAACCTACTACATTCTTTCCTGTAAACAGCTATTTTCAAACAGCTGACGAAATGAATAGTGCGCTTACAGGAGTTTATCAAATATTAGCTTCTGGGAATCTTTATGGCGAAAATTTATGGTGTTTTCTAAATTCAGGAACAGACGAATCCTTTTACGCAAGAAGTAGTACAACCACAGGCACACAGGTATATAATTATACTTTTTCGGATGGTGTTATTGGTGGTTTTTGGACGGATTTGTACACTGGTATCAACCGGGCTAATTTAATTTTGGACAATATCAATAAGCCAGTTATGGATTCTGTATCTAGAAATTCGGTAAAAGGAGAAGCGTTATTTCTTAGGGCTTTTTATTATTTTCAGCTAGTTTCAAATTGGGGCGATGTGCCAATGCCTCTTCACGCCACTACTTCACCTGATAGTATTTATTTTCCCAAAACCATGTCTAAGGTAATCTATGCTCAAATAATCAACGATATGACTGCGGCGGACAGTCTAGTTTATCCAATCACTCATTGGGGATTTTCTGGTCGAATTTCTCAAACAACAGTAGAGGGTATTTTGGCAAGGGTTTGCCTTTTTAGGGCTGGTTATCCTTTTACTGATAGTAGTTCCTATTGGTTTTCGCAAGCATTAAATTGGTCAAACAAAGTAATCAATTCTGGTAATCATTCATTGAATCCAAGCTATAGTCAAATTTTTATTAATCAATGTCAAAACTTGTATGATATAAAAGAAAGTATGTGGGAGGTTGAATTTGTTGGCAATGGTATTGGTACTAATACCCAAACTTATGGATGGGTAGGTAGTGCAAATGGTATTGCTTGTAGTGATAACAATATTGGCTATTCATACGGTTTTTTAAATACCACTGCCACTCTTTTTAATGCATATTCAGGGAATAAGTTACTTTCTTCGCCTGATACGCGTAGAGACTGGAATATTGCACCCTTCTCTTACAAATCCTACACTAATAGCGTATCTGGTGTTATCGACAGTACCGTTATGACAACTTGGGCAATTACTTCTATCTATAATAGGAATGTTGGGAAGTGGCGACGTTCTTATGAACTTGCATCCCCTAAAAGCAAAAACTTTACCTCAATCAATTTCCCCGTATTACGGTATGCTGATGTATTACTAATGAAGGCAGAAGCTGAAAATGAAATAAATCAAGGCCCTACAACTGATGCTTATGAAGCAATAAATCAAGTGAGGAGAAGGGCTTACGGATTTCCTATCGATATAGCAAACAAAATATCTGATTTGCCAATTGGGCTTGGATATACTGCTTTTCAACAGGCAGTATACAATGAGCGATTGCTAGAACTCTGCTTCGAGGGTTTACGGAGGAACGACTTGATTAGATGGGGGATTTTTATCCCAACTATGAAGGCATTGGCCAATCAGATTACTACAACAGCACCAAGCAATTTTCTTTATGCAGCGATGGCTGGAAATAATGTTCAGCCTAAACACCTTTTATTTCCAATACCTAGTAGCGAAATGTCGCTAAACCCTGGTATTGGCAGCCAGAATTTTGGATGGTAGGACTTTAGTGATAAGATATAAGTTATGAATTATGAGTGTGGAGAAGGCTTCTGGGGGAAGGTGCGACAAATATAACGGAGTAAACGTGGATTCTAGTGGAATAAGTGACAATTTGTTGAGGTAAGAAGCGGTTTGTTAAATTGAAAATTATTAAAAAATGATGATGAGAAATTCTATAGTAATATTAATCTTTTTAATGGTTGCTGGTGCTTGTACTAAGAAGGAGGTAAGTTCAGTTTCATTCAATGTTACAACGGTCTCTACTTTGTATAATGTAGGTGATACTGTAAACTTTATAATGAGTGGCAACCCAGATTATATTGTTTTTTATTCTGGCGAGAATGGGCATAGATACCAAAATAGGAATAGAATATCTGTAATTGGAGGCATACCGATACTGAGTTTTTTGAGTTACGAACAATATACAAGAGACACGACTACCAATTCATTGCATCTTTTGGTATCAAAAGATTTTAATGGCAATTATGATTCCTCTGCTGTAGACAGTGCAACTTGGATAGATATTTCTAATAGGGCAACTCTTTCAACTGGAAAAAGCAATACAACATCTGGTAATATTAATCTTTCAGATTTTGTTAGTCAGGATACACCTGTTTATTTAGCCTTTAAATATACTGACCAACAGAATGGTGTTAATTATCAGCGGAATTGGACAATTACCAATCTCGCATTAATTAACTACCTCCCAGATAGCAGTACAACAACCCTATTAAATATTTCTAGTAGCAATACTTGGCTAAGTGTTAATACGTCTGGTACATCAGTTAATTGGGGAGTTACTAATTCTTATCTAAAAATAGCTGGCGGATCTCCAACAGTTCCATCAAATGAAGTGTACTTAATATCCAAACCTGTAAATCTTACTGCCGTATTGCCAGATACTGGTATACCCTTGAAAACTATATCAGACAATCCATTACAAATTTATCCTTACATCTTTACTAAATCTGGCACATACACGGTAACATTCGATGCAAGGAATGCAAATGTTTATAGCGGCACTAGTACAACAAAGACAATAATATTAACCATAAAATAGCGTCAAAGAAAGAAATGATAATTTATATGAGAAAGAAGGGAAATTATATTGGATTGATAAGAACTGATACTCTTGGAATATTTAAAAATATTCTGAAAGAGGTTAGTTTTTTTCTGATAATACTGTCCTTTCTTTTGTTCAATAGTAATACTGCAGAAGCTCAGTTGATCGACAAGGCTTTTACTAATGCCCAACAGCATTGTAAGAACATGTTGCTAAAAGACAAGAATACTTCAAAGCCACCTCGTACTACAAAACCAGATGGTACCCTGTCACCTTGTTTTAGTATTTATGATTGGACGAGCGGATTTTTTGCAGGTAATCTTTGGTATACTTACGAAGCAACCAAGGATGAGACCGTAAAAGATGGAGCAATTAAGTTTACAGAAGCATTAGATACATTACAATACTTTACAGGTAACCACGATTTGGGCTTTATGCTTTATTGCAGTTATGGTAATGGCTACCGACTTACACACAATGAAAAGTATAAAGATGTATTGGTTCAGGCTGCAAAATCTCTTTCAACACGGTTTAATCCTACGATTGGTTGTATAAAAAGTTGGAACCAAATGCCTTCATGGGATGGTAAAACAGTTTGGCATTATCCAGTAATCGTTGATAACATGATGAACCTCGAGTTATTATTTTTTGCGTCCAAGGTAACCGGCGATACTTCTTTTAAACATATAGCTGTCACTCATGCGTTGACTACTATGAAAAACCACATTAGACCTGATTACAGTACTTACCATGTAGTAGATTATGATTCAACTACAGGTAAAGTACTGCATCAGGAAACATTTCAGGGATATGCCAATAACTCTACTTGGGCTAGAGGTCAGGCATGGAGTATTTATGGTTTTACGATGGTTTATCGAGAAACAGGCGATAAGCGGTTCTTAGAAACTGCACAACACTTAGCTGATTTTTTTTTAAACAATTCTAGACTTTCAAAGGATAAGATACCTCTTTGGGACTTTAATGTGAACCAGCTAGGGTATCATCCACAGTTTAAATATGATTCTACTAAATATAGAGAAATTCCTCGTGATGTATCTGCTGCGGCAGTGGTAGCTTCGGCATTATTTGATTTGAGTAAGTTTTCTGGAAAGAAAGGAATTGCGTACAAGAAAGCTGCAATTGAAATAATCAAAACAATAGCTAGTCCACAGTATACAGCTGAGGTAGGTAGTAATAACAACTTTATATTGAAACATGCAACAGGTAACTTTCCTGGCGATTCCGAAATAGACAAGCCATTGGTTTATGCTGATTACTATTATTTGGAAGCATTGCTGAAATATAAAAAAACGTTGAATAAATAAAAAACAATTGAAAAGAGCATTCTTATTTTTTGGGGTAATTACAATTTTCGTAATGATACAGCCTTTGTTTTCACAAGAAACAAAAGCTAGTCAGCGTGTCATTTCTGTAGATGTGTCTCAAACAAAGGGAAAGACAAGTAGAGTTTGGCAAAAATGTATCGGTGCAGGAAGGGCAAATGAAGGACTACGTGCCGATTGGCAAGAACAGTTGAAGCAGGTAAAGCAGGACTGCGGGTTTGAGTATATCCGGATGCATGGCTTGTTGCACGATGATATGGGTGTTTATTTTGAAAACGAAAAAGGTAACCCCATTTACAATTGGCAGTATATTGATAAGTTGTATGATTATCTCCTAAGTATCAATATAAAACCCTTCGTTTCGCTGACGTTTATGCCGAGCGCATTGGCAAGTGGCACAAAGACACAGTTTTGGTGGAAGGCAAACATAACTCCACCAAAATCTTATGAAAAATGGGGAGACCTTATCAAGGCATTAACCGAACATTTTACAGAAAGATATGGCACTGAGGAAGTGAAGACTTGGTATTTTGAAGGATGGAATGAGCCTAACCTTATGGGCTTTTGGACGGGCGATATGCAAGAGTTCTTTAAACTTTACGATGCAAGTGCCCATGCCATAAAAAGTGTTTGTCCTGATTATCGTGTTGGTGGTCCTGGCACTGCGGGCAATGCTTGGGCAAAGGAAATGATTGACTATTGCATCAAGAATAATTGCCCCATTGATTTTATATCCACCCATAATTATGCTTCAAAACACGGGTTTTTGGATGAGAACGGAAAGATGGGTTCAATACTCAGCAATAAACCAAAAGCCATTACGGATGGGGTAATATATGTTCGGCATCAGATTGATAGCTCTTCATTACCCAATCTTGAGCTTCATTATACCGAATGGAGTGCCTCTCCCACACCAAGGGATCCTATACATGATTCGTACCACGAAGCCACTTTTATTTTGGATAAAATCAAGGGGACGGAACATGTAGCCAATTCGATGTCATATTGGGTATTCACAGATATTTTTGAAGAACAGGGGCCAAGGACTACGCCATTTCATGGAGGCTTTGGGTTGATGAATTATCAATCCATAAAAAAACCTGCTTATTACAGCTATCAATTTCTCAATAAACTAGGCAATACTGAATTGAAAAATTCAGATGCTGCTTCATGGGTTTGCAAAAGCGAAAACGGTAACATCCAAGCATTGTTCTGGGACTTTGCCATCACCCATCCCGGCGATTCCGTTTTGGATCAAGTGTATTACAAAAGGGACTTGCCATCAAAAGACAAAGGAACTGTTGAGTTGAAGTTGACCAGTGTTCCGCAAGGAAAATATACCTTAAAGGTTACTAAGGTTGGGTATAAAAGTAATGATGCGTATGCCACTTATATGGAATTGGGGTCACCCAGTCAATTAACAAAAAAGCAGGTTGAAATAATAAAGGAAGCCAATGCGGGCAATCCGTTTATCACAAAACAAGTTGAAGTAAAAGGTGATTGTAAGTTTTCCTATCAATTGCCTTTGCGAGAAAATGATGTGTATTTGGTAGAGTTGGATAGATAAAATGGTATTGGTTTAGGATATAGGATGCTTTTAAAAGGGAAATGCCGTCATGTTGAATTAAATAAAAGGTCTTGGATTGGGAATAAAAGGTCTTGGATTAGGAATAAAAGATCTTGAATTGGGAAGAAATTGGATGATTAAATGGCGTTAATCAATTAAAAAAGAACACAAGTAAATTTTATAATGAAAAAAGTTATCATTTTACTCGGTACAGTAATAGGTTTCTATCCCCAATCAAATGCACAGTTGCCGCAATTAGGAAAGGCTTCAAACAGTGAGGTCATTGCAGCTATGACTTTGGAAGAAAAGGCACAATTTGTAAGTGGTGTAGTTATGGGTGGAACGGATTCTGCCAACGAGCAATTGATAAAACAATTAAAGTCTATCGTGCCAGGTGCCGGTGGTAATTGTTTTCCGATACCCCGTTTGGGTATCACACCAATGGTTTTTACTGATGGTCCTGCGGGCGTGCATATCAATTCCAAACGTCCAAATACCGAGGGAACTTTCTTTTGTACCGCCTTTCCAACTAGTACTTTGCTTGCCTCTACTTGGAATCAAGAACTTGTACAATACGTAGGGACTGCCTTTGGTAATGAGGAGTTGGAATATGGTGGTGATGTGTTGCTTGCCCCTGCCATGAACATTCATCGTAATCCTTTGTGTGGGCGCAATTTTGAATACTATTCCGAAGATCCTTTGCTTGCTGGAAAAATGGCTGCTGCCTTTGTAAAAGGGGTACAAAGTCAGGGAGTGGGGGCTACACTTAAACATTTTGCTTGTAATAATCAAGAAATAAATCGCAGAAAAGATAATGCCATAGTATCTCAAAGGGCATTAAGGGAGATATACTTAAAAGGCTTTGAAATAGCAGTGAAAGAATCAAATCCATGGACGGTGATGACTTCTTACAATAAATTAAATGGACTTTACACTTCCGAAAACCCTGTTTTAATTCAAACAATTCTTCGCAAGGAATGGGGTTTTAAAGGCATGGTGATGAGCGATTGGAACGGCGGTTCCAATGCAGTTGCGCAAATGTTGGCAGGAAACGATATGATACAACCAGGCGAAAGAAAACGTTATGACAGCATATTGTCAGCATTGAAGTCAGGTGCATTACCTGTTTCGGTTATTGATAGTAACATCAATCGAATATTGGACTTGGTTAAAAAAACACCAAGATTCAAAGGGGTAGCCCGTTCCAATAAACCAGATTTAAAAGCACATGCTGCCATTGCCCGTAAGTCTGCTACAGAGGGATTGGTTCTATTGAAGAATGATAAAAAAACACTTCCATTTGATAATAAGATTAAGAACATCGCCTTGTTTGGAGTCAGTTCTTATGATTTGTTTTCAGCAGGTGGTACAGGTTCTGGCAATGTAAACAAAGCCTATGTTGTGAACCTGCAACAAGGTTTTACAAATGCAGGCTACTCTTTGGAAAGCACCATCAAGTTGGATTATTCAAAATATATGGGGGACAGTATGCCCAAAGTGAAAAGTTATAACGATACGGTACACGGAAAGCCACTATATCATTTGGCAGAGTGGGTACCCAATGAGAATGACTTGAAAGCAGCTTCTAAAAATGCGGATGTTGCATTGATAACCATTGGAAGGAATGCCGGAGAGAATTATGATAGAAAAGTTAAGAATGACTTCTTGCTTACCGATGAAGAAAGAAGCATTATCACCAATGTAAGCAACACATTCCATCAAGCTGGTAAAAAGGTTGTAGTGTTATTGAATATCACGGGTGTAATTGAAACTGCTTCTTGGAAAGACCTACCTGATGCTATTCTAACAGCTTGGCAACCCGGACAAGAGGGGGGCAATTCTGTTGTAGATGTCTTGAAAGGTGCTGAAAATCCATCAGGTAAACTTCCAATGACCTTCCCTGTAAAGTATGAGGATGTGCCTTCTGCCAAAAACTTCCCCTCTGATTATGCCACGGAAATCAACGTTAGCAATGACAAAAAAAGGAATGTTGATTATACCAATTACAAAGAAGGAATCTATGTGGGTTATCGGCATTATAGCACTGTTGGCAAAGCAGTATCTTATCCATTTGGCTTTGGGCTTTCCTATACAAATTTTTCCTGTAGCAATCTCCAACTAAAGCAACAAGGGGATGATATAGTTGCGGATATCACCATTACCAATACTGGCAAAAAGGCCGGAAAGGAAGTGGCAGAACTATATGTGACCGCTCCAAAGAGTAAAATAGACAAACCAGCACTTGAATTGAAAGCCTTTGCAAAGACAAAGCTTTTGCAAGCTGGTGAATCACAAACAGTTGAATTGATTTTTAATAAAAGCAACCTAGCTTCTTTTGATGAAAGCTTAAATTCTTGGATTATCGATAAGGGGAACTATACAATTTTAGTTGGTGCATCGGTAGAGGATATTCGGGATAAAGCTGTTTTCAAACTTGAAGAAGGGTGGGAAGAGAAAGTAGAGGGGATTGTGAAATAAATAGGATAATGGATGATTTTATCAATTTTTTTAATAATGCTGAATATAAAAAATGTTAACGGTTAAAAAATGCTCAATTATGAAAAGTAAATTTTTGTTAGTTCTCCTTTCTGGTATATTAAGTTATACTTCGGTGAAGGCGATCCCCTATTATTTTAATGCAGCAGGAACAGGGGCTTCTGCTGATGTTTCTAATTTGAGCAACTGGTGGACAGCAGCCACTTATTCGGGAACTCACCCAGGAGGTTTTACATCAGGGAATGTATATAATATTACAGGTACAGGTACTTCGGCGACTTTATTAGCGGCTTTGTCAATGGGAGGAACTTTACAGGTAGGTGATGGAACCAATGCCTGTACTTTTACAATCCCATCAGGTTTTGCGGTTACGGGAACAGTAGCTGTTTCTACACTAGCAACCCTCTCAGTTGCCAATGCAACCAACCCAACATTTGGTACAATATCTGGTACAGTTAATTTTTCTGGCACTGTTACTCAGACCGTACCTGCAGGTACTTACTCATATTTATCAATAACTAATACAACTGCCGCTGTAATGGCAGGTGGTAACATTATAGTAAGTACTGGAATCAATATAGCATATAACGCAACCCTTGATATGACTACCTATACATTAACGAATAATGGGGCTGCCAACTATGTACAGTCAACTATTTTGGGAGGGATGCAAAATACAACCACGCTTAATTTGGGGGTAAATGCAAATATTGCTGCAGGTCAGCAGGTTTTTTTCTACCCCTATATCAACACAGGGACTACAGTCAGTACCGTATCTACAGTGACGCAAGCTACAACCACCACTTCTTCTACTGGTACAACAAACCCAATCATTGTGGCATCAACAGCAGGTATAGTTGTTGGACAAACTGCAGTAAATGCCAGTATTCCTGCGGGTTCAACAGTTATTGCCATCAATACTTCAACTAAAGCAGTAACGCTTTCAAGTGCCCCCACAGCAACTGCAAGTGGCAACATTAACTTCAATGTTTCACAAGTAACCTTATCACAGGCAGCAACTGCTTCAAGTGGAAATACGAATATGTATAATGTGGTTTTTGGTTCAGCCACTTCTGGGGCAGGCACACTGAAAACCCAGAACACTTCTGCTACGCCTATTTCAGCTAGTAAGATATGGACATTTACCGTTAATTTCAACAACCCAACTGGTGGACAAACAATTCTTAATTCGCTTGGATATTTTGGTCTTACTAACGGGAGTACAAGTGGAATCAATAGTGTTTCTGGTGGTAGCATTACTGTTTATGGTCAATTGACAATAGCAGATGGTGGAACGCTAAATATTGGTACTCAACTTTTTAACTGTGGTGGCATTCAAAATTATCCAAATTTTTCAACGAGCAATGGTGGTGGCTCTGGAACAGGAATACTGATAGCAAAGAATACAAGTGGTTCTGGTGCAATTACTACCAATTATAATGTTTTTACATGGAATTTTACTGTTGAGTACGGTGGTGCAGCAGCGCAAACGACTTGTAAAGGGGTTCAAAATTTCACAAACCTAATTATTAATAATACAAGTGGTGTTGGTTTATATACTGGCTTTGGTCTTTCTGGAACCCTGACTATTATGGATGGCAGCACATTAAGCACAGGTACAAACACTGCAAATATTACTGGCACTTTTACTACAGGCAACGGTGGTGGCAGCGGTACTGGCAAATTGAATTTGCAATATGGTAGTACCACGCCTTTACCTAACGGAGTTATTTATAATTTTGAAGTGGATTACAGCAGCACCTCTGCTCAAACCATTGTACCGGGAACATACACAATATTGAATGCCTCGAATACAGGAACGGCTACCAGAACCTTGGCTTCCGGAACTGTAGCAATTTCTTCTTCATTTATACCTGGCACAACTGGAACTTATACAGTAACTTCTGGTAACATTTTAAGTCTAGGGTATACAACATCAATGCCTACGTTAGGTACAAACAATCCCAATCTATATAGCTTAACTATTACGGGAGGTACTGTTACTGCTCCAAGCACATTGACGCTTGGAGGTGCTTTTTCAATTTCTGGAGGTACTTTTATTGCACCATCTGGCAACTTTAATGTTGCGGGCAACTGGAGTAATACTGGAGGCACTTATACCCACAATAACGGTACGGTGGTTTTGAATGGTACTAACCAAACATTAGTAGGATCTACTTCTTTTTATAGTTTTACAAAGAGCGTAGGTACTGCTGCAACACTCACGTTACCTGCTGGACAAACACAAAACTTTGCTTCAGGAGGAACTTTGACCTTAAATGGCGCGACGGGTCAATTATTGACTATTGCATCAAGTACGGGAAGTACTGTTGCCAGTATCAACCCATCTGGTTCTACATTGATATACGATATTGCTGTTAGCTATAATACCAATACAAGTGGTACAAATATATCGGCTACCAATTCGACTGACAATGGCAATAATACTGGTTGGACATTTATTTCAGCAAGTACTTGGACGGGGGCTAACAGCACCAATTGGAACGATGCCAACAATTGGAGCCCTGTGGGAATACCTCCAACAGGTGCAATTGTGACCATTACCAAGGGTGGTGGTAATGATCTGGCAATTGAGGTTTCTCCATCTGTTACAAGTCTCACAATTAGTGCTGGGAATAATGTGACGCTCAATAGTAGCCAAACACTAACTATTTCAGGTTTCGTAAGTAATGCAGGTTCATTAACTACTTCTTCTGGCAGTTCAGTTATTCTGTCAGGTACTGGCGGAATTTCAGGTGCAGGTAATAACACCATCAATAGCCTGACTATATCTGGTACAAGTACTATTTCTAGCACAGGAACTAGCTCATTCAATAATTTGACCATCAGTAGTCTAGGATCATTAACAGGTGGAATATTCACTATAATGGGCGTATTTACTAACAGTGGCACTTATACGGCTTCTGGTGGAACAGTTACATTCAATGGTACTGGATCACAAACAGTACCTACTGGAACCTATTACAATCTTTCCATCACGAATACTGGTGCCACTGTTACAGCAGGTGGCAATATTGCTATAGGCAATAGTATCAACATCGCTTATGGTGCAACTTTAGATATGTCTACCTACACATTAACCAATAGTGCCACCAACTATGTTCAGGCAACTACTGCTGGTGGGGTACAAAACACGACAACAGTTAATTTGGGTGTCAATTCAAATATTGCGGTTGGTCAACAGGTTTTTTTATATCCATATATTTCAACTGGGACTACAGTTACTGCAGTATCTACTGTTGCTGCTGCTACATCAACAACTTCGTCAATTGGTACCACAAATCCAATTATTGTGACATCTGTTACAGGGACAATAGTGGTTGGTCAAACTGTAACAGGTGCCAATATTCCTGCTAGTACAACCGTTACTGCTGTTTCTGGGACATCTATTACATTGTCAAATGCACCGACTGCAACTATAACTGGTACCATAACCTACAGTATATCTCAAGTAACCTTGTCACAAGCAGCCACAGCTGCAAATGGTAATACCAACACTTATGTAGTTGTATTTGGTTCTGCCACTTCTGGTGCGGGTACATTGAATACCCAATCTATTGCAAATCCTCCAATCCCTACAGGCAAGGCATGGACATTTACACTTAATTTTAATAATGCTTCAGGTGGACAGACAATACCTAGTTCAATTGGCTATTTTGGTTTAGCAGTAAGCAATACGTCTGGAACAAATACTGCAAGTGGCAATATTACAGTAAATGGGAATCTTGCATTATCCAATTCGGGTAGTGCATTAAGCATGGGAACTAATTTATTTTATTGTGGTATACCATTTTCTACAAGTGGTAGTGGCACCCTATCTACCCAGAATACCAGCGGGTCTAGTGCACTTACTACTCCAAATGGAGTAGGTCAGACATGGAATTTTACAGTTCAGTATAATGGCTCTTCGGCAGGGCAAACACTTCCCAAAGGAATTAACACATTCAATAACCTAATTATCTCCAATACAGGCGGCATTGTTGGCATGTATAGTAGTATTGTAGTAAACGGTACTCTAACCATTAATTCAGGTAGTATCTTCACTACTGGTTCCAATGGTGGCACATCTATAACCACTACCAATTCATCAGGTATTTTTAATACAGTTGGTACAGGTATCTTACAAACTATCAGCACATCTACTTTCCCTACTCCTTTGCCTTCGGGGCTGACATATAGTTTTGAGGTAGATTATAACAGCACTATTGGTAACCAAATAATTTCTGCCGGTAATTACACAACATTAAATGCATCCGGTGGTACTGGTACAAGAACTCTCGCAGCAGGTACTATTGCTGTTTCTACTTCTTTTATACCAGGTACGACCAGTGCCTATACAGTCAATCCTGGTAATATCATTAGTTTAGGATATAGCAATTCTTTACCTACCCTAGGTTCAAATAGTGCGAATTATGCTGGACTCACCATCACGGCGGGAATTACAACTGCACCCACGAACTTAACCATAACAGGTGATTTTACTATTGTAGGAGGCACATTCATTGCACCTTCAGGTGCCTTTACCGTTGGTGGTAATTGGAACAATACGGGTACTTATTCTCACAACAATGGTACAGTGGTTTTGAATGGTGGCAATCAAGCATTGACAGGTTCAACCTCGTTCTATAGTTTTACAAAGTCAGTTGGAACTGCTACAACGCTTACATTCCCCTCAGGACAAACACAAAATTTTGTATCAGGTGGGACTCTGACTTTGAATGGTTTAACTGGTCAGTTATTGACTATTTTATCTAGTATCTCTGGATCTGTTGCAACGATCAACCCTTCGGGATCTACTTTAGTGTATGATGTTGCAGTTAAGGATAATGCCAATTCTAGTGGAACAAATATTCAAGCTACCAACTCAACAGACAATGGTAACAATACTGGATGGACATTTATTTTGGCGAGTACTTGGACTGGTGCAAGTAGCACTAATTGGAATGATGCGAATAATTGGAGCCCTAATGGTGTACCCCCATCTGGTGCAATAGTAACCATCACCAAAGGTGGCAGTAATGATTTGGTAATAGAGGTTTCTCCTTCTGTTACAAGTCTTACCATTAGTGCAGGAAATAATGTTACACTCAGCAGTGGTCAGACATTGACCATTTCTGGTGCTTTAAGTAATTCTGGGACGTTAGCCAGTCCTACTGGTAGTTTTGTTGTATTGTCCGGAATAAGCGGAATTTCTGGTAATGGAACAAATACAATAGATAACCTTACATTGTCTGGTACTTGCAATATATCTAGTATTGGTGTGAACACATTCAATAACTTAATTGTGTCTGGGGCTAGTACTTTACCAACTACAGGTACTAATTCATTCACTAACTTGACTATTAGCAATGGAGCATCGCTTACAGGCGGAAACTTTAGTGTTTCTGGTGCATTTACAATTAATGGCACTGGGGTCTACACTCCTTCTGGCGGAACAGTTACCTTCAATGGTACAAGCACTCAGACTATTCCTGCAATTACTTATTACAATTTAGCCGTTACCAATACCGTAGCAACAGTTTCTGCCGCAGGAGCGATATACATTGCCAACAATATCAATATTGGAACAAATGCGATTTTGGATCTGGGTTCCAACCAATTGACTGGTTATACTTTTACCCAGACTACTCAAGGTGCAGGTTCTATTACAAGTGGAAGTGCTACTGTTACACTCTCAGCTTCTAATGCCAATATTAAGGTTGGGCAGATGGTTGTAGGATTTGGAATACCTGCTGGTACGACCGTTGCAACCTATGCCGGAGGGGCAAGTTTTACATTGTCTGCAGTTGCTACTGGTACCTCAACTGGAACGAATACATTGGTATTTGGTTATACAAATAGCGGGGTAGGTACATTAAAAACACAAAGTACAACTTCTCCTGCCATTACTTCAAGTAGAGTTTGGTCTTTCAATGTTGTCTATAACAATACTACAGGTGGTCAAACAGTACCATCTTCAACATTTCTAAATGGGCTTACTATTAGTAATACGAGTGGAACAAATACAGCAAGTGGGGGAATAACCATGGATGGAACACTTGATTTACACTATGCTGGAAGTACACTTAGTATGGGAACAAATACTCTCGCTGTTGGAACTACAATGACTACTTCAGGAAGTGGTACGCTTTCAACTGCTGTACTAAATAATTCAGGTGCATTGCCTGGGGGGCAGACTTGGAATTTTAATGTGGTTTTCAATGGTGCTAGTACACAAACCGGGCCTCAGGGGACAAGCGTTTTCAATAACCTAACTATCTCAAACGGTAGTACTACAACTCTTTGGGGGACTGCTACTTCATATGCTATTAATGGCACACTAACGATCAATAGTGGGTGTACTTTAAATACAAGCACTGCAACAATCACTGGCAATTTTTCAACAGCAGGAACTGGCAAGTTTGATGTAACTACAACTACGGCTTTACCAACAGGTCTTACATATAGTTTTGAAGTAGATTATAACAGTACTTCTGCCCAAACAGTTGTTGCAGGAATCTATAACAATAATTTAAATTTAACAGGTGGAAATCGTATATTGGATAATTCTGGCAATAATATTTCAATTGCAGGTGTCTTTACATCCGGTTCTGGTACATTTACTACTACTGGTAGTTCAGTTGTAATTGCTGGCACTACTGGGATCCAGACATTGCCTGCGCTCTCTTATAATAATTTATCAATTATCAATACCTCAGGTACTGTTTCTGCAGGTGGAGCCATTGGAGTTGCAGGAATATTGGATATTGAACCAAATGTAACCTTCGATTTAGGTACTTATCAACTCACGGGTTCATTTACAACAAGTGGCACTGGAACATTGAAGACAGCTTGTATTTTAAATCCTGCAATAACTGTTAGCAGGACAATTTCATTTGCTGTTAATTATAACGCTACAACAGGGGGGCAATATTTTGGGGGTATCTACAATAATGGGGTTACCTTTAGTAACACGAGTGGGACAAATACTGCTTCAGCTTTTACTGCCGTGAGTGGGACATTTGCCATTACTAATGCCGGTAGTACAGTTGATATGTTAACTCACCAATTACAAGGTAGTATTACTTCGTCAAGTGCAAGAACAACCAGTGGATCAACAACAGTTACATTATCTGCAGCCAATTTAAGTATAGTTAATGGTATGCCTGTTAATGGTACAAATATCCCAATAGGTACTACGGTAGCCAGCATAAGCGGTACTACTTTGATATTATCCCAAGCCGCACTGGGAACATACAATAACGCATCATTGACTTTTAATTTTGCATCTAGCGGAAATGGGACACTTCAAACGCAGTATCCAACTAATTCAGGTGCAATTCCTCCATGTTCATACTCCTTCAGAATAAAATATAATAGTACTGCCTCTAATCAAACCTTTCCAAATGGCATCAGTTCATTTAGTGACTTGACAATTGCAAATCCAAATGGGATAGGTTTATATGGAAACATAACAGTTAATGGGACACTTACTTTAACGACTGGCATTCTTTCGATAGGCTCTTATAATCTAACATTGGCAAATGCTCCAAGTGGTTATAGTAGTAGCAGCTATATTGATGCAAGTGGAGTAGGCCGCATATTAACTGGTATTGCTGCCAACGGAACAATTACATTACCAGTTGGTACTTCAATAAGTTTTGCACCAATAATAATTGCCAACCAGTCTGCAACTTCATCCAACTTAACTGTTGGCATTAGTTCTACTTTAACCAACGCACCAGGGGATCCTACATCGGTAGTCAACTTACAATGGTCAGTAATTGGCTCTCCATCAATAAATGCAAATATTACATTCCAGTTCAATAATGCAGACTTGCCTTCGGGTTTTTCAACAACCAGCACTTGCGAAATTGGTACTTACAAAACTGGTTATGTTGTTACAGCTTGTAGTAATAGTGGAAATAATGGAACAGGAACTCCGGCTGGAAGCAATCCTTATACTGTTTCCGCTACAGGATTTACGATTCCCACTAGTGGAATAGACAATTTTATTGTCGGCAATTCTGGAAATATTATTGTATCTGCCACAAACTGGACAGGGGTTTTCAATACTTCTTGGTCTAATCCGTTGAACTGGACTAATAATGTTCCAACTTCTAATGTTGATGTCGTTATTCAAAGTGGAGGATATAGCCCAACTTTTTCTTCCTCACAATCAATTAAAAATTTGACAGTTAATAGTGGGGCTGTATTGACATTGGGTAGTGGGGCTAATTTACAGCCTACGTTAAATGTAACCAACAATGGTACTATTGCTGGTGCAGGTACATTGACTTTGGCTGGTTCTGCCGCCCAAACAGTTTCTGGTACAGGTCTTGTAGGAAATCTAACCATCAACAACAGCCATGGAGTTACCGTAAGCAGTGGCAGCAATAACTTGGGCGTAAGTGGTGTACTTACCTTACAATCTGGTACACTAACTACAAATGGCAATGTTACCTTGAAATCATTGAGTATTGCCAATTCTGGTGTGCTTGCTCCTTATGGCGTAAGTGGAAATGCAGGAACAATTACGGGCAATGTTACCGTAGAACGTTTTATCCCTGCTGGCTACCGTGGCTACCGTGACTTGGCTCCACAGGTTTATAATTCCAGCTATACAACAGGTAACATATTCACTAACTGGCAAGAAGGTGGAAGTCTCACACATAACGGCTATGGCATCTTCATCACTGGCCCTACTTCTACTGATGCAACTGTTGCAGACTATAATGCTGGTCAACTAGCAGCTAATGGCACCACAGGGTTGGATTATAGCCTTTATGGCAATGCTTCTGCTTTTACTTACAACAATGCCAATGGTTCGTTCTATTCACAATATGCTGTTGGAAAAGTTGACAGCATCATCAATACCAAAACCACAAACCTAGATGTATTTACTGGTTACAGGGTATTGGTAAGGGGCGACAGGAGTTTCAACTTGGCAACAACCCCTATCTTGAATTACCCTGCTGGTTTGAGGATGTATAACCCAACCACGCTTCGTGCAACAGGTAGTTTGGTTACAGGTACTGTTACTTACAGCACAACAGGTGTGACAGGTACTGCAAATGGTTCTGCCATTACTTCGGCCAATGCCTTGAATGCCAATGCAACCGTGATTACAAACGGCAAGATTACACAAGGTTTGAGCATGGTTGCCAACCCTTATGCATGCCCTGTTTCATGGACAAGCGTTTATAATAATTCAGTAACAGCTGGTTCGAATATCAATGGTACATGGTACTTCTTGGATCCTACTTATAGTGCAACAGGTACTTATGAGGGATACAACTATGCAACAGGTTCACAGTTTAGCGATGAATCCAATGCATCTGACTTGATACAGGCAGGACAAGCATTCTTTGTATTGAATGCGTTGACCAGCCCAACCCCTAAGGTAGTTTTCCAAGAGTCGGCAAAACAAGCTACGTCCACCAAGACTGCAACATTTGGTGCAACAGCACCATTGAGCAAGATTTATGTTGGGGTATTCAAGGAAACAAATGGGGCATACTCCCGCACGGATGGGGCGGCGGTTGCCTTCAGGCCTGATTTCACAGACAAGTCATTCGGTACACAGGATGTGCTCAAGGTTGGTTATGGCAGTGATAATATAGCTGTAAGTGACAAGGGTGTTGACTTGGGTATCGATGGCAGGTTGCCAGCTACCGCAAGCGATGCAATCGCCTTGAAGATAGGCAGCCCAACTGCCACTTCTTACCAATTGCAAGTTGATGCATCAAGGTACATCAATGAAGGCTATGTACCATTGTTGTACGATGCTTACAAGAACACGACCACCGCATTGGGAAGCGGAGTGACAACTTTAAACTTCACGGTTGATGCAAAGACTGCTGCAACTTATGCCAATAGGTTCAGCATCATCTTCACCCCAAGTGCATTGGCTGTAAACAGCATTGTTGCAAGTGCTACTTTGAACAACAAGATTGCTACCATTACTTGGAATACAGTTGGGGAGAAGGGTGAATCTTACTTCGAAGTAGAGAAATCAACCGATGGTAAGAACTTTACATCTATCGGTCAACAAGCTGCCAAGAATACGGCAAGTGCTAACTACGTTGCAACTGACAACAGCGTGGTCACTAGCGACAACTACTACCGTATCAAGGCGGTAAGCGAAATAGGCGCAATCAACTACAGCAATGTTGCCAAGGTGCAGTTAACAGTAAACAGTAATCAGTTTACGGTTTATCCAAACCCATTGGTTGGCAAGACATTGAATATAGAAGTGGTAAATGTTGCTTCTGGCAAATTTGTAGTGAGCATCTACAATGTGTTGGGAGAAAAAGTCGCTGAGCAAGCGATCAGCCACAGCGGCGGAACTGCTACTCATGCCATCACAATCAACAAGAATTTGGCAGCGGGTATTTATAGTGTAACAATCAGGGAAGCAGGTAGTAACCAGATTGTTTACCAAACAAGTTTATCAGTTAGAAATAATGATTAGTGATTAATTCATTAAATGTTAATCACTAAAAATAGAGAGGCCAAATAGGATGCTGCCCGCTTTAAGTCGTGTTGGGTGGGTGGCATCCTTGGTTTTTAAGTTGAACTAAATATGCATTGAAAAAGAGTGATAGTAACGGTTGCTTTCAAACAAGAAAGAGTTCTTTGGTTAATAAAATATATGAAAAAAGGTAAAAAGAGGTCTTTGGGGAACGTTCCCCAAGTCGTTGGGAGGTATCCCAAAACGAAGATTTAGGCAGTTTTTACAGTTGATTTACAGGTTATTAAATTAAAATCACACGGGTTTAAAAAATATATAATGCGTACAATTACAAAAACAATCGGTGCAATAGCTCTTGCGTTAGCAATTAGTTTTTGCGTAAACACAAGTGCACATTCACAATCCCCCGCCGATGATCCAGGCATTGGTGGTCCAGGAAGTCCTAGAGATGGTCCAGGTGGTGATGGGAGTCCTGTTGTTCCTTTTGATGGTGGCATGAGTTTGATGCTACTGGCAAGTGGCATTGAGTATGCAATCAAAACCACTAAATTTAAAACAACAAAAGGGTAGCTGCCTAATTTGATAGTAATCTTAAATACTATTAAGAATATTCATAGAAGCCATTTCATCAGTCTTGCTAGTAAAAAATATTTAATATCAAATTTTATATCTCATACATTTATGAAAAAGCTACATTTTACAATCATTCTATGTTTATTTTTTTACTTGATAGGGAAAGCAACCCCCTATTATTACAGTGCAGCAGTCGGAGCCGATATTACCAATGTAAATAATTGGTGGAGTGGTGCTGGTTATTCAGGAACACACCCTAGTGGTTTTACATCTGGTAATGTCTATAATATTACAGGCACTGGTTTGGTTACACTAGTCGCAACTTTGACAATGGGTGGCACCTTGCAGGTTGGAGATGGTGCTAATGTTTGCACTTTTACAATTCCATCAGGTTACAAGGTTACGGGAACAGTTGCTGTATCTGCAAACGCTACATTGTCCATCGCAAATTCAAATAATCCAACATTTGGCACCTTAGCTACAGGTAGTACTGTTATTTTCTCTGGAACTACAGCGCAAACAGTACCAACTGGTACTTATTCTTATTTATCAATCACTAATACTACTGCTACCGTTTCGGCAGGTGGAAACATCACGGTTGGTGGTGGTATCAATATTCTTAATGGGGCAACTCTTGATATGATTTCTTATGCATTAACTAATAATGGAACTCAATATCTCCAACAAACAACTTCTGGTGGACTGCAAAATACAACCTCGGTTAATCTTTTGTCCTATAATTCAAGTATTGTGATAGGGCAGCAAGTGGGTGGTTCATACATTGCAAATGGGACAACAGTAAGTGCTGTGTCCCAGAATATATTTGCTACTACCACCACATCTTCGACAGGAAGTACCAACCCAATATTAGTTGCATCTGCTACGGGTATAGTGGTTGGGGAATCAGTAAGTGGAACAAATATTCCAACAAATACAACTGTGACTGCGATATCTGGTACCTCTGTCACTTTATCGAATGCCCCAACAGCGACAATAACTGGCAACATAACCTTTAGTGGCACAAGCATAACGTTATCTCAGGCAGCTACTGCTGCAAGCGGAAACACTGGCACTTATTATTTAGTGTTTGGCTCTGCTACCTCTGGCACTGGCAATTTGAATACCCAAAATACTTCAGGTTCACCATTTAGTACAGGAAAGACTTGGACATTTACAGTCAACTTCAATAATGCTACGGGTGGACAAACAGTACCTTGGAATAGTACATTTTATGGTCTTACCATTAATAATACAAGCGGCACCGATACTGCTGGGAATAGTTTTTCTGTTTACGGGAATTTAGGATTGCCCAATACTGGTAGCAAGTTGGATATGAAAGGTTCTAGCGTGTATTGTACTTCTTCATCCTTTAATACAAGTGGTATCGGTTTGTTATTAATTGAGAATACAGGCGGTTCTGGGGCAATTAACACCAATTCTATTGGGCAGACTTGGAGGTTTACAGTAGAATTTGATGGCACCACTGGGTCACAAACTACACCCAAAGGAAACAACACATTTACTAACCTTATTATTGCTAACCCCAATGGTGTTGGCTTGTATGCCAATGCTACAATTACTGGCACATTAACAATAAACTCTGGTTGTACCCTCAATACAGGCATCTCTTCATTGTCAGGCAATTTTTCGACCAGTGGAACAGGAAAGCTTACAACTTCAAGTACAAGCAGTGCCCCGTTGCCTTCAGGATTAAATTATTCTTTTGAGGTAGACTACAATAGTACCTCAGCTCAAACAATTGTTGCAGGAAATTATAACATATTAAATGCGTCCAACACAGGTAGTGGAGCAAGGAATCTTGGTTCAGGCACCATCTCAGTGTCGTCAAGCTTTATTCCTGGTGCGACAGGAAGCTATTCTGCAAATTCTGATGATACATTGAATCTTACCTACATTGCCACTCTACCAACCCTAGGATCCAATAATGCCAGCTATGCAAATTTATCCATCACGACTGGTATCATTACTGCCCCGAGTCTCTTAACAATTACTGGGGCTTTCACAATAAGTGGCGGCACATTCATCGCCCCTTCTGGGTACTTTTATGTAGGTGGGAATTGGAATAACAATGGTGGTACTTTTACAAATAACAACGGTACAGTTGCATTTAATGGTACATCTCAACACATTAATGGCTCTTCAATATTCTACAACCTAACAAAGTCTGTCACCTCTCCAGATGTTTTTACTTTTCAGTCTGGTATGACTCAGACAATTACTGATTCATTAACCTTAAATGGGACTTCGGGTAATCTGCTGGAAGTGTATTCAAGTTCAATAGCCAGTCAAGCCAATATCAATCCTTCGGGAACAAGAGTAATAAGTTACATTGCCGTAAGTGGAAGTGATAATATAAATTCAACAGCAATATCTGCATCCAACTCAGTTAATAATGGAAACAATACCAACTGGACATTATCTGCCCCAAATACTACGGGTGACCTCGAAGTAATTCCTAATACTTGGTCAACAGTAAATGGGACACTTGCTATTGATACCAATCATTATCGCCTTGGTGCAAGGTCTGTTGCCTGGAATTGGAATGCTAATGATACCCTTAAAATTACGGGTATTGGCTTCGACTCTACCCTGTTGACCAATTACAGTTATAACACTTTGGATGTTAATATCTATAATACTTCTCTCAGATCCGATAGCATACATTTTTTGTTTTATAACAGAAACAATACTCTTAGGTATCAATTTTCCGTTCAACTAAACTACAAAGGATGGTATGAAACTATACGAAGCTATCGCTATAATTTAACTCGTTTGGGTACACCATCAGGTCTAGATTCCTTGATGAAGGTTTACATCGTTGCCCCACATACAGGCAGTGGACAACTAAACTTTGATAATGTAAATTGGATATATGCTGCTACTCAAACACCCATGACATTGCCCATGCCTGACAGCTTGGTAAAGGCGGCTGGCTTGGGAGGAGGATCTTATCCTATTTATGATGGCGATTCGATTTATAAACTGCAACCTGCTGCTATACCAATTCCAAGTGCTATAGATATTTCTGACTTTCTTGCTGTTAAGACTTCATTCATGAGTGATATTTACGCAGCTTTTTCTGTCACTCCAGCTCTTCTAGGCACTGCCAATGCTTATTACAATTCGCAATGTTATTCGTTGAATAGTGATGGAACAGCAAAGGGTAAAGCTATAGAAGGGTTATTTGTTCCTGAAGGACCGTATGCTAATTTTACCGCCAATTTTCAAATCTTTGCGTATGCGTGGTATCAAAATAATGACACCGTTAGTTTGAATAAGGCAATCATTATGCTACGTTACCTATTGGATAATGGAAATTACGCTGGTGGACCTTATAGGCTTGGCACTTATGATTCTCCCCCCTTTTATACGAGTCTTGCCCTTTTAGCCAATAAAATATATTCAATTGATACTACACTTTATAACAACCTTTCTAACTATGTAAAGTGGGATTTATATTTTGGGGCTGCATGGATGCCTGCAAATGTCTATAGTCCTGTAAGTACCGATAATCCTAGGATGCAAATAATGGGTTACCTAGGCTATCCCCTTGTAATGATTAGGGATACTGCTACCGCCATTCAAAATTTGCGGGGATTCAATAACTTCCTTTCAAATTTTATGACTCCCAATGATGGCCATGAGGATAACATAAAGATGGATGGTTCTTGCTTTCATCATTTGGCTAATTATTACAGCTATACACAGCCTTGTTATGTTTATCTATCTCAATGGTTATATCACCTTCGTAATACACAGTTCAAGCCTGATTCAGTTACTTACAAAAGAGTGAGAGATGTGGTCTATAACTATTTCTTGCAAGAGAATACATTAAATAGTTCTTATTCTAACCCTGGGGCTGAAAACACCTCCGATTTCTTTTCTTTGAATAATTCTTATCGTTATTTGTCCAGATTGGCTAATCTTGGAAAAGGAATAACAGGCAGTGGCCCTGATTATATTCTTGGTTGTGCATACAATAGGATATTTTCAGCTTATCCTGATTCAACCTTGCCCACCACAACCTATCCTGCGGAAGCATTCCCTTCTGGGTTTACACAAATGAATTACGGTTGTTTTGGGCTTTATAGGAAAACTAATTGGCTATCCACCATCAAGATGTTAAGTACTGACTTTTGGGGTGTACAGTGTGGGCTCCTGGCATCAGGAACACGTAGGGATATTTATAGCCGTTATGCACCTTATGGCAGCATAGATATTTTATACAATAGCGTCTCTGCAAATCAAATGAACAATTCTTTTGGGACCAGCCCCCTTGGATATACATCTGATGTTTTTGAATATACAAATGGCTATGACCACCGCTTTCCTAATGGCACTACTACTGTTGTGATATCTATGGATTCCCTTGCTGATAATCAGAATTATGGGGATGAGTATGCCTATACCGGTTCAATTGCAGGTTCTTTGAGTTTCCAGAACAGACCTTCTAGCTTCTCTTTTAAAACCAGGGGTGACTATGGGCTTAGTGCAATGAAATTTCAGCAAGCACCTTATGGGTTCAATGAAGCTTGCAAGGGATCGCAACGGGATACTACCTTTAAATTTGAGAAGAGCTGGTTTGCTTTCGATACAATCATTGTTTGTTTGGGATCGGGGATACAAAACAAGAATAGCATCAATAAGACAGCTACCAATCTTTTTCAACTGACTGATTCAGCTCAAACCATCTATGTTAATGGATTGTCAAATAATACTTTTCCTTACAATACTAACTTTTTGGGTACAGGACCTTACCAATTGATTACTCCTTATAATACAGGATACTATGTAAAATCTAATGATTCATTGCATATCACAGTAAGCAAACAACAATTTACCCTGAATCTTAATGGCACAAATGGTAGTTCGTCGGGTAATTGGGTAAATGCATGGTTAGATCATGGTACCGCCCCAACCAATAAAAGCTATGAATATGTAATCATACCATCCACTAACTCAACTGCGTTAAGCAATTTTGCAACAAGCATGGGTAACCCTACTACTGCTTTCTATACTATCAAAGAGCAAGACTCCATCATGCACCGTATTTATTATAAGCCTAAAAATATACAAGCTTATGCCATTTTTCAAGCTGTAACGAACATTAGTGACACGAGTAGCTTTATCAAATCGGCTAATAAATCTTGTTATGCAATGGGTATCAACCAAGGGGATTCAATGTTGTCGTTGACCGTCGTTAATCCAAACCTAAACTTACGGCTTAGTAACACTGTCTCTGAATTTTATCCACCAGAGTTTATCAGTTATTCTACCTTAACCCCACTTACTATTACACTTAGGGGTAGCTGGAATTTTCTTTCAAATGATACAGATATACATATAGTCAGTTCTACGGATACAACAACAACTATTCAAATCAACACTCAGTATGGCTTGCCTTCTGATGCGGTATTTCAAGCAGCCAACACTACTTGGAATGGAGCTTCTTGGAGTAATGGAACACCTAACAGTGCAAAAAAAGCAATCATAAATGCCAACCTTACAAATAGTGCCACCTTCTCTGCAATGGGGCTTACCATTAATAGTGGGGACACTATTTTTAATACTGGAAGTGTCCAAATTACATCTGGTAATCTTATTAATAACGGAGTAATTGATAATGTTGGAACCACCTCACTTAATGGCTCTGCTGCCCAAACCATTAGTGGCATTGGGACTATTAGCAACCTTATAGTTAACAATGCTAGTGGTGCAACAATTAGCATTGGAAGCAATACACTCAATATAAAAGGTGTACTGACGTTGGTAAATGGGCAGTTGAATACTAATGGTAATCTAGTACTTGTTTCCGACAGTAATTCAACGGGCACATTGGCAGAATATGGTATCAATGGAAATAGTGGTAGCCTAAGTGGCAATGTAACCATTCAGCGATATATATCACCCAAAACAGTCCGTAGGTATAGTTTCATTGGTAGCCCGGTGTCTCAGACAATAAGGAACGCTTGGCAGCAACAGATTTACATTACTGGTGCGGGAACGGGTGGAACACCTTGCGGAATTACTTCGGGTGATGGTGGAAACACAGATAGGTACAATAGCAATGGCTTCGATGTTACACAGACACAACAGCCAAGCATACGCATCTACAACGCGGCAAAGGTGAATGGTATTCGCTGGATTAGTATTCCAAATACTGAATCTACCAGCCTCACGCCCGGCAAAGGTTATTGCATAAATATTCGAGGCAATAGAAACAGTGGCACTGTCACTTGTTTTAACCAGTTGGAAACAGCTACGCCAACACCTCCAGAACCTGTTATATTGAGTACAACAGGTACAATTTTTACAGGTGCCATGTCTGTATCTTTGTATGACACTGCTGTCAGTAAATATAATTTATTGGCAAACCCTTATCCTTGCCCCATAAGCTATACCGCTTTTAAAGCAAGCAATACTGACAATATTTATAACAAGATGTGGACGTACAGTCCATTTGGCAACGGCAATTATACTACTTATTCCAATGGAGTGATTGCCAATGGCGCATTGGGTTATGATGGTTCAAGCGGCGACAGGATTGCCAGCGGGCAGGCGTTCTTTGTGGAAGCTACACCAGCAGGGTCTAATGGGGTTGCTACATTTCAAGAGACCCATAAGATTTCTGGTACAATTCCGAATACCCAATATTTTGGAACCACCGCTAAAAAACTACTGAGGTTAGGGCTGAAAACCACAACTGATACCCTCTTGGATGAGATTGTTGTCAGCTTTAATAGTAATGGTTCCAAAACCTATAATTCCAATTGGGATGCCGCATCTTTCGATTCCGCAAGCCAAGTAATAAAAATTATCAAAGGCACTTATACTTTGGCTATCTCTACGTTGCCCGATGTAATAGCTGAGGATACTGTTCAACTTGGTTTAAGCAGCAGTACTACAGGCACTTTCCGTTTATTGTTCAGTGATTATCAGGGGATTGATAGTTCTGTTTCTATTATCCTGAAAGATAATTTTTTGGGGATTAATTATGATATACGGGCAAGTCAAGTGTATGATTTTAATGTAACGAATGATACGGCAAGTCAAGGGGATAATCGTTTTGAGATAGTATTTCATGGAGGGAGTACCTTAGCTGTGAGAAGTACTTTGGATGTGACTAGTATCAAGGCTACTGCAAGCATGATTGATAAGGGGGCAATCATTACATGGAGTACGGTTGATGAGAGTGGCGAATCGTATTACGCAGTAGAAAAATCCACAGATGCCAAAACATTCATACAAATAGGAGAAGTTACTGCCAAGAATACTGCAACAGATAGTTATAATTTCACGGATAACAATCTATCTGCCGTTAACTACTACCGGATTAGGGCTATCAGTGAAACGGGTGCTGTTGCCTACAGCAACATTGCCAGACTCACAACCTACAACTCACAACTCACAACTTTCAATTTGTATCCCAATCCATTAAGCGGCACTAAACTAGTGTTAGCGATGGAAAATGTCGCAACGGGGGGCTATCTAATTTGTTTTTACAATGCAATTGGACAGAGAGTGAACGAGCAAAGCATCGTGCATAGTGGTGGTTCGGGTAGTTATGCGTTGACGCTTAATAGCAATTTGGCAAGTGGAATCTACCTAGTTTCCATTAGGGATAAACAGAGTGATGAGTTGGTATATCATGGTGATTTATTGGTAAGATAATAAGTTTTTGGGTTGATAATAGATGTTTGAATTGAAGTAAAAAAAATGATTTGCTGCCACACTCGAACGAGTGACATGGCAAACACGAAGATTTGCTGCCACACTCGAATGAGTGACATAGCAAACACGAAGATTTGCTGCCACACTCGAACGAGTGACATAGCAAACACGAAGATTTGCTGCCACACTCGAACGAGTCACATGGCAAATACGAAGATTTGCTGCCACACTCGAACGAGTGATAGGGAAAATACGAAGATTTGCTGTGTCACTCGTGTCGTTGTCGGTGCAAATACGTTTTGGGGTTGAAAGTGTTTATTTCAGTCCATATAAAATTGATTTATTAAACCGGGAGAGGGAAGAGTTCGGATTTTAAAATTGATAAATAAACAAGAGAATATTAAATTAGTCAATAAAAAAACTATAAATAACATGAGTATGAAGATGCAGTTGAAAGAAAAAACAATAAAAAATGATTCTACAAAAGGAATAATGAGTTTCGTACACAAAAAAAATAATGATACGAAAAGAATGTTTCTACTTAGTTTATTGAGTCTCTTAATGGTCAGCATCACTTTCGGACAAATAAAGCTGCCTGCGTTGGTAAGTGATAGTATGGTTTTGCAAAGGGACAAGCCTGTAACCATTTGGGGCTGGAGTTTGGGCGGGGATGAAGTAACTGTGACCTTTAATGGAAAGAAATTTAAGGCAAAGCCCGCAGAAAATAACAGATGGCAACTGCAACTTCCTGCAACTAAAGCGGGTGGTCCTTACGATTTAACGATAAGTACAGGCAATAGCAGCATTACCGTAAAGGAAATTCTTTTTGGCGACGTATGGCTTTGTTCGGGTCAATCCAATATGGGTTTTCAGATGCAAGACTTAGCCGCTAATTATCCCAAAGACTTGGTAAGTTCAGAAAATAATTTAATCAGGGAATTTGCCGTAGGCAGACAAATTAGTTTTACACCGAAAGAAACAACTAAGGGACAATGGAAGAGGGCATGCCCAGCCAATATTGGGAATTTTAGTGCGGTGGCCTACTATATGGCCAAGAATCTTTACGATAAATACAAAGTACCTATTGGGATCATCCATTCTAGTTGGGGTGGCACGCCTGCACAGGCATGGGTGAGTGAGGAAGGCTTGAAGGGGTTCAATAATTATTTGGAGAAACTACCCTCCTTAAAAGATTCAATATGGACAGATTCAATTGCCAAAAGGGATAAATCCGTTACTTCAAATTGGTATAAGGAGATAAAAGAAAAGGATAAGGGTCTAAATAAAAATGATAAGCCATGGTATTCGGAAGATGTCAACACTGTAGATTGGAAGACCATGAAAGTGCCTGGCAATTGGGAAAATTATGGGGCAAAGAATGTAAATGGTGTTGTTTGGGCGAGAAAAGAGATAACGCTTACCAAAGAAATGATTGCCCACGATGCCTTACTGAATCTAGGGAGGATTGATGACATAGATACAACCTATTTCAATGGGGTGAAGGTAGGGTTCACGCCTATGAAATACACGTTCCGCCGATACAAAGTACCAGCTAGCTTATTGAAGGAAGGTACAAATGTGATTACTGTAAGAATCATCACGCCTTCAGGAGCAGGAGGGTTTATTCCCGAAAAGAACTACAATCTTACACTGGATAATCAAGTTATTGATTTGACAGGAAACTGGAATTATCAGGTTGGGGTTGCGGTTCCTGCCATTGCTTCAAATACTTTTACCAGTTTTCAGGGTCAGCCCACAGGGCTTTACAATGGGATGATTGCTCCGTTGATTTCGTACACCATTAAAGGGGCTGCATGGTACCAAGGGGAAGCAAATGCCCACGCACACAAGGAGTATAGAATGCTATTGCCATCCTTGATTGCAGATTGGCGCAAACATTTTGCACAAGGGGATTTTCCTTTCTTGATCGTTCAGTTGGCAAACTATATGGCTACACAAAAAGAACCTAGTGAAAGCAACTGGGCAGGGTTGAGGGATGCCCAATTAAATACATCGCAACAGGTGGCTAATTGTGGTTTGGCAGTAACGATTGATATTGGGGATACCTATAACATCCATCCGCAAAACAAAGGGGAAGTGGGCAAGAGATTAGCGTTGGCTGCCGAAAAGGTTGCCTATAATGAAGAAGGGGTTGTGTATAGTGGGCCTGTTTATAAGTCAATGCAGGTAAATGGCAATAAAATCATTCTTACATTTAATAGCATTGGGAGTGGATTATTTGCAAATGGGGGTGGTGAGTTGAAACAATTTACCATTGCAGGCGAAGACAAAAAGTTTGTTTGGGCAAAAGCTTATATTAAAGACAATCAGGTAGTGGTAGAAAGTGATGAGGTAGCTAATCCTATTGCGGTGAGATATGCTTGGGCAGATAATCCTGTTGGTAGCAATTTGTACAATATAGAAGGGTTGCCTGCTAGCCCATTTAGGACAGATGATTGGGATACGAAAAACAGTAGATAACTTATTAAATTTATAATTATGAAAAACACATTATTGGTTTTGTTTATTTTCACTGTTGCTTTCAAATCGGAGTTTTGTAGAGCACAAGCTGATTTAGAGTCGGTACCATCCTCTTGGTCTGCTGCCAAGGGAATCCTTGCTGCCGACACCAACCATTATCGTTTGGGGAGCAAATCTGTTGCTTGGGATTGGGTGGCAAATGATACGTTGAAGGTGACGGGCTTAAGTTTTTATTATAATACTTTACAATCCAAAAGCAATGTAACATTGGATATTGGGTTATATAATACCGCTGTTAGTCCCAATGATAGTGTTATTATTCAGTTTTTTGATAGTAAAAAGAGATTGAGGTACTACTTCTCTGTTCATTTGAATTATAAGGGTTGGTATGAAGTGATCAGGTGTTACAATAGCAATATGTATAAACCAAGTAATGCACCAACATCAAATGACTTAATCACTATGGCTCATATCATTACTCCCAATCAAGGTAGTGGTCAATTAAATTTTGATAATGTAAATTGGACACACGCAAGTATAACCCCACCTATCAGCCTACCGATGCCTGACAGTATTATGAAAACAAGTGGGGGATACCCGGTTTATGATGACAATACCCTTTATAATTTGCAACCGAATATTAGCCCTGCTCCCCCATCTTCTACAGATATAGCAGATTTTATTACTGTGCAGGCTTCGTTTATGAGTGATATTAAGACTGCATTTACTGTTACTGTCAATAATCTAGCAAATGCAAATTCTTATTACGACTCAGTAGGCTATTCTGTAAATATGGATGGTACGGTAAAGGGTAAAGCTATATTTGGTTATCCTTTTGATCCAGAAGGACCTTATGCAGGGTTCACTACAAACTTTCAGGTGTTTGCTTATGATTGGTATCTAAATAGTGATACGGCGAGTTTGAATAAGGCTATCGTCATGCTTCGATATTTGTTGGATAATGGAAATTTTGCAGGAGGTATCTATAGACTAGGCACTTATGATTCGCCTGCTTTTTTTACAGGGCTTGCGGCAATTGCCAATGCTATATTTGCTACTGATACTACCCTTTTCAATGATTTATCAAACTATGTAAAGTGGGATTTGAAATTTGGTTGTGCATGGATGCCTTCCAATATATACAGCCCTTTGAGTACGGATAATCCGCGAAAGCAAATAATGGGCTATATGGGCTATCCCCTTTTGATGATTAGGGATACTGCTACTGCCATTCAGTATCTAAGGGGATTCAACCAAATTATTGCTAATTTCATGATTCCTAATGATGGGCATGAGGATAATATAAAAGTCGATGGTTCTTCCTTCCACCATTTGGCCCAGTATTATTATTATACCCAACCGTTGTATGTTTCGTATGCACAATGGTTATACCATTTGCGTAACACGGAGTTCAAGCCAGATTCTGTTACTTACAAAAGGATAAGGGATATGGCATATACATTCTTTTTGCAAGAGAATGAATTAAACACTTCCTATGGTAATAAAGGGGAGGGTCAATCGGACTTCTTTGCCTTGAGTGGATGTTATAAATACTTGTCTCGATTGGCTAATCTTGGTAATGGCATTACGGGAACCGGTCCCGATTACATGCTTGGCTGTGCTTATAATCGGATATTCTCAAGTTATAAGGATGCTACGCTTAAAAAGTTTCCTGCTGAACCATTCCCTTCTGGGTTTACACAAATGAATTATGCCACGATGGGTTTGTATCGACATCCCAAATGGTTGGCTACGATAAAGATGCTGAGTCCTGATTTCTGGGGCGTACAGTGTGGCTTGGAGGGTTCTAGTGGTCAGCGGAGAGATGTGTATAGCCGATATCTTCCTTATGGAAGTATTGATATTCTGTACAATAGTGTTGCTCAAAACAAAATGGATGGGTCTTTTGGTACAAGTCCTTCGGGATATACTTTTGATATGTTTAAATATACCAACGGTTACGACCATCGTTTTCCAAATGGCACTACCACCATTGTTCTAGATATTGATTCTATGGCTTGTAATGAATCTTATGGTGATGAGTTTGCGTATACTGGTTCTATTGCTGGCTCGTTGAGTTTTCATAACAGAGTCACCAACTTCTCTTTTAAGACAAGGGGCGACTATGGGTTGAGTGCCATGAAATTTCAACAAGCGCCTTATCTATTTAAGGGAGGATGCAGGGGACTACATAGGGACTCTACCTTTAAATTTCAGAAGAGTTGGTTTGCTTTCGATTCTATCATTGTTTGCTTGGGTTCGGGTATTACAAATACTAATGCTATCAACACTACTCAAACCAATATTTTTCAACTTACCGATAGCAATCAGAACATTTATATTAACGGTGTTGCCAATAAGACCTTTAATTATAAGAATAGTCTGTATCAATCGGGGCCTTATCAAATAATTTCTCCCTACAATACAGGGTTCTACATTAAGTCTGATGATTCATTACATATTTCAGTCAAAAATCAACAATTTTCGCTTAAAGTAGATAATGCTATTTATAATTCGGCGGGCAATTGGGCGAACGTATGGCTAGACCACGGAAAGGCACCCATCAACAAGGGGTATGAATACGTAATCATTCCATCTACCAAACCGGCTGCATTAAAGGCTTTTGCAAACAGTATGAGCAACCCGGCTACTGCATTTTATACAGTAAAGGAAGCTGATTCTGCCATGCACTATATTTATTATAAACCAAAGAATATTCAGGGATATGCAATATTTCAAGCAGTATCTAATATTGGAGATTCAACAAGTATACTCGAAGCAGTCAACAACCCTTGTTATGCAATGGGAATTAATCAAGGAGACTCATTGTTGAGTATGACCATCGTCAATCCCAACCCAAATCTGCAACAGAGCAATACCATTTCAAGCTTCTTTCCGCCTGAGCTAATAAGTTATTCAGTTCAATCCCCGCTTCAAGTAACGATTAGGGGCAAGTGGAATATTTCTTCATCGGATACTGAAGTTACTATTATAGGAAAGACTGACACAACTACTATACTTGGTGTTATTACGCAGTACTCGTTACCTTATGACGTTGTTTTAAGAAAGGATACAAGTACATTGTTAGCAATTAGACCAGCCGATACTACTCATTATTTGCACCTCATTATTGTAAACAAAGAGACGCTTAAGATTTATCCGAATCCAGTTGCAGAAAATGGTATCCTGAATATCAACTATCAATCAGAGGAACTAAGGAAAGACGTGCTTTTGGAAATTTATAATGAGGCTGGGCAAAAAGTTTATTCGAGTACGTTTACTGCTTATAGAGGGGATAATATATTAAAAGTCACATTGGGGAAACTAGTAAAAGGTTTTATGGTTGCAAAAGTGTCTAGCAATAACTCAATGCCTATATTGACTAGGTTTATTGTAAGATAGAAAATAATTTCGATGGTATTTAAATTAAAAAATAAACATTTAATGTGAACAAGAAAAAGTATATACCACAGATAATAGCCTTATTAGTTATTGTCTTTGTTTCAAACACTTCCATTTCAGCGCAAACACAAGTTGATACCGACACTATCACCAGTCGGTTTAGGACTTATGTACTTTCGAACAATACAAACCCAGACACAACGTTAGGGGCTTATCTGGATAGCCTGCAACCCAATGGTAGCTGGAAAGATGTTGTTTATACCGACAAAGCAGTTGCCAAATGGAAACCTCTCACGCACCTTAATAGGCTGCTGGCAATTTGCGATGCATACAATAATCCTTCAAGCATTTATTACCATAGTGGCACAGTGAAATTACAGATTTATAATGCGTTCTCTTATTGGAACACTGTCAAGCCTACCTCCTCCAATTGGTATAACAATGATATTGCGGGGCCATTGGTATATGGGCAAAGCCTTTTGTTGCTAAAAACAGGGGATTCGTATGGCTTTAAAACCGATACTTTGAATGCACTTGCAGATACTGGCTTGAATTATTACAATGTATCTGTAGCTATCTATGTACCTATTGTCAAAGAGGCCGTGCTAGGTTCCAATCAAACTTTGAATCTTGAAATTTCTATTTATAAAGCTTGCATCAAAGATAGCACTTCTGAGTTGCAAAGGGATTTTGACACGGCTTTTGCCAATATAAAGATAATTCATGGTGGCGGCGAAGGAATGAAGATAGACAATAGTTTTTATATGCATAGTACGCAATTGTACAATTGGGGATATGGCTCCGAGTTTTTAGGCGGCTCTGCTTTTTTGGGATATTACGCCCAAAATACTGCCTTTGGCACAACTCAAGCCAAAGTGAATTTATTGATTGATTTTGTACTGAATGGACAGCAATGGTTTGGTCAAAACAGTGTTTGTGATTTTAATGCCACTGGACGTGGATTCACTCGAAAGGGAGGATTGGCAATTGGTAGTTTCAGGTCGTCGTGCCTTGGTTATTTAATCAGTTTGAGTAATAACTACCGGATTGCAGAGTTAAATAACTACGTCAAGGTACTAGGAGGTGGTAACACTAATTTTCAATCACCAGGCAATAAGCAGTTCTGGAAATCGGACTTTATGACGCAGCACGGAAGCAATTTTTACTTATCAGTAAAGACTCCTTCCAAAAGAACTGTTGGGTCGGAATTACTCAATGGGGAAAACCTGAAAGCAAAATACCTGCCTTGGGGAAGCACAAATATCGTAGTAAGCGGTACCGAATACCAAGACGCCTTCCCAGTTTGGGACTGGACAAGGGTTCCCGGAACAACTACTGAGAATGACCCATCACCTGATTATTCAAAGATGCCAGCAAGTGGATTTGCAGGATTTACTCCTACTAATAGCTATGCTGGTGGGGTTTCAAATGGCGTATATGGGTTGTCGGCAGATGAGTTTACTTTCGATTCCGTTTCTGCCCGAAAAGCATACTTCTTTACCCCAACTGCTATGTATTGTTTAGGTGCAGGTATTGAGTCAACAAAGTCCGAAAGTCCCATCCTTACCAGTGTAAATCAGTGCATATCCAGCGGAACGGTCACAGTGGATAGTGCCGGCAATAAGTATGCATTTACGGGGCAGCAGCAGGCTTATACCAACCTAAACTGGGTTTATCACAACAATGTTGGCTATCTTTTCCCTAATCAGGGCAATATTACTGTTGCCAATAAGGTGCAAACTGGGTCTTGGTACAGCATTAACACGAGTCAGTCTACAACGGCTGTTTCCAAAACCATCTTCAGCGTATGGTTCAATCATGGTACAAAGCCTACAACTGGCACTTACGAATATATTGTTGCCCCCCAAGCCTCCCTAAGGCAGTTTGAAGGCTGGGCAACTACAAATCTCCTAAAAAAGATTTCTAATACCCCCAATATACAAGCTTTTGCAGATGATAGCGCAGGCGTTTATGCGACTGTATTTTATAAGGCAGATACTATTTTGTTGGATACCTCAACCTCTTTTTCCATTTCAGTGAACAATCCTGCCCTGCTTTTAATTCAAAAGCAAAACAATGGGTACAGTATTTCAATTGCCGATCCTACACACACGCTTACCTCTATTAGCGTAACTACTTCGGCAAGACTTTCAGGCTACAATACAACCTCGAATGCTGATTCATCTACCACTATCAAATTTACGTTGCCCAAAGGGGATTCTGCTGGGGCAACGGTAACTGGTTCCTATGCCCTAATCAATACCCTGCCTATTCATTTTGTGGATATCAATGCGAATTTTTCAAATGGAAAAGCATGCATTAAATGGGAGGTGAGCGATGAGGATGGGATGCTGGAATATGAAATAGAAAAGTCAGTAGATGGTAAAAACTTCTCCACGATTGGAGATGAGGCTGCAAGCAATTCAGTGAATGCCGGCTATGTTTTCACTGATAATAATACTTCTGCCATAAACTACTACCGGATAAAGGCAATTAGTACCACGGGTGTAGTGTGCTACAGCAGTGTAGTGAAACTTACTACTTACTTTTCGCCACCTACTAATTATTCTTTGTTTCCTAATCCCCTTACAAACAATATTCTTTCTATTCAATTGACAAATGCTTTAGAAGGGAAATACCTCTTAAGTATTTATAATCTTTTAGGGCAAAAAGTGAATGAGCAAATAATCAGACATAGTGGTGGCAGTGGTAGTTATGCTTTTACAATTTATAATACAATGGCAAGTGGAATTTACACCGTATCTATCATGGAAGCAACGCGCAAAGAGCTGGTTTATCACACCAATTTAACAGTAAGATAATTCATTTTTTTGCAAAATTGGAATTCAAAATAAAGGATGAAAAATGATTTGATGACTACTTCGGAGGATCAATAATGCAAAACGTTAAATAATTCTAACGGGTGGCATTTTTGGTGCGAAGTGCTTCTAGGCTTAATTATCTATTTGCCTTGTCAATGATTTTTATAAAAAATGGATAAAATAAGATAAAATAATATGTATTGATTGTTGCTTTACAATACTTATTGATTGGTTAATTTAATGAAAATCATGATTAATAAAATTTGGCTGATTAAGTGTTTAGTAATTTTAGGTGTGTTCATTTTATTTAATGGTTACTTGTATGCACAAGATACTGCCAAAATATTTCTTGACTTCGAAAATAATCCTGTGTTTTCCAAACTGCCTGATTTTTCTTATGCTGGTTACCAATATGGAGAAAAGGATATTCCTGTTATTGATAAAAACATCTTCAATGTACAGCGTTATGGGGTGACGCCAAATGTGGAAGTTGACCAAACAAAATCATTACAAGTCCTTATTGATAAAGTTGGCAAGAAAGGTGGCGGGGTTATTTATTTTCCGAAGGGGAAATATTACCTTAACCTAGATAGTATCCATCATCAATCCCTAAAAATAAACTACAGTAATATCATCTTGAGAGGGGAAGGTAGTGATGAGAATGGAACTATTCTGTACAGTAAATACCCATTGACCCAACATGAAGTTTCTCCATGGTTGAGCCCTGCATTTATTCAAACTGCCACTAATCTTCAAAATACTACTGCCTTCTGGGGATTGGATTTCCTTGACACTTCAAAAGTTGGAGCAGCAATTTCTACTTCGGCGGGTACTGTCAATGACAAAATTCAACCAGCAGAGGTTGTAGCTAACTTGTTGACGGATGCTTTTAAGGGACAAAAGATTATCAATGTAACAAGTACGAGGAATCTTAAAGTAGGCTCTGTTATCATTTTAGGTATGTACAATACTTCTGACGATTGCAATCTTATGAAAGACATCTTGAAACCAATAGAAACATTTGAACCCTACGAGAAGTCAGCCATAGATGCTGGTAAATCTGGTGCGGCTTCGTATCAGTGGTTGGTGGAGGTTGATCAAGTTTTGTCGGAAACTATTCTGCAACTTAAGCAACCCCTTCGTAGGGATATTTTAATGAAGTATAAACCTGTGGTTGCTGCTGCGCCGATGCTTAGTGGGATTGGCATAGAACATCTGCGCCTTGAAAGTGGTTGGAAGGGTTTTTATTGTCATCACGGCTGCGATAAGTCAATTCCTGCACAGGGAAGGGAGATGGATTATGGTTGGACTGCAATAACGTTGTGTCGCATTAAACATAGTTGGATCAATGATGTAGCAATTCACAATTTTACCAATCCTATCTACTTTCTCGATAGCAGAAACTGTACAGCAGAAAATATAAATATTAGTGGTTATGATGGTCATTCTGGGATAAAGATATACAGTCATGCGGCTGATAACCTGATAACCAATGTTCATTTCTACAATAACTATACGCATGTTTTAAGTGGAGAAGGGTGTGCTTATGGCAATGTGTTTTCTAACGTTACTTATTCGCCGACCAACAATAAGCTGGGTAATTTTGATTTTCATGGCTTTGCCGATAGGCGTTTTTCTCCTGCGGCAGATAATTTATTCGAAAATATAGTTGGGTTACAACAAGTTTATAGCGGTGGTGCACCCAATAATATGCCCCAAACAGCAGGAGACAATACTTGGTGGAATATTGAGGAAGGTAGTTTTGATCAAAGTAATAATGAGTTCTTTGGTTGTTGGTTATGGAAGGAGAAAACAAACTTTCATGCTCCAAAAGAACATTTAAAGATGTATCCAAAGAGTATTTTGGTAGGAGTTTATTCGCCAATCTCTAAAATAAAAATCGATGGGGGAGAGGGGGATATTCAAAATGAATGGATATATACTGAACACTTTAATCAGGGAAGGGTATTGCCTGCTTCATTGCGTGAGGCTCAATTGAAACTGCGATTTGGGAGATAGGGCTTGATAGTTTAGCTGTTTAAGTACAATCTGTAGTTTTTTTTTTGAATGTTTTGCAAGAAAATTAGGTTCATTTATAGTTTGAAAGACATGTCTTACAAGTTATAAGACATAAGATACACGTTATAAGACATAAGAAGAAACAGGGAAAAAATGACTGCCAGACAATTTAGAAAAAGAAGTAAAACAACGAATATGAGTAAACATTTTAAAAGTATTGTCTTGTTATTTACGATTGCTTGGCAATTTGGTACCATCAATCTGATTGCCCAAGATACTTTAAAAAAAGAAAATACTGACATAGATATCAGTAAACCTGTGGCAATATTGGAACCGCTTGATAGTGCACGAGTGCATCAAGTAGAAGAATTTTTGGTGGATAATACAACAGGAATCGGCAAACCCTATACCGATAGGGCAGAATGGAAAAGGATTGCAGCAAGTTTTAATTCTAAAGAGTTTGTAGAAAAAATAAGTAAACTCAAATTACAGGATTTCCCTAAATGGAGTGATGATGTATATCTTGAATTTAAACTCAAGGGGGTTAGAAACAATGCCGATAAGATGATGCACAGCCGGCAGGAGTTTCTTGGTCAATTTGTTTTTGCAGAGTGTTTGGAGAATAAGGGTCGGTTCATCCCTGTCATTAGTTATGTAATAAAAGATTTGTTGCATCAACCATCTTGGACTTTGTCTGCACACGACAAAGACTATAAAAACTTTTATGGAAAAGAATACGATGTTGATTTGAATGCATCTGTAATGGCCACCATATTTTCCCAAAGCTATTATTTGTTAGGAGATAAATTGAGTGAAGATTTGAGGAAAGATATTAGGGAGTGTTTACAGAAAAGGGTGTTTGCTCCTGTTTTGAATACTTTAAAAACTTTGAAAGAAACCTATTGGTTGACCACTACAAACAATTGGAATGCTGTATGTTTGGCAGGGGTTACAGGTTCAGCATTGGCTGTGTTGCCTAATAAATACGACAGGGCAATCTTTGTGACAATTGCGGAAAAGTATAGTCAAAACTATTTGGCAAGCTACACAGATGATGGGTATTGCACGGAAGGACTTGGCTATTATAACTATGGTTTTGGAAAGTTTATCTGCCTAAGAGAATTTTTGTTGGCAGCAACCAATAACAAACTTGATTTATTCAGTAGCCCTAAGATGGTCAAGATTGCACAATATCCCCTTAATATAGAGATTATCAACCAGTGTTACCCAACAATTTCCGATTGTATAATGGGTACAAAACCTAAAACAGAAATAATATGGTATTGCAATAATGCCCTTGCTTTAGGATTAAAAAAGCATAGTACAATCTCTACTCCCAATCCTAGTGACCCTGTTTATGATATCATCAAGTTGACAAATAGGGTGTACAAAGCAGCTTTAAAGGGAAACAATGTGGGCAATCAAAACAACCTTCGTTCTTATTTTGATAATACGGGTGTACTGATTTGCAGACCAAAAGATACTTCATTAAAGGGCGCAATGGGTGTGGCAATAAAGGGTGGTTCCAATAATGAACACCATAACCACAATGCCCTCGGTTCTTACACGATAGTACAAGGAAAAGAGGTGATGATGGGAGACCCTGGCGGAGCTTTTTTTTATAATGATAAATCATTCAGTAGTGAACGATATACTTCTTTCAAGATATACGCCTCCTTTGGGCATCCTGTTCCGTTGGTAGCTAATGTTCAACAAAAGGAAGGCGAAAGTTCACAAGCAAAGGTTATGAAGACAGACTTTACCAATCAGCAGGACTTATTGGTAATGGATATTACTTCGGCTTATCCTTTACCCTCCCTCCAAAAGCTTGAAAGAAGTTTTTTATATAAAAGAGCGGATTCTGGAAGTTTAGAAGTAACAGATAATTTTAATTTCTCTACCCCACAATTATTTGAAACAGCACTTGCCACAAGAGCAAAATGGAAACAAATTAATGAGTCACAATTACTATTTGTATTAAGAGATGAAAAAATGATTGTTACCATAAAAGCACCATGCCCGTTTAAGCTAGTGTCGGAAACTATTAATGAAAACTGTCCTCCTTTTGACCGAATAGGAATACAGTTGGTGAATCCTTTGAAAGAAGGAAGTGTTACGGTTAGTTATAATCAAAAGTAGAATAATTATTCAATTAAAAAATAGAAAGAATGAAAAAGTGGAGTTATTTAGTTGTGGTGTTGATGCTAACACCTATTGTTACCTTAATTGCGCAGCAAGGGAAAAAGACAAACGTCCTGTTTATTGTAGTGGATGATTTGAAACCAATATTGGGCTGCTATGGCGACAAATTGATTAAGACGCCAAACATAGACCGCTTGGCAAAGATGGGTACTGTATTTATGAGCAACTACTGTCAACAATCTGTTTGTGGACCAACGAGGGCAAGTTTGATGACAGGGAAAAGACCCGATTACACCAAGATTTGGGATTTGAATACGCAGATGAGGGATATGAATCCCGATATTGTTACTTTGCCTCAATACCTGATTACACAAGGTTATCAAACAGCAGGCATTGGTAAGGTTTACCATCCAAGTAGTGCGATTGACCAATGTGACCCAATATCTTGGAGCATTCCCTATTTGAAGGCAAAGCCAAGTGATTATCCAAATGAATTTGGTGCCCCTGCTCATGGATACTATCAATTGGCATCTACAAAGGAATATTTTGCAAGGCCTAAAAAAGGGATAGATACCGACAAGAAAAGTATTCAAAACAATAACGATGAAGGCCCTTCAAGTAGGAGAGGCCCTGCTACAGAATGTATTGATGCACCTGATAATGCTTACCTAGATGGAGTAGATGTATTGCTTGCAAGGGATGAGATGCTAAAATTGATACAGGAAAAAAAGCCCTTCTTCCTAGCTGTAGGAATCGGCAAACCACACCTTCCCTTTGTTGCACCAAAGAAATATTGGGATATGTATGATAGGGAAAAGATGCCCTTGGCTGAATTTCAAGAACACTCAAAAGACGGGCCTGTAATTGCCTATAATAGCTCGGAAGAATTGCGGAATTTCAATGACATACCACCTTTTGTGACAATTGATCAAGAAATGCATGGCATTGGATTGACCAAGGAAAAGCAACGGGAATTAGTTCAAGGATATTATGCCTGTGTTACTTATACCGACCGTAATGTGGGTGTCTTATTGGATGAATTAGAAAAACTACATCAGCTTAATAATACAGTGATTGTTTTTTGGGGGGACCATGGATGGCATTTGGGCGACCACGATGAATGGTGTAAACAAACAAACTTTGAAAACGCTACAAGGGCACCATTAATTATTGCAGCACCAGGGTTTAAACCAGGCGTAACAAATTCTTTTACTGAACACCTTGATGTGTTCCCTACAGTTTGTGAACTTGCAGGTGTACCAATCCCCACTAATTTGGATGGGAAGAGTTTGGTTCCTATCTTGAAGGATAAGAAAACAAAGATTATGGATTATTCAATCAGTCAATTCCCACGTCAGTTAAAGAAAGACGAGATGCAACATCTCGGATATACCTCTTCCAAGATTATGGGTTATAGTTTACGTGCCGAGCAGTATCGTTTGACACTTTGGATTAATGACTTTACCACTAAATCTACCTTCGACCCTGCTAAGCTTTATGCAAAGGAATTGTATGATTACAAAAAAGACCCGTTGGAAAAAGTAAATGTGGCGTATGCAAAAGAGTACAGTGACATCTACAATGAACTATACAAAAAGATGCTTGCGTTCTTTGCTTCTCAGCTGAGTAAGTAATACTAAATGTTGTCTGACAACAGAAACGAATCAATAAAAAATAATTTCATCACTTAGTCTAAACGTAAATTTATGTTTCAAAGACTCAATTTAAAGTTATCTGTAGTTGTTTTTACAACTGTATGCTCCTTTTTTAATGCCAATGCGCAAACGGGTGTTGGGCGTATCCGTATCCCCATCAACGACCATTGGAAGTTTAAAATTATAAACAATATCTATAAAAAGCATGTTGATACTATTGTTACCCTCCCCTATACATGGAATGCCAACGAGGTATTGAGTCCCACTACTAACTATCAGCGAACAACTGGATTATATACCAAAACAATTAAAATAGACAATAACTGGCTTGCTAAGCGTGTATTCCTATATTTTGAGGGAGCAAATTCGGTTGCAAATGTTTTTGTGAATAAACGGTTTGTAGGTGAACACAAAGGAGGGTACACCAAATTTTGTTTTGAGATTACCAAGTTCTTGAATGATAGTGAAAACGTGGTGAGTGTTTTGGTAAGCAACAATTATCGCCCAGATGTTATTCCAGAGAGTGGCGATTTTAATATTTATGGTGGGCTTCACCGACCCGTTTCACTAATTGTTACAGAAAAGAATTGCATCACACCGCTTGACTTTGCATCTTCTGGCGTGTATATCACCCCTACAAACATTACCGATAACTCTGCAGATATAAACATAAAGGTTAAACTTTCATTAACTGATAATAACAAACAATCTTTCAAGTTGCATACTACAATTTATAATGAAATTGGGAACATGGTTTCAAATCAAACTACAGGAATTAGCGATGACATTATCAGCCTGAACCATCTCTTAACTAAGCCTCATTTTTGGAATGGAAAAGAAGACCCTTATTTGTACAGATTAAAGGTTGAATTAGTACAGAATGACTTAGTAGTAGATACAATTTCTCAAAACTTTGGTGTGCGCACCTATAAGGTAGATAAAGAAAAAGGATTCTTTCTTAATGGTAAATATTTAGACCTTCATGGTGTTGCTTACCACGAAGATGTAGAAGGTAAAGGTTCGACTTATACAAAGGAAGATTATGAAAACGACATGGCTCTCTTTAAGGAACTAGGGGTGACGGGTCTTCGTTTTGCACACTACCCACACGGTGAGCCTAGCTATGATTTGACAGATAAAAACGGTATAGCCGTTTGGACAGAAATACCTTTTGTAGGACAAGGGGGCAACGAAGCTACTGGTTACATCAATAGCGAAGAACTAAGGGCGCACATAATGCATTATCTCACAGAATTGATTCGTCAGAACTATAATCACCCAAGTATTTTCTTTTGGGGGTTATTCAATGAATTGACTGCTAAATATGATAACCCTGCGCCTTTTATAAAAGAACTTAGGGATATTGCCCACAGAGAAGACCCAACAAGGTTAACTACTTGTGCTGATATGCTAGATGTAAAGACTACTCCATTTGATACAGTATCCGATGTGAAAGCTTACAATAGATACTTTGGATGGTATGGTGGCAAGGTTACAGATTTGGCAAAAAGAACCGATGAAACACATGAAAAAGACAATGTACCCTTTGGTATAAGTGAGTATGGGGCAGGCGCAAGTATTAATCAACACTCCGATTCATTGGTACAAACAAATCCCAAAAGTAGATGGCATCCAGAAGAGTGGCAAACGTATTTTCATGAGACTCAGTGGGGGATTCTTAAAGAAAGACAATTTATATGGGGTAAGTTTATTTGGGTATTTGCCGATTTTGGTTCTTATATCAGGAATGAAGGAGATACAATAGGTATCAATGATAAGGGACTGCTCACGTATGATAAAAAGACAAAGAAAGATGCCTTCTACTTTTATAAAGCCAATTGGAATACTACCGATCCTACGTTGTACATTACAGATAGAAGGAATACCCTAAGGCATACTGCCGTAACAAATATTAAAGTCTATAGTACTTACCCCAATGCAGAATTATTTGTAAATGGCAGGAGTCTTGGGAAGAAATTGCCCGATGATGTAAAGCGTATTATCTGGGAGAGTGTTACACTACAATCTGGTAGCAACATTATTGAAGTAAAAGCAGGGAAGAAGGGAAATGAAACAACAGATAGTTGTGTTTGGGAACTTAAGTAACTTTGGTTTTAAATTTTTCTATAACTAGTTTTAGGTAACTATAATATCTAACCTTTTAAATGGAAGAAGTTATTGCAATTATAATTCATAAAATTACTACCAGAATAAACTATATCTAATTTTAACTTTGTACTTAGAATATTTGATATATATACATATATAAGTAGTCCCTCAAAATTAAATATAGATTATTACGTTAATTATGAGTGGGAAGGAAATCAAAGGTAATATCACTATCCCTTGAGGATAGGAAACTCTTAGAGAAGGGTTATAAACAAGG
>Ga0164296_1000481_pt1 | contig 47256 bp, 39 predicted proteins | sample GEODES057metaG_FD_113533 | JGI IMG/M metagenome (GOLD analysis project Ga0164296, IMG submission 113533) | Dystrophic lake water microbial communities from Trout Bog Lake, Wisconsin, USA - GEODES057 metaG | ecosystem: Environmental > Aquatic > Freshwater > Lake | place: USA: Trout Bog Lake...
GGACGCGATTGGCGGCCTTGCGGACGGAGCCTTCGAGGACGTAGCGGACGCCGAGGTCGCGGCCGACCTGTTTCACGTCGATGGGTTTGCCCTTGTAGGTGAAGGCGGAGTTGCGGGCGATGATGAAGAGGCCGGCGATGCGGGAGAGGGCGGTGGTGATGTCCTCCACCATGCCGTCGGCGAAGTAGTCCTGCTCGGGGTCGCCGCTCATGTTCTGGAAGGGGAGGACGACGAGGGACGGTTTTTCGGGGAGCGGGAGGGGGGCGCGCTCGGGGGCGGTCGCGCGGACGCGGTAGACCTGGATGGGGGCAGAAATGTTTTTCAGGGTGGGGGTGCCGAGGTCTTCGTAGTCGAGGGTGATTTTTCCCATCGCGTCCTCGCGGACGCGACCGGACAGAACAATGCCGTGGGGGGCGGCGAGGGGTTCGAGGCGGGCGGCGATGATCACGCCGTCGCCGAGGAGGTCGTCGCCGTCGGGGACGACTTCGCCCTGGTGGAGGCCGATGCGCAAGGCCAGGGCACCGGGGCTTTCGCGCTGGGCGTCCTGGATGGCCAGCGCGCAGCGCAGCGCCTGGACGGCAGAGGGGAAGGCTACGAAGAAGCCGTCACCGGTGGTCTTGAAGAGGCGGCCGTCGTGGGCGGCGGCGTGGGATTCGATGGCGGCGCGCAGGGTGCGGACGCTGGCGAGGGTGGCCGTCTCGTCCTGGCCGAGCAGGCGGGAGTAGCCGACGATGTCGGCGGCCAGGATGGCGGCCAGGCGGCGGGCGGGCTCGGACATGCGGTCCCTGTTTGCTTTGAGGGGAGTATTGTTCCGATGCAGGGGGGGCGCCAGGGGGGCGGATTGCGCGGGGCGGGCGGGCTGCCTATAAATCGCAGCGTCGGAACTGCGGATCCAAACGATCCACGGTGCGGGTGTAGTTCAATGGTAGAACGGCAGCTTCCCAAGCTGCATACGAGGGTTCGATTCCCTTCACCCGCTCCAATCCGCCCGCGCGTCAGAGCGCGACGACGACCCCGGCATCTTGCAGAGAGGCGATCTCGGACGGCGTGAAGCCGGCTTCGGTGAGGATGTCGCTGTTGTGTTCGCCGACCTGGGGGGGCTGGCGATGCAGCGCCGGGCGGGCGCGGGCGGGGCCCATTTCGATGGGGAGCGCGGGGAGTCCGGCGAGGGTGGCGTCACCGCCGCCGAGCTTGGGGATGAGGACGTCGAGCAGGCCGGCGCCGCCGAGGAGGTGGGGGTCGGTAAAGAGGTCGCCGGGGTTGCCGACGGGGGCCCAGGAGACGTTGGCGCGCTCGCAGCGGGCGGCGACATCGTCGCGGGGGATGCGGGCGGTGACCTCCTTGATCGCGGGGATGAGCCAGGATTTCTGCTCGGTGCGGAGCACGTTGGTGGCCAGGCGTGGGTCGGCGGCGAGGTGCTGGAGGCCGAACTCCTCGATGAAGCGGGCCCATTGCTGGTCGGAGGTGACGCCGATGAAGAGCTCGCCGTCGCCGGCGGTGGGGAAGACTTCGTAGATCGCCCAGGCGCCGCGGCGGGCGGGCATGGGGGCGGCGGGGAGGCCGGTGGCGATCATGCCGGCCATGTGGGTGGCCATGAGGAAGGCGGCGCTCTCGAACAGGCCGCTGCCGACGCGCTGGCCGCGGCCGGTGAGGTCGCGCTCGCGCAGGGCGGCCTGGACGGCGATGACGCCGAAGGCGGCGCCGAGGATGTCGATGATGGAGGCGCCGGCGCGCAGGGGGCGGCCGGGCGGGCCGGTCATGGTGGCGAGGCCGACATGGAACTGGACGACCTCGTCGAGCGCGGGGCGGGATTCGTAGGGGCCGGCGAGGTAGCCCTTCAGCGCGAGATAGATCAGGCGGGGGTTGAGGGCGGCCAGCGCGTCGTAGCCGCAGCCGAGGCGCTCCATGGTGCCGGGGCCGTAGTTCTCGAGGACGACGTCGGCGGTGGCGGCGAGGCGGTGGACGGCGGCCTGGCCCTCGGGACGCTTGAGGTCGATGGCGAGCGAGCGCTTGTTGCGGTTGAAGGCGGCGAAGAAGCCGGCGGCGAAACCGCCGAGGTTGCGGGTGTGGTCGCCCTTGGGGGCAGGCTCGATCTTGACGACGTCGGCGCCGAGCTCGGCCAGCATGAGCCCCGCCGAGGGGCCCATGATGGTGTGGCTGAACTCGAGAACCTTGAGGCCGGCCAGCGGCGCCAGGCTCATTCGGCGGCCTGGCGGCGGAAGGCGTCGAGCGATCCGGCGTGGATCAGCTCGCTCGGCAGCTGGTGGGCGACGATCTCCTCGGCGAGGCGGCCGACCTCGATGAGCCGGTCGAGGTCAATGCCGGTGTCGATACCCATCTCCGCGCAGAGCAGGGCGAGCTCCTCGGTGCAGATGTTGCCGGCGGCGCCCTTCTGGCCGGCGAAGGGGCAGCCGCCGAGGCCGCCGACGGTGCTGTCGAACTGGGCGACGCCCATCTTGATGGCGGCATGGGCGTTGGCGACCGCGAGGCCGCGGGTGTCGTGCAGATGAAGCGCGATGGTGGTGTCGGGCCAGCGCGCGCGGACGGCGCCGAGGACGCGCTCGATGCGATGCGGCGCAGCCCAGCCCATGGTGTCCGCGAGCGAAATGACCTCGATCTTCGTGCCGGCCTCGGCCGCGATGGCCATGCCGTCGGCGACGGTGCTGACGACCGTTTCGGGGGCGATGTCACCCTGATAGTTGCAGCCGAAGGCGGCCATGATGCCGACGCGGTTCACCGGGACGCCCCGCTCAAGATGCAGCGCGGTCTGCTTGCGCATGGCGGCGAGGTTTTCCTCGTGGCTGCGATTGAGGTTCTTGCGCGTGAACCCCTCGGACGCGGTGAGGGCGATCGAGCCGGTGAGGGTGAGTTTGTCGCGGAAGGCGAGCGCGCGCTCGAGACCGTTGGCGTTGAACCAGAGCGCGGTGTAGTGCACGCCATCCCGCTTCGAAAACCCCTCGACGGTGGCCTCGGCGTCGGCCCAGCCGGGAACCAGGCGCGTGTTGACGAAGGAACACACCTGGATGTGCCGCAGGCCGGTCTCGGCCAAAGCCTCGATCAGGCGGATCTTGGCGGCGGTGGCGATCGGACCCGGCTCGATCTGAAAGCCCTCGCGCGGACCTTCCTCGCGGATATCGACGAACTTCGGCAGATCGCTCATGACTGGCTCCTCGGCTTGAAGTGGCCAGAATAGCAGCGACCGGCGGGCGTGGTAGCCCTCCACAGGCGGAGCCTTGCTTTGCCTTGCATTACCTTACTTACGCAACAAAAAAGGGGAGAGCTTGCGCCCTCCCCTTCCTCGTCCAGGCTGTGGGGCCTGGTCTTACTTACCGGCGATCTTGTTCTCGATCATCGTCAGCGCCTTATCGAGCACTTCGATCAGCGTGTCGCACTCGCTGCGGGTGATGACCAGCGGCGGGGAGAGCGAGATCACGTTGCTCTGGCGCTGCACGGCGCCGCAGCGGCCGACGATCACGCCGTTGCTGCGGGCGAAGGCCAGCACGTCGGCGACGAGGTTGCCGGGGAGCTGCACCTTGCTTTCGCGGTCGGTGACGAGTTCGATGCCGATGAGCAGGCCCTTGCCGCGGATGTCGCCGCAGATGCCGTGGCGCATCAGGCGATCCTTGAGGCCGTCCATGAGGTATTTGCCCATGTCGGCGGCGCGCTGCGGCAGGCTTTCCTCGAGCATGATCTCGATGTTGCGCACGGCGACCGCGGCAGCGACCGGGTGGCCGCCGTAGGTGTTGACCTGCATGACCTGCTTCTCTTCGGCGGCTTCGCCGAGGAAGGAGCGGAACACGTTATTCTTCACCACGGTGGCGGCGATCGGCAGGTAGGCCGAGACGATGCCCTTGGCGACGGCCATGATGTCGGGGCTGACGCCATAGTGCTGGTGGCCGAACATCTTGCCGGTACGGCCGAAGCCGTTGATCACTTCGTCGACGTGCAGCAGGACGTCATACTTGCGGCAGATGGCCTCGACCATGGGCAGGTATTCGTCCGGCGGCACCATGATGCCGGCGCCGCTCATGATCGGCTCGACGATGACTTCGGCGACCGTGTTGGCGCCTTCGCCGACGATGGTGTCCTCGATCGACTTGGCGCAGGCGACCTTGCAGGACGGGTATTCGAGGCCGAAGGGGCAGCGGTAGCAGGTCGGTGCCGCGGTGTGCACGAACTCGCCGGCGTACGGCTCGAACTTGCCCTTGCGATCGCCCATGCCGCCGGCCGCCAGCGTCGCCAGCGTTGTGCCGTGATAGGCGTAGTAGCGGCTGATGGTCTTGAAGCGGAACTGGCCGGGGAATTCGTGCTTGGCATACTGGCGGGCGATCTTGAAGCCGGCCTCGTTCGCCTCGGAGCCCGAGTTCACGAAGTAGGTGTGATAGTCGCCGCCCATCAGGCTGTTCAGCTGCTCGCCAAGCTGGGCTGCGGGGAGGTTCATCGCCGTGTGCGGGTAGTAGGCGATCTGCTGCATCTGCTCGGCGGCGACCTGCGCGAGCTCGGTGCGGCCATAGCCGATGTTGACGCACCACAGGCCAGCCATCGCATCGAGATAGGTCGTGCCATCGGCATCGACGATCGTCGACCCCTGGCCGCCGGTGACGACGAGCTGGCTCTTCTCGAGCACCTTGTGCTGCACGATGGGATGCAGGACGGAATCGAGGTCCTGCTTGACGACCTTCGCGCGGGCTTCGGGATCGGGGGTGTTTGTCAGCGACATTATGCGCCTCTTATGCTGTGGAAGTCTTCGGAGAGCGGGAGACTAGGCATGGATCGTGCCCAAAGTCACCCCATCCCCGGAACACAAAGCGACAATCGGGGGCGGGAAAGTCGGGCTTCGCCCTAGTCCACTGCCGGCAGCCACACAGAGACAGTCGTCCCCTTCCCTTCTTCGCTCTCGATCGACAGCTGCCCGCGATGGCGGTTGATGATGTGCTTGACGATGGCGAGGCCAAGCCCGGTACCGCCGGCCCCGCGGGAGCGTGCCTTGTCGACGCGGTAGAAGCGTTCGGTCAGGCGCGGGAGGTGGGCGCGCGGGATGCCGGCGCCCTGGTCGATGACGGCGACGACGATGCCGGCGCGCGCGGGCCAGCGCGGCGGGGTGGCGGGAGCGGCGGTGATGCGGACGACGCCGCCATCGGCGCCATATTTGACCGCGTTCTCGATGAGGTTGGTCAGCACCTGCGCGAGCTGGTCGCTATCGCCGGCGATCATCGGCAGTCCGTCGGCGAGTTCCTGGACGAGGCGGACCTTGCCGCCGGCGAGACGGGGCTCGAAGCCGGCGGCGACGCTGCGGATGAGCTGGGCGAGATCGACGGTTTCGCCGGGGGGGATGTGTTCGTTGAGCTCAATGCGCGACAGGCTGAGGAGGTCGTCGATCAGGCGGTGCATGCGGCCGCCCTGCTCGGCCATGATGGCAAGGAAGCGTTTCTGCGCGGGGGGGTCGTCGGCGGCGGGACCGCGGATGGTGTCGATGAAGCCGATCAGACTGGTCAGCGGCGTGCGCAGCTCGTGGCTGGCGTTGGCGACGAAGTCGGCGCGCATGCGTTCGACGGCGCGTTCGCGGGAGCGGTCGGAGAGCACAACCATGGCCTGGGTGCCATCGGGCAGCGGCGGCGTGAGGGGGATGACGGAGGCCTGGACGGCGCGCTCGACGGGAACGGCGAACTCGAGCTCGGCACTGACGGAGGTGCGGGTCTCGGCCATGCGCTCGATGGCGGCGCGCAGGCCGGGGTGGCGCAGGACGGCGGCGATATCGGCGCCGAAGAGCGAGCGGGCGGCGGCGTTGGTGCGGGTGACGGCGCGGTCGGGGCCGAGGAGCAGCAGGGGGTCGGGGAGGGCGTCGATGATGGCTTCGCTGGCGCGGCGGGCGGCTTCGGCTTCGGCGGTGCGTTCGGCGTTGGCGCGGTTGAGGCGGGCGAAGCCGGCGGTGAGGCGGTCGAGCGCGGCCCGCTCGCGCCACCACAGGAGGGCAAGGGCGGCGGCGAGGGCGGCCAGGATGACCGCGAGCCAGGTCGCGGTCATGGCTTGTCAGATCCCCGGGGCGGAGAGGGTGTCGGGGGCGGCTTCGACCTGGGCGGGGCCGCCGCGCTGGATTTCGTAGACGGCGAGGCCGCGGCGGACGCGGCCGTCGGGCTGGAGGGCGAGGACGCCGTTGACGCCGGCGAAGCCCTCGGGGCGGCAGAGGGCGGCGATACTGTAGCCGCCGGTGGAGGCGAGGACGCGGGCGATGCCGGCGGCGTCGTAGGCGAAGTCGGCCAGGCCTGGTGCGGGGGCGCCGGTGGCGGCGGTGTAGCGGTCGTTGAAGGTGGTGCGCAGCGCGGGGTCGGGCGCGGCGTAGAGGGCGCCGGTCATGGGGGCTTCGCCGAGGGCGGCGGGGGCGGCCCAGAGGGCGGGACCGAACACGCGCACGCCGGGGGCGTCGAGGTCGTAGTACGGCAGCAGGCTGGCGAGGGTGTGCAGGGGTTCACCGATGTCGGCGAGCATGAGGGCTTCCATCGGGGCGGGCGGAATGGGCTGGCGGACGAGTTCGGCGGCGCGCTTGCGGCCTTCGGCGGTGTGCAGCGCGCGGGCGGCCTTGATCTGGGCGTCGAGCGGGCCGCGCCGGCTTCCATAGGCCGAGATGTCGCGCATGGTGGCGTTGGCCGACTGCATGGACCCGGTGTGGTAGCGGATGTCGGGCGGCGGGAGGGCGGCATCCGTGGTGGCGTCGGTAAGGGCGTTGGCCATGGCGTGGCCGAAATCGGTGTCGGGAAGGACGGCGGCGAAGTGGGTGCGGCCCTGCGCCGTCAGCGAACCGACGAGGCGGCGGACCTGCTGGCCGGGGGTGAGGCCCATGGTCCAGACGCCGGGTTTGGCCTGCTTGGAGTCGTTGGTGAAGGCCAGCATGGGGATGCCGGCGGCGGTGGTGATGGGGGCGGCGGCTTCGGTTTCGCCGGCGGTGAGCGGGCCGAGGATGATGCCGGCGCCGGCGGCGATGGCCTGCTGGGCGGCGGCGGCGGCGCCGGCGGGGGTGGAGGTGGTGTCGATGACGTCAAGCTCGGGGGAGCCTTGGTCGGAGAGGGCGAGCCGGGCGGCGGCGGCGAGGGCCTGGCCGCGCTCGGCGTTGGCGCCGCTCATGGGCGCGAGGAGGGCGACGCGGCGGCCGGCGGGGGCGGCGGTGGAGAGTTGCTCGGTGGTGACCGCGGGCTTCGCTTGCGGCGTCGGGCGTGCGATGACGGAGGGGGCCGGGCGGGACGGCGGCGGCGCCTCGCCGCCACAGCCGGCCAGGGCCAGAACGCTCAGCACGGAAAACCATGTCCGACGACGCATACGATCCACTCCCGGAAGATGACGCCGCCCCCGCATCGGCGGCGCCGGCTGGTCTTGTGCTCATTCCCACGCCAATCGGCAACCTCGGAGATATGACGGTGCGCGCGGTGGCGGCGCTGAAGGCGGCGGACCTTATTTTGTGCGAGGATACACGGGTGACGGCGCGGCTGTTGACGCATATCGGCGTGAGCGTGCGGACGCAGCCGCTGCATGAGCATAACGAGGATGCGCGGATCGAGGCCGTCCTCGGCATGATCCGTGGCGACAAGCGGGTGGCGCTGGTGTCGGACGCGGGGACGCCGCTGGTGTCGGACCCGGGGTTTCGCCTGGTGCGGGCGGCGATTGCGGCCGGAGTGCGGGTGGATGCGCTGCCGGGGGCGAATGCGGCGGTGCTGGCGCTGACGCTGTCGGGGCTGCCGCCGCATCCGTTCCTCTTCATGGGGTTCGCGGCGCCGAAGCAGGGCGCACGGCTGGCGGGTTTCGCGGCGCTGCGGGCGGCGGAGCGGGCGGGGCTGTCGGCGACGCTGATCTACTACGAGGCGCCGCACCGGGCGGCTGAGATGCTGGCGGACGCCGCGCAGGCGCTGGGGCCACGGGAGGCAGCGGTAGCGCGGGAACTCACCAAGCGGTTCGAGGAGGTGCGGCGGGGGACGCTGCCGGAGCTGGCCGCGCATTACGCGACGCACCAGGCGCGCGGCGAGATCACGGTGGTGATCGGGCCGGCGCCGGAGGAACCGGCGGATGTGGATGACCTGGACGCGCGGCTGCGGGCGGCGCTGGAGGGGCGGTCGCTCAAGCAGGCGGTGGCGGAGGTGACGGCGGCGACCGGGCTGCCGCGCAAGCAGGTTTATGCGCGGGCGCTGGCCCTGGGGGACCTCAGGCCGGAGGCTTGACCGTCTCGGCCATGGCGCCGGGAAGCTCGACGTCGAACACGTCGCCGCCGTAGCCGGCCTCGAGGGGGATGCGCAGGCGACGGCGGCCGTCGGGCAGGCGCTCGGGCTGAGGCAGGATGGTGATGATGGGGGTCGCAGCGGCGGCCTCGAGGGCGGCCTGGGTGGTGGTCTGGCGCGCGAGCTTGGCGAGGTTCAGGTCGGTGGCGAAGACCATGCGGAAGCGGCCCTCGGCGACGCCGTCGCGGGCGGCCTGGGGGGCGATCCAGACGGAATCGATGGACTCGTGGCCGTCATGCAGGCCCTTCTGGCCCCAGGGCATGGCGACCGCGAAGAAATGGGTGTCGAAGCGCTTGGCCATGGTTTCCGGCGTGATCCAATGGGCGAAGGGGACCAGCGCATCGCAGGCCAGTTGGAACCCCTCGGCGGCGGCGACCTCGGCCATGGTGCGCTCGCTCTTGTGCACGGCGGCGCGATGGCGCTCGGCGATGGCGGCCTGGGTCTCGCCACCATACATCACCGGGCAGCCGGTGGGGCGGGCGAGGAGAACGCCGACCTCCTCGAACGTCTCGCGAATGGCGGCGACCCGCACCGCCATGCCATGCGCATCGACGCCGGGGATCGGCGGGCAGAGCGCGGGATCGGCGGCCAACGCGTGATCCTCGGGATCGACCCGGCCGCCGGGGAAGACGAGGGCGCCCGACGCGAAGTCGATGGCATGGGAGCGGGTGACCATGAACACCTCCATCACGCCCATGCGGTCGCGCAGAAGCAGGACGGTGGCGGCAAGGCGGGGCGTGGCGGGGACGTCGGACATCGGGGAGACTCCACGGGGCGTTGCATGTTCATACGAAAGGACGGCTCCGTCGGCCAGGGGCCGAGGGGCCCCTGGACCCCATCGCATCTCTCGGATGTGGCGCGGACCCTCGTCTGCACATGGCTTTCTTGGCGCCGCAGGCGATCGATCCATGGCCGCGCACGCGGAATCGTAGTGTCGCAACGGATGGTTGGGCTTCGCCCGTTTCCGCGTCGGCATTGTGGGATTGCGACTGAAGGTCGGTTCCACAGTCAAGAGAGTGGATGGGGATCCAAGGGCCTCCAGGCCCTTGGCCGGCGGAGCCTTCTTCCTTCAGGGCTTCTCGCAAAAAACGAATTGGTGCTCAGCGCCGGCGAAAGCGCGGGCGTAGGTGCGGGTGAGGCGCCAGGCGTGGGCTTCGTAGAAAGCGCGGGCGGCCGTGTTGTCGCGGAAGCATTCGAGGGACGTCGCCCCCCGGGCTTCGCAGTCGGCGAGGAGGGCGCGTCCGGCGCCGGTGCGGTGGGTGGCGGGGTCGACGAACATCATGTCGATATGGGCGTCGGTCATCAGCGCGAAGCCAACGATGGTGCCGTCGCGGTCGGCGATGCGGAGTTTTGCCAGTTCGGCGGTGAAACGGGGCGCGAAGGATGCCGGGGTTCGGGACGCCAGGGCCTCGGGGGGTAGAATATGGGAAAAGCCGGCGCGATAGGAGGCGGCGGCCACCTGGGTGGCCGCCGGGATGTCGGCTGGGGTGGCGGGGCGAATGATCAGAATGCGGAGGCGGCGCGGCTGGCGTCGTAGAATTTGAGGTATTGGCCGACGAAGTCGTAGTCGACGTATTTCACGTAGGCGTCGGCGATGGCTTTGGTGACGGGGCCCCAGACCTGGCCGGCGGGGCCGATGGAGACGCCGTTGATGGAGGAGGCGGGGCAGATGCACAGCGAGGTGGAGGTGATGAAGACTTCGTCGGCGTTGTAGGCGTCGTAGAGGTCGAGGTCGGCTTCGGTGACGGACATGCCGAGGCTTTCGGCCATGTCGATCGCGGTCTGGCGGGAGACGCCGGGGAGGACGAATTTGGCGCGCGGCGTCTGGACCTCCCCGTCCTTGACGATGAAGATGTTGGAGCCGAGGCCTTCGCAGAGGTTGCCGTTGGTATCGAGCAGGACGGCCCAGGCGGAGGGGTCGATGGCGGTGACTTCCTGGCTGGCGACGATGAGGTTCAGGTAGTTGTGGGTCTTGGCGCGCGGGGTGAGGCTTTCGGGCGGGGTGCGGCGGGTGGACGGCACCAGCACCTTGATGCCCTCAACGAAGCTGCGGGCGCGCTGCTTGAGGGGGAGCGGCATGCATTCGAGGACGACGTTGGGGCCGTGGTGATCGAGGTTGTCGCCGGCGACTTCGCGGACGCCGCGGCTGATGCGCTGGCCAAGCCAGAAGTCTTCGCCGTCGCCGAGCAGGTGCTTGTTGCGTTCGAAGAGTTCGAAGCTGAGGTCGGACATTTCCTTCGGGCCGATGCCCGGGTCGATGCGGAGGTATTTGAGGGATTTGTAGAGCCGCTCGACGTGTTCCTTCACCTTGAACAGCTTGCCGTTGAAGCTGCGGGTCATGTCGAAGGCGCCGTCGCCGTAGAGCCAGGAGGAGTCGCGGAAGGGGATGCGGACCTCGTTTTCCGGCATGAACTGGCCGTTGAACCAGGCAAGACGGACATTCGACAGGTTACCGCTCATCGACCCCTCCGGACTATGTGCTGGGCAGCCTAGCCGCGCCGCGCGGCCGTCGCCAGAGCGGAGCCGCGTTGCCGGATGGATGGTTGGAAAAAATCTGGCCGGGGCCTGTAATGGCGGGGCACTTGCCGCGTCCTACGACCATTGGCGTGGTCTTACCTCAAACATGTCCCGGAGAAATGCCGATGCAACGTCGTCTTCTGCTTGCGGCCAGCCTGCTGGCGCCGTTTGGCCTCGTGGGCGCCGCGCGCGCCGCAACCCAGGCGCCGTTCGACGCCGCCGCGTTCGCCGCCGCGCAGGCGGCCGGCAAGGCGATCCTGGTGGCCGTGCATGCCAGCTGGTGCCCGACCTGTGCGAAGCAGCGGCCGATCATCGCCGACCTCGCCAAGGCGGCCGAGAACAAGGACCTGATGATCTTCGTGGTGGATTTTGACGCCCAGAAGGACGTGGTGAAGCAGTTCGGCGTGCGGATGCAGTCGACGCTGATCGCCTTCCATGGGAAGGCCGAGCGGGATCGCTCCACCGGGGCGACGGAGGTCGCGGCGATCACCGCGCTGGTGGCCAAGGCGCGGGCCTGAGCGGTGGTGAGCGGGCTCGGAGCCGGCGGGATCGGCTTCGGGCTGCTCGCCGGCGTGTTGTCGACGTTATCGCCGTGCGTGCTGCCTTTGTTGCCGCTGGTGCTGGGGGCGGCGACCGCGGTGCACCGGTTCGGGATGTTGGCGCTGACGGTCGGGCTGGTGGTGTCGTTCGTGGCGGTCGGGATGTTTGTGGCGACGGTGGGGTATGCCATCGGGTTGGATGCCGAGGTGTTCCGGGCGGCGTCGGCGGTGCTGCTGGGGGCGATGGGGGTGGTGCTGCTGAGCGGGGCACTACAGGCGCGGCTGGCGGTGGCGGCGGGGGGCATGGGCGACGCCGGGAACCGGTTGCTCGATCGGCTGTCGCCCGGCGGGTTGGGCGGGCAGTTCGTGGTGGGCCTGGTGCTGGGGGCGATCTGGAGCCCCTGTGTGGGTCCGACGCTGGGGGCGGCCTCGACGCTGGCGGCGCAGGGGAAGGATCTTGCGGCTGTCGCGGCGGTGATGCTGGCTTTCGGCCTTGGCGCGGCGTTGCCGCTGCTGCTGGTCGGGTCGCTGTCGCGCGAGGCGATGAAGCGCTGGCGCGGTCGGCTTATGCAGGCGGGCAGCGGCGGGAAGTATGTGCTCGGGGTCGGCGCCCTGGTGGTCGCCGGACTGATCCTGACGGGGTGGGACCATGCGCTTGAAGCCGCGTTGGTGGCGCACTCGCCGGACTGGCTGGTGGATCTGACGACGCGGTTCTAGAGCGCGATCGCTTGAGGCCAATGGGTCAGAAAGCGTGAATCGCGCTCTTCTTCAATAGCTTGCTAGATCAAGGTTGGTGTAACCTAAACCAACCCTGATCTAGGATGCCGGGCCCACCAGGGTGCGTATCCGCGCCAGGGCGTCCGCGCTGGCCCAGTCGATGGCACCTTCGAGGCGGGCGACCTCGCGGCCATGGCGGTCGACGATGAGGGTGGTGGGGAGGCCGCGGGCGCCCCAGGCGCGGGCGGCTTCGCCCTTGGGGTCGAGCCAGACGCCGAGGGCGCTGATGTCGTGCTGCTCGTAGAATTTGCGCACCGTGGGAGCGCCGCCACGGTCCGACGAGAGCGGGAGGACGGCGATCTTGTCGTCGGCGAGGGCCCTGGCCATGGCCTGCAGCGCCGGCATCTCGGCGACACAGGGGACGCACCAGGTGGCCCAGAGGTTCAGCACGAGACCCTGGCGCGGGAAATCGGTGATGCGCCTTTCCACACCCTCGCCGTTGAAGAAGATGGCCGGGGCCGGGGGCGCGGGGGTTTCACGAGGGACGAAGGTGGAGAAAGGGGCAAGACCGGGAGCGGAGCCGGCGGCGGACTGAGTGAATACGGCCGGCGGCGGTTTGCGCCACAGCGCCGCCGCCGCTAGGGTCCCGCCCGCCGCGGCCGCCGCTGCACCGGCTATGACGACACGGCGCGTGGTCACCTTCATGCCAACCCTCCAACGTCCGGACGATCCCGCGTGAGCGAAACCCCCGACCTGCGTAACACCTCAGCCAACCAGCAGTGGGGCGGCCGCTTTGCCGCCGGCCCCTCGGTCGTGATGCAGGAAATAAACGCCTCCATCGGCTTCGACCGCAAGATGTGGCGGCAGGATATCCGCGGCTCGCTGGCGCATGCCGCCATGCTCGTGAAGCTCGGGATCCTGACGCCGCAGGACAACACGGACATCCAGAGCGGCCTGGCGGCGATCGCAGCCGAGATCGATGCCGGGCGGTTCGCCTTCGACACGACGCTCGAAGACATCCACATGAACATCGAGGCGCGGCTGACCGAGCGCATCGGCGACGCCGGCCGCCGCCTCCACACCGGCCGTTCCCGCAACGACCAGGTAGCGACCGACTTCCGCCTCTGGGTCCGCGACGCCATCGACGGGCTGGACGCGCAGATCGCCGATGTGATGACGGCGATGGCGGAGCGCGCGGCGGCGCATGCGGCGGACCCGATGCCGGGCTTCACGCATCTCCAAACGGCGCAGCCGGTGACGTTCGGTCATCATATGCTCGCCTACGTCGAAATGCTCGCCCGCGACCGCGGCCGCCTCGCCGACTGCCGCAAGCGCCTCAACGAGTGCCCCCTCGGCTCGGCGGCCCTGGCCGGCACCTCATTCCCCCTCGATCGCGACATGACCGCCCGCGAACTCGGGTTCGACCGGCCGACGGCCAACTCGCTCGATGCGGTGTCGGACCGGGATTTCGCGCTGGAGTTTCTCTCGGCGGCGGCCATTTCGGCCATGCATCTCTCGCGGCTGGCCGAGGAGATCGTGATCTGGTGCAGCGCGCCCTACCGGTTCATCCGGCTGACCGATGCCTTCACCACCGGCAGCTCCATCATGCCGCAGAAACGCAACCCCGACGCCGCCGAACTCGTCCGCGCCAAAACCGGCCGCATCAACGGCGCACTCGTCGGCCTGCTCACCGTGATGAAAGGCCTCCCCCTCGCCTACGCAAAAGACATGCAGGAAGACAAGGAACCCGCCTTCGACGCCGCCGACGCCTGGGCCCTCTCGCTGGCCGCCATCGCCGGCATGGTCCGCGACATGACCCCCGATACCGCCCGTATGCGCGAGTTCGCCGGCTCCGGCTTCGCCACCGCCACCGACCTCGCCGACTGGCTCGTCCGCGTCCTCCGCGTCCCCTTCCGCAGCGCCCACCACACCACCGGCCGCCTGGTCGCCATGGCCGAAGCCAAAAACACCGACCTCGCCGGCCTCACCCTCGCCGAAATGCAGTCCGTCGAGCCCGGCATCACCCAGGAAATCTTCGGCGTCCTCACCGTCGAAGCCTCCGTCGCCTCCCGCAAAAGCTACGGCGGCACGGCGCCAGCCAACGTCGCCGCCCAAGCCCAACGCTGGCTGGCCGCGCTGAAATGAAAGCGGTTGTGCTCGTGATTGTGCTCGCCTGCACACTCGCCGGCTGCGGCAAGAAAGGCCCGCCGAGCGCGCCCGGGCCGGCGCAGGATATCATCTATCCGAAGCAGTATCCGGCTTACTGAAGGCAAGTCAGGCCAGTAAGGCAAGGCTCCGCCGGCTCAGGGCCACGGGCCCTGAGAACCCATCACATCTCTCGGCTGTGGAACCAGCCTTCGGTCGAAATCCCACGCATTCGACGCGGAGAGTGGCGAAGCCAATAAAACAACAGGGCCCCGCATGAGCCATCGTGCGGGGCCCTGTTGTTATTGCCTGCGGCGCTAAGAAAGCAGTTATCAACTGAAGAAAGACAATCCAGCCGCGTGAGTGGATGGGTTTCCAAAGGCCTCCAGGCCTTTGGCCGGCGGAGCCTTGCCTTCCTTCCCCGCCAAATCACATCCGCGTGTAAACGAAAATTTAGGCCCAACTTGTGATTGCACTCACATCCTGATCCGCCACTCCCCTCTAGGGTCCCTCTCACGAACGAGGAGGGCGACATCATGGTTCTCGATCCACCGAAGCGCGACGTCATCGCCGACAATGCGTTGAACGAATGGACGGAGTTGTGCACCCGCGGCGCCAAGATCAGTGATCTCGTACGCGCCTATGATCGGCTGCGCAGTGCGGCGGCGGCGCGCGCGCAGGTCTTCGCGCAGCCGGGCCATCCCGTGATGGAGGGCGACATTCGCTGGGATGCTGGTCACCTGGAGGTTTGAGGCGGGGACTATTCCCGGCGCGGCCGGTTCCGTGCAATCAAGGCGGCGGACCTGACCGGACGAGACGGATGACCAGCGTGAGCCAGACCACCCCTGTGAGCCCGCCGATGCCGGGCCCAACGTCGCACAAGTATTTCTCGCAGCGTCTAAGGCTGCATTATGTCGATTGGGGCAACGCCGATGCGCCGCCGTTGGTGCTGGTCCATGGCGGCCGCGATCACTGCCGCAACTGGGACTGGGTGGCCGAGGAGTTGCGGCGCGACTGGCATGTGATTGCGCCGGACCTGCGCGGGCATGGCGACAGCGAGTGGTCCTCGGACGGCAACTACGCGATGTCCGCCTATGTGTATGACCTGGCGCAGCTGATCCACCAGCAGCGCCTGGCGCCGGTGACGATCGTGGCGCATTCGCTCGGGGGCAATATCGCGCTGCGCTATACCGGGGTTTATCCGGAAATGGTGCGCAAGCTGGTGGCGATCGAGGGGCTGGGACCGTCGCCGAAGCTGCTGGCGGAGCGGGCGGCGGTGGCGCCGGATGAGCGGCTGCGCAAATGGATCGGGCAGCGGCGCGAGCAGGCGGGGCGGATTCCCCGGCGGTATGCCACCATCGAGGATGCGTTCAAGCGGATGCAGGAGGAGAACAAGCATCTCTCGCCGGCGCAGGCGCGGCATCTGACCGTTCATGGCGCGAACCAGAACGAGGACGGCACCTATACATGGAAGTTCGATCCGCATGTGCGGTCGGACTTTCCGTTCGACATGCGGCAGGACGAGCTGGAGCTGCTGTGGTCGCGTATCACCTGCCCGACGCTGTTGATGTATGGCCGGGAGAGCTGGGCCTCGAACCCGGAGACGGATGGGCGGATCAAGCATTTCCGCTCGGCCGAGGTGCAGGTGTTCGACCGCGCGGGCCACTGGGTCCATCACGACCGGACGGCGGCGTTCGTGGCGGCGCTGAAGGCGTTTCTGTAATCGCAACCAGAGCGGCAGCCGATCTGATGGGTGATCGGCTATCGCTCTAGCACTTTGTTTTATCGCGCAACTTCATCCGATCAAATAATAGTATCTGGTCGTATGTTGTTCTCGGACGGAAGCCGCCACGCAGGCGCCTTGCCTTACGGCGCCGACGCGGTGGCGAACACCTTCTGCGCGACCTGCCAGCGCCCGTCGACTTTGAGGAAGCAGAGATAGTCGGTGAAGTACCGCGGAGGGACGGCGCATTTCAGTTTCACGAAGGCCGTCGTGGGACCCGACATGTCGATCTGCAGGATGTGGTCGTGGCGTTCGAGGCCCTGGGATTTTGGCGACGGGCGGGAGCGGACGCCAGCAAGCCATTCGTCGCGGGGCAAGGGCTTGAGGGCGCCGTTGGCTTCGAAGGTCAGTGCGCTGGTCGGGTGGAAAACGCGCCCGAGCTTGTCGGCGTCCCCTTCGTAGAGGCCGTCGAGGTAGTCGTGCACGGCGGCTTCGATGGCTTTGAGATCGGCGGACATTGGGGTTCCTCCCTGGGATATTGCACGAGGGTGGCGCGCGATCCGGGCTCTGGCAAGCCTGCCGCTTTGCCCGTAATCTCAGTCGATGGCCGCACCTTCCCCCGTCTCCGACGAACCTGAGCCCGCTGTCGCCGAACTGATTGCAGCCCGGCCGCAGTTGTCCATGCATGCCTTCGACGGCCTCACGCTCGAGGGGGTGCCGCTCAACCGCATCGCCGACGTGCTGGGCACGCCGGCCTGGGTCTATTCCGCCGGCACCATGCGGGCGCGGCTGGCCGCGTTGCAGTCGGCCCTGAAGGACACCGGCGCGCAGATCCATTACGCCGTGAAGGCGAACGACCATCTCGCCGTGCTCCGCGTCTTCGCCAAGGGTGGCGCCGGCGCTGACGTGGTCAGCGAGGGCGAGCTGCGACGGGCGCGCAAGGCGGGGATATCGGCCGATCACATCGTCTTCTCCGGCGTCGGCAAGACGGTGCGCGAAATCGAGCTGGCGCTGGCCGAGGGGATCTACCAGATCAACATCGAGAGCCCCGCGGAGCTTGAGATGATCTCGTCCATCGCGACCAGGCTCGGCAAGACGGCGAAGGTCGCGCTGCGGATCAACCCGGACGTCGATGCCGGCACCCACGCCAAGATCACCACGGGGAAGGCCGAGAACAAGTTCGGCATTCCCTACGACGACGCGGCCGCGGTCTACGCGCGGGCGGCGGCTTTGCCGGGAGTGGAGCCGGTCGGCATCGCGCTGCATATCGGCAGCCAGATCCTCTCCACCACCCCCTACCGCGCCGCCTTCGCCCGCGCCGCCGAGCTGATCCGCGATCTCCGCGCCAAGGGGCTCACTGTCTCGCGCATGGATTGCGGCGGCGGCCTCGGCATCGGCTACCGCGACGAAGCCGGCGGCTCGCCGGCGGCACTCGCGGGTGCGATCAAGGGCGCCTTCGCGGGCATGGGTCTGGACCTGATGGTGGAGCCCGGCCGCTGGCTCGTCGGTCCCGCCGGCGTGCTGCTGGCCTCCGTCGTGCTGGTGAAGGGCAACGAGCGCTTCGTCGTCATCGACGCGGCGATGAACGACCTGGTGCGCCCGGCGATGTATGGCGCCTATCACGGCATCGTCCCCCTCGCCGCCGGCAACGCGGTCGGGCCGGCCAGCCCGGTCGATATCGTCGGGCCGGTCTGCGAAAGCGGCGACACCTTCGCCCGCAACCGCATGCTCCCGGCCCTGCCCGCCGGCGCCCGCGTGGCGATCCTCGACGCCGGCGCCTATGGCGCGGTGATGAGCAGCACCTACAACGCCCGGCCCATGCCGCCCATTGCCATGGTCGATGGCGAGGGCTGGAGCGTGATCCGCGAGCGGCAGACGTACGACGACCTGTGGGCCGGGGAACGGGTGCCGGATTCACTGGCATAGCGGCTGCCAATTGCGCCATGATCGGCGGGCATGACCGACGATCCCTCGCGCCCTTCGCCCGCCGCGATCGATGACACCGATCCGCTGTTCTACGTGCTGCGCCGCAAGCGGGCGCTGGCGCGGGCCGTGCTGGGATTCGAGCAATTATGGACGGGGCTCTGGCCGGCGCTGGGAGTGGTCGGGGTTTTCCTGACGCTGGTGTTGCTGGAATTGCCATCGCTGGTGCCGGCCTGGGGGCATGTGGCGTTTCTGGCGGTGTCCGGGCTGGCGTTTGCCTTCTTTTTGCTCCGCGGGCTGATCCATCTGCGAGCGCCGAGCCTGGATGCCGCCGATCGGCGGCTCGAGACGGTGACGGGGCTGCGCCATCGGCCGTTGCAGGTGTTGACCGACAAACCGGCACTGCCGGGGGCGGAGCGGCTGTGGCTCGCGCATTTGGCGCGGGCGCGGGCGCAGATCGGGCGGCTACGCACCGGGTTTCCCCATCCGGGCCTGGCGAAGATCGATCGGCGGGCACTGAGGGTCCTGGTGGGCATCGCGCTGCTGGCCTCACTGGGCGTGGCGGGCGAGCAGACGGGCACACGGCTGTCGCGCGCGTTCTCGCCGCGGTTCGCGCCGCCTGCGGTGCCGGCGTCGACGCTGTTGCAGGCCTGGATCACGCCGCCAGCCTATACCGGGCTGGCGCCTATTTTCCTGAAGACCGAGGGCGGCGCCGTGTCGGTGCCGGCGGGGGCGCATCTGACGGTGAGTGTGTCGGGCGGGCCGGCGGTGCCGGAGTTGCTGGCCGGCGGGAAAACGCTGCCGTTCCAGATGCTGGGCGAGGCGAGCTGGCAGGCGGATCAGGATCTCGATGCCGGCGGGCGCATCGTCGTGCGTCGCGGCAACAAGGACATCGCGGGCTGGGACATCACGGTGGTGGCGAACCAGGCGCCGGAGGTGAGTTTCCCGGAACCGCCGGGACCGGCGGCGAACCTGCGGACGGCGCAGCTGCGGCTGCCCTGGCAGGTGTCGCATGCCTATGGGGTGGTGTCGTTGCAGGCGGAGCTGCGGCTGCGCGACCGCGCCCAGGCGCCGCCGGTGGTGATCGCCATTCCGCTGCCCGGCGGCGCACCGAAGGCGGCGAAGGGGGCGCGGATCCAGGATCTCTCGGCGCATCCATGGGCCGGGCTGCCGGTGATCGGACGGCTCGTCGCCAAGGACACGCCGGGGCTGACGGGGACCAGCGGCGAGGAAGCCTTCGTCATGCCCGAGCGGCGGTTCCAGAATCCGATCGCGCGCGCCCTGATCGCCGTGCGCAAGGGGCTGACGCTGCATCCAGATGCGCGGGAGCCGGCGGTGCATGAGCTCGACCATCTCGCGGCGATCGACGAGGCGTGGAGGGACGATCTGCCGGCCTATCTCAATCTGCGGGGCATCGAGGGATTGCTGACGCGCGACTGGAGCGCCCAGGCGGTCGACGAGGCGCAGGCGCGGCTGTGGGACCTGGCGCTGCACCTGGAAGAAGGCGCGCCGGATCGGACGGCCCGCGCGCTGGAGCAGGCACGGCAGGCGCTGCGCGAGCTGCTCGACGCGGAAAAGCGCGGCGAGCAGGTGGACAAGGCGGAGATCGAGCGGCGGATGAGGGAGGTGCAGGAGGCGCTGCAGAAGCACCTTGAGGCACTGTCCGATCTGGCGCGGCGTGATCCGACGACGGAGACATTCGATCCCAACCGGCAGGCGATGGACACCAGGGACTTGCAGAAGCTGACGGAGCAGATGCGCGAGGCGGCACGCGACGGGAAGATGGACGAAGCACGGGAGAAGCTCGCGGAACTTGAGAAACTGCTCGACGAACTCGAGAAGGGCCGGCCGGAGCGCGAGCGCGGCCGGATGACAGAGCGGCAGAAGCAGCGCGCCGAGAAGCGGCAGAAGGGCGAGCAGCAGATGTCGGCCGTGCAGGATATGGTGAAGCGGCAGGGCGGGCTGCTCGACCAGTCGCAGCGGCGATCGGATGGCGATCGGCCGAACGATCCGCGGCGGTTCTTCCGGCCGCAGCCGACGCCGCCGGCGGCGGACGCGGAGAAGGACCGGGGCGCCGAGCAGCGCGTGCAGCAGGCCTTGCGCCGCGCGCTGGGCGAGCTGATGCAGCAGCATGGCGACCTCACCGGCGAAGTGCCGGCCAATCTCGGCGAGGCCGACAGCGCCATGCGCGATGCCGGCCAGGCGTTGGCGCAGGGACGCGACGCGGCAGCCGCCAGCGCCGAGCAGAAGGCGATCGAAGCCCTCCAGAAAGGCAGTCGCGACATGAGCCAGCAAATGGCACGCATGTTCGGCAAACCGGGAGATGAGGACGATGACGACGGCGACGATGGCGAGGACGGCCAGGGCAACCAGCAAGGCGACGGCCAGAACGGCCAGCAACCCGGCGATGGCAACCAGCCCGGCGGGCCGAACCCCGGCAATCGCTACGGCCAGGGACGCGGCGACCGGCCCTGGGGCGCGCGCCGCGGCTTCGACCGCCGCGCCGACGAGCGCCGCGATCCGCTGGGCCGGCAACTCAAGGAAGGCTCCGGCGGCCTCGACGAAAGCGGGCTGACCGAAGTGCCCGAGGAAATGGAGCAGGCACGGACGCGGGCGATCCAGGACGAACTGCGGCGGCGGGGAGCGGATCGGGCTCGGCCACAGCAGGAGCTGGATTATATCGGACGGCTGTTGCAACAGTTCTGAAGGAAGGCGCTCCTCGGCCGAGGGCCGAGAAGCCCTTCCCTTCACCTTGGTCGTGTCGCGATGAACACACCCGCGAGCACGATGGCGCTGGCGGTGAGGACCGTCGAGGTGATGGGTTCGGCAAGCAGCAGACGGGCGAGGATGACGCCGGAGATGGGCTGGAGGAACTGCAGAACGCCGATGCGGGCGATGCCGCCCTTGCTGAGCGCCCAGTACCATATGACGTAGCCGAGCATGGAGACGCCGAGGGCGAGATAGATGACGCCGGCCCAGGCGGCGGGCGTGATGGCGGACCATGCTGTGCTGGCGAAGAGGAGGGGGGTGAAGGGCAGGAAGACGAGGCTGGCGAGGACGATGCCCCAGTAGGTGGTCCCTTGCGAGGGGTAGCCGGCCTGGGCGAGGCGGGCGCCGGTGACGTAGCCGGTGGAGGCGACGATAGCGGAGAGGACGACGAGGCCGTCGCCGGCCAGCGTGGCTTCGCCGCCGGGGCTGCGGGCGGAGACCAGGACGGCCTCGCCGGCGACGGCGATGGCGCAGCCGATCCACCAGAGAGAGGCGGGGCGTTTGCGCTCCAGCGTGTGGGCGATGGCGCCGGTGAAGACCGGGAGCATGGCGAGGATCATGGCGCCGTGGATCGCCGAGGTGCGGGCGATGCCGGCGGTGAAGATGATGGGAAAGCCGATGAAGCCGCAGAAGCTGCACAGCGCGAGCAGCGCGGCCTCGGGGCGCGTGCGGGGCAGCGGGACGCGGAGCGCGAGGGCGAGGACGACGCCGACGGGGCCGGCGATGAGGGTGCGCAGCGCCGACATCGCGATCGGGGTGAACTCACCGACGGCCACCTTGGTGCCGACGGGGGAGCCCCCCCAGAAGAGGACGGCGAAGAGGGCGGCAAGGAGGACGACTGGCGACATGATCCGCGGCTTTCCGATAGACGGAGTGTGACATAGGCTGGGTGGATGCGCTTCCCCCTCTCATCTCGTTTCGTCTCGCGCGCGGAAACCGTCCTGTGGGCGGTGGTGTTGGCCGGGTTCGCGGCCATGCTGGTGTTTTTCGTGGTGTTCGCGGGCTACATGCTGGCCGGGCTTGGACGGGCGTTGTTTGCCGGACGGTTCGTGGTGACCGATTTCTTTGCGCAATGGTCGTTCGCGCGGTTCGCCTGGGAGGGGCATGGCGCGCTGATCTATGATCCGGCGGCAGTCCATGCCTATCAGCTGCGCCTGGCCCCAGACTTACGGCAGTATTTTCCGTATCCGTATCCACCAAGCTTCCTGTTGTACATTGCCATCTTTGGAGCCGTCGGTTTTCCGGCAGCGTTGTCGGCCTGGATGGCGGGAACCTTCGCGCTCTATCTCGTGGCGCTGTGGCCGCGGGAGAGTGGCTGGCTGGCACGCGCCCTGGTGGTGCTGGCGCCGGCGGTGGCATCGAATTTGGTCTATGGTCAGAACGGGTTCCTGACCGCCGCCTTGCTGGTCGGCGGGTTCCGGTTGTTGCCGGCGCGGCCGATCCTGGCGGGAGTGGCGTTCGGATTGTTGTCGTTCAAGCCGCAGTTCGGCGTGCTGGTGCCGGTGGCGTTGCTGGCGGCCGGGCATTGGCGGGCGATCGGGGCGGCGGCGGCGACTGTAGCGGGGCTCGTGGTGGTGAGCGGGGTGGCGTTCGGGTGGCATGTGTGGGGGGAGTGGTTCACCTATCTGCCGGCCCATGCGAATTATCTCGATGCGACCGTGAACTCCTATCGCAAGCCGACATTGCAAGGGGCGCTGCTGCTGGCAGGCGCCGGGGCGGGGACGGCACGGGCAGTGCCGTTTGCGGTCTTGGCGATGGCGGTGCCGGCGGTGTGGTGGTGTTTTCGGGTGGGGAGTCCGCTGGCGGTGGCGGTGCTGGTGGCGGGCACCTTCGCGGGCGCGCCGTATGGGTTTCTCTATGACCTGCCGGCGGTGACGGCGGCGGCCGCGATGCTGCTGGTAGCGCGACCACAGAGCGGGTGGCGCCTGGTGGATGACGCGGTGGTGGCGCTGGCCCTGGCAGTGCCCGCCATCATGACATTGACGTCGCGGTTCTACTGGACGGGAGGAGTGGCGATGGTGTTGCTGTTCGCGCTCAGTTTCGCGCGGGCCGCACCTTGGCGCGCACGTAGCTGAGCGGGCGTCCGTCGAGGACGGCCAACCCGAGGGCGACAAGCACCATGCCGGCCATCTGCTGCCCCCCCAGATGCTCGCCGAGCAGGGCGATGCCAAGCAGGATGGCGGTGATCGGGCTGAGGAAGGTGACGAGCACGACGTTTGTCGCCCCCGCGGTGGCGAGGATGCGGAAGAAGATGGAGTAGGCGAGCGCGCCGGTCAGCAGGCCGAGGGCAAGCAGCGCGCCAATGGCGGTCCAGGAGACCGGCAGCGTCGCCCAGGGACGATCGACAATCAACGCGAGCGGAATGAGGACAAGCGCGGACGTACCGAGTTGTCCGGCCGCCGTCGTCATCGGATGCAGCCGCAACGGCGCGAAGCGGCGGCCATAGATCCCGGCATAGGCATAGCCGAGGGCGGCAAGCAGGCAGGCTATGGCGGCAAGAATGGACGGCAGGGTCAGCGCGAAGGTGCCACCGCCGAGCATCACCGCGAGACCGGCGAAACCGATCAGCACGCCGGCGGCATGGCGCGGGGTCATGCGCTCGTCCTCGGTCATCACATGGGCAAGCAGGACCGTCAGCAACGGCGAAGTGGCGATGAGAACGGAAGCGAGGCCGGTGGCGATGTAGGGGCTGGCGAAGGCGATGAGAATGAAGGGGCCGGCGTCGTTGAAGAACCCCATCAACCCGAAGGCCCGCCAGGTGGCCCCCTCGCGCGGCAGGCGGGCGCCGGCCTGGCGCATGGCCAGCATCAGCGCGCACGCCGCGAGCGTGACCTTCACCGCGGCGATGGTGAACGGCGGGAGCTCGCGGGAGGCGAAGGTGATGAAGAGGAAGGTGCTGCCCCAGAGAGTGGAGAGGAGGACGAGAAGAAGCCACTCCACGGGGGTCATGGTGCGGTTCATGAGGACACCAAGGGCAGGGCGCTGCCCTGCGCCCGCCAAGGGCTTTGCCCTTGGATCCCATGAATGGGCGCGTCTGGATCGATGACCATCAGTTGGTAACGTCTTTCTTGGCGCCGCAGGCAATCATTCGTTGTGCCTGGGCAAACTCCCGTGCGGTCGCATTGAAATTTGGGCTTCGCCAGCGACCTTGGCGAGATCGTGGGCTTGCGACTGAAGGACGGTGTTCCAGCCGCGAGAGGTGAAGGGGTCCAGGGGCCTCGGGGCCCCTGGCGGGTCGAGGGCAGCGCCCTCGCCTTTCTCCCTTGAACGACCGTTCAGATCTTCCCCTGCACCCCTTCGACAAACCATTTCATGTCAGCGATGTCCTTGTCTGAGAGTGCATGGCCGGCGGGGATCTTCACCTTGCCGGCCTGGTCATTGACCGGCCCCTGGAAGGGCTTGGCGGTCCCGGCGGCGAGGACGGCGATCTGGCCGTCGACTTCCTTGCGGACGGCTTCGGGAACCGCGGCGTTGTAGGGCGCGAGCTTGGTCATGCCCTGCTTGAAGCCGCCCCAGACATCGCCGGAGGTCCAGGTGCCGGCCATCACGGCTTTGACGCGGCCGATATAGTAGTCGTTCCAGTTATGGGTGACGGCGGTGAGGCAGGTCTTGGGGCCGTATTTCGACTGGTCGGAGTTGTAGGCGATGGTGAAGACACCCTTTTCCTCGCCGGCTTGGGCGACGGCGGTGCTGTCGGTGTGGTGCGTGAGGATATCGGCGCCGCCGGCGATGAGCGTGTCGGCCGCCGCGCGTTCCTTGCCCGGATCGAACCAGGAGGACGTCCAGACCACCTTGACCTGGACCTTCGGGTTGACCGACCGGGCGCCGAGGGTGAAGGCGTTGATGCCCTGCAGCACTTCGGGGATCGGGAAGGCGGCGACGTAGCCCATGATGGCGGACTTGGTCATCCGTCCGGCGAGCACGCCGGTGGCGAAGCGGCCTTCGTAGAAGCGGGCGGAGTAGGTGGCCAGGTTGGCGGCGCGCTTGTAGCCGGTGGCGTGTTCGAACTTCAACTTGGGGAACTGCTGCGCGACCTTGAGGGTCGGGTTCATGTAGCCGAAGGAGGTGGTGAAGATGAGGTCGTTGCCGTCGGTGGCGAGCTTGCGGATGACGCGCTCGGCGTCGGCCCCTTCCTCGACGTTCTCGACGAAGGACGTCTTGACCGCGTCGCCGAGGGCGGCGTCGACGGCGCGGCGGCCGAGTTCGTGCTGGAAGGTCCAGCCGGCGTCGCCGATGGGGGAAACGTAGACGAAGGCGACCTTGAGGGGGCCGGCGGCGCTGGCGGCGCGGGGGAGTAGACCGAGAGCGGGGGTGGCGAGCAGCGTGCGGCGGGAGAGGCGCATGGTGGCTCCTGTCGGGTGCGGCCGGGCTAGCCGGCGGGGTGGAAGGGTTTGCCGAGCGCCGCGGGGGCATTCAGCGTCAGGCGCACCTTGTCGCGGGAAATCAGCACCAGGACAAGGATGGTTGCGAGATAGGGCAGTGTGGCGACCAGGTTCGGCGCCAGTTCGATGCCCCAGGACTCGGCCTGGAAGCCGGCGATGGTGACGAAGCCGAAGAGCAGCGCGCCGAGCACGAGCCAGAAGGGCTTCCAGGTCGAGAAGACGACGAGGGCGAGCGCGATCCAGCCGCGGCCGGCAACCATGTTTTCGGTCCACATCGGCGTGTAGGCGAGCGAGAGGTAGGCGCCACCGAGGCCGGCCATGGCGCCGCCGAAGAGTGTGGCCAGCAGGCGGATGCGGATGACCTTGTAGCCGAAGGCGTGGGCGACCTCGTGGGATTCGCCGGTGGCGCGGAGGATCAGGCCCGGGCGGGTACGGGCGAGGAAAAGGTGGACGAGGACGGGCGAGGCGACGGCGAGGATCACCAGGGGGTCGATGAGCAGGAGTTGCTGGAGCAAAGGCGAGGCGGTGGCGAGGTCGGGGAACAGGAGTGTTGCCAGTCCAGGGATGGGGTGGCTCTGGAAGGGAGCGCCGGCGAGCGCAGAAAAACCGACACCGAAGATGGTCAGCGCGAGACCGGTGGCGACCTGGTTGGCGAGCAGCGTGAGGGTGAGGAAGGCGAAGGCGCCGGCCATCAGGGCACCGGCGGCCATGGCGGCAAGAATGCCGAGGAAGGGATTCCCCGTGGTGACGGTGGCCGCGAAGCCGGTGACCGCGCCGACGAGCATCATGCCTTCGACGCCGAGATTGAGGACACCCGATTTTTCGGTAACGAGTTCGCCGATGCCGGCGAGGATCAGGGGGGTGGCCGCGCGGAGGGTGGCGACGAGGAGGGCGAGGCACATCGCGAGGCCGGGGTTATGCATGGCGATGCGTCGCGGCGAAACGAAGTCGATACAGGGTAAAAACATCGGCGCCCAGCAGGACGAACAGGATCATGCCCTGGATGACGCCGGTGGCGGCGAGCGGCAGTTGCTGGGTGATCTGCAGCGCCTCGCCACCGAGGTAGAGCAGGGCCATCAGCAGGGAGGCAAAGAGGATGCCGAGGGGTGCGAGGCGGCCGAGAAAGGCTGTGATGATGGCGGCGAAGCCATAGCCAGGAGAGATGCTGGGCAGCAGCTGGCCGATCGGTCCGGCGACCTCGCAGATCCCCGCGAGGCCGGCGAGACCGCCGGAGAGCAGAAGGCAGAACCAGATCGAGGCGCTCTCAGAGAAACCCGCATAGCGCGCCGCGCCTGGTGCGAGACCGACGACGCGCAGCCGGTAGCCGGCGAGCGTGCGATTCAGCAGCAGGGCGGTTGCCGGGACGGCGGCCAGGGCGAAAAGGCTGGCGACGGTCATCCGGGCGCCGTCAATCAGAGTGGGCAGGAGGGCGGACGCATCGAACTGCCGCGATTGCGGAAAATTGAAGCCGTCGGGGTCCCGCAAGGGGCCACGGACAATCCAGCCGAGGAGCTGGATGGCGACGTAGCTCAGCATGAGGGTGACGAGGATTTCGTGGGCATTGAAGCGGGTGCGCAGGACGGCGGCGATGGCGGCCCAGGCCATGCCGCCGGCGATCCCGGCAAGCAGCGTGAGCGGCAGGACAGACCATCCGCCATCGGGGCCAAGCGCGAGCGCGACAGCACCGCCGGCGATGGCGCCGATGGTGAACTGGCCCTCGGCGCCGATATTCCAGACGTTGGCGCGGACACCGACGGCGATGCCCAGGGCGCAGAGCAACAAGGGCGTCGCCTTGAGGGCCAGCTCGGTGATGCCCGCGACGCTATCAAGCGGCGCGAGAAACAGCGTGCGCAGGCACGCCAAAGGATCGCGACCGAGCGCGGCAAACAGGATCGCGGCGCCGATGGTGGCGATACCGACAGCGATCACCGGGGACAGCAGCCGCATGGCGTCCGACGGCACATCGCGTCGTTCAAGCCGCAATCGCATCGTGCAACCCTCCCATCAGCAGGCCGACGGCGTCGATCGTGGTGTCGGCGACCGCGGTAGGGGCCGACAGACGGCCAGCATGGAGCACGGCGATGCGGTCGCAGAGCAGGAAAAGCTCCTCGAGGTCTTCGGAGACAATGAGGATGGCCATGCCGGCCGCCGCAAGGTCGAGCAGGGACTGGTGAATAGCCAGGGCGGCGCCAACGTCGACCCCCCAGGTGGGATGCGCAGCAATGAGGACGCGAGGTTCGTGGCCGACCTCTCGGCCGATGATGAATTTCTGCATGTTGCCGCCGGAGAGGCTGGCCGCACTGGCCTCGGGCGAGGCAGCAACCACGCGGAAGGCAGAGATCACGCCGGCGGCGAAGCGGCGGAGGGCGGCGAAGCGGACCAGGCCATGGCGCACGTTGGGGCCGTCGGTGCCGGTGAGCAGGGCGTTTTCGGTGAGCGAAAGCTCGGCCACCGCGCCGCGGCCGAGACGCTCCTCGGGAATCGCGGCCAGGCCCGCGCGGCGGCGTGCCGCGGTGCCCTGGCGGCCGCAGGGCTGGCCGGCGAGCGCGATCATGGCATTGACGGGCGCGAGGCGCTCGCCGGTCAGCGCGGCGAGGAGTTCCTTCTGGCCATTCCCCGCGACGCCGGCGATGCCGAGGATTTCGCCGGCGCGGAGCGTGAGGTCGATGGCATTGAGCGCGGTACCGAACGGATCCGCGGCAGGCAGCGTGAGGGCCCGGGCCTCCAGGACGGCGGCGCCGGGGGCGGGGCGGGGCGGACGGTCCGGCTGGCCGACGGCGCGGCCGACCATCATTTCGGCCATCGCGGCGGGCGAGGTGGTGCGCGGTTCGCATTCGCCGGTGACGCGGCCGGCGCGCAGCACGGTGGCGCGGTCGCAGAGCGCCTGGATCTCGGCGAGCTTGTGGCTGATGTAGAGGATCGAGCAGCCCTCGGCGGCGAGGCGGCGGAGCATGGCGAAGAGGCCTTCGACCTCCTGCGGCGTCAGCACCGAAGTGGGCTCGTCCATGATGAGCAGGCGGGGCTGTTGCAGCAGGCAGCGGAGAATTTCGACGCGCTGGCGTTCGCCGACGGAGAGGTGGTGGACGTGCCGGGCGGGATCGACGGCGAGGCCGTAGCGGGCGGCGGTCGCGGCGATGCGGGCGGCGAGCGCGGGAAGCGGCTCGGTGGCGTTCAGGCCGAGAGCGATGTTTTCGGTGACGGTCAGGGTCTCGAACAGCGAAAAGTGCTGGAAGACCATACCGATGCCGAGCGCGCGGGCGGCGTTGGGATCGGGGATGGCGACCCCCCTGCCCTCCCAGCTGATCTCGCCGGCATCGGGCTGGACGACGCCGTAGATGATCTTCACCAGCGTGGACTTGCCGGCGCCGTTCTCGCCGAGCAGGGCATGGATTTCCCCAGGCATGACGGTGAGGTCGATGCCGGCGTTGGCGCGGGTCGTGCCGTAGGTTTTCGCGATGCCGCGCAGGTCGAGTCGGGGCAGTGCTGCCATGGAATGGTGTTACCAGCACGGGCGGGCGGCGGGAACCGGCTTGCGGCGCGGCTGACCGACTGGAAGATTGGCCGGCAACGAAATCTCTTTGGGGGAACCAGAATGAGTCTGGCGGTGATCGGTGCTGGCTTCGGCCGCACGGGGACGATGTCGATGAAGGTCGCGCTCGAGCAGCTCGGGCTCGGGCCGTGCCATCACATGGAGGAGGTGCTGAAGAACCCGGCGCAGCTGCCATTCTGGCAGGATGCGGCGGCGCGCAAGCCGGTGGACTGGGACCAGGTGTTCGCGGGATACGGCAGCGCGGTGGACTGGCCCGGTGCGCATTACTGGCGCGAACTGGCGGCGCACTACCCTGAAGCGAAAGTGGTGCTGACGGTGCGGCCGGAGGCGGCGTGGTTGAAGAGCTTCTCGTCGACCATCAATGTCTTGCTCAGCGAGCGCAACAACATCCCGGTGCCCTATATCCGCGACGTCATGGCGATGGGCCTGGCGATCGTCCGGGAGCAGACCTTCCGCAACGCTCTCGACGAGCCGTCGATCCTGTCAGCCTATCGCCGGCGGATCGAGGAGGTGCGGGCGGCAATACCCGCGCATCGGCTACTGGTGTTCAACGTCGCCGAAGGATGGGCGCCGCTGTGCGCGTTCCTCGGCAAGCCCGTGCCGGAAACGCCATTCCCGCGCACAAACAATACCGAGGAATTCTGGCAGCACGTCCGCGGCGGCGGATGAGGGCGGCGCCGCGGGTTCCATCCTCCCGCGACGCCGAGACCTCATCGTCAGATATGCGTGATCTGGATTTCCCCGGCGACCGGGCTGGTGGCAACGAAATCCGCCTTTGCATTGCCCCCGGCGAAGTAGATGCTGGTACTCCCGGTCGTCCCGGTGATATCGAGCATATGCGTCGCGGGCGTGTAGTGCTTCGAGACCACATCGCCGATGCCAACCAGATCGATCGTGTCGGTGGCCGCGAAGCCGTTCATATGCGCCGATGCACCGGCGTCGAGCACCAATGTCTCCCCGCCGCCCGGCAGGAACGTCAACGCATGCACGCCCAGCGTGCCGGTGGCGCTGAGCACGCCGCCCGGCGTGATTGCGACGGTGCCGAAGCCCGACGTCCCGCCATCGAGCGCCAGTGTGCCACTGACGACAAGATCACCGGCGACGCGGATCGTTCCGGTGGCAATGGTTCCGCTGGCGGTCAAGGTATGACCGGCATCGACCATCACCTGGTCCGCATGCGCCAGCTTCGCCGCGCCAATCTCGATGCGCCCGGCCGCCCCGGTCATCAGAGTACCCTGACTTGTGAGTGTCAAATCCCCCGGGCTGCTGAGCCGCCCCGTGACCATCACCCCCGCCCCGGCCTCGATCCTCATCGCGGACAGCGCGTCGCTTGTATTGACCCCGGCGACCTTCCAATGCGCCCCGGCGGCCACATCGATCGATTCGAAACCGGTGAACTGCGCGCCCAGGCCGGTGATCGTTCCAACGCCTGCTCCCTGCGAGAGCTCGATCTGATCCGACCCGCCGCCGCCCATGACGCCGCCATTCTCCACCGCACCGGGGAAAAGGTCGAGCAGGTTGCCGCTGGCATCGGCGAAGTGGATCGCGCCCAGGCCGCCACCGATAGTGCCATGATTTGTCACGGTCGTCGCGCCGCCGGCGGACGGCACATAGACGCCCCACGCATAACCATAAATGAACGCCGGCCGGCTGGCATTGGTCACCGTGCCGCCGGCATAGCTCATGACCCCGTAATACTTGGCGCCGACGACGCCCCCATAATTGTAGATGCTCACCGAACCGCCAGGCGCCGCAATTCCGTTGACCGATCCATCAATCAAGCCATGCGCGAGGTTCGTGACGTAGGCGTTTCCGACACCAGCCGTTCCCCCGAATATCCTTTCGCCAGCCACGATCGCACCTGCAACCGGCGCTATCGGGGTCGGACTGCTGCCCCCCTCGGTCATGATTGTGCCGCTATTCGTCACCGTCGCGTTCCCGGCCGCAACGACGGCATAGTTCCACACGCCATACAGCTCACCGGTGCTGGTATTGGTCAGCGACAGCGACCCCACCGACGCGACGTCGATACCACCCAACACGCCGCCGGCGTTGTACAACGACGCCGACATCAGCGCCGCCATCGCGATCGTCCCCTCGATCAGGCCATGGGCATTATTGGTAACGTTGATTGCGCCGGCGACCACACCGCCGAGGCCACCCGGCCCGCCGCCGATGGTGCCCGAGTTGGTCACGATGGCGGTTCCACCGCTGATCGCCACGCTCCCGCCATTGATCACGGCATGATGGTTGGTCAGCCCGTTATTGACGACGATTGTGCCGCCGCCGGAAAATGTTCCGCCATAGGCACCGAAACTGGTCCCGGACACCAGCCCGTCATTGTTCAGGGTATTGGACTTGCCGCTCCTGCCCTCAAAGCCGATGCCGCCTGTGAGCGAGCCGGTATTGGTGGCGACCAGGTTCTCAAAACCGTAGACCGCCGCCGTCGTGCCGTAGATGTGGCCGGTGTTGTGCACTGACCCGGTGGGCAGCCAGACTCCAAACGAGTAGGTGCTGGAGATAGTGCCTTGATTGACGACCGTCGCGCGATGATCGGCGTGGACAGCATCGCCGGCGGTTGACGAGATGGTCGCGCCCGAACCGATGTTCTGCACGATCCCCTTGTTCAGGGATACACCGCCATAGTGCCCCGCGATCACACCACCGTTGTTGATGATCCGCGCCAGATAATTCGCCCGGATACCGTCCCCACTCGCGCTGGCGATCAGCGCCGAGGCACCCTGGTTCGTAACGATCCCGCCGCCACCAAGATAAATACCGGAATTGTAGCCCCCTGAAATCGTGCCATTGTTGGTCACCGTACCGGCCGCGCTGAACATCCGCACGCCATACGCCGAACCGGTGATCGTCGATCCAGTGGCATTGTTGCTGACCGCCCCGCCCTGATTGAGCAGGACGCCATCCGATCCCCCCATCACCGTGCCGTCATTGCTCACCGACACAAACCCGCCATAGCCGTTCACCCCGGCGCCATTCGCCGCCGAAATCACCGCCGCGGATCCCGAGTTAGTCACGGTGCCGCCGCTCGCCAGGCTGATACCGGCGAAGTTGCCAGCAATAGTGCCCTCGTTCGTCACGTAGCCAGCCGCGCCGCCGATCAGAACGGCATCGAGGCGTCCGGTAATGCCGGCGGCCGAGCCGGTATTCGTCACCGTGCCGCCAGCGCCGAGGTCGACGCCGACAAAGGACGACATGATCGTCGAAGATGCATCGATCGACCCAAGGTTAACGACAGTCCCGGCGGCGCCGCTGACCACCACTCCATATTTATCGCCATGGATCAGTGCGTTGGCGTCGTTTGTCACCATGCCGCCATCGTCCAGCAGCACCCCGGTGCCAAACCCGGACATCACCGAGCCTGAATTGGTGACCGTATTGGCCTGCATCCCTTCGATCGCCGCGATGGAACCGTAATAATCGAGCGTCCCCGCCGTCGTGATCGTTGCCATATCACCGGAATTTAACACCTGCTCTGAGGAAACGTGCAGATACGTCGAAATCGTAAGTGTGGTCATCGCGATATGGCTCCCGGCAGCACGACGCCCGAATGCGCCTGTCTCACAAAGGTTACCATTATCACCATCTCGTGAAAAGACGACGTTATGTGTCTCCTGGTTAACCTCTACCGAGCCTATTGCTCGCCCTAGTTCATAATATCCGTATAAAATCCAAGGATTTGCGCGTCAGCCCGACGCGTCCCCGCCAAAGCGACGCCAGCGCCCACCCATGCGGATGATCTCGTTGGCGCCCTGGCCCGACGCGTCCCCGCCAAAGCGACGCCAGCGCCCACCGCCAAATGACATTATTGTCAAATCGCCTGGGCCAGAGCGCGATCGCGTGAGGCCAACACTCGGTAAGCGTGAATCCTCCGCTTCCTCAACGGCTTGCCAGATCATGATTGGTTTAACCCAAACCAATCATGATCTACTCCGGCACCGGCCCCATCGCCCCGCTCGTACCCGGATGTCGCCATCCGGCACGGGCGCAGTTTCCCGCGGTTCCAGGCCGGCCGTCAGAAACCCCAGGCGACGCGCGATTCATTGCCCTGTCGCAAATTCCTAAAGCGCGCCATCGCCATCAGCGGGAAGAACAGCTTGTAGCCGTGGTAGCGGAGATAGAACACACGTGGGAAGCCAACGGCGGTGTAGGGCTCCTCGTCCCATTCGCCGTTCGCCTTCTGCGCCGCGGCAAGCCAGGCGATACCGCGCTCGGTCGCGGGATCCTGCGCCTTGCCCGCCGCCATCAGGGCAAGCAGCGCCCAGGCCGTCTGGCTGGGATTGGACCGATGATAGCGGCCGGCGGGCGCCTTGGCATATGTCTCGTTATCCTCCCCCCAGCCGCCATCGTCCCGCTGGGTCGCGCGCAGGAAGTCGACGGCGCGGCGGATCGCCGGATCGTCATGCGGCAGCCCCGCCGCATTCAGCGCGCACAACACCGACCAGGTACCATAGATATAGTTGGTTCCCCACCGCCCGAACCACGACCCATCCGGCTCCTGCTCGCGCTTCAGCCACGCCAGCGCGCGGGCCATCACCGGCTCATCCGCGGCATGCCCGATCTGCGCCAGAAAGCTCACACACCGGGCCGTCACATCGGCGGTCGAGGGATCGAGCAGCGCGCCATGATCCGCGAATGGAATATGATTGAGATACATGTGGTTGTTGTCGGCGTCGAAGGCCCCCCAGCCGCCATCCTTGCTCTGCATGGCAATAATCCAGTCCCGCGCCCGCGCAATCGCCTCCGCATGATCAGGATTATTCTCTCTGTGCAACAGCATCCCGACCACCGCGGTATCATCGACATCGGGATAGTGCGGATTTTCATACTGAAACGCCCAGCCACCAGGCACCGCATCGGGCCGGTTCTGCTTCCAGTCGCCGACCACGTCGAGGATCTGCTTTGCGCGAAGCCACTGATTGGCACTGGCGATTTCCGGCGCCGCCGGGCTGTCCGCCTCGGCAATCGCATGGCCGGCCAGCCCGGTATCCCACACCGGCGAAAGGCAGGGCTGGCAATAAGCACGGTCCTCCTCGATCACGAGAAGCTTCTCCACCGCCCGCCACGCCGTCGCCGCGTCCGGGTGCTCAGGCGGATAGCCGAGCGTATCGAACATCATGACGGTATTCGCCATGGCCGGATAAATCGCCCCCAGCCCATCCTCGCCGTTCAGCCGCTCGGTGACGAAATCCACCGCCCAAGCGATCGCCCGTTTGCGGATCGTTCGCGGGAAATACGGCTCAACAACCCGCAGCAGCCGGTCGAGCTGCTTGAACACCCGCCCCCAGGCCGAACGATAGGGCCCGCGGATCCAGTCAGAAATCTGCGCAGGCGGAGTCTTGAACAGTTCAGGAACGTGCACGCCGCGCGGATTGCGCGCCACCGGCCTCAGCGCCATCAATACCACCAGCGGCGTGATGACCGTGCGCGACCAGTACGACACCTTGTCGAGATGGAAGGGAAACCACTTCGGCAGCAACACCAGTTCGACCGGCATCACCGGAACAGCGCGCCACGGCACCTCGCCATATAGCGCCAGTTGCGCACGCGTAAAGACGTTCGCGCGCTCCGCCCCGCCATGCGCCAGGATCGCCTCCCGCGCCCGCGCCATGTGGGCCGCCGCCGGATCGTCGCCGATCATCTTCAGGGCGAAATAAGCCTTGACGCTCGCCGAAAGGTCGAAGGCACCATCGTGAAACAGCGGCCAGCCGCCATGCGCCCCCTGGATCGAGCGCAGATAGGCGCCGATCTTGCATTCGATCTCCGGCTCCGGCCAGGCCAGGAAATGCCGCAGCAGAACATACTCAGCCGGAATCGTCGCATCGGCCTCAAGCTCGAAAACCCAGTGCCCATCTGGCTTCTGCCGATTGGCCAGGGCCGACCGGGCGCGGGTGATGTGTTCGTCGAGGGCGGGAAAGAGAGTGGTCATGGCATGGTCCGCTGCGATCAGATGGTCAGAACGGCATCGGCGGCGGCCCGCCCGGAACGGATCGCCCCCTCGATCGTCGCCGGCAGCCCCGTCGCCGTCCAGTCACCGGCCAGCACCAGGTTTGCCAGCGACGTCCGCGGCCCCGGTCGCCGCATCTCCTGCGCCGCCGTCGCGGCAAACGTGGCCCGCCGCTCCTTGACCACCCGCGCCGCTGGCATCCCTCCCGATAGCCCCAGGGCCGCGGCCACATCGGGCCAAACGAGCGCAGCGATGTCCTCGGCCGACCGATCGACCAGCCGATTGGCGGCGCTGATCGTCACCGAGACGACCCCGGGTTTGAGAAAGATCCACTCCGCCGCGCCGCCGATGACGCCGATAAAGCCGGCGCCTGAAAGCGTGTCCGGCGGCGTCGCATCGATCTTAAAATGAATATTGAGTATGGCCTCGAAGGCATCCGGCACGGTCAACCACGGCAACAGCCCTCCGGCCACCGGCGGCGGAACCGCGAGAACGACGCTCTCCCCCGCGGTCACCGCGATCGGCCCGTCGGGCGTCTCCATCGCGGTGATCCGATTGGCCTCATTGCGCAGCGCCGCGATGCGCCGCCCGGTGCGCAGCGCGGTTCCCCGCGCGGCCAGGTGGGCTATCGCCGGATCGATGAACGTCTCCGAGAGACCCTCGCGCGGATAGAGCGGAATGCAGGCCCGCCCGCCGCGGCCCAGCGTCTCCCGCACCACGGTGTCGAGCAACCGCGCCAGCGCAGCGTCAGGCGGCGTGTTGAGCGCGGCGACCGCCAGCGGCTCGAGGAGCTTATGGTACAGCGCGCTCTTGGCGTCGAGCGCATGGGCGACGGTTTCGTCGGCGCCGGCACGGCGGAGATGAAGCAGTTGCAGATACTCGCCAAGATCCGTGCCCGGAACACGACGGGCGCGGCGAAACACCCACCAGGGGACCGGCCCAGGATCGGGCGCCACCGTCCATCGCTCTCCGGTCGAAACGTCGATGAACGGAAACAGCGCCACGCCCGGACCACCCATCAGATGCCGCGCCCCGATGGTCTCCAGATACGCCATCACCGCTCGATTGCCTGACAAAACCAGGTGATTACCGTTATCGATCCGGCAGTCCAGTTCGCGATCGAAATAGGATCGGCAGCGCCCGCCTGCCGCTGGTCCGGCTTCATACAGCGTCGCCGGCCGGCCTGCCGCGGCCAGCGCCAGTGCGGCCGAAATGCCCGCAAGGCCGGCGCCGATGATGTGGGTGTGCGTCATGCCACCATATGCCGCAGCGCAATCCAGATCTTGCTCCAGAACGACAGCTTCACGGCTTCTTCCAGATGCGCCCAGCCACGCCGCTCAAGGCTGCGCAGAATGGCGGCATAGGTTGCCCCCATCAGCCGCGCGGGCTTCATCGCGCGGCGCTTGCACGTGCGCATGGCGCGGCGCGCGGCACGGAAATGCGCGCGCGCATCCTGTGCCAGGCGGGTGCAGACCATCGGCAGATTTGGGTTCTCCAGCGCCGCCTCCGCGTCGTGCTCAACCCCGGCCTCATCCAGGTATTCCGCCGGCAAATACAGCCGCCCGCGTTCGGAATCCTCGTGGATATCCCTCAGGATATTCGTCAGCTGCAACGCCCGGCCCAGGTGATGAGCAACAATATCTGCCTGCGCCGAGGCATCCCCGAACGCCCGCACCGACAGCCGCCCGACCGCCACCGCAACGCGATCGCAATAAAGATCCAGCTCCGCCCGGCGCGGCGCGACGATGGCCTCCGCTGCGTCCATCTCCATGCCGTCGATCACCGCCAGAAAATCCGCCTCGCGCAGATCGTAGGCCCGCACCGCCGGCAGCAGAACCCGCGTCACCTCGTCATCCGCCTCGCCACGATACAGAGCTGCCACCCGCGCCCGCCAGACATCGAGTGCCTCGGCGATATCGTCGGGATTGCCCGGCTCATCGGCGATGTCGTCGACGATGCGGCAAAACGCGTAGATCGCGAACATCGCCGCCCGGCGATCGGGCGGCAGCACGGACATGCCGCGCATGAAGCTGGTGGAGGCGGCACGGACAATCCCCTCCACCGTTTCGAGATCATGCGGATCGGCGCCCAGCGGCGTGGTCATGGCAGGAACCTCAGCGCGGCGAGAATGGAAAATATGGCGTCAGGCCTGGAGAGTTTGACACGGGCCGCCAACGGATCATCACGCCGCAGCCGCGCGGCAAGCCGGCGCGCGAGGTTGACGATCACCGCCGTCTCCAGGCGCAGCCGGCGATCGTGGGTGCGGCGCGGCAGATCGATCGCCTGCGCATTCAATGCGTCGCACCGGTCGAGCAATTCGTCGAGCACCCGCCGCAATCCCGGCGTGAGCCCGTGCTTGTGCAGATCCAACGTGCCGGAGCCGTGCGCCGCCAGCCGGTCATCCGGCAGATAGCAGCGATCGAGCTGGAAGAAATCCTTCGCGCAATCCTGCAGGTGGTTCAATACCTGCAACGACGTGCACAAGGCGTCCGACGGCGCCCAGGTTTCCCGCGACTCCCCATGCAGATCGAGCACATGGCGGCCGACCGGCATGGCGGAGTAGCGGCAATAATCCTGCAACTCGTCCCAGTCCGCATAACGGTTCTTCTCGGCATCGCGACGAAAGGCGATCAGCAGCTCGCGCGCATGAAGCGGCGTGACACCGCTCTCCGCCAGGCTCGCCCGCAGCAGGCTCCCGCTCGGCGATCCATCGTCGCGCTGGCCGAGCAGCACCGCCTCCATCACATCGAGCCGCGCGATCTTGTCGGCGGGCTCGAGCACATCGCTGTCGGCGATGTCGTCGGCGTTGCGGGCAAACAGGTAGAAGGCATGGACGTGTTTGCGCAGCCGCTTGGCGATCAGTGCCGAGCCGACCGGAAAATTCTCGTCCCCGCGATCCTTGCCCGACCACGATTCCACCGATGCGATCGTCCCGCTCACGCCCCGCTCCCCGTATAGGCGCGGTTCTTCCACACCACGCCGCGGCCGCGATGGTGATCGATCGCCGAGCCGATCGTGGCCGCGAGATAGAACAGCGCCGCCAGCGGCAGCACCGCCGCCCACGCCGCCGGCCGGCGGAAGCGCCGCAGCGTCGGCAGATAGCTCGCCATCATCAGCGCCCAGGCCGCGAATCCAAGGTCGGAGCGGGCGAAGGTGGCCGCTACCGGCACCAGAAAAACCAAGCCCAGGCCTGCAACCGTGCCAAACAGCAGAAGCGGCGAGTGATCGAGCTGAACATAGGCCGAGCGCGCGATCATCCGCCAGATATCGGCGAACCCCGGATAGGGCCGGATCGAGCGCGCCTGCGTGCTGTGCCCCAGCCAGATCGCCCCGCCCGGCTTCACCGCCCGCGCCAGCGCGACGTCATCGATCAACGCGCCCCGGATCGCCGCGATGCCGCCAATGCGCTCCAGCGCCGTGCGGCGGATCAGCACCGCCCCCCCGGCCGCCGCCGCCGCCTTGCTTGCCGGGTCGTTCACCCGCGCAAAAGGATAGAGCAGCGCAAAGAAATAAACGAAAGCCGGAACCAGCGCCCGCTCGGCGAACGACGTGCAGTTGAGCGCCACCATTTCGCTCACCATATCCGTCCGCATATGTTGCATGGCCGCAACCAGCGTCGCGAGATGCCCGGGATCGTGCTCGATATCGGCATCCGTCAGAAACACCAGCTCCTCATCCGTCGCCGCCACCCCGGTCTGCACCGCCCACAGCTTCCCCGCCCAGCCCTGCGGCCGCGGCCCCGTGGTCAGCACCGTCAGCCGCTCCGCCGCCCCCTCCTGCGTCCGCGCGATCGCCGCCGTCCCGTCGCCGCTCGCGTCGTCGACCAGGATCACGCGGAAGGTCCCGGGATACTCCTGCGCCAACAGCGAGCCGATGCTGCGCGCAATGCTCCCCGCCTCATCGCGCGCCGGCACGACGATCGCCACGTCCGGCGCGCGCTCGGGAACCGCCTGCGGCAGATACGGGCCCGACTGCCAGAACCGGCCATGGGCAAACACCAGATAAAGCCAGACCAGCAACGAGATGCCGGCGAGGATGCTCATGCCCGCACCATCCCGTTGGCACGGAACCAGGCGACCGCGTCGGCCGCCGCCGCGCGCGCCGGCCGTGGCGCATAGCCAAGCTCCGCCATCGCCAGGGCCGAGCTGAAGAACATCTTCTTGCGCGCCATCCGCAGGTGGTCGCGGATCACCGGCGGCTCCATCCCCGTCGTCCGCGCCAGCGCCTCGCAGGCCATCGCCACCGGCCACAGCAGCGCGATCGGCAGCCTGATCCGCGGCGGCGCCCGCCCGGCAATCTCCGCGACCATGCCAAGCAGGCGCGCCAGACCGAGGTTCTCCCCGCCCAGGATATAGCGCGCGCCGATCCGGCCTCGCTCCAGCGCCAGCGCATGCCCCTCGGCGACATCGTCGACATGCACGACGCATAGTCCGGTATCGATATAGGCCGGCATCCGCCCGGACGCCGCATCGACGATCATCTTGCCCGTCGGCGTCGGCTTGATGTCGCGCGGCCCGATCGGCGCGGCGGGGTTCACGATCACGGCCCGAAGCCCCTCGTCGCGCACCAGGCGCAGCACCGCCTGCTCGGCATCGTATTTCGAGCGCTTGTAGACCCCGACCAGCCCCTCCCGCGTCACCGGCGTCGCCTCGTCGCCCGGCGTGCCGTCTCCGATGGTCCCAAGCGCGGCCACCGAGCTGCAATACACCACCCGCTCCACGCCCGCCGCCTGCGCCGCCCGCATCAGCGCGATCGTCCCGGTCACGTTGGCGCGCTGCATGGCCGCCGGATCCGGCACCCAGATGCGATAGTCGGCGGCGACATGCGCCACGTAGCGGCAACCCGCCACCACGCGCGCCAGCGAGCCTGGGTCGGCAAGATCGCCCTCGACCACGGTGCAGGCGAGGCCCGCGAGGTTGCGCCGGTCGGAATTCGCCCGTGCCAGCACGCGCACCGCCATCCCCCGCGCGGCAAAGACGCGGGCGACGGCGGAGCCGACAAAGCCGGTGGCACCGGTGACGAGGATGGTATCGGGCATCGCTCCGTTGGGCGTTGGGACGCTGCCGGTATAGCCGCCCGTTCGCGTTGGCCAAAATTCCGTTTCAAGCCACCGGTTGCGACCGGGCCTGAGCGCGCGCGCCGCGCCGCCGCTCGAGATAGATGCCGAGCGCCATCATGGCCGCGACGCCGGCGAGGTTGACGCCGATCTGCATCGGCAGGCTCTGCCCGAACGAGCCGAATTCCAGCCTGCCGAACAGCGCCAGGATCGACCCGAGGGCATAGATCGCCAGCGAATGCCGCCCGCAGGCCTCGACCGGGTACATCCAGGGATGGGACGACAGCGCCAGCATGCGGCGCGAGCGCAGCAGCACGTAGATCAGCGCCAGCACGCCCAGCAGCCGCAGGGGCGCGAGATGCGTCTTGTCCAGCAGCCCCTGCTCGATCACCGCATCCCAGTCCTCCAGGATATCCGCCCAGCGATGCAGGATGTAGGCCCAGGCGAGGTAGCACCAGCACAGCACGCCGGTCCAACACGGCCCCGGCAACAGCATCCCGGGCGTGCGCAGACTGACCGCGAGCGTGGCGCCGATGACAAAGAGGAACTGCCACGACAGCGGCGCGAAGCTCCAGCCGGCGCCGGTGATGTCCAGCGCATTGGGCAGGTTCAGCCGGTGGTCGATCCAGGCCGCGAACCACAGCAGCCCGCTGATCCCCAGCGTCATCGGCAGGCTCCGGCGCATGCCGAAATAGATCAGCGGAAAGCAGGTCAGCAGCACGACGTAAAGCGGCAGGATGTCGAGATAGTCCGGCAGGGACAGCAAGGCGAGACCGCGGGTGACCCCACCGATGCCCTCTGGGATCACCGGCTCGAACAGGGACATGCGGATGGTGAAGAAATGCCGCCAGACCACGACGATCGCCAGCGTCGCCAGCAGCAGGCCGGCCTGGGCGAGGTAGATCTGCGCGACCCGGCGCAGGGTGCGCAGCCAGCCCATCCGCGTTCCGTCGCGCTCGAAGGCGCGGCCGAAGGCGACCATGGCCGAGAACCCGGCAAGCAGAACGAACAGCTCGGCCGCATCGGCGAAGCCGAACTGGCGGATCGTCACCTTGCTGAGCAGGTTGAGGGGAATGTGGTCGACATAGATCATAATCAGCGCCGCGCCGCGCATGACGTCGATCCGTGGGTCTCGATCCGTTCGCCGTTCAGACATCGCGGCGTTGGCGCCCCCTTGGCGCGGATGGGCCGGCTAGGTCCCATCCTGGGTGGATGTGGTCCGACCGGCCGCTTGCCGCAGAGAATCAGCCGCGAGCGCCGCCGTCAATATAGACGTGCCGGCCGAACCGGGTGCGTGCAAGCCTTTGAGTGTAACCATGTGTTGCCGCCTCCCACGACTCGGAGGCCGGCGTGGCGGCGAAGCTGGCGTTCGGGTCGGTCGCTTCGGCCAGGATCCTCCCGTCCATCGCCGCCGCGCCGGGCAGGCCAAGCAGGGTCAGCACCGTCGGCGCAATGTCGGTCAGCCCGGCCGGCCAGTCCGACAGGGCCGCGGTGCGAACCCCAGGGCCCGCCAGCATCATGACCGTGTGCAGTTCGGACGGCAGCAGCCCGCCATGCGTGCCGCCGCCGATGGGCAGGTTGCCGTCATAGAGCGTACTGCCCGGCAGCCCCGGCGCCGTCGCGGCATCGCTGGCCCGCAGGGTGAACAGCACCGGGGCGGCGCGGGCATGGTCGGCCAGCAGGATGGAGCGCGGCAGCACACCCTCGGGCATGTCGATCCCGTCGGCGGCGAAGACGCTGCCGACCCAGTCCTGCCGGGTCAGCCAGGCCGCGAGCTCGCCGATGCGTGGCCCGGTGGCCTCCGGCCAGCTGAGCGCGCAGCTCGACCCGGGCAGCACCGCCACCCCCTCGGCCGGGCCGCCGGTGAGGCGGGGGAGAATGCTGGTCAGGCCGGAAATCGCGGCATGGCCGTGGTCGGAGGCGACCATGATCGACAGCGTCTCCCGCGCCGGCCCGGCCTGCCAGTCGTCGATCAGCCGGCCGAATGCCGCATCGGCGGCACGCAGCGCGATGAGCTGCGCCTCGGAGCCGAGGCCGTCGTAGTGGCCAGACGTATCAGGCTCGCACAGCCACAGCACACTGGCCGCCGGCGGGTTCGGCAGGATGCGGGTGCGCCACATATCGGCGATCCACACCGCCCGCTCGGCCGGCGCCTTGGGCGGCGGTTCCAGTGTCGCGAGCAGGGCGCGGCCGGCGGCCGAACAGAATTCCGGGCCATGGGCGGACAAGGTGACCTGCCCGAGCGCATCGGCCGCGGGGTTCAGCACATAGGTCTGCCCGGTGGTGCCGGTGGAGTAGACGGCGAAATCCCGCCCGGCGGCGGCCAGGATCGAAGCCAGGGTGGGCGCATCGAGCAGCGGCGCGCCGGTCTCCTGCTCGAGGGCGCGCAGCAGGGTCATCTGCCCGGTGTCGATGCTGCGGGTCGCGTCGCGCGGATGGGGGATGCGGTTGGCGACCAGGCCGTGGCGGCGCGGCAGGCAGCCGGTGGCCACCGTCGCCGAGCACACCCGGGTCTCGGAGGGAAACACCGACCGCGCGCGGGTGAAACGGGTGCCAAGGGCCGCGAAGCGCAGCAGGTTCGGGGTGGTATCGGGGCGCACCATGTCGGGGCGCAGACCGTCGAAGACGACGAGAAGAAACTGGGACATGGCGCTCCATAGCCCAGGTCGCCCGGCGCCGGCATCCCCTCGTGCATGACGGCTTGATGACGAATGGGATGACGGTTGGATGAATCGGGGGGTCCATGGCACCCAGGGCCTGTGACGCGCCCCAATGGTTCCGCATTTCTTGTGCTGCTCTCCCTGCTGGCGGCGCTGGCCGTCCTGGGCTGGCTGCTGGTCGGCGGCGAGGGAGGGGCCGTGGTGCTGCCGGTTGGCCCCTTCGGCCAGGGCATGCGCCTCGCCTTCAACGCGCTCACCGGCTTCTTTCTTCTTGTCGTCCTGCTCGAGGGCGCGGCCGGCATTCTGGTACGGCCAGGCTGGCGCGGCATGGTCGGCCTGGCCGGCGCGGTGCTCGCGGTGGTGGCCGGCGACGGGTTTGTCGTGCTGATCGGCCTCGGCGCCACGCTGGCTGGCCCCGGCCGCCGGCGCCGCGGGATCGCGCTGGCGGGTATCGCGGTGGCGATGGCGCTGGCCAGCGGCGGGGCGCCCGACGGCGATCGGGCGGGGGCGGCGATGGCCCTCGGCCTGGCCGCCGCGTCCGGCCTCGGCGGCGGGCTGGGGGCCTATCTCATGGTGCGCATCGTCGGCGACCTCGGCGGCATGGCCCCGGCGGCCTGGAGCCTGCTGCCGCTGCTCGGTGGGGCCGGGCTCACGGCCTGGGGTGCCCTGGCCGCCGGCCGGGCCCGGCGGCTGGGCGGCGTGGCCGAGGGGATCACGGCGATGCTGGGCGGACTCGTGCTGCTCGGCGCCGGGCTCGGCGCGGCCGGGCGGGCGGCCGACCTGATGCTGCCGGCGGCGATCGGCCTGCAGGCGGCGCTGCTGGCGGCGACCGGGCTGGCGGTGGTGGCGCCGATCTTCCGTCTCGCCGACGCGTTGCTCGGTGCTCCCAGCACGCTGCGCCCCGGCGGGCTGCGGCTGCCGCCGGTGCTGTGCGGATGCCTGCTGACCGGGGTTCTGGCGGGCGGCCTGATGCCGCCGGGCTTGGGATTCGTGGCGGTGTGGACGGCGCTGAAGGCGCTGCTGATCGCCCCTGCCCCGCTGCCGGTGATCGGGCAGGCGGCACTGGCGGCGGCGATCGGCGGCCTGGCCATCGCCGTCGTGCTGGCCGCCGCCGCCGCCGCGCGGGTCGCCCGCGCGCTGGCACTCGGCGGCCTGGCGCCGACGGAGGGGCTCGCCCGCTTCCTGCCGGTGGCGATCGCCGGGTTCGCCCTGCTGGCGGGTGTGGCGGGGCTCTATCCGGGGGCGGTGATCTGGCTCGGCCGTGACAGCCTGATTGGCCTGACGGGAATCGCGGTCAGCGGCGTGGCCGGCTACTCGGCCTGGGCGGTCGCCGCCATTCTGCTCGCCACCGGGCTCGGCGCGCGGCTGTTGGTGCAGCGCCGCCACGCCGCCGGAGCGCGGCTGGTGCCGGCGTGGATGGATGGCGCGCCGCCGATCGCCGCCACCGATCCGCCGGCCAGGCGGCTGCTGCCGCCGCGCCTCCTTCGCCATTGGCGCGGGCTCCGACGGCTGGCCGCGCGGCCGATCGCGTGGCCGGACACGACGCAAGCTTGGCTCGCCCCCCTGCTCGCCGTCCTCGCGGGGCTGTTGCTGTTCGCCACGGGTGCGGGGCCGTGAGTCTCCTGCTGTCGATGCTCGCCGAGGTGGTGCAGGCGCTGGTGATGCTGGGGGGGGCGCTGTGGCTCGACGGCCTGCGCGGATGGTTGACGGCGCGACTGGCCGGGCGGGCGGCACCCTCGGTGCTGGCCCGATGGCATGACCTGCGGCGGCTGATCCGGAAGCAGCCGATGCGCGGCGAGACGATGGCGATGACGGCCGCAGTGATGCCCGTGCTGGCGCTGGCGGCCAATGCCGGGGCGGCGGTGCTGGTCCCCGGTTTTACCGCCGACCTCGCGCTGCTGCCGGCGGGGGACGCGTTCGTCGTGGTCGGCCTGCTGGTGCTCGGGCGGATGGCGATGGAGACGGCGTCGGGCACCGCCGCGGAGGGGATCTGGGGCGACGCCGCCCTGCTGATCGCGGCGGGCGCGACCGCGGTGCCGGGAAGCGATGTGGCAGCGGCGGTCCTGGCGGCGGGGGCGATGGTGCTGGTCGCCGAGGCCGGTGTGCGGGGCGAGGACCTGCGGGGCTGGCCGGAGATGTCGGGCGTCGATGCGGCGCTGCTCGGTCTGGCAGCGGCCCTGCGGCGGATGGTGCTGGTCGCGCTGGCGGTCGGGCCGATCATGGGCCCGGGCGCCGGCGGGCCGGGGATCGAGGGCTGGCCGGTGAGCCTGCTGGTGTGGCTGGCGGCGGTGTCGCTGGTGACGCTTGGGGTGACCCTGGCCGGACTGGCGCCGCGGCGGCCGGCGCGGATGCGTGAGGCACGGATGCTGGCACTGGCGCTCGCGGGGGTGGCGGTGGTCGTGGCACTGGCGACGGGGGAGGGATCATGATCGGGCTGCTGCCGCTCATCGCCGCCGGCCTGGTGCTGGTGCTGCCGGAGGGGCGCTGGATGCCTTGGGTCCATCGCGCCGTGGCGGCGCTGACCGCCGGCGCGCTTGGGGCAATGGGGGGGGTGATGCCGATGGTGCCGGCGCTGGTCGGGCTGGCGGCGGCGTTTCTGACTGTGGGGCGGGCCGCGATGGCGGCCGAGTTGGGACTGCTGGGCGCGTTGGTCATCGCGGCCGCGCTGCCGGCGGGTCTGGCCTGGGCCGGGCCGGGACTGGTGCTGGGTGCGGCGGTGTTGGCCATCGGGGTGAACGATGTCCGGGCGGCCGCCCGGCTGGCGGTCCCCGGGGCGGTGGGCTGGGCGTTGGGGGTGCTCGGCCTGATCCTGCCCGGACGCGGCGCGCAGGCCGTGGCCCTGGTGGGCGCGTCGATCCTGGCGGCGGTGGGGCCGGGGCTGGTGTGGCTGCCCGGAGCGATCGCCGGGGCCGGACGGGGGGTCGCGATGCTGGTGGTGGCCGGGGTGTTGCCGTTGGGCATGCGCGGCCTCGAGGGCGGGGGAGCGGTGGTGGTGGCCGGCGGCGCTTTGGGCGTGATCCTGGCGGCGCTGGGCCGGGACAGGGCCAGGATCGGCTGGGTCGCGGTGGCGGTCGCGGGCCTGGCGGCGATGGCGATCGGGGCCGGGCAGGCGCGGCTGGGGGCGGCGGTGTCGCAGCTCGGTGGGGTCACGCTCGCGGCGGTGTTGGCGTCGCCCTCGGCGCGGGTCGGCCGGCTGGCCTTGGCCGGGGTGTTGCCGATCGGATTGCTGCCGGGGCTGTGGGCGGTGGCGCTGGCGCTGAGTGGCGAGTGGCCTTGGCTGTTGGCGGTGGTGGCGGCGGCCTGGGGAGTGATCGCACTGTCGCTGATGCGCGGGGGCAAGGGGGACGGGACGGGGTGGCGCATGGAGGCGCCAGGCTGGGGGCTGCTGGCCTTGGCCGGGGTTTTGGGGGCGCTGCCATGACGGTCGAGGAGATCATCCGGGCGGCACCGTCGGTGGCGTGCCATCCGGTGCGGCGGCATGTGTTGTCGCTGACCGACTGGCAGGCGATGGCGGAGGCGCTGGGAGCGGCGCCGGAGGTGGCGCTGCGTGGTCTGTGGGCGGATCGCGGCCAGGTGCATGTGTTGCTGGACGCGGAGGGGATGCTGTTGCCGGCGTCGGTGGAGGTGGAGAACGGGTTCTATCCGGCGCTGTCGCCGTGGCGGGCCGAGGCGATCCTGTTCGAGCGGGCGATCCGTGACCTCGCCGGGTTCAGCGCCGCCGGAGGGGTGGACGCGCGGCCGCGGGAGGATCACGGGCGATGGGGGCTGACGACGCCGCTAGCGGCGCGGCCAGGGGCGGCGGCGGAACCGATGGAGGCTGGCGGGCGGACCGGGTTCGGGCCGGTGAGCGGCGGGCTGGGCGGGGCCTATCGGCTGGAATTCGGCCGGAGCGGGGGGCGGATCGCGGGGGCGGAGCTGCGCGGCGGCTATGCCCATCGCGGCATCCTCGCGCTGTTGCGCGGCAAATCGCCGCGGGCGGCGGCGCGCTTCGCGGCACGGGTCGCCGGAGGGGCGACGGTGGCGCATGCGACGGCCTTCGCCGCGGCGGCCGAGGCGGCGAGCGGGACGGAGATACCGGCGCGCGCGGCCGGGCTGCGGGCGGTGATGGCGGGGCTGGAGCGGATGATCGGTGCCCTGTCCGGGCTGCGGGCGGTGGCGGATGCGGCGGGGGCGGGGCTGCTGGCCGAGACCTGTTGCACGGTGCTCGATACGGGCATGACCGCTGCGGGGGTGGCGTTCGGGCATCGGCTGATGATGGATTGCGTGGTGCCCGGCGGGGTGGCCGGCGATATGACGGACGAGGGGGCGGCGGCGATCCTCGAGGCGGCCGGGCGGGTGCTGGCGGCGGAGCCGGCGGTCCGGGCACTGATGGCGGCGACGCTGATGCCGCGGCTGCGCGACCTGCCGGCCGCCGTTGGGTTGGTGGCGCGACGGCTCGACGCGGCGGTGACGGCGGCGGCGGATCTGCCGGGGCTGCTCGACGGGTTGGTGGAGGGGATGCTCAGCGAGGCGCTGCCGATCGGGTCGGGCGAGGGCATTGGCGCGACCGAAGGGCCGGAGGGGACGGTGTGGCACTGGCTGCGGCTGGAGGGCGGGCAGATCGGCGGGGGGTTCATGGTCGATCCGGCCTGGGCGGCCTGGCCGCGCTTCGAGCGGGCGCTGGAGGGCGTGGACGCCGCGGAGGCCGGTCTGATGGCGGCGGCGTTCGGCATCGCGGCGGCGGGGATCGACCTGTGAGCGGGGTGTGGCGGCAGGTCTGGGCGGCTTTGCGGCGGCGGCATCGGGCCGGGCGGGCGCCGGACGCCGCACTGGCGGCGGGGCTCGCGGCGCGGATGGACGAGGCGGGGGACCCGGCGCTCGGGCACGGGCTCGGCGTGCTGGCGCTGGACTGCGGCAGTTGCGGCGGCTGCGAGATCGAGCTGCGGCTGGCTCTGTCGGGGCTGCACGACGCGGGGCGGCATGGGATAGGGCTGGTCGATGGTCCGCGGCAGGCCGATGTGCTGCTGGTGACGGGGCCGGTGTCTCGGAACATGCAGGATGCGCTGGGCC
>Ga0164296_1000483_pt1 | contig 47201 bp, 43 predicted proteins | sample GEODES057metaG_FD_113533 | JGI IMG/M metagenome (GOLD analysis project Ga0164296, IMG submission 113533) | Dystrophic lake water microbial communities from Trout Bog Lake, Wisconsin, USA - GEODES057 metaG | ecosystem: Environmental > Aquatic > Freshwater > Lake | place: USA: Trout Bog Lake...
ACGGGCGCACCGATCACGCCGGTATGGGGTGGCCACCCCATACCGGCACCTGCTTTCCTTCCGGAAAATCAGGATGAGTGCAAACTAACGAAGCTCAGGACGAACCGGAATTATTGAAATCAGTTGGCTGGCTCGCCAACCCTACACCAACTCCCCCGGCACATCGGGATAGGCCTGCTCCACCGAGCCCAGCGCCTCGCGCAGCGGCCCCAGGAACGGCTCGAACCGGCGCCAGTGGTCGACCCCGTCGGTAAAGATCGGCTGGCGCACTTGTTCCGAGCTGGCGGTGCGCACCGCGCGGCGGTTGCGATAAAACGCCAGGCAGTCCTCTTCAAACGGCACGCCGACATGGTCGAGCAGGCGGCGCACTTGCGCTTCGGTATCGGCGACCATCGTTTCATAGATCACCCGGTGCACCGCGCCCGGTGCGGCGCGGTCAAACGCCGCCATCTGCGCGACATAGGCGCGGTAGTAGCGGCCGATTTCGCCGAGATCATACGTAAACAGCTGCCCGCGCGCGAAAAACTGCTTCCAGCCCGAAAAGCAGCAGCCCATCGGGTGGCGCCGCGCATCGATGATCGTCGCATTGGGCAGGATCAGCCGGATCAGCCCGACATGCATCCAGTTGTTGGGCATCTTGTCGATAAAGCGCGGCTTGCCCTCTTTGCGATGCACGCGCGTGCGGTCGAGATATTCTTCGCCCAGCCGCGCCAGATCGGCCGGGGCAAGCGACCGCACGACATCGCCAAAGCTGGCAAATTCGCCGGCTTCGACCCGCGAATGCATGCGATCGGCGATCATCATCAGATCGGGCAGTTCCATCGTGCCCTCGATCGCCGAATGCGACGACAGGATCTGTTCGACCAGCGTCGAGCCGGCGCGCGGCAGCCCGACGATGAAGATCGGATCATTCGCCGGGCAGCCCTGCCCCGCGCGCGAGGCGAGGAACGGCGCGGTGAACAGCGCGGCATGTTCGGTCGCGCCGTCGAGAATCCGCGCCTCGTCGTACTCAATCGTGGCGCGGCGCAATTCATTGGCGCGCTGGTAATGGTCAAAGCTGGCAGCGGTATCGCCGGCATCTTCGAGCGCCTTGCCCAGCGCAAAGTGCAACTGGCTGGCCTGTTCCTCGTCGGCAATGCTGTCCTGCACCGCGCCCATCGCGGCGATGTCGGCGGCATCGAAGCGCACCGTTTTGAGATTGGCGAGGCTCCACCACGCCTCGCCCAGCGAGGCATCCTGCGCGATCGCATTGCGATAGGCGGCAATCGCATCGGCCTGGTTGCCCAGCGTCTTTTCGACATGCCCCAGGTTCAGCCAGACGCGGTGGTTGCGGTGGCCGCGCGCGATCAGATCGCGATAGATCGTCGCGGCGGCATCCTGTTCGCCCAGCCGCACCTGCAACGAGGCCTTGAGCAGGGCATGCCCGGGATTGTCGGGTTCATCATCGAGCAGCACCGTCGCATGGTCGAGCGCCAGCGCGACTTCGTGGCCCATCTGGATGATCCGCACCAGCAATTCGCGCGCCGCACCAAACCCCGGCGCGATGTCGAGCGTGCGGTTGAGCAGTTCGACCGCGCGGTCCAATTGCCCCTGCCGCCAGGCGACTTCGCCGCGCAGCCGCATCGCCGCAGCATCGCGCGGCCATTGCGTCAGCCGTTCGTCGAGCAGGCTTTCGGCCGTGGCAAAGTCATCGGCGTGCATCGCCATCGCCGCCTTGACCAGCACCGGATCGCGCGTCGCGGCGGCCACCGCGCGCAGATCGGCGGCGCGCGCCTCGCGCTCGCGCCCGGCGGCCCGCAGCGCCATCGGCAGCACGTGCCACGCCGGCATCAGATCGGGCTTGAGCGCCACTGCATGTTCGAGCGCGGCGACCGCCAGATCGTGTTCGCCCAGCCCGCCGTGGACCAGCCCCAGTTCAAACGCGGTCATCGCCGAGCGCGGCTGTTCGGCGGCCAATTGCACCAGCACCGCGCGCGCCGCCGGCAGATCGCCGAGCAGATGCAGCGCCTGCCCCTCGATCAGCACCGCCTGCGGATGGCCGGGCACCGCGCGCAGGATCTCGCGCGCCTGCGCCAGCGCCATTCGCGGGTCGCGCAGCCGCATCGCCGCCGCATGCGCCAGCGCCGCATCGAGCGAAACCACCCGTTCCTCGGCGCCGCCGGTCTGTCCCATTGTCCCACCTGCTCCATGGCTGTGCTTGCGCAATCCGCACGGATCACTGCGCCAAGCCCGCCCCGATGTCGAGTCCCGTGCGGGCGGTCGGCAGGATTGACGTTGGCGCGCAATTGCCCGACCATCGCGCTGTGCCACAGCCAGCAAGGATGCCCATGGACCGCAGGATCATCGCCGCAATGGCCGTGCTGGCGCTGGGTGGCTGCCAGCAGGGCGCCGTCTCGGTTGATGGCCATGCCGGCACCACGCGCTTTGCCGGGGTGGGCGTGTTCGAGGCCGGCCCCGGCTGGCACCACATCGCCACCGCGCCCGCGCCCGGCGATCCGGCGCAGGCGAAAATCGGTGATGACGAACACGTGATCGTGACCATCGACGGGCGCAGCGGCGAAATCCGCCAGTGCGGCGATCACAGCGGCTATTGCGTGGCGATCAAGGCCTGGGCGCGGCCCGAGATCGATCAGGCGCCTTCGCGTCTGGCGCGGCCGGTGGATGATGCGGCGACGCCGGCGCGCTGATCCGCGCAGAGCGCCGGTTCAGAACAGCGCCTTCAACTCGCGTTTCAAAATCTTGCCATTGGCATTGCGCGGCAGCGTTTCGGGGTGGAAGCGGATCGCCACCGGCACCTTGAACGCGGCCAGCCGCGCTGCCACCCACGCGCGCAAATCGGCCTCGGTCGCCGCCTGCCCTGGCGCGAGATGGACCACCGCCGCCGGTTCTTCGCCCAGCGTCGGGTGGGCGATGCCGATCACCGCCGCGTCCATCACCGCCGGGTGGTCATAGAGCGCGTTTTCGACTTCGGCCGAATAGATGTTTTCGCCGCCGCGAATGACGATGTCCTTGGCACGATCGACGATATAGCAATAGCCCTGGGCATCGAGCCGGGCGAGATCGCCGGTGCGCACCCAGCCATCGACAAAAGTCTGCGCGGTGGCTTCGGGATTGTTCCAGTAGCCTTTGACGATCATCGGCCCGCGCGCCCACAATTCGCCGACTTCGCCCACCGGCAAGTCGATCAGCCGATCGGGGCAGACCACGCGCAGATCGGCCACCGCCACCGCCGGGCCGCAGCTTTCGGGCCGCGCCAGATAGTCTTCGCCGGTGATATTGGTCACTGTCGCCATCGTTTCGGTCATGCCCCAGCCATTGCCGGGGCGCGCGCCGAACACCGCGCTGATCTTGCGCACCAGATCGGGCGCCGAGGGTGCGCCGCCGTAGGACACCGATTCGAGCGAGGACAGATCGTATTTTTCGCGATCGGGATGTTCGAGCAATTGCCAGGCGATCGTCGGCACCCCGCCGGCCAGATTGACGCGTTCGCGCTCGATCAGCGCCAGTGCCGCGCCGGCATCCCAGCGGCGCATGAACACCAGCTTGTTGCCGGCAAAGACCGACCCCATCAGCACCGCGCTGCACGCGGTCACATGGAACAGCGGAATGCCGACCAGCGCGGTGCGCGGGGCCGGTGGCGGCGGGGTTTCGCCCCGGCGCAGCGCGGCACTGGCGGCGACATAGGCGCTCGACAGGATATTGGTCATCAGGTTGCGATGCGTGCCCAGCGCGCCCTTGGGATGGCCGGTGGTGCCCGAGGTGTAGAAAATCGTCGCTTCGTCATCGCTGGCGATCGCCGCCGGCGGCAGCTCGGCATCGGGCAGCGCGGCATAGAGTTCAGGATCGCCGATTATCGCATTCAGCGGCACCACATCGCCCAGCGGCTCCGCCAGCCCGACGCCGAGCACAAGCGTCAGATCGGGCAGATCGGCGCGCAAGCCGGCGATGCGTTCGATCCGTTCGCGATCGGCGATCAGCACGCGGCACCCGGCGGTGTTCAACCCATAGGCGAGCTCGGCGCCGGTCCACCAGGCATTGAGCGGCACCGCGATCGCGCCGATCACCGTTGCGGCAAAAAACGCCACCGGCCATTCGGGCAAATTGCGCATGGCAATCGCCGCGCGGTCGCCCGGCCCGATCCCTTGCGCCACCAGATGCGCCGCCAGCGCCGCCACCGCGCGGTGCCACGCGTCATACGTCACCCGGGTCTGTTCATAGACCATGAATTCGCGCGCGCCGTGGCTGCGCCCGATCGCGGCGAGCGCGCGCAAGTGCGCCGGGGCATTTTTCCATGCGCGAAAGCTGCGGCCGTGCGCGCTGATCTGTTTCATTTCAAACGGCGCGCCGGGGGCGCACAGCACGGCGCGGGCCTGATCGTGGGTCATGCTTGCCTCGCTCATAGCATCGCCTCGATCAGTGCCGGGCCTGGTTGCACCAGGGCTTCGGCCAGCGCGGTGCGGAATTCGTCAACCGTGGTCACCCGCTGCGCCGGCACGCCCATCCCGGCGGCCAGCGCGCACCAATCGAGCCGGGGGTGATCGAGACTGAGCATCGACAGCGCGCGCGGCCCGGCGTTGCGCACCCCGACCCGGCCCAGCTCGATATTGAGGATCGCATAGCTGGCATTGTTGAAAATGACCGTGGTCACATTCAGCCGTTCGCGCGCCATCGTCCACAGCGCCTGCAGCGTATACATCCCCGATCCATCGGCCTGCAGCGCGATCACCGGCCGCTCGGGACAGGCCACCGCCGCGCCCACCGCCACCGGCAGCCCCTGCCCGATCGCCCCGCCGGTGACCATCAGCCAGTCATGCGGTGGCGCGCCCACGGTGGCGTCAAACAGCGCCGCCCCGGCGGTAAGCCCTTCGTCCGACACGATCGCGCCGGCCGGCATCAATTCGGCAACCACCGCGCCGATCGCATGCGCGGTCAACCGGTCACCCGGCGGCGGCACCGCGCGCGGCTGCAGCCCCGCCGGTTCGGCCGGAGCGCCGATCGCATCGGCCAGCGCGTGCAGCGCGGCGGCGGCATCTTCGCGCTGCCCGGCCAGCCGCACCAGCCGCGCCCCGGGCGGGGTCAGCTCCGAGGGTTTGCCCGGATAGGCGAAAAACGCCACCGGCGGTTCGGTGCCGCAGGTCATGATCGTGCCGAACGGCGTCAGCCAGTCGATCGCCTGTTCGGCAAAATAGGGCAATTTGGCGATGGCCGGGCGCCCGGCCCCGCGCTGCACCCGCGCGGCAAAAGTTTCGCACACCAGCTGCGCCCCGATCGCCGCGACGATCCGCCCTGCCGCCGCCAGCGCATCATCGCGCAGCGCCCGCCCGCCCAGCAGCAGCGCCACCGGGCGATCGGCCGCGCGCAGTGCATCGGCGGCATGGGCAATCGCCGCATCGGGCACGCGCGGCGCGGCCGCCAGCGCGGGCGGCGCCACCGGCGCGGTATCGCCGGTCCAGGCGTGGTCGGCGGGCACGATCACCGTGGCCACCTGGCCGGGCCAGGCCATCGCCGCGGCAAACGCCTCGGCCCCGGCCTGCGGCAAGTCGCGCGCCGAGCGCGCCACGCGCACCCAGTCCGACATCGGCCGCGCCACGCCCGCCGCGTCAGAGGTCAGCGGTGCATTGAAATGGAGGTGATAGCTGGCGTGATCGCCCACCATGTTGATCACCGGCGAAGCGGCGCGGCGGGCATTGTGCAGATTGGCCAGCCCGTTGGCCAGCCCTGGCCCTGTATGCAGCAGCGTGATCGCCGGCTTGTCGGCCATCCGCGCATAGCCATCGGCGGCGCCGGTCACCACCCCTTCAAACAGGCCGAGCACCGCGCGCATCCCCGGCTGGCGGTCGATCGCCGCGACCAGATGCATTTCCGAAGTGCCGGGATTGGCAAAGCAGGTATCGACCCCGCAGGCCGACAGCGTGGCCACAAACGCCTCTGCCCCGTTCCAGTCCATCACCCTCGCTCACCCTTTGGCCTTTTATGCTCGATCGCATCGTGCAGGCCAAACCGGCGGCGTCAAGCCCCGCCACAAACGACGATCGGCCCTGCCGCTACGGCAAGGCCGATCGTTGTTTTGCCGGAAAAAAAGATCAGTGCCCGATCGCGGCGCTCTGGGCGTTTTCCTGGCGGTTGAGCTGCGCCTGCTGCCCACGGGTGATATAGCCGCCATTGGCGCGGGCATCGGCGTGATCTTCGCGGGCGATGGCGCGATCACCGGCGCGCAGCGCGCGGGCCTGACCCCGGGTCAGTTCGCCTTCGCGGCGTTCCTGATTGATGCGGCGGATCTGGTGGTGTTCGCGCGCGAGAACTTCGTGCTGGCGGGGGTGCCGCTGCGACCAGGTCGCCGCCATCGCCGGGCTGGCCACCATCATCAGCGCATCGACCACAGCGAACGCGATCAGCAGTTTTGACTTCGACATCATCAGCACTCCCTCATCACCGGCCGGCGCCATGCCGTCCATGTGGTCAGGTATGGATGATTCGATCTGAATGAAATGTGAGGGGCAGCTTCATCCAGCGTTCACCTGCCCCTGCAGGATTCCTTTGCAAAATTCGCGAAAGAGCGAATTTTGAAGGCCGCACCGGCCCGCACCCCCACCCGACCTCCCATAGATTACTGGCGTTGGGAGCTCGTGTGGGGGTGCGGGCCGGTGCGGCCTTAGCGGAAATTACGGCTTCGCCGCAATTTCTGCTAAGGCTTTCAAGCCGCCTGCCCGAGCGCGATATAGCGCGCCAGATGGTGGTCTTCATCGCCGAGTTCGTGGCCGATCATCACCAGCCGCTTGGCATAGTGCGACATCGCCAGTTCCCAGGTCATGCCGATGCCGCCGTGCATCTGAATCGCTTCTTCGGCGGCGAGCGAGCCGGCCTTGCCGATCGTGACTTTGGCCGCGCTGACCGCGCGTTCGCGTTCGAGCCGCGATCCGCGCAAGGCATCGGCGGCGTTGATCGCCGCGCTGCGCGCCTGTTCGATTTCCAGCGCCATCGTCGCCATGCGGTGCTGCAGCGCCTGGAACTTGCCGATCGGAATGCCGAACTGTTTGCGCGTGCGCAGATAATCGAGCGTCTGGTCGCGCAGGCAGTCCATCACCGCCACCGCTTCCCACGCCAGCGCGACCAGCCCGAGCGCGCGCGCGCTTTCGATCACCGGCGCGGCCTCGCCCGCCGTGCCGACCAGCGTGGCCGGGGTGCCGGCAAAGGTGACATCACCTGCCGATCCGCCGTCGACCAGCAGATAGTCGCGCACGGTCATCCCCGGCGCATCGCGTTCGACCAGAAAAGTCGACAGCCCTTGCGCCGCCTGCGCCACCACCAGCAAGCGATCGACGCTGCCGGCATAGGCGACCACCGTCTTGGCGCCGTCGAGCAGCCAGTGATCGCCGGCGGGCGTCGCGCGGGTGGCGATCGCGGCGGGATCGAACCAGGTATCGGCTTCTTCCTCGGCATAACCGATCACCTGCGACCCGTCGATCAGCGCCGCCAGATCATCGCTGCACCCGGCTTCGGCCAGCACGTGCCCGGCCTGCAAGGCGGCCAGCCACGGCCCGGTCAGCAGCGCGCGGCCGAGTTCGCCGAACACCACCCCGACATCGAACAGCGATCCGCCGAACCCGCCGACGCTTTCATCAAACAGCGCGCCGATCGCGCCGAGTTCGGCCAATTGGCCCCAGATCGCGCGCGACCAGCCGCTGCCTTCGAACGCGGCGGTCTTGCGCAGGGCAAACGGCATCTTGTCGGCCAGGAACCGGCGCAGCGAATCGCTGAGCATCTGGCGATCCGACCCAAGCGAAAAATCCATGGTTTACAGCTCCAGAATGGCCTTGGTGATAATTTCGCGCTGCACTTCGTTGGACCCTCCAAAGATCGACAGCTTGCGGTCGTTGAAATAGTGCGTCGCCACCGGCCCGGCCCATTCGGGGCCGACCGGTTCGCCGTTCCAGCCGCCTTCAAACGATTCGGGCAGCCACGGCCGGGCATGGCCACCGGCCGCGCGCCGCATCAGATCATCGATCGTCTGGCGGATTTCGGTGCCGCGAATTTTCAGCATCGAGCTTTCCGCCACCGGCGCCGCCCCGGCGCCGGCTGCCGCCAGCACGCGCAGATTGGTCGTCTTCATGTTTTCCAGCTCGATTTCCAGCCGCGCCAGCCGCGCCGCGAACTGCGGATCATCGGCGAGCGGGCGGCCATTGCGGTGCTGGCTGCGCGCGATCGCCTGCAATTCGCCAAACGCTGCCATCGAGGCGCCGACCCCGGCGATATTGGTGCGTTCATACGTCAGCAGGTACTTGGCATAAGTCCAGCCGCGGTTTTCTTCGCCGACCAGGTTTTCGACCGGCACGCGCACGTCGGTAAAGAACACCTCGTTCACTTCGTGATCGCCCGACAGCAGCTTGATCGGCCGCACCTCGATCCCCGGCGTGGTCATGTCGATCAGCAGGAAGCTGATCCCTTCCTGCCGCTTGCCTTCGTTGCTGGTGCGCACCAGGCAGAACATCATGTTGGCGTATTGCGCCAGCGTGGTCCAGGTCTTCTGCCCGTTGACCACATAGTGATCGCCATCGCGCACCGCGCTGGTTTTCAAGCTGGCAAGGTCCGACCCCGCGCCCGGTTCGGAATAGCCCTGGCACCACCAGTCGCTGCCATCGAGAATGCGCGGCAGCCATTTGCGCTTTTGCGCTTCGGACCCGTATTTCAGCAGCACCGGGCCGATCATCGACACCCCGAACGGCAACACGCGCGGGGCATGCACCAGCGCGGTTTCGGTTTCAAAGATGAACCGCTGCATCACGCTCCACCCCGTACCGCCCCATTCGACCGGCCAGTGATTGGCCAGCCAGCCACGCTCGTTCAAAATGGCGTGCCATTCCTCGTGCTCGGCCTTGGTCAGATGCTGGCCCTTGCGCATTTTGTCGGACAGACGCTGCGGCAGCTTTTCGGCCAGAAAAGCGCGGACTTCGTCGCGAAACGCCTCTTCTTCGGGGGTGAAGTCCAGATCCATTGCCTTGCTCTCCTTGGCCCCGGTTGCGCACGCGCACCGAAGATATTCATCGATCGATTAACACACCCCTGCCCCGAAACAAGGGGCCAGATCGCAAACTGCCCTCGCGGGAGGGGCGGCCCGGCACCTCTTGACGCCACATTCAACTTCGGGAACGCTACGTCATGCGGGCTTGTACGGAGTCGACAGGCCCGCCCACGCCGGTGTGGCGCCGCTTGCGCCGCACCCCGCGTGGGTGAAGACCGGGACGTGACAATGCCCATGACCGGGGGCAAGGGGGATGCGAATGCTGACAGGATCGGATCAAGGCGATTCGGGCTGTGGTGATGATGTGGACTGGATCGGCAGCCTCAGCTATCGCAGCGAGGCCGCTGCGCCGCCGTCCATATCCGACCTCGACACTCTGCTGACCCAGGCGCAGGCGCGCAACCGCGCGCTCGGCGTCACCGGCATGATGCTCTATGACAACGGCCGTTATTTCCAGACGCTGGAGGGCCCGCCAGAAGCGCTTGACGACATCTGGGCGTCGATCCGGCGCGACCCGCGCCACGGTTCGATCGAAGTGCTCAGCCAGCATATCGTCCCGGCGCGGCTGTTTTCCGGCTGGGACATGCAATTGTACAGCCGCGTGCTCGATCCCCGGCAGCTGTCGTCGCAGCGGGGCAACCGCCCCGTGCCGCTGGCCGAACACGTGCCGCAGGCGCAGCGCCACGCGCTCGATGGCGATGATCGCCGGCTCAACGCGCTGATCGGCGATCTGATGGCGCAAGGGTGGATCGGCGATGCGCTGATCACCCACCTGATCGAACCCACCGCCCGTGCGCTGGGCGATGCCTGGCTCGCCGATGATTGCAGCGAGCTCGATCTGACCATCGGGCTGTCGATGCTGCAACTGGCCGGGCACACCGTCCATGCCGGATCGAGCGTCGAAGGCATCCGCCAGCGCCGCTACAGCATCCTGCTCGCCTCTGCCCCCGGCGATCCGCATATGCTGGGCCCCTCGCTGCTCGGCGACATGTTCACCGATGCCGGCTGGATCGTCGACATGACCTTCCCCGACAGTGATGAAGAACTCACCCGCGAAGTGCGCGCGCGCCGGCCCGATGCGGTCGACATTGCGCTGTCCGATGCGCTGGGGCGCGAACACACCCTGGCCACCTTGCGCGAAACGATCGAACGCACCCGGCTGGTCACCCCCGATGAAACGATGGTGGTGTCGGTCGGCGGACGGCTGTTCGCCGAAGCGGCGGCGACCGCGCTCAGCGTCGGCGCCGACCACGCCCGGCGCACCGCATCGGGCACCAGCCTGAGCATTGCCGCGCTGATCGACCAGCGCCGCCGCCGGCAGTCCTGACGCCTGCTAGCCCGGTGGCGTTGCTGCCGGTGGTCCTGCCGGGGCCGGTGGCGGCGGCAGCGGCGGTGCCGGCTGCGGATGCGGATCGCCGGTAATCGCTGCCGCCAGCCCGGCTTCGTGCATCTTGCGCCGCGCCAGCGCCATGTGCTGGTTCAATTGCGGCATGCTCATTTGCCGCGACCAGCCGCCGTGGGTGGACCACAGCGCCAGCGCGAGACGAAACCGGCTTTCATGCGTGCTGCACACCCCGAGCGCGGCATCGACCGCCTCTGGCGCGGTGGCGTTTTTGGCAAAGACCACCGCGCTGCGCATCACGCAATCACGCCACGCGTCGTAGGCGGCCTGCGCCGCAACAGTATCCTGCCGCATGCCCGCGTGCGCCGGGCTGGCCAGTCCGGCGAGCATCGCCAGTGCGATGATGCCGGCGCGGTATATCCTGCGGCTGTGTCGCATCGCCCGGTCATGCGCCCGCTTGCCCGGGCTTGCCCAGCGCAACTGCCGCCGATTTGGCGATCAGCGCCCGGGCGGCGCCGTGCGATCGAGAAAGTCGCTGATCGCCGCGAGCACCGCATCGCGCACCGGATCGGCCTCGCGCAGCAATTCGTGCGCGGCTTCGCTGCCCCAACTGACCAGTTCGGCCCCCGGCAGGCGTTTGGCCGCGCGTTCGATCGCCGGCCACGATACCAAGAGGTCGTGCCGCGCCGCCAGCACCAGCACCGGCAGATCGACCGCTTCGAGCAATCCGGGGCGTTCCAGATGGCGGATCGATTCGCCCGCCTTGCGCACCCAATCCCATGTCCCCGCGCCCAGATCGAGTTCAGGACGGCGGGTTCGCCACCAGCCTTCATCGGCATAGCGATCGGCATCCTTGGTCAGCGCCAGCCCCCGGGTGGCAGCGGTATCGCCGGGGCGCTCGCCCTCGCCCCAGGCCGGGCGCGCCGGATCGCCGAGGCGGCACATCAGCGCGGCAAAGGCGGGTTGCAACCAGCCCGGGATCGGGGTGACAAACCCCAGCATCGGCGCGCTGAGCACCAGCGCGTCGGGCCGCACCACCCGATCGGCCACCGCGCGCAAGGCGAGATGCCCGCCCATCGAATGGCCGACCAGCACGTGCGGGGCGCCGCCCCCCGCCCAGCCCTGCCAGAATTGACCCAAATCGTTGATCCAGGTGGAAAAATCATCCACTCCGCCCCAGCGTTCGCCGGGATGATAGCGCCCCGATCCGGCCTGCCAGCGCCAGTCGAGCGCGGTGACCCGCCAGCCTGCGGCGGCCCAAGCGGCCAGCGTTTCGAGATATTTCTCGTAGAAATCGCCGCGCCCGGGGACAAACAGCAACGACCCGCGCGGGCGATCGGCGGGCACCCAGTCGATCCGCCGGATCGGCCAGCCATCGCCGGCATGCCACCAGCTTTCGCTCGCTTCGGCCGGAATACCGCGCCGCGGGGCGCCGATCGGGTCAGTCATGCTGGCAGGGGTCTTTCAAGCGGGTGAGCAGGGTTAATGGCTGGCTTGTAACGCCCCGCCCCGACCCGCGCAAACCATGCAAATCGCGTGGTTACCGTTTGGTAAGCCCTTATCACGCATAAGACCGTGTATGCAGGGACATCTTATCATTAACGGACTGGTCGGCGCGCTGGCTCTCGCCTTGCTGGTAGCTGCGTTTACCGACATCCGCCGCCGGCAGATCGACAACTGGCTGAACGCCGGCATCGCCCTCGCCGCCCCGGTGTTCTGGTGGGCTTCGGGATTGACGCTGTGGCCGGGCGTGGCGCTGCAACTGGCGCTGGCGCTGGCGGTGTTCGTGGTGCTGGCCGGGCTGTTTGCGATCCGCGCGATGGGCGGCGGCGATGTCAAGCTGCTGACCGCGCTGGCGCTGTGGCTGCCGGCGCTGCTGTTTGCACGGTTGCTGATCGTGATGGCGCTGGCCGGCGGAGTGCTCACGCTCGCGCTCGGCGCCTGGCACGTCGCGCGCCGCCAGAAAGACAAGCTGAAGATTCCCTATGGCGTGGCGATCGCGCTGGCCGGGCTGTGGACGATCGGCAGCAGCGATGCGGCGCATTGGCACGATCCGGTCGGCAGCGGACAGCCGCATGTCACCTTTGTGATGCCCGCGCATCCCAAGGCGGGGCACTGATCATGACGCGACTCTCGGGCAATTCGGCCAACCTTTGCGGGTTGCAGCATTTTTTAACCAATTTGACCGATGAATGCCGGGTTTGGACATCCGGGCGCGGACAAAAGGGCGGGAAGTAGAAGCCATGGACAGGAAAAAACTGTTTTTGCTGGTCGGGGCGCTGATGGTGGCGTTGATCACCGCGCTTGCTGCCCGCAGCCTGCTGGCAGGCGGCCCAGCGCCGCAGGCGGCAGCGGCTGCCGCGGTGGTTGATGGACCCAAAGTGCTGGTGTCGCAGCGGGCGCTGCCGATCGGCACGATCATCACCGCCGACTCGGTGGCATTCCAGCCCTGGCCCAAGGACCTCGTCAAAGACGCCTATTTCCTGCAGGAAAAGACCGACATGTCCAAATTGCTGGGCACGGTGGTCAAGAACCCGATCACCGCCGGTCAGCCGGTCACCACCGGTTCGCTGGTGGCGCCGGGCGACCGCGGCTTTCTGGCGGCAGCGCTCGGGCCCGGCATGCGTGCGGTGACCATTCCGGTCAGCAGCCGCACCGGCGTCGCCGGGTTTGTCTTCCCGGGTGACCATGTCGACCTGCTGTTGACCCAGACGGTCAAGGGTGAAGGCGAATCGCAGCCGCTGCGCGCGACCGAAACGATCCTCAAGAACTTGCGCGTGCTCGCCACCGACCAGTCGACCGATCAGGAAACCGTCGATGGCCACACCCGCGTCAAAGGCTTCAGCCTGGTGACCGTCGAAGTGACGCCCAAGATCGCCGAAGAGCTCGCGGTGAGCGAAGCGCTCGGCACGATCAGCCTGTCGCTGCGCTCGATCGCCGACAATTCGGCCGAACTCGAACAGGCGGTTGCCTCGGGCAAAGTCAAAGTGCCCGCCGGCGCCAGCAAGCAGGAAGAAGACCGCCTGCTCAAGGCCGCGATGGCCAAGCCGGTCGAAAAGACCAACAGCTTTGTCACCGGCGGCGATATCTCGCGCTTCCAGCGCAAGACGGTGCCTTCGGAAAAGTCGATCAACGGCACGCAGGAACCGGTTGGCGCCCCGCCGCCGCACGCTGCGGCCCCCGGGGTTGCCTCGAACGTGCGCGTCGGTCCTTCGGTGCGGGTGACCCGCGGCAAGGAAACGATCGAAGTGCCGGTGGCGCCGGTGCCGCGGATCGTGCCGGTCGGCCCGACGGGAGTGTTCTGATCATGCATCCGGTTCAACCCACAAGGCAACACCGCCAGGGGCCGCGCCCCCTCGCCACCCCCGGCCTGAAAGGCAGGACAATGACTGTGCGAATGCTGACTTCAGCGCTGGGCGCAATCGCCATCGCGATGGTTCCGGGCACCGGTTCGCCGCTGCTGGCGGCCAAGCCCCACCACGCGGCCAAACCGCATGCCGCGGCCATGCCGCAACGCCATGTCGGCATGATGCCGCCGGCCCTGCCCGGCACCCCCGGGGTCAGCGCGCCGGCGCGCTCGCTGGCGCTGGGCACCGGTCGTGGCGAACTGGTCACGCTGCCGGCGATCATGACCGACGTGTTTGTCGCCAGCGACGCGATTGCCGATGTTCAGGTCAAATCGTCGAACCAGTTGTTCGTGTTCGGCAAGGCGCCGGGCGAAACCACCATCTATGCCAGCAACGCGCGTGGCGATGTGGTGTGGTCGGCCAATGTGCGGGTGGGCAACAATCTCGACAATGTTGACCAGATGCTCCACGTGGCGATGCCCGAAGCACATATTGTCGTATCGACGATGAACAATGCGGTGCTGCTGACCGGCACGGTGACCGCGCCCGAAGACGCCGCCGAGGCCGAACGGCTGGTCAAGGCGTTTGTCGGCGACAAGACCACGGTGATCAGCCGGGTCAAGATGGCGACCCCGCTGCAAGTCAACCTCAGCGTCAAGATTGCGGAAGTCAGCCGTTCGCTGACGCGCAACATCAGCACCAATCTGGCGAGCTATTCGACCTCGACCAACGGTTTCCAGTACGGCATCGGCCAGGGCAGCAACTGGTTCAACAACGGCTATTCCAGCCTGCCGCTGGGGGTTGGCACGCAAGTCCAGGGCTATGTGCCCAACCCGCTCAACGCCAGCGCGACCAATCCGCAGGGGCTGACCCCGGCCAACGGCATCGGCGTCAATACGGCGACGATCGGCAGCACCATCGGCCTGTCGGGGACGATGCTCGGGCTCAATCTGCTCGCCGCGCTCAACCTCGGTGAATCGATCGGGCTGGTCACCACGCTGGCCGAACCCAACCTGACCGCGCTGTCGGGCGAAACCGCCGAATTCCTTGCCGGCGGGCAGTTCCCGATCCCGGTCAGCACCGGGCTGGGCGCGGTCTCGGTGGAATTCAAGAACTACGGGGTGAGCCTGTCGTATACCCCCACCGTGCTGGCCAATGGCCGCATTTCGCTGCGCGTGCGCCCCGAAGTGTCGGAACTGACCAGCCAGGGCGCAGTGTCGCTCAACGGCTATTCGGTGCCCGGCCTGACCGTGCGCCGCGCCGAAACCACGGTCGAACTGGGTTCGGGGCAAAGCTTCATGATCGGCGGGCTGCTCAGCAACACCAGCCAGAACACGATCACCAAGATGCCCGGCGCGGGCGATATTCCGGTGCTCGGCTCGCTGTTCCGGTCGACCGCCTATCAGCGCGGCGAAACCGAACTGGTGATCATCGTCACGCCCTATCTGGTCAACCCGGTTGACGCCAACCAGATCAAGCTGCCCACCGATGGCTTCAAATCCGCCACCGCCGTGCAGCAGATGCTCGGGCATCTCGAAAGCGACAACCCCAAGGGAACGGTCACGCCCAAGGCGATCGAAAAGCCGGCAACGCAATCGTCGACCCCGGCCACGCCGACCACCGGTGCGGCTGATCGGCCGCGCAATTCCAAGAGCCAGGCCAGCGCCGATGCGCAGCCCGGCTTCAGCATGCAGTGAAAGGGACCAAGGCCATGATCCAACCGACCCGTTTCACATCATCCGCGCTGCGCCGCCTTGCCGGCACCGGCACGGTCGCGGTGCTCGCGCTCGCGCTCGCCGGTTGCGGCGGGATGCCGACCAATCGTTCGCTCGACAACCTGCACCAGCCGGTGGTCGAACACACCAATTACACCTTTGACATGGTCACCCAGCCCGAAGGCGGGCTCGATCCGGTGCAGCAGCGCCGCCTCGCCGACTGGTTCGGCGCGATCGGGCTGAAATACGGCGATCACGTCGCGCTCGATGATCCGGCGCAGGCCTCGGGCACCCATGCCGCGGTCGAAGCGGTGGCCGGGCGGTTCGGGCTGGTGCTCGATGCCGTGCCGCCGGTCACCGAAGGGGCGATCCCCGCCGGCCAGGCCCGCGTGGTGATCAGCCGCGCCTTTGCCAGCGTGCCGGGCTGCCCCGACTGGACCGCGCGTTCGGATGCCAATTATTCGAACGCCACCTCGCCCAATTACGGCTGCGCGGTAACCGCCAATCTGGCGGCGATGGTCGCCAACAAGGAAGACCTGATCCATGGTCAGGACGGCACCGGCAACACCGTGATCCAGACCAATACCAAGGCGATTGAAACCTATCGCTCCAAGGCGCCGACCGGTGGTCAGTCGCTGAAGCAGGTTTCAAGCACGTCGGGCTCGTAATCCAGACACAAGGACACGCAAGCAATGAACGCGCCCTGGAAATCCGGCAATCGCGACATGTTCGCCGCCTATGTGTGCGACGATGTCACACTCGATACCTTGCGGCAGGTGGCCATCGACATGGGCTGGCCGCCCGAAAAGGTCAGCAAGGGCGGCCTGCGCAATGCCACCCAGTCGCTGGCGATTACCGCCAGCCCGGCGATCCTGATGGTCGACCTGTCGGAAAGCGGCGATCCGCTGAACGACATCAATGCGCTGGCCGAAGTGTGCGAACCGGGCACGGTGGTGATCGCGGTGGGCCAGGTCAACGATGTGCGACTCTACCGCGATCTGGTCGCTTCGGGCATTCAGGACTATCTGCTCAAGCCGATTTCGGCCGCGCACATGCGCGACACGCTGGCGCAGGCGCTGGCGATTTTCAACGCCCCGCGCGGCGGTGATGGCGCGGCGGCCAAGCGCCATATCGCCGCGGCCGTGGTCGGGACGCGCGGCGGGGTCGGCGCCTCGACTATCGCCACCTCGCTGGCATGGATGTTGAGCGCCGATCACAAGCTGCCGACCGCGCTGCTCGATCTCGATGTCCATTTCGGCACCGGCGCGCTGACGCTCGATCTCGAACCCGGGCGCGGGCTGACCGACGCGATCGACAACCCCAGCCGCATCGACGGGCTGTTCATCGAACGCGCGATGATCCGCGCCAACGACAATCTGGCGATCCTCTCGGCCGAAGCGCCGATCAATTCGCCGCTGCTCACCGACGGCACCGCATTCCTGCAACTGATCGAGGAATTCCGCCACGCTTTCGAAGCGACGGTGGTCGATCTGCCGCGCAACATGCTGATCAATTTCCCGCAATTGCTGGCGGGAATGCAGATCGTGGTGGTGGTGACCGAATTGACGCTCAGCGGCGCGCGCGACGGCATCCGCATCCTGTCGTGGCTGAAATCGAACGCCCCGCATGCGCAAGTGCTGGTCGTCGCCAACAAAGTGCCGGCCGGGGTCGGCGAAATCAGCCGCAGCGATTTTGAAACCTCGATCGAGCGCAAGCTGAACTTTGTCATCCACAACGATTTCAAGGCGGCGGCCAATGCCGCCAAGCTGGGCCAGACATTTGCCGGGGCCAACCGCACGTCAAAGACGGTGCAGCCGCTGCGCGCGCTGACCGAAGCGATCCTCGCCAGCGACGGCGAACGCGATGCCGCCACCAGCGGCAAACCGGCCAAGGGCATGGGCAAAGGCGCCAAGGCGGCACCCGCCGATGCCGAAGGCGCTGCGCCAAAGGGTTCGGGTTCGGCGTTGAGCCGGTCGATCAAGAAATTGCTGTCTCCGAAATCGAAGACGGGGGTGCCGGCCTGATCGGACCCCGGGGCGCCTGGCGTCTTTGGGGCATGATCGGCGATCGGCAGTCCGGTTGAACCACAGGTCCGTGCAATGCAGCCATTGCCTATCTTGATTGTGGCGTTCGGCGCGCTGTTGATTCTGGCGCTGATCGCGCTTGCCCTGACCGGCCCCAACCCCAACAAGGAACGCGCGCGGCGGTTGCAGGCGGTCAAGCTGCGCCATTCCGAAAGCGCGATGGACAAAGTCGAGGCGCAATATCGCAAGGCGGTGGCTTCGCGCAAACCGCCGACTTTGCGCGCCAATGGCCAGCACACCCGCAAGGAAGCGCTGCGGCTGCGGCTGCTGCGCACCGGCAAGAACTGGACCGTGCAATCCTACATCTATTCCTCGCTCGGCCTGACGCTGGCGGTGGCGCTGCTGATCTGGCTGAAAAGCGGATCGATGGCGTTTGGCCTGATGGTCGGGGTGGTGCTCGGCGCCGGGCTGCCGCACATGGTGGTCAACTGGCACATCAACGGGCGGATGAACAAGTTCATCACCAAGTTTCCCGATGCGCTGGAACTGCTGGTGCGCGGCTTGCGTTCGGGCCTGCCGATCAGCGAAACGCTGTCGGTGGTGGTCAGCGAATTGCCCGGCCCGGTCGCCGACGAATTCAAGCTGGTGACCGATCGCATCAAGCTGGGCCGGACGATGGACGATGCCTTGCAGGATGCCGCCGACCGGCTGAACCTGGCCGAATTCAGCTTTTTCTGCATTACTCTGGCGATCCAGCGCGAAACCGGGGGCAACCTCGCCGAAACGCTGGCGGGCCTCGCCGACGTGCTCCGCAAGCGCGCGCAGATGAAGCTCAAGATCAAGGCGATGAGCTCTGAATCGAAAGCTTCGGCCTATATCATCGGGTCGTTGCCGTTCATCGTGTTCGGGCTGATCTATTCGATCAATCCCAAATACATGGGGCGGTTCTTCATCGATGAACGCCTGATCGGCACCGGCATCGGCGCGTTCGTCTGGCTGGGTCTGGGCGCATTCATCATGTCACGCATGATCAATTTCGAAATCTGACGAGGGCACCGAGCGTGAGCGCATTTTCCGCCAATCCGGGACCGGCCCACCCCACCCTGCTGGGGGTCGATGTCATTTTCGCCGGCACCCTGCTCGCCGGGGTGGCGGCGATGATGGTGCTGCTGGCGATCTATGCCGCGGTCAACGTGCGCGATCCGATGGCCAAGCGGGTCAAGGCGCTCAACGAACGGCGCGAGCAGCTCAAGGCCGGGATCATCGTCGCCTCCAGCCGCAAGCGCGCGAGCATCGTCCGCCGCAACGACACCACCGACCGCATCCGCACTTTCCTGCAAAAACTCAGCGTGCTGCAGGACAGCCAGCTGGCCGTGGCGCAGCGCAAGCTGGCGCAGGCCGGCATCCGCAAGAAAGAATGGGGCGTTGCGGTCATTCTCGGCCGGATGATCGGCCCGATCGTGTTTGGCGGGCTGGCCGCGCTGATGATCTATTGGGACAATTTTTTCCCGACCTGGCCCGAATACAAGAAATTCGGCGCCTTTGCCGCGATGCTGGTGTTCGGCTACAAATCGCCCGACATCTACCTCGCCAACCTGATCGGCAAACGCACCCACCAGATCCGCAAGGGCCTGCCCGACGCGCTTGACCTGCTGGTGATCTGCGCCGAGGCCGGTCTGACCATCGACGCCGCGTTTTCGCGGGTGGCGCGCGAATTGGGGCGCGCCTATCCCGAACTGTGCGACGAATTCTCGCTCACCGCGATCGAGATGTCGTTCCTTACCGAACGGCGCCAGGCGTTTGAAAACCTCGCCTATCGCGTCAATCTCGAAGCGGTCAAAGGCGTGACCACGACGATGATCCAGACCGAACGCTACGGCACCCCGCTGGCCTCTGCGCTGCGCGTGCTGTCGGCGGAATTCCGCAACGAACGGATGATGCGCGCCGAAGAAAAAGCCGCGCGGCTGCCGGCGATCATGACCGTGCCGCTGATCCTGTTCATCCTGCCGACGCTGTTCGTGGTCATCCTCGGCCCGGCGGCCTGTTCGATCAGCGACAACTTCCTCAACCGCAAGATGGGTTGAGGAGCGTCCGGACCCGAGGCCCAACACCCTTCGACACTAGTCCTGATTCTGAAACTTACCGTCACCCTGAACTTGTTTCAGGGTCCATTTCTCCCCAAAAGCCGCCGCTTTGCGGGGCACGATGGATGCTGAAACAAGTTCAGCATGACCAGGTTTGATCAAGCGAACTTCGAGGAATGCCCCAAAAGCCCCCCTGAGGAGAGGGGCTTGCGCGAAAGATCAGCGCCGGGTCGGGGTCTGCTCGATCCGGCGCACCGATTCGAGCAGCTTGGCCAGCAGCGTGCGCAAGGTTTCGGTCTCGTCCGGGCTCAGCGCGGCAAAGATCGCATCATAGCTGGCCAGCGCGAGCGGCCAGATCTGGTCATAGATCGCGCGGCCGGCGGCGGTCAGTTCGAGATGGTGCGAACGGCCATCGGCGGCATTGGGGCTGCGCTGCAACAGTCCGCGTTCATCGAGCACGCGGCAGGCGCGGTTGACCGCGACTTTGTCCATCACCGTGGCCTGGACCAGATCGCGCTGGGTCAGCGGGCCGGAATCGCCGAGGATCGCCATGATCCGCCATTCGGGAATGCGCAGGCCGAACCGCGCGCCATATTCGCCGGCAATCATCCCCGATACCGCATTCGACGTGATCGCCATGCGATAGGGCAGAAAACGGGTCAGGCGGCTGTTCGTTCCAGGCATCGCCGCGACGCATAACGCAAGTTGAAGGCGTTGCAAGCGAAGCAATCATTCCCAACGCACCGCAATCACGAAATTGTTGTGCGCAAGCGCCGCCCGATCACCCCGAGCGCGCGAGAATCCCGGCCATGATGAAATCGACCGTGTGTTCGCGGTAGCGGTCGCGCAGTTCCTCGGTCAGGGTATCCTGGCCATAGCAATGGCGCAGCACCAGCCGCGCCGAAAAGAACCGGTCGGCCGCCCCGGTGACGGTGAAATAGAACAGCTGCGGATCGACCGCGCGAAAGATCCCCGATTTGACCCCGGCGCTGATCAGTCGGTCATAGGCCACGCTCAGCGGGGTCAGATAGGTATCGGCGATGCGCCGCGCTTCTTCTTCGTCGCTGTCGCGCACCAGCCGCATCAGCAGGCGGTTGAGATAGGGATAGGCATAATAGGTATCGATGCATTTGCCGATATGGCGGCGCAGCTTGGCCTCGGGCGCCATGTCGTCCTTGGTCACCAGCGCATCGACCGAGCGGATGATCGCCACCATGTCGCGGTCGAGCAGTGCCTTCAACATGCCCGCCTTGTTGCCGAAATAGTATTTGACCAGCGCCGAATTGAGCCCCGACCGCAGCGACAATTCGGACAGCGAGATATCGACCTGATCGCCCTCGCGCATGATCTGCGATGCGGTATCGAGCAGCAGTTCGCGCGCGCCCTGGGTTTCGCTGCTGTCGGGCGCCGTAGCCGACGCCGGCTGGATCGTGTTGTTGTCGGTCATTGCCAACCCGGTTCTTCCCACCATGGATAAAACTCCGGCATATCGCATGATACGCGCGCGGGGTAGACCGCTTTGCGCTTTTCCAGAAAGCTGGCGATCCCTTCGGCGGCATCGGGCCCGCGCGACAGCGTATAGATCGCCCGGCTGTCGACCCGGTGGGCGTGCATCGGATGCGGGCTTTGCGGATTGTGCCACAGCATCGCGCGGGTCATCGCCACCGAGACCGCGCTGGTATTGTCGGCAATTTCGCGCGCCAGCGCCTGCGCTGCGGGCAACAGTTCATCGGGTTCGTGCAGCGATCGCACCAGCCCGCCACGCAAGGCTTCGGCGGCGTCGAACACCCGCCCGGTCATGCACCATTCGAGCGCCTGCGGCAGCCCGACGATGCGCGGCAGAAACCAGCTCGATGCCGCCTCGGGCACGATGCCGCGCCGGGCAAAGACAAACCCGAACCGCGCGGTGGTGCTGGCGAGGCGAATGTCCATCGGCAATTGCATCGTCGCGCCGATGCCCACCGCCGCGCCATTGATCGCGCCGATCAGCGGCTTTTTCGACTGGAACAGCCGCAGCGTCAGCAGCCCGCCGCCATCTCGCACGCGCGGATCGCCCAGATCGGCCACCGCATCGCCGCTGGAAAAGACATGCTTGCCGTCATCGGGGGTCAGGTCGGCGCCGGCGCAGAACGCGCGCGTGCCATGGCCGGTGATGATCACCGCACGCACCGCATCATCGCCATCGGTGCGATCGAGCGCGTCGCGCATTTCCTGCATCATCGTGCCGGTAAAGGCGTTCATCTTGTCGGGCCGGTGCAGCGTTATGGTCGCCACCCCTTCGGCCACGTCGAACAGGATCTGCGAATAGTCGCCCACGCGCATGCTCTCCCCACCAGGTCGGGGGCCGCGCCTTGATGGCGCGTGCCCCCTGATTACACCGTCAGCGCGGCGCCATGCGGATGGCGCCGTCAAGCCGCACGTCTTCGCCGTTGAAATAGCCGGTTTCGATCATGCACAGCGCCAGCGCGGCATATTCGTCGGGCATGCCCAGCCGCTTGGGAAACGGTACCGAGGCCGCCAGCGCCGCCTTGACGTTTTCGGGCGCGCCCTGCAGCAGCGGAGTGTTGAAAATCCCCGGCAGGATGGTGTTGACGCGGATACCTTCGCTCATCAGGTCGCGCGCGATCGGCAGGGTCATGCCGACCACCCCGCCCTTTGATGCCGAATAGGCAGCCTGGCCCATCTGGCCATCTTCGGCGGCGACCGAGGCGGTGTTGACGATCGCGCCGCGTTCGCCGAATTCGTCGATCGGATCGAGCGTCAGCATGCCGGCGGCCGACTTGGCGATGCAGCGGAAGGTGCCAACGAGGTTGATCTGGATGATCGCGTTGAAGGCATCGAGCGGGAAATGCTTGATCTCGCCGGTTTCCTTCGAGCGGCTGGCAGTCTTGATCGCATTGCCGGTGCCGGCGCAATTGACGAGGATGCGCTCCTGCCCGATCGCCGCGCGCGCCTTGGCAAAGCCGGCATCGACGCTCTCTTCGCTGGTCACGTTGACTTCGCAGAACACCCCGCCCAGCTCGGCGGCAATCGCTTCGCCCTTTTCGCGGTTGAGGTCAAAGATCGCCACTTTGACGCCCTTGGCCGCCAGCGCGCGCGCAGTCGCCGCGCCCAGCCCCGATGCCCCGCCGGTAACGACCGCGGAAATGCCTGAATCAAGTTTCATGAAAGCACCTTTTTCCTGTCAAAGTTCACATCATCTCGACGATTGTCACGTTGGCGACACCGCCGCCTTCGCACATCGTCTGCAACCCGTATTTCAGCCCGCGCGCCTTCAGCGCGTGGAGCAGCGTGGCCATCAGCTTGGTCCCCGATGCACCGAGCGGATGGCCCAGCGCGATCGCCCCGCCGTTGACATTAAGCCGCGCCGGATCGGCACCGGTATGCTTGAGCCAGGCCAGCGGCACGCTGGCGAACGCCTCGTTGACTTCGTACAAGTCGATATCGCCGATCCGCAGCCCGGCGCGCGCCAGCGCCTTGTCGGTGGCAAACAGCGGTTCTTCGAGCATGATCACCGGATCGCCCGCAGTCACCGTCAGCGTGTGAATGCGCGCCAGCGGGGTCAGGCCATAGCGCTTGAGCGCCGCTTCGGACACCACCAGCGCCGCGCTTGACCCGTCGCAGATCTGGCTCGAACTTGCGGCGGTCAGCGCGCCTTCGGGGCTGAGCAGTTTGACGCTGGCAATGCTGTCGAGGCTGGCGTCAAAGCGGATGCCTTCGTCCACGGTGTGCTGCGCCGGCCCTTCGGGGGTGTCGATCGCCACCGGCACGATCTCGCCGGCAAAGGCCCCGGCGCGGGTGGCGGCAATCGCCTTTTCGTGGCTCGACAGGGCAAAACGGTCGAGATCATCCTTGCTGAAGCCGTGCTTTTTCACGATCATTTCGGCGCCCATGAACTGCGACCAGTTCACCCCGGGATATTTCGCCTCGAGCCCCGGCGATTTGTAATTGCCCAGCCCTTCTTTCATGTGAAACACTGCGGTGCTGCCCATCGGCACGCGGGTCATGCTTTCCACCCCGGCAGCGATCACCACATCCTGCACGCCCGACATCACCGCCTGCGCGGCAAACTGGATCGCCTGCTGCGAGGAGCCGCACTGGCGGTCGATCGTTACCGCCGGGGTCGATTGCGGCAGGCGCTGCGCGGCGAGCACCGCGTTGCGCCCGACCTGCCCGGCCTGCTGCCCGCCCTGGCTGACGCAGCCCATGATCACATCGTCGATCGCCAGCGGGTCGATCCCGGTGCGATCGACCAGCGCATCGAGCGTGATTGCGGCAAGATCCACCGGGTGCACCCCGGCCAGGCGGCCATTGCGGCGTCCGCCCGCTGTCCGCACCGCATCGACGATATAGGCCGTGCCCATGCTGCCTTCGACTCCTCTTGATCGGTCTGTTTAATTGAACGATTAAGGGGTGGCTGCCGTTTGGTCAAGCCGGTGCCGCCGCCGCCCGGTTTGCCTGTTTTCCCGGTCTGTGGCAGCAGGCCGCAACCGCGATACCCAAGGAGCCGCCGATGTCGCACACCCCCTTTCTGACTGTCGAACGGCATGGCCGGGTGGCACTGCTGACGATGAACCGGCCCAAGGCGCTCAATGCGATCGGCACGCTGGATGATTGCGACTGCATCGTCGATACGCTGTTCGCGCTGGGCAATGATCGCTCGCTGTCGGCACTGGTGCTGACCGGCGCCGGGCGCGCCTTTTCGAGCGGCGGCAATCTGAAAGGGATGCAGTCGCGCAGCGGCATCGGCGTGCTCGAACAGCCGGATTCGACCCGCGCCAATTACCGGCGCGGAGTGCAGCGCGCGGTGCGCGCGCTGCTCGATTGCGAAATCCCGATGATCGCGGCGATCAATGGCCATGCCATCGGGCTGGGGCTCGATCTGGCCTGCCTGTGCGATATCCGCATCGCCGCCGACAGCGCCAAAATGGCCGCCAGCTTTATCAAGGTCGGCATCGTTCCCGGCGATGGCGGGGCGTGGACGCTGCAACGCATCGTCGGCTATTCGCTGGCGGCCGAACTGTTCCTGACCGGGCGCACGTTCGACGCCGCCTATGCGCAGACGATCGGGCTGGTCAGCCGGGTGGTCGCGCCCGATGATCTGCTGCCCGCCGCGATCGGCATTGCGCAGGAAATCGCCGCCAATCCGCCGCGCGCGCTGCGGCTGACCAAGAAACTGCTGCGCGAGGCGCAGCATGGCCGCGCCCACGACGTGCTCGAACTGTCCGCCGCCTATCAGGCGATCGCGCACGAAACCGCCGACCATGGCGAAGCGGTTGCGGCGATCCTCGACAAGCGCGCACCGCACTTTACCGGCGAGTGATGGCAGGCGAGGCGACCTTTGTTGCGCTGATGCGCGCGCTGGCGTGCGATCCGGCGGCGCGCGGGCTGAATGACGATGTCGCAGTGCTCGATCTGGGCGACACTACGCTGGTGATCACCCACGACATGATGGTCGAAGGGGTGCACTGGCTGCCCGGGCAGGACGCCGCCGACATTGCCTGGAAGCTGCTGGCGACCAACCTGTCGGACCTCGCTGCCAAAGGCGCGCAGCCGCTGGGGGTGCTGCTGGGCTATACGCTCGGCGCCGATGATGCCCGCTTCGCCGCCGGGCTGCACGAGGCGCTCGATGCCTTCGGCGTGCCGCTGCTCGGCGGCGACACGGTGGCGTCGCCCGGCGTGCGCAGCCATGGTCTGACCGCGATCGGGCGCGCCACGCATGTGCCGGTGCCGTCGCGCAGCGGCGCGCGGCCGGGCGATCGGGTGTGGATCACCGGGCCGGTCGGCGCGGCGATGCAGGGGTTTGCCGCGCTGCGCGACGGCACGCCGGGGGTCGATACCCGCGCATTTCGCCGGCCGCAGCCCCGGCTGGCACAGGGCATCGCGCTGGCCCCGCTCGCCAGCGCGATGATGGACATTTCCGATGGCCTGCTGATCGACGCAGCGCGGATCGGCGCGGCGAGCGGGGTGACGCTGGCGCTTGAATCCGCCGCAGTACCGCTGCCCGCCACGCTGCCGGCGGACCAGGCCGCGGCGGCGCTGCGCTGGGGCGATGATTACGAATTGCTGGTGACGCTGCCCGCCGATGTGGCCCCGCCCTGCCCCGCATTTGCGATCGGCATGGTGCTGGCCGACGCCGGAGCGCCGCTGTGGCTCGACGGTGCGCCACCCACCGGGCCGCTGGGCTATGACCACGATCACCCCCCCGGTTTGACCGGGCGCAACGAAACGCTTGCCGACCGCGAATAATTCCCTAGCTTCGCTGCGCCGGAGTGACGACGCGGGCCTGACCCGATCGCCGCTACCAAACCGCAAGGCCCGCGATAGTTCGGTGCTCGCGGGTATAAAGGGGGATGCCAACGTGAATCTTGTCTTGATTTCAATAGGACTGGGGTTGCTCGCCGTCGTCTACGGCCTGTTTACCAGCGGCCAGGTGCTGCGCGCACCGGCCGGCAATGAACTCATGCAATCGATCGCCGGGGCGATTCAGGAAGGGGCGCAAGCCTATCTGAAGCGCCAATATACCGCGATCGCCGTGGTCGGCGTGATTGTCGCCGGCATCGTGTTTGCCACGCTGGGGGCGATCCCGGCGGTCGGCTTCGTGATCGGCGCTGTGCTGTCGGGCGTTGCCGGTTTCATCGGCATGAACGTGTCGGTGCGCGCCAATGTGCGCACTGCGGCGGCGGCGCAGACCGGGCTGCAGGCCGGGCTGACGCTGGCGTTTCGCGCCGGGGCGATTACCGGGATGCTGGTCGCCGGGTTGGCGCTGCTGGCGATCGCCGGGTTCTTCTGGTACCTCGTCGGCCCCGCCGCGCTCGATCCGTCGACGCGCACGGTGATCACCGCGCTGACCACGCTGGCGCTGGGCGCCTCGCTGGTGTCGATCTTTGCCCGTCTGGGTGGCGGCATCTTTACCAAGGCTGCCGACGTCGGCGCCGACCTCGTCGGCAAAGTCGAAGCCGGCATTCCCGAAGATGACCCACGCAACCCGGCGGTGATCGCCGACAACGTTGGCGACAATGTCGGTGACTGCGCCGGCATGGCCGCCGACTTGTTCGAGACTTATGTGGTCACCGTCGGCGCGACGATGGTGATGACCGCGCTGCTGGTCAAAGGCGCCTCGAACCTGCTCACGCTGATGAGCATTCCGCTGCTGATCGGCGGCGTGTGCATCGTTACCTCGATCATCGGCACTTATGCGGTTCGCCTCGGCAAATCGAACAACATCATGGGCGCGATGTACAAGGGGTTCCTGGTTACCGCGGTGCTGTCGGTGCCGGCGATCTGGTTCGCGATCCAATATGCGCTGGGCGACATGGAAGCCACGACCGCCTATTCGGCGTTTGGCAATGCCTATGCCTTTTCGGGGCGGTTGCTGTTCTATGCCGGGCTGGTCGGGCTGGTGCTGACCGGGCTGATCATCTGGATCACCGAATATTACACCGGGACCAATTATCGCCCGGTGCGCTCGATCGCCAAGGCGTCGGTTACCGGCCACGGCACCAACGTGATCCAGGGGCTGGCGATCAGCATGGAAGCGACCGCGCTGCCCGCGCTGGCGATCGTTGCGGCGATGATCATCACCTACAAGCTGGCGGGCCCGCTGGGCATCGCCTATGGCGCCACCGCGATGCTGGCGCTGGCCGGGATGGTGGTTGCGCTCGATGCCTATGGTCCGGTGACCGACAATGCCGGCGGCATTGCCGAAATGGCCGGGCTCGATGACAGCGTGCGCGAAAAGACCGACGCGCTCGATGCCGTGGGCAACACCACCAAGGCGGTGACCAAGGGCTATGCCATCGGTTCGGCCGGGCTTGCCGCGCTGGTGCTGTTTGCCGCCTATACCACCGACTTGCGCGAATTCTTCCCGGCGCTGAAAGTCGATTTCAGCCTCGAGAACCCCTATGTCATCGTCGGGCTGCTGCTCGGCGCGCTGCTGCCCTATCTGTTCGGGGCGATGGGGATGACTGCGGTCGGCCGCGCGGCGGGCGACGTGGTGGTCGATGTGCGCGACCAGTTTGCCAACAACCCGGGGATCATGGCCGGCACCAGCCGTCCCGACTATGCCCGCACGGTGGACCTGGTGACCAAGGCGGCGATCAAGGAAATGATCGTGCCGTCGCTGCTGCCGGTGCTGGCGCCGGTGGTGGTCTATTTCGTGATCACGGCGGTCGCCGGTCAGCAGAACGGCTTTGCCGCGCTCGGTGCGCTGCTGCTCGGCGTGATCGTCGGCGGGCTGTTTGTCGCGCTGTCGATGACATCCGGCGGCGGCGCCTGGGACAATGCCAAGAAATACATCGAAGACGGCCACTACGGCGGCAAGGGTTCCGACGCGCACAAGGCGGCGGTGACCGGCGATACCGTGGGTGACCCCTACAAGGACACCGCCGGCCCGGCGGTGAACCCGATGATCAAGATCACCAACATCGTCGCGCTGCTGCTGCTCGCGGCGCTGGCGGCGCACGGCGTCGGCTGATCGCCGAACCGGCAACACCGCTCTCGACCCCGCCGGTGGCCACCACCGGCGGGGTTTTTTTACGTTGACGTCAACGGCAGGCGGCGCCACTGCACCGGGCATGACCACACCCACCGCGCTTGTCGAGGGCCTGTTGCGGCTGCTCGATGTCGATCCGGCAGCACCCGATCATTTCCATGGCCACCGCCTGCCCGGCGGCACCGGGCGGATGTTTGGCGGCCAGGTGATCGCCCAGGCGCTGGTCGCCGCCGAACGCACCGTCGCCCCCGATCGGCCGGTGCATTCGCTGCACGCCTATTTCCTGCGCGGCGGCGATGAAGCGGTGCCGGTCGATTACGCGGTGCTGCGCGATCTCGATGGCGGCAGTTTTGCCAACCGGCGGGTGGTCGCCACGCAGCATGACCTGCCGATCCTCACGCTGGTCGCCTCGTTCCACCGGCATGAAACGGGTGTGTCGCACGCCGATCCGATGCCCGATGTGCCCGGCCCCGACCAATTGGCCAGCGAGGCCGATCTGCGCGCGCAATACGCCGACCGCATTCCCGAAGCGCGCCGCGCATTCATGCTACGGCCGCGTCCGATCGATCTGCGCCCGGTCGAAGCGCGCCACTGGATGAGCCCCGAACCGCGCGAGGCCCGATCACACACCTGGTTCCGCACCGCCGCGCCGCTGCCCGATGATCCGCGCGTGCATCGCGCGGTGCTCGCCTACGCCAGCGACATGAGCCTGCTGGGCACGTGCACCCTGCCCCACGGGCTGAGCTGGATCATGGGCAACGTGATGGGGGTCAGCCTCGATCACGCGATCTGGTTCCACGATGATTTTCGCGCCGATGATTGGCTGCTTTATGCCTGCGACAGCCCGTGGGCGGGCCGCGCGCGCGGGTTCAACCGGGGCCGCATCTTTACCCGCGATGGCCGCCATGTCGCCAGCGTGGCGCAGGAAGGGCTGATCCGCCCGATCACGCCCCGGTCATAAGCCGGTCACTGCGCGCAAGTCGCGCGTTCCAGCAGCGGGTGTTCGACCATCGCCCGCGCCACCGTCAGCAGCGTGCGATCATCGGGCGCGGCGCGGGTCACTTCGACCACCACCGCATCGAACGCGCGGCACGCTTCGGGCGTCGTGCTGCCGCCGCCATAGCGATTGGCGATCAGCGTGGCATAGCGATCCCACGCTCCGCCATGGCGCGGATCGACCGGGCCGCCGCCGGCAAAAAAGGCCTGCAGGGCCTGCGCCGCGCCGTCAAACCGCGCCTGATGCGCGGTGACCATCGCCTCGTAATGCCCGCGCCAGTCGATCCCCTGCAACGAACAGCGCAGCGACGCGTTCATCGTCATCATTTCAAATTCGTGCAGCCGCGCTGCATGCGCCAGCGTATCATCGATGCACGCCGCCTGTGCGGTGGTGGTCGCGGCGAGCATGGCAACGGCGGCGAGCGCCAGTGTGGCCGGGCGGCACCGGATCATTTCGCCAGCGTCGCCGCCGCCGGCTGGCCGGGCAGCGAACAGGCCACCACCGGCACCGCCATCAGCGCGGAAAACTGCCGCACCAGCGCCGCCTGGATCGAAAAAGTGGTCTGCGCCACTTGCTGGTATTCGCGCGCCGCACCGACGATCGCGTTCATCGTTTCGGGCTCGTGGCTCAACTGGTACTGGTCATAAAGCGACTGCAACTGGCGCATGTAGCCGACTGCGGCATCGTTGTTGGCCTTGGCCGCCATCACCGCCGGTTGATAGACCGCGTCGTGAAACGCATTGCGCGCCTGCACCGAACAGAAACTCGGCGGCAGCGCGACACTGGCCACCGGCACCAGCCCCGGTTGCGGCGGCACGGCAAACCCGGCGGGGCGTTGCACCACCACCGGTGCGGGCGGCGGCGGGGTCGGCGCGGCGGGGGCGGCACTGGTGCCGGTCATCTGGCTGTTGCCCAATGCGGCCAGCAACTGGCCCAGTGTGGCGCCGCCGGTCGCAGCGGCTGGCGCGGTTGCCACTGCCGGTTGTGCCACCGGCGTCGCCACAGCAGGCGCTGCGGTTTCCACCCGCGCATAAGCAGGCGGCGCGGCCGGGGGCGGTGGCGGGGGTGGCGGTGTGTAGGCAGGCGCGGGCGCATAGGCGGCGGCCGTCGCCGGCGGCGCCACCGGCACGGTCAGCGCGGGCGAAACCGGCGGCGGCGGCGCAGCGGTCGCCACCGGCGCGGGCGGCGTGCTGATCCGGCCATGCAGCGCGGTGATCTTCACCCGCGCGATTTCGCTGAACGTGCCATTGGGAAAACGCGCCAGATAGGCTTCGTAGAGCGAAGGATCGTTGCTGCTGTCGATCGATTGCCAGAACGCCAGTTCGAACGGGGTGCCCACCCCGGTCGCCACCGCCGATTGCGCCGATGCCGCGTTCCCCGCCAGCAGCAGGACCCCGGCGAACCCGGCCAACAATGCGCGCTTGCCACTCTTTGCCAAAATGCGTGCAGGCATAACGACCCCCATGCGCAGGCTGACCCCGCGAGCCACTCAACCCGGGCGCAGCCGATCCCGCGCCCTTTGCCCGACAAAGTCTAAAGCGGCATGGTATCAGCGGGTTGAAGGGATAGTGTTACCCAAATGCTAATTTTCGCACGGTTGATCGTGCACCCTGCGCGCTCCGGCGCAGACCAGCCCTTATCTGCCCCGATCCGGCACAGCCGGGACACTTGCGCAAAGCTTTGCCCGGGCCGGCTCGCGGCGAATCAGTCGCCCGGATGATAGAAATCATACACCGCCTGCGCCACCGCGCGGCTGACCCCCGGCGCGCGCTGCAAATCATCGAGGCTCGCCGCGCGCACTTTGCCGGCGGTGCCGAAATGGAGCAGCAGCGCACGTTTGCGCGCCGGCCCGATGCCGGGCACTTCGTCGAGCGGACTGGCGGTGATCGCCCGGCTGCGCTTGGCCCGGTGCGCGCCGATGGCAAAGCGGTGCGCTTCATCGCGCAACTGCTGCAAATGGAACAGCACCGGCGAGGTCAGCGGCAGCAACTTCTCGCGCCCGTCGGGAAAATGGAAATGCTCGCGCCCGGCATTGCGATCGGGCCCTTTTGATACCGCGATCAGCGCGACATCCTCGATCCCCAGTTCCTCCAGCGCTTCGCGTACCGCGCGCATCTGCCCCTTGCCGCCGTCGATCAGCACCAGATCGGGCCACATTCCGCGATCGCGGTCGGGGTCTTCTTCCTGCACACGGGCAAAGCGCCGGCGCATCACTTCGCGCATCATCGCAAAGTCATCGCCAGGCTCGGTCTCGGGGTTCTTGATATTGAACTTGCGATAGTGGCCTTTGCGAAAGCCTTCCGGCCCGGCCACCACCATCGCGCCGACCGCATTGGTGCCCATGATATGGCTGTTGTCATAGATTTCGATGCGGTCGGGCACTTCGCCCAGTTCGAGGAAATCGGCCAGTTCGCGCATGACCCGCGCGCGCGTGCCGGTTTCGGCCTGGCGCCGCACCAGCGCTTCTTCGGCATTGCGCTGCGCCTGTTCCATCAGCCGCCGGCGGTCCCCGCGCTGTGGCACCGAAATTTCGACTTTGCCGCCCGCCGCGCCCTGCAAGGCTTCGGCCAGCAGCTCCGCCTCGGGCAGCACGCGATCGACCAGGATCAGGCGCGGCGGCGGCACTTCTTCATAGAACTGCGCCATGAACTGGGTGAGCACATCGGCGGCATCGTGGCCTTCGGTATGGCCGGGGAAAAACGCGCGGTGGCCCCAGTTCTGCCCGCCACGGATAAAGAACGCCTGGATCGCCACCGTCCCGCCCTGCACCGCCACCGCCAGCACATCGGCATTGCCGACGCCTTCGGCATTGATCGCCTGGCTGCCCTGGATGAACGTCGCCGCGCGCAAGCGGTCGCGCAGCATCGCCGCGCGTTCGTAATCGAGCGCTTCGGCAGCGGCGGCCATCTGCACTTCGATCTCGCGCTGCACCGCGCTCGACCGGCCGCCGAGAAAATCGCGCGCCTGCCGCACCAGATCGGCATAATCGGCCTCGCTGATCCGGCCGACGCAAGGCGCGCTGCACCGCTTGATCTGGTAGAGCAGGCAGGGCCGGTCGCGCCGCGCCATGAACCCGTCGTTGCAACTGCGCAGCAGAAACAGCTTCTGCAAGGCATTGATCGTGGTGTTCACCGATCCGGCGCTGGCAAACGGCCCGTAATAATCGCCCTTCGCCCGGCGCGCGCCGCGATGCTTCATGATCCGCGGATAGGCATGTTCGCCGCGCAACAGGATGAACGGGAACGATTTGTCATCGCGCAACAGCACGTTGTAGGCGGGGCGATAGCGTTTGATCAGTTGCGCTTCGAGCAGCAGCGCTTCTGCCTCGGAATTGGTGGTGACGATCACCATTTGCCGGGTCAGGCTGACCATCCGCCGCAACCGGTTGGGCAACCGATCGACCTGGACATAATTGGCCACGCGGTTTTTCAGCGCGCGCGCCTTGCCGACATAGAGCACATCGCCGCGCGCATCGAGCATGCGGTAGACCCCCGGCACCGGGCGCAAGGTCGCGACCACCTCGCGGATCGCCGCCACGCCGCGATCGAGATCGGGCTGATCGGCGCCGCGCACGGCATACGTCGCCTTGTCCTCGAGAAACCGGTCGGCGCCATGCGGCACGGGGATGGTACCGGCGGCAGAGTCGGGACGGGAAGCAGGCGAGCGCGGTTTCGACATCTGCGCGGCGCCATACGCGCTGGCCGCGAGACGGTCCAGCCTGCCCGGCGGGGCGCTGCGCTTTCACATTAAGCAATTCACCGGATGGGCCGGTGGGCATGACGAAAACAGGTCTTGCGCTAGCATCGATCGATGTCGTTTTTTGGCCCCATCGACCAGCACGCAACGGCCGCCGGCCGGCGGCAGGCGGCCCGGGTGCGGCTGGCGCTGCCGGCGCGGATCATCCTGATATCGGGGCACAAGCCCTGCGTTCTGCAAGACCTGTCGCAGACCGGCGCGCGAATCGCGGCCGATGAGGCGGCCCCGCCGGTTGGGGGTGATGTCGTGCTGATGGTCGAAGGGGTGGAAGCGTTCGGCACCATCAAGTGGCGGCGCGGCACGCAATTCGGCGTGCAATTCGACGAACCGATGCCGCTCGACGATGTCGTCCGGCTGCGCAGCCGGCATGACCATTTCGCCGAAATCAATCATGCGCAACAGCGGCGCCGCGCGCAGGAATTCGTCACCGGGCGCAAAATCTTCTGATCAGAACTGTTTGCGCAGCTCCAGCTTGATCAGCCGCCCGACCGGATCGATATAGCCGGGCTGATAGCGCAAGGGCGTGGCGCCGCTGCTGTCGGTCACTTTCTGGATGGTATCAAACACGTTGTTGACCAGAAGCGACAGCCGCGCGCCCTTCAGAAATGCGAATTTCTTGACCACATGGGGCATGCGGCCGAGATCGACGAACAGCCTTGCGTTGAACGTCGTCAGCGAACCGAAATCGAGCGGCAGATCGCCCGGCTGCCCGCTCGAATTGACATGGGTCGGGCTGGCATAGCTGCCCGACAGCCGCAGACCGAACCCGCGATAGCCGCCGCCCGCATCAAGATTGGCGGTATGCCGCGCCACCCCGGTCCCGGTCAGCGCATCTCCGCCCAACTGGTTGAGCACCGGGCCGCCCGGCGCCAGCAGCGCGCTGTTGTAGATTTCGTAGCTATAGGCCAGCGACAGGTTCCACCGCCCGCGCCCGTCCGAAGGCGGTGGACCACCGCCGCCAAAGCCGCGCCCGCCGCCGCCCGGGCCGCCACCGCCGCCGCGACCAAAACCGCCGCCACCCGGCCCGCCACCCGGCGGTGGGCCGCCAAACCCGCCGCCCCCGCCGCCAAACCCGCGCCGCCGGCCGGCCAGCGCCGGATCGGGCTTGCCGAAATTGCCGGCCAGATTGATCGTGGTGCGGATGCGCGATGACCGGGTCATCGCCAGCGTGACCGGGGTTTCATCGATGGCGATGATCTGGTCCTGCGCATCGCGCACGATGCGGTTGCCGAACACTTGTTCGACCGCCGGGGTAACCAGCGGAAAGCTGCTCGACGGATTGTCCGAATGATTGCGGAAATATTCCACCACCAGCGTGTCGTTGCCCTCGCCAAACGGCAGCGTCCAGTTGCTGGCGAATTTGAGGTCATGCTGGTTTTCGCGCAGCAGCGCCGGATTGCCGCCGCTGGTCACGCTGGCCAGCACGGTCTGCCCGCGCACAAAGTCGAACACCGAAACATTGGGGGTAATCGTGTCGGGCGCGGCCAGATTGGCCAGCGACGGCGCCACTTCGGTGCCGATATAGCTGGCCGAGAGCGCCCATTTGGTGGTCGGCTTCCAGGTCAAACCGGCGCCCAGATCGACCAGCCCGCCAAAATCGGACAGCGAATGCGCCTCGACATTCACATTGAGCGCCAGATCGCCGATGCCGGCCAGAACGTGGTTTTTGACGCTGGTGATCGGCAGGTCGAGGCTGAACCCGATTTGCCCGTCGCCGCGGCGAAACGCATCGCTGATGCCGGTGCGGGTGTCGCTGGCGGCTTCGGCCGACCAGACATAGCCGGTCTTGAGCGTCAGCGCGACCTGGCCCGCCGGCACTTGCAGCGGCGTCCCGCTCAGCGTGATCAGCGAAGTATAGCTGTCGGTGGTGGTATCGGCGAGTTCGGGATTGAGCGAGGCGGCGACATCGATCGCCTGCGCCTGATACGAATGCGTCCCGTCGAGCGTCGCCGACAGCAGCCAGTTGCCCACCGGGCTGTTCAGCCCCAGCCCCAATGAGGCCATGGTGGTACGCGATGAAGACAGCAGCGCGGTGGTCGGCTCGGTGGTCTTGATCCCGTTCAGCGCATCGCTGGAATCGCGTTCCAGCTGCACATTCACCGTCATCCCCGCCCCCGCCCACAACGGCTTGGCGAGCGTCGCGTTGATCCGGCTGGTGGTGGTACCAGGTTGCAGCGTGCGATACTCGGCCGGATCGGGCTGGCCCGGCGCGGTCGGGGTCGACTGGATGATCGATCGCGCCGCCTCGGTTTCGGGAGTAACTTCTTCGTGCGTGCCGGTCACATTGAACCGGGCACCCTTGTCGATGCGGACCAGCGTCGATTCCTCGCGCACGTCGGTATAGCCGCCGCGCGTCGGGCCGCCGGCTTCGGCTTCGGCGAAGCGGGCGCTGAACTTGTCCTTGAGAATGAAATTGACCACGCGCTGATCGGGGCGAAAGCCGAATTTCAGCGCGACTTCTTCGGGCAGGATTTCCACCCGTTTGATCGCTTCTGGCGGCAAGCCTCTGATTTCGCGGAAATTGGAAATGCGCATGCCGTTGACCAGAAACACCGGCCCGCCCGATCCGCGCCCGCGCCCGGTGCCGGTCTGCGGCACCAGCGCGGCGACCAGATCTTCGATCGACGACGCGCCATAGGTTGCGATATCTTCTTCATCGAGCGTGATGATCGGCGGCTGATCGGCCTCTACCTGCCCCTTGATGCGGTGCGCGACCACCAGGATCTCGCCCTTTTTGTCGAGCCCGCGGGAATCGGCCTGAAGGATCGTCTCGCCATTGACCGAAATTTCGCCGCTCTGGTCGGTTCCGGTTGGCGCAGACGTCGGTGCCGGCGCCGGTGCCGGCGGCGCCGCCGGTGCCGGACCGGTCGGCGCCGGCGCGGTTTGCGCATGCCCCGCGCCCCCCGCCGCGATCAGCGCGGCAGTGGTCAGCAACAGGGTACGGGTCATGCGGTCAGCCATGCGGTTCTTCAACTTTGCCGATTGTGCGGGCGGGGACAGGTGCCGGTAAGCGCTTGGCTGCCCTTGCCAAACCTGTCCGATTGGACAATCCGGAAATGGTATCATTTTGTCGCCCCTTCTGCGCCGCAAAGCCGGACGACGGGCAGCTTCGGGCCGCCCCTTCCCTTTTGCCTGCATTGCCGCTATGGGCGCTGCGCAAGGGCTGCACGATCATCGGATGGTGCCAAACCCGATGTGTATCCTGTTCGAACCCCGGCCACACTGCCGGCATTCGACCCAAACAAGGCATCTGAACCCGCCGATGGCGAAAGAAGAACTCCTCGAAATGCGCGGCTCGGTCGTCGAACTGCTGCCCAACGCGATGTTTCGCGTGCGCCTGGAAAACGATCACGAAATCCTTGGTCATACCGCCGGCAAGATGCGCAAGAACCGCATCCGCGTGCTGGTGGGCGATGAAGTGCTGGTGGAACTGACGCCCTATGACCTGACCAAGGGGCGCATCACCTATCGCTTCATGCCCGGTCGCGGCGGCCCCGGCCAGTTCTGATCGGACCCCGGCGTGGCTGACGCGCCGCCCCCCGGCATCCCCCTGCTGCTGGCATCGGCCAGCCCGCGCCGCCGTGATCTGCTGGCGCGGATCGGTGTGATCCCCGCCGCGATCATCGCCACCGACATCGACGAAAGCCCGCGCCCCGGCGAACGCCCGCGCGGCCATGCCCTGCGCCTCGCCAGCGAAAAGGCGCAGGCCGCCGCCGCGCTGCATCCCGGCGCGGCGATCCTTGCCGGCGATACCGTGGTCGGCGCCGGCACCCGCATCCTGCCCAAGGCCGAAGATGCCGCCACCGCGCGGCACTGCCTGACGCTGCTGTCGGGCCGCCGCCACACGGTGACCTCGGCCGTCGCGCTGATCACCCCGGACGGCCGCATGCGCAGCGCGCTCAGCCAGACCGTGCTGCGCTTCAAACGGCTGACCCCGGCCGAAATCGACGCCTATCTCGCCAGCGGCGAATGGCAGGGCAAGGCCGGCGGCTATGCCATCCAGGGCTACGCCGAAGCGTTCTGCCTGTGGCTGGCGGGCAGCCATTCGGGGGTGATCGGGCTGCCGCTCGCCGAAACCCGCACCCTGCTGATCGCCGGCGGCGTGCTCCGTGGCTGAATGGCGGGTTGAAGCCGGCATCGGCGAAACCCGCGCCGCGCTGATTGATGGCGACACGATCCTTGCCGCGCGGCTGTGCTGGCACGAACCTTTGCGCACCGGGGCAGTGGTGGCGGCGCGGCTCGATCATCGCCAGCCCGGCACCGCGCATGGCGCGGCGCGGCTCGATGACGGCGGCGTGGTGCTGATCGACCAGATTCCCCCCGCGCTGACTCATGGCGCGCCGATCCTGGTGCGGATCACCCGCCCGGCGCTGGCCGAAACCGGCCGGTTCAAGCTGCCGCGTGGCCGCCTTGCCGATGCCCCCGCCCCGCAGCCCGCCCCTGCGCTGGCCGACACGCTGACCATGACCAGCTATCCGGTGCGGCTGGTTGGGCCGCTCGATCGGCAGCTCGATCACGCCGGTTGGGCCGATCTGGTCGAAACCGCCGCCAGCGGCACGCATCCCTTTCCCGGCGGCAGCCTGACGATCACCGCCACCCCGGCAATGACGCTGATCGATGTCGATGGCGCGCCCCCGCTGGCGCCGCTGGCCTTGCGCGCGGCGCAGGCCGTGGCCGATGCGCTGGCGCGGCTCGATCTGACCGGATCGATCGGCATCGACTTTCCGGGCATGGCCAACCGTGCCGAGCGCCAGGCGGTCGATAGCGCGCTCGAAGCCGCGCTGGCGGCGCGCGGCTGGCAGGGCGATCGCACCGCGATGAACGGGTTCGGCTTCGTCCAGTTGATCAGCCGGCTCGAACGCCCCTCGCTGATCGCGCGGTGGACTTTCGATGCCCCGCGCGCCGCCGCGATGGTGCTGCTGCGCGCCGCCGAACGCATCGCCGAACCGGGCGTGCTGACGCTCAACGCGCATCCCGCCGTGCTGGCGCGGATCACCCCCGCGCACGAGGCCGAACTGGCACGCCGCAGCGGCCGCACCGTGCAGCGCCGACCCGACGACCGGCTTGCCATCCACGCCGGTTTCGCGCAGGCGATCGTGCCATGACGACCATGCCGATCCCGACCCGCCCCTGCCCGCTCTGCGGCAAACCGCGCGATGCCGCCCACGCCCCGTTCTGTTCCGCCCGCTGCCGCGATCGCGATCTGCTGCGCTGGCTTGACGATGGCTATGCGATCCCCGGCAAACCCGCCGATCGCGGCGACGACGAAGCCGCCGACGACACCCCGTTCGGCTAAAAAATCTGTCATCGGGGGGCTGGACAAGCCCCCCTTGCTTCGCCATAGGCGCGCTTCCAACGCGATCGGCGCGCCAGTGACGCCCGCTCGACCCGATGCCCGGGTAGCTCAGTTGGTAGAGCATGTGACTGAAAATCACAGTGTCGGCGGTTCGATTCCGTCCCCGGGCACCACTTTTTCCTTTGTTTTTCTTCGTGACCGGGGTTTTGGCCCGGCCTCCCGGAACCGCCTGAGTCTTTTGTTTCGCTGCGCGGCAAGCCGCTTCGCTGGGGGGTTCGATTTGCGCGCCTTGGAGAGGCTGCTTTCGCTGCGGCTTGACCGTGCCTTAACCCCTTGGAACCGCACTGCCCCGCTGCGGGACATGGTTGACGCGGCGTTAGGCAACGGCTTGGCAGGGGCGATTTCTGCGATACTCTGGCCGGGCTTCACGCAGCATGGGGGACGCGACAATGGCTTTTCTGCACAGCCTGATCACCGATCACAGCGGCGCCACGGCGATTGAATACAGCCTGCTGATCGGCCTGATCGCGCTCGGCACAGTGGGGGCGATGGGCGCGGCGGGCCATGCGCTGGGCAATACGCTGTTCACCGCCGGCAACCAGATGACCAACGCCCCGGCGCTGACCGCGAAATCCTGACAAACAGCCGCTTGCACCGCATCGCGACCCGCCTACACTGAGGCCTTTATCGGCAGCGGGGAAAGACGGCATGGCAGCATCGTGGCAGGCGCGCGGGGTGGATGTGCTGGCCGGGCTGTCGGTGGCCGGGCTTCTGGTGCCAGAGGCGGTTGCCTATGCCGCGATTGCCGGGCTCGCCCCGGGGCGCGCGCTGATTGCCGGGGTGGTTGGCGGGCTGGTCTATGTGCTGATCGGGCGCAGCCGGTTTGCAGTGGTGTCCGCCACATCGTCGTCCGCCTCGATCCTCGCGGCGGCGCTTGCCAGCATGGCCGCCGCGCCGCAGATTTCGGGCATGGCCAGCCCCGATGCATTGGCCACCGCGATGACGCTGATGGTCGGGATCATGTTCACCGCGCTGGGGCTGTTGCGGCTGGGCGGGCTGGCCGGGTTTGTCTCGCGCCCGGTGCTGCGCGGGTTTGCCTTTGGCCTCGCCACCACGATCATCATCAAGCAATTGCCGCATCTGGTGCAGATCAAGGTCCATGGCTCCTCGATCGCGCAAGTGATCGCCGGGCTGGTGACCAATGTCGGGCTGTGGCACTGGCCCAGCCTGAGCCTCGGGCTGGTGGCCCTGGTCGCGCTGGTGCTGCTGCGCCGCATTCCCGGGGTGCCCGCCACTCTGGTGGTGATGGCGGCGGGCATTCTGGCTGGATCGGTCGGCCCGCTGGCGCAAATGGGGATCGCGCTGGTCGGCCCCACCCCGATCGGCGTGCCGCACCTGACCCTGCCCGCCGATATTGCGGTGTGGGAACGCATTGCCCAACTGGCCGCACCGCTGACGCTGATCATCTTTGCCGAAAGCTGGGGCACCATTCGCGGGCTGGCGCTGGCCCACGGCGACGAGGTTGCCTCTGACCGCGAAATGACCGCGATCGGGCTCGCCAATGCCGCCGCCGCGCTGGTCCAGGGCATGCCGATCGGCGCCGGGTTCTCGATCGGATCGGCCAATGCCAGCGCCGGCGCGCAAAGTAGGCTGGCGGCGGCGATCGCCGCGCTGGCGACGCTGGCGCTGGTGCTGCTGGCCGGCCCGCTGATCGCGCGGATTCCCGAACCGGTGCTCGCCGCCGTAGTGATCGCCGCGCTGGTCCATGCGCTCAATCCCGCGCCGATCGTGCGGCTGTTCCGCCTGCGCCGCGATCACTGGGTGGCGTTCAGCGCGGCGACCGGGGTGATCGTGCTCGGCGTGCTCGGCGGCATGCTGGCGGCGATCGCGCTGTCGCTGGCGCAATTGCTCTATCGCTGGTCGCACCCGGTGATCAGCGAGTTGGGCCGGATCGGCGGATCGGCCGACTTTGTCGATGTGCGCCACCACCCCGATGCCGCCCCGGTGCCCGGCTGCGCGATTTTCCGCCCCAATGCCCCGCTGTTCTTTGCCAATGCCGAAGGTGTGCTGCGCGCAATCGGCCGTGCCGCGCGTGCGGCGCAGGCGCGGGTGCTGATCATCAGCCTGGAGGAAAGCGACGATCTCGATGCCACCGCGCTCGACGCGCTGATCGAATTTACCGATTCCGTGCGCCAGGCCGGCGGGCTGGTCATCTTTGCCCGCGCGCACGACCGGGTGCGCGCCGTGCTGGTCGCCGCCGGCTTCGCCGATCTCGCCGGCACTGCCACGTTCAGCGTGGCCGATGCGGTGGAGCGGGCAATTTCATCCTGATCAATGACGCACTGGGCCGGCTGGTCCACCGTCCTTTCAGCAAAGGCACAAATCATGGCACTAACCCACCCCGTTCACCCCGTGCTCCGCCCGGTGCCGATCAAATCGCTGCGCCCGACGCAAATGACCGTCGGCCTGCGCGAAGTCGCCGCCAAGCGCGAGGAATGGCGCAAACGCGAACGCGATTCCGCCGGCCGCTTCCTCGGCACCCACATGATCCCCGCCGTCGCCGGCCCTGACGGCCACGCCTGGCTGGTCGACCACCACCACCTCGCGCTCGCGCTCCATCTCGAAGGGGTGGACGAGGTGATGGTGTCGATCATCGCCAAGCTCGACCACTTGCCGCGCGGCCGCTTCCTCGCCTTCATGGACGCGCACAACTGGCTCCACCCTTATGACGAAAAAGGCCACCGCCGCGATTTTGACGATCTGCCCCAGCATGTCGCCGACTTGATCGACGACCCGTACCGCTCGCTCGCCGGCGAAGTGCGCCAAGCCGGCGGCTATGCCAAATCCCCCACGCCTTATACCGAATTCCTGTGGGCCGACTTTTTCCGCGACCGCATCAAGGCCGACCATCTCAACACCCATTTCGCCCGCTGCGTCGAAGAAGCCGTACCGATGGCGCGCAACCGCGAGGCCAAGCATCTGCCGGGCTGGTCGGGGATCGATGCCGATGATTGAACCGGGGGGTTCGGCATTGCATGGCCCCCACCCCGCCTAATCCTCGCGAAACGCCGGGCAATCGGCCTCGGTCGGGCAATAGTGGTGATAGGCGGCGACCCAGTCGGTGGTGAACGCGGCTTGCGCTTGCTGCAACGGCAGCGCCGGCGTGCCCGGTTCGGGGTCGCAGACCAGCCGATAGAGACGGTATTCGAGGCGGTCTTTGGACCACGCGTTGGGCCCTTGGCTCAGGCGCGATTCGGGCCAGAGGTTGGCCAGCACATCGCGGCCGCCCAGCGCGAGCGGGATCAGGTGATCGACTTCATACGTGCGGCCGCCATCGTGCGGATTGGTCAGGTGATAGGCGGCAAAGACCGCTGCTTTCAAAGCGGGTGCGGTGTGGCGGGCGGCGCGGGAATAGGTCAGATCGCCGCCGTGGCGCGGGGGGCTGCCGGGGGCCCAGTCGTGCGCGCAGATGTCGCGATTGCTGACCGCCGGGTCGGCCGCGCCCGGGGTCAGGCGGCGATCGGGCCAGGTGCCGGGTGCCGGGGGTGGCGGCGGCGCGGTGGTGCGGTGCGCCAGCAGCCATAGCGCCATGGCCGCCAGTGCCAGCGCGATGATGATCAGCGCGATGGCAACGGGCGATAGCGGGCGGCGTTCGGACACGGGCATTGCCGGCGTGGTAGCATGGCGCGGCAGCGGCCCGCAGCGGGGATTTCACACCGATGTGGACGATCGGGCAAACAGCTTGGGGTCGCGCGGCGCGGCGATTTGGCCTACACCGGGCGCGCCGATCCAGGCGTCAATTCAAGGGATTAACCGATGATCAAGCCGATTGTGCTGCTCGCCGCGCTGGCCATGCCCGCTGCCGCCTTTGCCCAGGCCACCACCCCGATGATCCCCGCCGGCACATATGCGGTGGAAAGCCACCACACCCAGGCGGTGTTTGCGGTCAATCACATGGGGTTCAGCGAATTTTACGGCACGATTCCCAATGCCACCGGCACCCTGGTGATCGATCCGGCCAACCTCGCTGCGACGAGGCTTGATGTCGCGCTGCCGGTAGCGGCGATTGCGACCACCAATGCCGTGCTCGATGGCGAATTGAAGGACCCGAGCTGGCTCGATGCCGCCAAATATCCCGAAATCCGCTTTGTCTCGACGCGGCTGGTGCAGACCGGCGCGCATACTGCGCGGGTTGAAGGCATGCTGACCCTGCACGGGGTATCGCGCCCGGTCACGCTGGAAGCGTCGTTCAACGGCGCCGGGGTCAATCCGCTCGACAAGGCATTCACGATCGGATTTTCGGCCAGCGGCACGATCCACCGGTCGGAATTCGGGGTGACCAAATATGTCCCGCTGATCGGGGACGAGGTCAAGCTGACGCTGACTGCGGCGTTTGAAAAGCAGGGCTAGGGAAGCGCTGAAAAAACCCTGCCGCGATAAGTGGCGTTGCAAGCCCCTCCCCTCAGGGGAGGGGTTGGGGAGGGGTGTATGCGTTTGAAATGGCGTGAATCATCTCGATCGCCGGACACCCCCACCCAACCCTCCCCCTGAGGGGGAGGGCTTTTTTACCGGTTGGTTGCTCGTCCGTGCTTGTGCCGCGCCACGTGTTCGGCAGGTTCGCTAAACCGTCCAGATCGCGACGTTGCCGATCAGCATCAGCGCGGCAAGGACCATCAGCACGGCCTTGCCGCGTTCGGCGCGCTGCCACAGGAAGACCGCACCGATGATCAGCGCGATCGCGGCGAACATCGCGATCGACAGCGCCCAGCTTTCCATCGGTCAGGCCTCGCGCAAGGCCCGCAACCGTGCCGCGCCGCGTTCGCCCAGCAGCACCGGCACGTCGCGCCCCGAAAAATAGCGCTCAAACGCCGGGATCGCCGGATCGAGCGCCACCCATGGCAGACGGCTGACCGTCCAGATCTGCGCGGTCGGCGGGCATTGCGCGGGATCATCGAGCGTGCCGGCACGCACGAAGGCAGCGCGGGTGCCCAGCGCACCGTAATGGCTCCACAGCGGGGTGTGGCACTGCGCACAGCGGAAAATCGTCTGCCCGGCGCCGCTGGCCGAGGGCAGCACATGCGAAACCGGTTCGCCGGCGGTAACCACCAGCAGCGCGGTTTCGATCGCGGCATTGACGGCAAAGGCGCTGCCGGTTTCGCGGCGGCAATCGGTGCAGTGGCAGCAGTTCACCGCATAGGGCGAATCGTGCAGGGCATAGCGCACCGCGCCGCATGCGCAGCCGCCGGTGGCAAAGGGGGTGGCGTCAGTCATCGCGCGCCACGATGCGGCAGCGGCGCAACAGGGTCAACCCGCGCGATCATTGCTGCGCCTGCCCGGCCTGATCGCGCCGCTCGGCAGGCGCGGGGCGGCCGGGCATGTCCTGGCGGGGCGGTGGTGCGGGACGCGGCGGCGGCTTGGTCATGGTCGGCACTGTGCGCGCGATCGACGGGTCCGGCAAGCGGCGCGATTGCCCGCATGGACCTGCATTTTTGGTTATCATGGGCATTGCAGCGCGGCGCGCGCGCGTATAGTCGGGCAAGCGATGACTGACACGATCCATGCCGCCGGCACTTTGCTGACCGCCCCCGACACCACGATCGACGTGCGCCAGACGTTCGGGATCGATATCGATCTGACCGTGCCCGCGTTCAGCGCGGCGGACGATCGCGTGCCCGACCGCGACGATACTTATGTGTTCGACCCGGACACCACGCTGGCGATCCTCGCCGGGTTCGCGTTCAACCGCCGGGTCATGGTCCAGGGCTATCACGGCACCGGCAAATCGACGCATATCGAACAAGTCGCCGCGCGGCTGAACTGGCCCTGCGTGCGGATCAATCTCGACGCGCATATCAGCCGGATCGATCTGATCGGGCGCGATGCGATCGTGCTGCGCGATGGCCTGCAAGTCACCGAATTCCGCGAAGGACTGCTGCCCTGGGCGTTGCAGACGCCGACCGCGCTGGTGTTTGACGAATACGACGCCGGCCGCCCCGACGTGATGTTCGTGATCCAGCGCGTGCTGGAAACCGAGGGCAAGCTGACCCTGCTCGACCAGAACCGGGTGATCCGCCCCAGTCCGTGGTTCCGCCTGTTCGCCACCGCCAATACGGTGGGCCTGGGCGATACTTCGGGCCTGTATCACGGCACGCAGGCGATCAACCAGGGCCAGATGGACCGCTGGAACCTCGTCGTCGCGCTCAATTACCTGCCCGCCGAAACCGAAATCGGCATCGTGACCGGCAAAGTGCCGGGGCTGGATGCGCAAGTTGCCGCGCAAATGGTGCGCGTGGCCGACCTGACCCGCAAGGGCTTCATCGGCGGCGACATTTCGACGGTGATGAGCCCACGCACGGTGATCAGCTGGGCGCAGAACGCCGCCATCTTCAACGATGTCGGCTTTGCCTTCCGGCTGACCTTCCTCAACAAGTGCGACGAGACCGAGCGCGTGCTGGTGGCGGAATATTATCAGCGCGTGTTTGGCAAGGACCTGCCGGAAAGCATTGCGCACAAGGCCTGAAGGGGTGGGTGGCGAGGCTGGCTTGGTCAGCCTGCAGCGTACATACCTACGGTCTTGGATCAGCAAATATACCCAAGTCCGTTCATCCTGAGCCTGTCGAAGGACGCGCGCAAACGGTTGTGTATGCGCGCTTTTTCCGCGCGTGGGGCTGGCGTTAGCGCGCGTCCTTCGACAAGCTCAGGACGAACCGGTCTGGGTCTATTTGGTGTTGCGCGGCCACGCGTGGACCGGGAAGAGCATTGCTTGCTCTCCCCGGTCCGCCAGCCCTGCCCTGCCCGCGCGGGGCAGCGTCACAGCGTGCGGGCGCGTTCTTCCACTTCGAACACTTCGAGCATGTCGCCGGGCTTGATGTCGTTGGTATCCTGCAGCACCACCCCGCATTCGAGGCCGGCGCGCACTTCGGCCACATCGTCCTTGAACCGCCGCAGCGAGGCGATGACGGTTTTCGACACGATGACATCGGCGCGGGTAAGCCGCGCGTTGAGCCCCTTGCGGATGAAGCCTTCGAGCACCAGCAGACCGGCGGCCTTGTCGCGCTTGCCGGCGGGGAACACTTCCTTGACCTCGGCGCGGCCGACCACGGTTTCGATCCGTTCCGGCCCCAGCTCGCCCGCCATTTCGCGCGCGATCTCGTCGGTCAGCTGATAGATCACTTCGTGGTATTTCAGCCGCACCTTGTTGCGTTCGACCAGTTCGCGCGCCTTGGCATTGGGGCGGACGTTGAAGCCGATGATCGGCGCGCCGGTGGCCTGGGCCAGCGTCACGTCGCCTTCGGTAATCGCGCCCACGCCCGATTGCAGCACGCGCACCTTGATCTCGTCGGTCGACAGGCGGTTGAGCGCGTTGACGATCGCTTCGGTCGAGCCCTGGACGTCGGCCTTGATCACCACCGGGTATTCCTTGACCGCTTCCTTGGCCTTGAGCGCAGAGAACATCGTGTCGATGCTGGTCGGGGCGGCAGTGGTGCGCCGCGCCAGCGCGCGTTCTTCGCGATACGAGGCGACTTCGCGGGCGCGCGCCTCGTTTTCAACCACGGTCAGCGTATCGCCGGCCATCGGCACGCCGCCGATGCCGAGCACTTCGACCGGCAGCGACGGGCCGGCGGTCTTGAGCTGGCGCCCCTTGTCGTCGAGCATCGCGCGGACGCGGCCCGACTGGGTGCCGACCACCAGGATGTCGCCCACTTTGAGCGTACCGCGCCGCACCAGCACGGTGGCCAGCGGGCCCTTGCCGCGATCGAGCTTGGCCTCGATCACGGTCGCTTCGGCGGCGCGATCGGGGTTGGCGCGCAGTTCGAGCAGTTCGGCCTGCAGCAGGATCTTTTCGATCAGGGTATCGAGCCCGGCGCCGGTCTTGGCGCTGACTTCGACATCCTGCACGTCGCCCGACATTTCCTCGACGAGGATTTCGTATTCGAGCAGGCGTTCGCGGATCTTTTGCGGGTTTGCCTCGGGCTTGTCGGCCTTGGTGATCGCCACGATCATCGGCACGCCGGCCGCCTTGGTGTGGTTGATCGCCTCGACCGTCTGCGGCATGATCCCGTCATCGGCGGCGACCACCAGCACGACGATGTCGGTGACATTGGCACCGCGCATGCGCATTTCGGTGAAGGCTTCGTGGCCCGGCGTATCGAGGAAGGTGATATGGTCACCGCCCTTGGTCTTGATCTGATAGGCGCCGATATGCTGGGTGATCCCGCCCGCTTCGCCGCGCACCACATCGGTGCCGCGCAAGGCGTCGAGCAGGCTGGTCTTGCCGTGGTCGACATGGCCCATGATCGTGACGACCGGCGGACGCGGCTGCAAGGTTTCATCGGGATCGACGTCAGTGGTGCTGTCGATATCGACATCGCTGGCGCTGACGCGCTGCACGGTATGGCCGAATTCGGTCACCAGCAGTTCGGCGGTATCCTGATCGATAGTCTGGTTGATGGTGACCATCACCCCCATCTTGAACAGCGCCTTGACCAGATCGACCGCCTTTTCGGCCATGCGGTTGGCAAGATCCTGCACGGTGATCGCTTCGGGCACGACCACTTCGCGGACCTGTTTTTCGCGCACCTGCTGCTGCCCGGCGTAATGCGCGCGGCGTTCCTTTTCGCGCGCACGCTTGAGCGCGGCGAGCGAGCGGGCGCGGGCGCCTTCGTCTTCATTCAGCGCGCGGCTGACGGTCAGCTTGCCGGCCTGGCGGCGATCGTTGGCGGTCTTGTCACGCGGGGCATGCGCGGGCTTTTTCGCCGCCGGTTCGGGGCGCTTGGGCGCGGCGACCGGGGTAAACCGGCGCGGCGCGGGGTGCGCCGGGCGGGCGGCATCCTCTTCGCCATCATCGGCGGCGGGCTCTTCGGCGGCGGCCGGCGCGGCACTGGCCACCGGTGCGGCCGGTTCGGGCGCGACGGCGGGCTCGGCCGCGGCTGCCGGTTCGGGGGTTTCCGGCCGGGCGGCTTCTTCGGCGCGGCGGCGCGCTTCGTCGGCGGCGCGCTGGCGTTCTTCCTGTTCGCGGCGGTTGGCCGCTTCGAGGGCGTTCAGGCGCGCTTCTTCGGCTTCGCGCAAGAGGCGCGCCTGCAATTCCTGGCGAGTCTCGCGCGAGGCGGCCGGCGGCGGCGGCGGC
>Ga0164296_1000484_pt1 | contig 47167 bp, 39 predicted proteins | sample GEODES057metaG_FD_113533 | JGI IMG/M metagenome (GOLD analysis project Ga0164296, IMG submission 113533) | Dystrophic lake water microbial communities from Trout Bog Lake, Wisconsin, USA - GEODES057 metaG | ecosystem: Environmental > Aquatic > Freshwater > Lake | place: USA: Trout Bog Lake...
TCCGCTACGCTCCGTCAACCGAAAGGCAACGCAGTTCCCCCAACCAAACACAACACCCAAACCAAGCCGTTAGCCACTGCCAGACTCTCATAGAAACTGGCTCAAACTCCGGGGGCAGATCACGCCATCACTGTCCTGTTCAATCTCGCTCCCATGCCGGAACTGCCCAAGGACACGCCCATCTCCCACTTCATGGCAGCCTTCGGCCCCACAGGTTACATGAAGTTCGTGAAGGTGTTCGAACTGCTCGGCGGCCTCTTCCTCCTGGTTCCCAAGACGCGCAATCTTGGTCTTCTTTTCCTCGGCCCGATCATCCTGAACATCCTTGCCTTCCATCATTTTGTGGCAGGTGATGGCATCTTCCAGCCCATGCTTATCGGAATCTCGGTGCTTTCGCTATTCCTGCTCTGGTCAGAGCGCAAGGCTTGGGCCGGACTGCTGCGCTGAGCGGTCCCGCAGGCCTCCCAAAGTGATTTGGCCACTCCTGCCCGCAAAACGAGCGTCCCAGGACATTGGTTGAGGGCAAGAGTGCCATCATCACTTCTCCGGCCAGGAGCTGCGAACCGATGAAAGGTCGCATGCTCCTGCACGGTTCACAGGTGCGTCAATCCAACCACCATGACCACCCGCCGCACCTTTCTTGCCACCACCGCCCTGACCGCTGCAACGCATGCGTTTGCGGCACCGAAAGACAACGACATCAAGATCGCCCTGATCGGCTGCGGCGGACGCGGCACAGGGGCCTGCAATCAGGCGCTCTCCGCAGGCTCCACGATCAAGCTCGTCGCCGTAGTCGATCCACTGGAAGGTAAGGCCCAGGCCGCGCTGGATATTCTCAAAGCGAAGCATGAGGGCCAGGTCGATGTGCCGCCAGATCAGGTTTTCACGAACTTCGAAGATTACACCAAGGCCTTTGCGCTAGCGGATGCCGTGCTCATCACCACACCACCGGGACCTCGCCCCTTCCTGTTTGAGCAGGCGGTGAAGGCCGGGAAGCATGTGTTCATGGAAAAGCCGGTGGCGGTGGATGCCGCAGGCGTGCGCCGCGTGCTGGCTGCGTCTGAAGAAGCCAAGAAGAAAAAGCTCAACGTCTGCGTGGGCTTTCAACGACGCTACCAGCCGAGCTACATCGACATGATCGACCGCATTCATGCCGGTGAGATCGGCGATCTGGTGTTTGGCCGCGTGTATTGGAACGGCACCTCACGCCCAGGATCTCCACGTCAGCCTGATGAAAGCGAGCTGCACTACCAGATCCGCAACTGGTACTTCTTCACCTGGATGAGCGGAGATCACATCCTGGAGCAGCACTGCCACAATCTTGATGTGGCCAACTGGGTGATGAAAGGAGTCATGCCGATCAAAGCCGTGGGTCAGGGCGGACGCCAGGTGCGCCGTGCGAAAGAGAACGGCACCATTTTTGACCACCATACCGTTGAGTTTGAATACGCCAGCGGCATGCACATCCTCAGCCAGTGCTGCCAGATCGGCGGCAAGTGTGCACGGGATGTTAGCGAACACTTCCACGGCACCAAGGGCGCGGCGGATCTGGCCAATGGTGGCAAGTTTCTCATCAACGGCCAGCCACCCGGAGGCAAACGCCTGCGCAACAAGGAAGACCCCTATCAACTCGAACACGATGCTCTGTTTGAAAACATCCGCACCGGCAAAGTCCGCAACGATGCCGACTACGCCGCGCACAGCACCATGATGGGCGTGATGGGTCGCATGGCCAGCTACACCGGCCAGGTCATCACCTGGGAGCAGGCGATGAATTCGCAGGACTTCCTCGTCCCGGACAATATCACCTGGGCCACCGAACCGCCGGTGAAGCCCGACGCAGACGGCCGGTATCCCGTGGCTATTCCAGGGACGACGATGCCCGTGTGAACTCGTTTCTCATGCCAATGCCCCCAATCCATGCACAGTTCGGGCCCGCAGACACTTATCATCACCGACCTCAACACTGCGGCACGGCGTCGTACGTTGTTCATAGATGCAGCATGAAACACAGGAGCCCACCTCACCCGCGAGATTCACGCAGCGCACCGGTTGCAGCTCTGTGCCGCGAAAGCAAACCTGCCACGGACTCACCTGCACCAGCAGGCTCTCATCCAGACCGCGCTGCACCGCCTCCTGCCAGTAGAAGGAAACGCGGTACTGCGCACAGCAGGCCCCGCATCTCTGACAGGGTGAGGGTTCGAGGTTCATGGTTGGACAGTTCTTCATAACGCTTCTCCTGATTCCTGTTTCGACATTTCTTCAGCATTCCGATTTACTCGTTCCCAACCATGCCTCCAACTTTTCCAAAATGGTATTCCACCGTCACCCGCTACCAATGGCTGGTGCTGCTCGTCGCTTCGCTCGGCTGGGTGTTCGATGCATTTGAGGGGCAGATCTACAATCTGACTCGTGCCGACATGCTGCCGGAGCTGCTGCATGTGAAAGCTGACGATCCGCTGGTGAAGATTTGGGGCGAGCGGTTTCTCGGCATCTTCCTGCTTGGTGGTACGTTTGGCGGCCTGCTCTTCAGCTCGCTGGCGGACAAATGGGGACGCAATCCGGTGATGGCGCTGACCATTCTCTTCTACTCCGTCTTCTCCGGCATCACGGCTTTTACAGGTGAGATCTGGGAAGTTGGCACCCTGCGGTTCCTCGTGGCCATGGGCGGGGGAGGCGAGTGGGCCGTGGGCGCAGCACTCGTGGCAGAAGTGTTTCCCAAAGAAGCACGCGGACGCGCGGGCGGAATCTTCCACGCCACCAGCGTAGCAGGCCTCTGGCTCGCGGCCGCCTCTGGCCTCTGGGTGGGCAGTCAATGGCGCACGGCCTACATGCTCGGCGTCGTCCCTGCGCTGCTGGTGCTTTGGGTGCGCTTGAGCATCAAGGAACCAGAGGCATGGAAAGAGGCGCGGCAGTCAAAGGCCAAGCGCATGGGCAGCTTCAGTGAATTATTGGGCACACCTCGCTGGCGCTCACGCGCCGTCTTCGGCGCTCTGCTGGCCATGGTGGGGCTCGCCACCTTCTGGGGCGTGGTGGTCGCAGGTCAGGACATCGCGGCCGATTTCTTGAAGCGCGCGGGTGATCCCGACTGGGCCAGCAAATCCAAGATCGCCTTTGGTTTCATTCAAACGGCGGGCGCGGGTGCAGGCATGCTGGCCTTTGGGCCGCTGAGCGCGCACTGGGGCTGCAAGAAGACTTTTGTCGTCATGCACCTCGTCGCATTGGCAATGACCCCCATTGTCTGCTGGCTGCCTTCGTACTTTGGCAGCTACTCTCTGCTGCTCGTACTGCTGCCAGTGTTTGGCTTTTTTGCGCAGGGCATCCATGCTGGGTATGCGGCGTTTTTTCCGGCACTCTTTCCCACGCACCTGCGCGCGACAGGTTCCGGTTTTTGTTTCAATACGGGGCGCATGCTCGCGGCTCCCGTGCTCATCTGGCTCAGCGCGTGGATGAAATCCACGATGGACCTGCGCCTTGCGATCTCCTGTCTCGGTGGCTTTTTTCTGCTCGGCCTGATTTTCCTCACTTGTCTGCCGGAGACGCAGGGAGAAGATTTGCCCGAGTAACACGCGCCTATGCCCACGGTTCACTTCACCGCCAATCTCGCGAGTCAGACGGCAGCACCCGTCTGCCAGGTGGATGGAGCCACCGTGCGCGAAGCTTTGCACGCCGTCTTCACTCAGCATCCCACGCTGCGCAGCTACGTGCTGGATGATCAGGGCGCGGTGCGGCAGCATGTCGTCGTGTTTGTGGATGGCACCGCCATCATTGACCGGCGAAAGCAGGCTGATGCTGTGAGCCCGGACTCGGAGATCTTTGTCATGCAGGCACTCTCAGGAGGATGAAATCATGATCACGAAACTCTACCTTGGTACCCGCAAAGGACTCATCGAAGCAGAACGCAGCGCCGCCGGATGGCGTGTCACGCGCAATTCCTTTCTCGGCGTGCAGGTGCCGATGCTGCTGCCGGATGCGCGCGATGGCACACTGTATGCCGCTGTGGAGCACGGCCATTTCGGCACCAAGTTTCACGTTTCGAAGGATTCCGGTGCGAGCTGGGAAGAACGCGCCTGTCCGGCCTTTCCGCCCAAGCCGGAGGATGCGCCGGAGGTGATCAATTTCGTGAGCCAGCAGCCCATTCCGTGGGATCTGAAAAAAGTCTGGGCGCTGGAAGCTGGAGCAGCACCAGGCGAACTCTGGTGCGGCACGCTGCCGGGCGGTTTGTTCCACTCACTCGATGGCGGCGTCTCCTGGCAGCTCGTCGAAAGTCTGTGGAATGATCCCGGGCGTGCGAAGTGGATGGGCGGCGGCGCGGAATGGCCCGGCATTCACACCATCCTCGTCGATCCACGCAACCGCCACCGGCTGCTCATCGCCGTCTCCTGCGGCGGCGTGTGGGAGTCCAGTGACAATGGTGCCAGATGGACCAACATCGGCGCTGGCATCCGTGCAGAATACGTGCCGCCGGAGCAGGTCTATGACCCTGGCATTCAGGATGCGCACCGCATCGCCTGGAGCGCGGCGGACCCGGACACGATCTGGATGCAGCACCACAACGGCATCTTCCACTCCACGGACGGCGGCAGGAACTGGCGCGAAATCTTGAACGCCAATCCCTCCAACTTTGGCTTCGCCGTGGCGATGCACCCGCAGGACCCGCAGACGGCGTGGTTTGTGCCGGGCATCAAAGACGAATTTCGCGTGGCCTGCGACGGCGCCCTCTGCGTGATGCTCACGCGTGACGGTGGCCAGACCTTTGAGGCGCTGCGCCACGGCCTGCCGCAGGAGCATGCCTACCATCTGGTCTATCGCCACTGCCTCGATGTCACCGGCGATGGCCGCACTCTCGCCTTCGGCAGCACCACCGGCTCCGTCTGGATCAGTGAAGACGGCGGCGACTCATGGAACCGGCTCAGCGCTGATCTGCCGCCCGTGTATTGCGTGCGATTTGGCTGATGCCGCATCAAGCCATGACGAGTTTTTCAAACTGCAGCCGGCCCGTTGCTCCGCCCACGACCAGCGTGGCATGCAGCGGTCCGTCCATGTGCTGACCGACGTTGATGACGTTCGTCTCACCGATCTGATCCCGCCACACGCCGCGCAGGATCGACGTGTCGTGATCGTGACCGCAGACCACGAGGTCGGGCTGCTGCTCCTCGACGGCATCCCGCCACCACGCATGGCCTTCAACCGGCGAGCCTGCCATCGAAAGCACCGTTCCCGTGGGCGGCTCATGCATGATCCACAGCCGCCTGGCATCGTCACCGTGATCCGCGAGCAGGTGCCTGAACCAGTACATGTAGTGCTCGCCGCCAAGGGGATCGCCTTCGCTGAACGCCTCCTCATGCCCCATGGCACAGGGAAAGCCCACCACGCCGATTTCACCGATCATGGCAAAGCTGCCGTTCAGACGCACCGGCGCGGAAGTGTGCAGCGACTTCCAGGCAGCGCGAAACTCAAACCAGTTTTCGTCTTCGTGGTTGCCGCGCACGAACAACAGCGGCGCTTTAATCGAGTGGAGTTCAACGGCGCACTGGGCCGGGGTGAGCTGCGGCGTGCGCCCATACGGCAGCAGACCGGTGCCATGCAGAAAGTCACCACCGAGGATGATCGCGTCCGGTTGGATCTCAGCCGCCAGCTTCAGCAGCGCGGCATAAAGCACCGCGCGTTGGTGCAGGTCGGTGACGATGAGGATGCGGGCGGACATGGTGGTTCGAGAAACGGGCAGCCGCTTCGCATGAGCGAGTCCTGCATGCAAGGACGACAATGTTTATACGGAGGCCACACTTCACCTCCTTGCGGTGGCGGTTTGAGCGGAGAATAGCCGTCCCGGCTGTCTGCGGCGGATAGTCCTCCGGCCTGTCCGGGGGATGTGTCGTTCTCTCCGGAAACTGGAGGTGGGACGCCTCAGGCCAGGGTCAGGCCGGAGGCCTGACCTCCACGCGCTCACTCCGCCTTCACCGACTCCCATTCGATGCTTCCTAGGGCCTGAGTGGCCGCCATCAGATCGGGGTCTTTGGCTTCATCAGCAGATATAGTGATCGTGCCCAGCACCTCCGGCACCGGAGCTACAAAGGCGGTGGCGATCACTTTGGCATTGCCCACTTCGACAGGCTTGCCGGCCAGGGCGGGATCGGCGTACACGGTCTGGCAGCTGACGCCCTGCTTGAGCTTGATCTCCTGCAAATTCACCGGCTGCACCGCCGTGCTGTCTGCGGCAGGCGGCTGCAGGCTGATGGCCGTCTGCTTGATTTTCTCCAGCGTTTTGTAGCGGACGGCGCTTTTGAAAAACGTCATCTTCCACGTTTTGTTGGGGTCGCTGGCGGAGAAGAAAGAGAGCGTGTGCTGCTCTGGCAGCGCTGCATTTTTAACCACACAGGGGTGGCCCACATGCCACGCCGCAGGCACCTCGATGTGCAACCGGCCCAATGCGCCCAGTTCAAAGGAGCGCGGCCCGCCCTGCGCTACCGGAAACGGACCGTAAGCGAGCGACTGGGCCAGGTTCTTCAGCAGCGCACGCTCCTCGTCAGTGGCTGAGGTCACAGCGGCATGCACATCCACCCACCTGCCCTCGTGAGCGAAGCAGCAGTCGAGGTTCGCCTGCGCGGGTTTACCCATCTTCTTGTCTTCCGCGATCTGATACTCCACGCATTCCGCTTTCGGCGCACTCCACTGCTTCATGCTGTCCTGCTGGATCTGTGGATTCTTGCTGGCCAGTCCCCAAACATGGTCACGGCAGGCTTTGGCATCTCCGCCACTGCCAGCCGGTGCCGTCACAAACACCTCGATGTTGAACCGGCCCGCAGTGCTGCGGTAGGTCAGGCCCTGGGCATCCGGCTGCAAGCTCTCCATCACCGGCAGCGGGCCGTCCAAGGTGATCTGCCAGCCCCTGCCAGCCACGGGAATGATCAGCGGCTCCGCATGCAGCGATGCGCAGCCAAGGGCACCAAGAAGAAACGCTGTGATTGCATGACGCATGAGAGCAAGAGGTGAGCAGCCCCTCGCAGGAGCCAAGCCTTCTTTGCATTTTTTTCGGCCTGCATGAACTCACCCATGCTTTGAAACCTTCGGCGTGCGCTGCTGGCGATACTCCGCCGGTGTCAACCCCATGATACGGCGAAAGCACCGCGTGAAATGCGCGTGGTCGAAGAACCCTAGTTCCACAGCCAAGGCAGCCACGGTCTCTTCCGTCTCCGCCAACCGCCGGCAGCCAGCCTCAACCCGAACACGCAGCAGGTACTGCCGCGCGGAGGAGCCGAAGACGCGACGAAAGCTACGGTCAAACTGGCTTTGGGAAAGCCCGCACATGCGCGCCATGGCGGCGCTGCTCAGTGCGGCATCCGGCTGCTGGTGCATGTGCTCGATCACCCTGGCAAAGCGCGCCTCGCCCGAGCTGCCGCTGCGCACCTGGTCAAGCTGGCGGGAAAAGCCGGCGACGCCGATGATGTTCCCCTCCGCATCGCGCAGCGGGATCTTGCTGGACATGACCAGGCGCGGGGAGCCCTCCGCTTCGGGTGCGCTCTCCAGCCGGTTCACGATGGGCTTGCCGGTGCGCATCACGATTTCATCATCTTCCTGATATTCGACCGCGCGGCTGTGAGGGAAGAAATCCAGGTCGGTCTTGCCGATGGCGTCCTTTTCATGCTTCACGCCGCAGTAGTCGCAGCCGCGCCGGTTCACGGCCATGAAGCGCCCCTGCCGGTCCTTGATGAAAAACGACATGTCTGGCAGCAGGTCAAAGAGCCGTGCCAGCTCCGCACCACGTACCTGCCGTAAAAAAGCCTGTGGTGAAATCGCAGCCATAATGCGCGTATTTTACACAAGGAAGGCATGCCCATGCAAGACGGGAATGCACGTCGTTGCGTATTCTAAGGCATGAAAACAGTCATGCTTTCCCTGCTCCAGCGCCGCGAGCAGCTCCGGCGCATCTCCTCAAGCCTCCACCGTGGCCACACGCGTGATTTGCACCGGCTCGATGCGTTACTCGGCGATCAGGAAGTCGTCCGCTCATTCAATGATGAGGAGTTGAAAGACCTCTTTCTCACCGTGAAACATCATCGGCCGGATCTGGCGCTCCTGCTGCTCACCCAGGTGCGCGCACCCAAGGAGCGTCTGAGCCTCGGCAATTGCCTCGCCGCCATTTGGAGCCGCATCGACATCAATGCCGCCTGGCGGGGCATTACGGCCAGCAGCCTCCCCGAATCCGAGCGCCACGCGCTGCGCACCGCCATGGTCTGACGCCTGCCAGCCCCCGCTCTTTGAAACATGGGGGCCCCATCTCTCGTAATCATATTCATACCAGTCCGAGACATTTTCATACCAAGCTTTAAAACCCGCATGCGCATCGACACCACCCTGCTATTCACCCTCCTCGCCTCCTCAGCGATGGCGGCGCAGCCCATTGGCTTCAACAAGGACATCCGCCCCATCCTCGCCGATGCCTGCTTCCATTGCCACGGCCCCGATCCAGGAACGCGCAAGGCCGGACTGCGGCTCGACACCGAAGCGGGTTTCTTCACCGCCAAGGAAGGTGAGAAGCCCACGGTCATCAAGAGCAAGCCGGAGATCAGCAACCTCTTCCAGCGTCTGATCACGAAGGATGAAGACGATCTCATGCCACCGCCGGATTCGCACAAGAAGCTGAAGCCGGAGCAAATCGCGCTGGTGAAAGAGTGGATCGCCCAGGGCGCACCGTGGCAGCCGCATTGGTCCCTCATCGCGCCGCAGCTTACGACACAGCCGCAGGTCAAAGACAGCACCTGGGTGAAAACCCCGGTGGATCGCTTCATCCTGGCCAAGCTCGAAGCTGCAGGCCTGAAGCCCGCCGCACAGGCAGATGCGCATGCACTGATCCGCCGTGTGGCCCTGGATCTCACCGGCCTGCCACCGGCCCCGGAACTCGTCGCCCGCTACGCGCCGAAGGATGGCTCCCCCATCTCAGACGCCGCTTATTCAGAACTCGTCGATGAGCTCCTCAAGTCCCCCGCCTATGGCGAGCACCGTGCCCGCTACTGGCTGGATGCCGCACGCTATGCCGACACCCATGGCCTGCACTTTGACAAAGAACGCGAGATCTGGCCCTACCGCGACTGGGTCGTCAAAGCATTCAATCGCAACGAACCCTTCGATCAGTTCACCGTCGAACAGATCGCCGGCGATCTCCTGCCCAAGCCCACCGACGACCAGCTCATCGCCACCGGTTTCCAGCGCTGCAACATCACCACCAATGAAGGCGGCACCATCGATGACGAAAACCTCGCCAACTACGCCAGCGACCGCGTGCAGACTCTCGGGTGGGTGTACATGGGCCTCACCACCAACTGCGCCCAGTGCCACGATCACAAATTCGATCCCATCACGCAAAAGGACTACTACTCCCTGGCCGCATTCTTCCGCAACACCACGCAGAAGCCCAAAGACGGCAACGTGAAGGACGGCCTCGGCCCCATCCTCGTGCTCCCCACCGACAAAGATCGTCCACGCTGGAACGCCCTGCCCACCGAAATCGCCGCTGCCAAAGCAAAGCAGAACGAATCACGCAAAGCCGCGAAACCGCTCTTTGATCTCTGGCTCACCAGCGCCAAGCCCGAAGACCTCGACAAAGATGTCCCCACCAAGGGCATGACCGCCCATGTCCCCCTCAACGAAGGCACCGGCAGCGAAGTGACCGGCACCTGCGGCAACACCAAGACCTTCAAAGCCGTGGGTGAAGTCACCTGGAAACCCGATGGCAAACTCGGCCCCGCCCCCGTGATGAAGCCTAACGGCACCTTCGAGATCGGCGACGTCGGCGACTTCGAAAAAGATCACGCCTTCAGCTACGGTGCCTGGGTCCGTGCAGATCGTGCTGGCGTTTCTGGCAGCATCCTTGCCCGCATGGATGAAAAGAACGGCTATCGCGGCTGGGACCTCTTCCAAAGCGACACCCGCCTCTCCGTCCACCTCGTCAGCAAATGGCCCGACGACGCCGTCAAAGTCACCACCGCCAAGCCCGCCCTGCGCCCCGGCGTCTGGCAGCATGTGTTTGTCACCTACGATGGCAAAGGAAAAGCCGGCAGCGTGCGCATCTTTGTCGATGGCGTCGAAGCTCCGATCAAACCCGACACCAACGCACTCAAGGGCAGCATCAAGACCACCACTCCCACCCGCATCGGCCAGCGCAGCAACGGCGCCTACTTCAGCGATGGCGGTGTGCAGGACGTGCGCATCTATGATCGCCAGCTCTCGGCTGTCGAAGTACAGACTCTTTCCAAAGTCGGCCCTCTCCGCACCATGCTCGCTGCGAAAACACGCGGACCAAAGCAGCAGGAGGCTCTCTTTGAGCATTACCTCGTCACCCGCGACACCCCCTACCAGACCGCCCTCACCAGCAGTACCAAGCTCACCGCCGAGCAGGAAGCCATCAAGGCCCGCAGCCCTCTCACCCACATTCAGGAAGAGCGCATGGATGCCAAACCGATGGCCAACATCCTCATGCGCGGCCAGTACGACAAAGTCGGCGATGCCGTCGATGCTGCCGTCCCCGCAGCCCTCGGCAAACTTTCCGCTGATGCTCCCAAGAACCGCCTCGGTCTCGCCAAGTGGCTCGTCAGCCCGGAAAACCCACTCACCGCACGCGTGACGGTCAATCGTTTCTGGCAGGAACTCTTTGGCACCGGTCTGGTGAAGACCAGCGAGGATTTCGGCATCATGGGCAACCCGCCCACACACCCCGAACTGCTCGACTGGCTCGCCGTGGAATTCCGCACCAGCGGCTGGGATGTGAAGCGCCTCTTCAAGCTCATCGTCACCTCCGCCGCCTATCGCCAAGCCGCCATCCTCACGCCGGATAAGCTCGAGAAAGACCGCGACAATGCCCTGCTCTCCCGCGGCCCTCGCTTCCGCATGGATGCCGAGATGATCCGTGACTACGCCCTTGCCGTCAGTGGCTCGCTTTCGCCCAAGATGGGTGGCCCCGGCACCATGCCCTACCAACCCGTGAACGTCTGGGAAGTCGTCGGCATGGGCACCGAAAAATACAAACAGGACAACGGTGAAAACCTCTACCGCCGCACCATCTACAACTTCTGGAAGCGCACCGCCCCCTCTCCGAACATGGAGGTCTTCAACGCCCCGTCACGCGAAGTCAGCTGCGTCCGCCGTGACCGCACCAACACCCCTCTGCAGGCCCTCGTCACCATGAACGACCCCCAGTTCATCGAAGCCGCCCGCAACCTCGCCCAGCACACTCTCGAAAACGTCAAAGGCGACGACACCGCCAAGCTCACCTCGATCGCCGAGCGCCTGCTCTGCCGTCCGCTCCAAGCGCAGGAAACCCCCATCCTCACCGCCAGCCTCGCCGACCTCCGCAAGTTTTACAGCACCCAGTCCGCCGACGCCGAAGCCCTCCTCAAAGTCGGTGAATCCAAAGCCGATGAAAAACTCCCCAAACCCGAATTCGCCGCTTGGACCATGCTTTGCAATGAGCTCATGAATCTGGACGAAGTCCTCAACAAGTAATCACACCGCCATGAATATTCTTGAAGAATGGAACACCTATCAGACGCGCCGCCAAATGTTCGCGCGCGGCAAAAACGTCCTCGGCGGCGCTGCACTCGCATCCCTCCTCGGTGAGAGATTTGCCAATGCCTCAAACGACGCCGCCATGGGTCCGCAGTTTGCCCCCAAGGCCAAGCGCGTGATCTACCTGCACATGGTCGGCGGCCCTGCGCAGATGGACTTGTTCGACTACAAGCCCGGCATGCAGGCCTTCTATGACAAAGACCTGCCCCCAAGCATCCGCAACGGCCAGCGTCTCACCACCATGACCAGCGGCCAGGCCCGCTTCCCCATCGCCCCCTCGAAGTTCAACTTCGCCCAGCGCGGCAAGTGCGGCATGTGGATGAACTCCGACCTCCTGCCCTTCCTGGCGAAAAACGCCGATGACATCTGCTGGATGCGCTCGCTGCACACCGAGGCGATCAATCATGAGCCAGCCATCTGCGCCATGCAGACAGGCAACCAGATCACCGGGCGTCCCTGCCTCGGCTCCTGGGCTTCCTATGGTCTGGGCTCAATGAATGAGAACCTGCCCACCTTCGTGGTGCTCATCGCCACACCGACGAACCGCGAGCAGGAGCAGGCCATCTCCTCCCGCCTCTGGTCCAGCGGCTATCTGCCTGGCGAGCACGCCGGTGTATCCTTCCGTAGCAAGGGCGATCCCATCCTCTTCATCAATAACCCTCCCGGCGTGCCCGACAGCGTGCGCAAGCGCACCATCGAAGGACTCAACGCCCTCAACGAGATCAACTACAAGCAGGTCGGCGATCCAGAAACACACACGCGCATTCAGCAGTACGAAATGGCCTTCCGCATGCAGGCCAGCGTGCCCGAACTCACCGACATCAACAGCGAACCCGATCACATCTTCAAGCTCTACGGCGAAGAGGCCAGGAAGCCCGGCACCTTTGCCAACAGCGTCCTCATGGCCCGCCGCCTCGCCGAGCGCGGCGTGCGCTTCACCCAGATCTACCTCAACAACTGGGACCATCACAGCAACGTCGGCGGTCGCATGCCCAGCCAGTGCAAGGACGTTGACCAGCCCTGCCACGCCCTCATCGAAGACCTCAAGCAGCGCGGCATGTTTGATGACACCCTCATCATTTGGGGCGGTGAATTCGGTCGCACCATCTACAGTCAGGGCGGCCTCACCAAAGAAAACTACGGCCGCGATCACCACCCCCGCTGCTTCACCATGTGGATGGCCGGCGGCGGCTCCAAAGGCGGCTCCATCTACGGCGAGACTGACGACTTCAGCTACAACATCGTCAAAGACCCTCTCCACATCAGCGACTTCCACGCCACCGTCCTGCAGCTCCTCGGCTTCCACGCCGACCGCTTCAGCTTCAAGTTCCAGGGCCTCGACGCCAAGCTCATCGGCGTCAATCCCGCGAAGCCGGTCAAGGCGCTGATGGCCTGATCACTTCCGGTTCAATCCCCGAAACTTCCCCGGTGCCATCCCCGCATACCGGCTGAAGTGCCGCGTAAACGCGCTCTGATCACACCACCCCGTTTCGATGGCGATGTCGGACAGGGAGTAGTCGGTTTCGCGCAGCAGCCGCGTCGCTTCATCCAGGCGCAGCTTGTGCAGCAGTTGCAACGGGCTCATTTGAAACAGCCGCTGCACCCGCTGCTCAAACTGATACACACTCAGACCCGCTTTCTTCGCGATATCCTCAATCCGCAGGCTCTCCGCATAGTGCTGCTGCATGTGCTGCAGCGCCGCCGCCAGCTCCGCAAAGCCGCCCGCCTTGTCACTCGGCGCATTCAGATCCCGCGAGATACCCGTCACACCGATGATTCGGCCATTCGCAGCGCGCAGCGCATGCTTCGTCGTCAGGCACCATCCCGCCTTATGACCGGGATAGATGTGCAGCTCCAACTGATGCTCCACCGGCTTCCCCGTCTTCAGCACCGCCTCATCCTGCCGCGCATAACTGGACGCCAGCGCCGCCGGAAACACCTCCGCAGGCCGTTTGCCGATCAGCTTCATCTTGTCGCCTCCCGCACACCGATCCGCCAGCGTCTGATTCACCCGCACGTATCGCCCTGTGGTGTCCTTGATGAAAAACACCACATCCGGTAGCGCATCAAAAAGCGCCTCGGTCGTCGCATGCTCGGAGAAAGGGCCTGTGGATTCCATGGTTTTGACTGAATTGGCAGTCGTGCGGCCAAAAAGCAATCAAGACCCTTCGCCCTCAAGCCTCATTATCTCCCACGACCTCGCTCCATCCAATTTTCAATTCTCAGTTTGCAGTTCTCAGTTTGCAGTCCGCCCCCCCCTTTTTCTCTTCTTTCCCCTCTTTCGGCCAATCATTTGTCATTCCCCATGTCCCATCCCTCCGCGATTCTCCCCCGCTGGTCCGGCGTCTTCCCCGCCGTCGTCACTCAGCTCCATGAAGATCAGTCCCTCGATCTCCCCGGCTCCGCTCGTCACTTCGAAGCACTCATCGCTTCCGGCATCTCCGGCCTCATCGTCTGCGGCTCCCTCGGCGAAAACCAATGCCTCCAGCCCGAGGAAAAACGTGCCGTGCTCAAGTGCGCCATCGAAACTGCCAAAGGCCGCATCCCCGTCGTTAGCGGCGTGGCTGAAATGAGCACCCGCACCGCCATCCAGTACATGCAGGATGGCGAGCAGCTCGGTGCAGCCGGCTTCATGATCATGCCACCCATGGTTTACAAGAGTGATCCCCGCGAGACCGAGCACTGGTTCCGCACCCTCTCCAAGGCCACCCCCCTGCCCTGGATGCTCTACAACAATCCCGTCGGCTACCACACTGACGTCACGCCCGAAATGTTCGCTCAGATCGCCGACATCGAAAACCTCACCTCCATCAAGGAAAGCAGCGCCAATCCCCGCCGCATCACCGAACTGCGCAATCTCGTTGGTGACCGCTACCAGCTCTTCACCGGCGTCGATGACCTCATCCTCGAGTGCAGCATCCTCGGCATTGACGGCTGGGTCGCCGGCAGCGGCATCGCCTTTCCAAAGGAAAACCAGCATCTCTGGGAACTCACCCGCACCGGCCGCTGGGACGAGGCACGCACCCTCTACCGCTGGATGCAGCCCCTCATGAAGCTGGATACTCACATCCACTTCGTGCAATACATCAAACTCCTCTGCCAGGAAACCGGCCTTGGCAAAGAATGGTGCCGCGAACCCCGACTGCCCCTCGCCGGAGCCGAACGTGATCAAGTCCTCAAGATCATCCGCGCCACCCTCTCCAAACGCCCTCAAATCTAGCCCCGCCGATCCCACAGCACTCCGAGAACGCGCCGGCGTCCCCGGAGTGCGGCGCTTCAGCGCCGCTCTCGCCACACCCCAAGCACTCTTCATTCCAAAAAAGCACCGCCTCACTTCCCTCTCCTTCCCCCGCATCCCGCATGCACCTCACCACCACATTTCTCATCATCTTCTTTACCGTGGTCGGTCCGGTGATCGCCCAAAACAATAACACCACAGCAGACACCAAACTCGAGTCCTTCTTCAAGTCCTACCTTGAAGAGACTTTCCAACTACGTCCGCTTGATGCCACGATGCTGGGCGATCATCGCTTCGACCACCTGCTCGACGACATCTCGACCACAGCCCGTGCATGCTGGCTGGCACAGGCAAAGCGTACGCTAGAGGCTCTGCCGAAAGCCGTCCCGTATGACCAGCTCTCGCGTGACCGCCAGATCGACTTCGAAATGCTGCGCGACGATCTCGTTCGCAGCATCTGGCTCGCCGAAAACACCCATCCCTTCGAAGAAGATCCCCGCACCTACGGCGGCTACATCAGCGATAGCGTGTATACCCTCCTCGTGCAGTCCACACTGCCAAAGGAAACCAACATCAAAAACACCATCGCCCGCATGGCGCTTATTCCCGGCATCATCGCCGTCGCACGCGAAACCTTGCAGCATCCATCCAAGCCGATGTTAGAAACGGCCATCCTGCAAAATCACGGTGCCATCAGCTTTTACGAAGAAGAACTCTTTACCCTCACAGGCAACACACCTCAGCTCCCCGCCCTGAAGGAGGCGGCCAAGCCCGTCCTTGCAGCACTGAAGCAGTATCAGGATTATCTGGAAAAAGATCTCCGCTCAAAGGCCAGCGATGACTGGCGCATGGGCAAAGCAAAGTTCTCGCGCAAATTGGAGCTCGAACTCGACACCGGCCGCACCGCCGATGAAGTCCTCGCCGATGCCGAAGCCGAGTTCGCCCGCGTGCAGCGCGACATGTACGTCATCGCCCGTCAGCTTTGGAGCCGCTATTTCCCCACGTCCCCCTTGCCACCCGACGACGCCCAAGGCAGACACGACACCATCGCCAAAGTGATCCGCGAAGTCAGCCACGAGCACGGCAAGCCCGAAGCCCTCGTCACCGATGCCCGCGCCACCGTGGATCGCATTAAGACCTTCATCAAAGAACACGACATCCTGCGGCTCCCCGACCCGGACCGTTGCCAAATTCTGGAGATGCCCGAGTTCCGCCGTGGCAACTCCGTCGCCTACTTGGAGTCCGCCCTGCCACTGGATCCCGCAGGCCCCAGCACCTACGCCGTAAGCCCGCCTCCCGCAGATTGGAAGCCTGAGCGTGTGCAGACCTTCCTCGAAGAATACAACAAGCACATGCTCCAGGTGCTCACCATTCACGAGGCCTATCCTGGCCATTACGTGCAGCTCGAATATTCAAACCGCAGCCCGTCGCTCATCCGTCTCATACTCGGCTCCGGCACCTTCAAGGAAGGCTGGGCCGTTTACACCGAGCAGATGATGATCGATCAAGGCTATGGTGCTGGCGATCTCGCGCTGCGTCTGAGCCAGTTGAAGTTCTACCTCCGCGCTGTGACAAACTCCATCCTCGACCACAAGATGCACTGCACCGCCATGACCGATGACGAGGCCCTGAACCTCCTCACCCAGGGTGCCTTCCAGTCCGAGGGCGAGGCCAAGCTCAAGATCATCCGCTCCAAGCAGAGCACCGCCCAGCTCAGCACCTACTTCGCCGGACGCATGGCCTTCTACCGCCTCCGCCAGCAAATCCAGCGCGAGATGGGCGACAAGTTCGACCTCGGCCGTTATCACGAAGCCGTCATCGATCACGCCTCCGTCCCCGTGAAGTTCCTCCCCGAACTCGTCCGCACCCGGCTCGCCAAACCCCGATGAAGCGCATCCCCATCATCGACTCCCACACCGGCGGCGAGCCCACCCGCGTCGTCCTCGGCGGCGTCACCGCCGAAAACCTCGAAACCTACCGCCGCGCCATCCTCTGCGAGCCTCGTGGCCACGAGGTCATCGTCGGCGCCCTGCTCGTGGCCCCCAAAGACCCCTCGTGCGCCGCCGGAGTCATCTTCTTCAACAACGTCGGCCTCCTCGGCATGTGCGGCCACGGCATGATCGGCCTCATCATCACCCTTTGTCATCTGGGCCGCATCACACCCGGCGAACACCGCATCGAAACCCCCGTAGGCATCGTCACCGCCACCCTGCATGAAGATGGCCGCGTCAGCATCCGCAACGTCCCGTCATTCCGCAAAGCCAAGTCCGTGCAAGCTGGCAACATCACCGGAGACGTCGCCTATGGTGGAAACTGGTTCTTTCTGGTGTCCGATCACGGACTTGCCCTCAACCGCGAAAACATCCCCCAGCTCACCCTGGCCAGTCTGGCCATACGCGCCGCCGTGCACGCCGCTGGTTACCCCGAGGTCGATCACGTCGAACTCTTCGCTCCGCCGCACGATCCCGCCAATCACAGCCGCAGTTTCGTCCTCTGCCCCGGTGCCGAATATGACCGCTCCCCCTGCGGCACCGGCACCAGCGCCAAGCTCGCCTGCCTCGCCGCAGATGGAAAACTCGCCCCCAGTGAAATTTGGCGCCAGGAAAGCATCATCGGCAGCGTCTTCGAAGCCAGTTACACACCCGCCGAAAACGCCATCATCCCCACCATCACCGGCACCGCCTTTATCACCGCAGAATCGACCCTCATCCTCGATCCAGACGACCCTTTTCAATTCGGCATCGGCAGCCCCGCCAAGGTTGGATAAATCATGCAGCCTCCTCACCAATTCTTATCTCTGTGCCTCTCTGTGACCTCTGTGGTTAACCCATTCCATCTATTCAACCACAGAGCCCAAACCGAGAAACACAGAGGTTCCAATCACCTAACATCTCAGTTCATCAACCGGGTGATGCCATCCTTCAAACGAGTGACATTAAAGTTGATCAGCAGGCCAACTTTATGACCGCTCAACCTCAGATACGAGAGCACCTGGGCCTCGAACAAAGGGATCACTTTGTCCACCGACTTCAATTCAAGCAGCACCGAACCTTCAACCAGGATGTCGATCCGGTAGCCAACATCAATTTTCACCTCGTCATAGATGATCGGCACCTCCACCTGCCTCATCGCCCGCAGCCCGCGTTTGTGCAGTTCGTAGAGCAGACAGGCTTCATAAGCCGACTCCAGCAATCCAGGCCCGAGACGGCGATGCACCTCAATGGAGGCCGCGATGATTTGAGAAGTAAGTTCGTAGTTAGGTTCGGAAATAGTTTTCATAAGCAAACCCGTTCTACCACGCAGCTTTGTTCTGAGAACATAAAAATCCACGGTTCCACCCTCACCTCGGTGTTCCTTCGTGCCTGTCGCCCCCTCTGTGTTTCTCTGTGCCCTCTGTGGTTAATCCACACCTGAGCCTTGCCCCCCAAGCCTTCGAGCCCCACCATCAATGAAGCACCTTCTCTTCCTTCTGTTCTCAACGAGCGCCATGGCTGCTGACTTCGATCAAGCCCTCACTCTTCCCAAGCGCACCGAAAACCTCGTCTTCCGTGATCGCGTAAAGGCAAACTGGCTGCCAGACGGCAAATCATTCTGGTACCGCGTCCAAACCGGACCCAAGACCCACGAATTCGTTCTTATCCAGGCCGCCACCGGCGAACGCAAAACCGCCGCCTCGCTCAAAGCGCTCGGTCTGCCCGAAAAAGAAGCCCTCAAATCGTCCACCGCAAAAATCGAGCTCCGCAAAACCACCCGCACCGGCGAGGAATCCGGCCTCAAGTTCATCAATCAACTCGATGCCGACGTCGATCTCTTCTGGATCAACCAGCAGGGCGAGCACGTCCGCTACGGCGGCATTCGCTCGGGGGCTGAACGCGAACAGCATACCTTCGACGGCCACGTCTGGCTCATCACCAGCCGTACCGGCGAGCACCTCGCCATCATCGAGGCCGGCCCCCTGGTGCAGACACTCATCATCGATGGCAAAGGCATCTCCAAAGCCAAAGAAGAACCTCAGAAACAGGAACGCGGTGCCAAATCGCCCGACGGCAAATGGTCAGCCATGATCGAGCAGGAGTATGTCATGCTCCATGATCGCGCGGCCAACAGAACGCTGCGCCTGAAAATCGAGATGGCGGCCAAGTCGCCTTTGCATGGCCCCATCCGCTGGTCACCCGATTCCAAGGCATTTGTGGTCAGCAGTTGCATCCCCGTTCCGGTCCGCAAAATCACTCTCGTCGATTCAACACCCAAGGGCGAGGTTCAGCCGAAGATCATCGAACGCAATTACGCCAAGCCGGGCGATCCGTTGCCTAAGCCGTTTCCAGTCATCTTCACTTTGACCGACAGCGGCTGTGAGTGGAACCGCGTGAATTCAGATCTCTTTCCGAATCACTTCACCGATAGCGAATCCTTGGACCTGCAGTGGTCATCCGATGGCAGCGAGTTCTACTTCGACTACAACGAACGCGGCCACCAGCTTTACCGCATTCTCGCTGTGAACGCAAAGACCGGCGCAGTGCGTGTCATCGTCGAGGAAACCTCCAAGACCTTCATCGACTACACGCAGAAGACCTGGCGTCACTGGCTGAACTCCACCGGCGAACTCCTCTGGATGAGTGAGCGCAACGGCTGGTGCCATCTCTACCTCTACGACACCAAAACCAGCACCCTAAAAAACCAGATCACCCAGGGATCATGGCCAGTGCGGAACGTCCTGCATGTGGATGACGCGAAGCGCGAGATCACACTCCTCGCCAGCGGCTTGCGCAAAGAGGAAGACCCCTACCACCTCCACCTCTGCCGCATCAGCTTCGACGGCACCGGCTTCCAGCAGCTCACTCAGGGCGATGGCAACCACCACATCGAGTTCTCCCCGAATCGCGACTTCTTCACCGACACCTATTCCCGCGCCGATCTGCCACCCATCCACGAACTCCACCGCAGCCGCGATGGCAGCCTGGTCTGTGAATTGGAGAAAGCCGATGCCACCCAACTCCTCGCCGCAGGCTGGACCATGCCCGAGCGCTTTGTGGCCAAAGGCCGCGATGGCCAGACAGACATCCACGGCATCCTCATCAAACCCTCGCACTTTGATCCCGCAAAGAAATACCCCGTCATCGAAGACATTTATGCCGGACCTCACAGCGCCTTTGCGCCCAAAGATTTCGGTCGCCTGCTCAACCACCACATCCTCGCCGAACTCGGCTTCATCATCGTCAAACTCGATGGCATGGGCACCAATCACCGCGGCAAAGCCTTCCACGACGTCTGCTGGAAAAACATCAAAGACGCCGGCTTCCCCGACCGCAAACTCTGGATCAAAGCCGCCGCCCAAACACGCCCGTGGATGGACCTCACCCGCGTCGGCATCTACGGCGGCAGCGCCGGAGGCCAGAACGCCATGCGTGCCCTTCTCGATCACCACGACTTCTACCACGTCGCCGTCGCCGACTGCGGCTGCTATGACAATCGAATGGACAAAATCTGGTGGAACGAGCAGTGGATGGGCTGGCCCGTGGACGAAAGCTACGCCCGCAGTTCCAACAAAGACGACGCCCACAAGCTGCAAGGCCACCTCCTCCTCATCGTCGGCGAACTCGACACCAACGTCGACCCAGCTACCACCACCCAGGTCGTCGGTGCCCTGCAGAAAGCCAACAAGACCTTCGACTTCATGCCCATCATCGGCACCGGCCACGGGGCAGCCGAGACACCCTATGGCTCCCGCCTCCGCATGGAATTCCTCCTTCGCTACCTGCATCCATAAAAGCAGCCTTGTTCCGCAGGACCAGGGCTACTTCCCCCCACGCCTCAGCACCGGCTCTCCCCACGCGCCCCAGGCTCCGTTGATACCATCTTTGCCAGTGATTTGTAGCGTAAGCTTTTGCACACCTTTCACATCCACCTTGAAAGCACCAAGGTCACCGGCTTTGAGAATCGCAGATTTCCACAGCACTCGGTCATCGCCAATAATCACCGCCTCGACTTTTCCAAAGCCGCCCTGCAACACACAGGCACTGCCGCTGAAGCTTTCCCACCGTCCACCAAGCTCATACTCAAAGACCGAGTTCGCATGCGCATAGAGCCCGTGCTCAAACAAACCCTCCGGTCCTTGCAGCGGCCCGCCCTCAGGCATGCGGTCAAAGTGAACACCCGCCCAGCCAGTCTCCGCATGCAGCGGTGCCGCATCCGAAAGCGCCAATGCATCAAAACTCGCTGCGACTTCCACAGGCGCTGCTTTTCCCTTCGCTGCATCCGGTGCCTTCAGACGATGCAGGATGGCCTGCACGCCCGGCGAAAGCTTCGCGAGTTCCTGCGCCGAAAGCTTGCCCTCCCGAAGCGCCGGCCAATGCTCATCGAACTCAATCTTCTGCACCGCCTTGCTCACATCATACCCCCCATCCGCCGTGATGCGGCCATTCATCGTAAGAGCCTGCGAAGACCACACACCGGCAGTCGCCGCACCATTCACACACACCGCCACAAAATGCAGGCTCACGCTGGTGTTCTTCTTGTCCGACTGCGGCAGAGTCAGCGTGAAACGCCCCTCGCTCTCCGGCACCGCAACCGCGATCTGGCTGTCATAGTCCCCACCACCTGCGGGATCCGCATAAGCCAGCACCGCATGCACCGGCAGATTTGCCTGCACCATTCCGCTCACCATCAGTCCGTCAGACTGCGAAGTGAACTGCCACGCCGAAAACTCCGCCTTCACGCGCGTATCCATCTGCTTCACCGAGCCAGAAAACTGCGGATGCGCCGCCAGCTTCAGTGCATGCGGCAGCGAGAGAAATGAGCCTCGCCCCTCGCCGCGCAGTTCATCACCATACGTTCTGTTGCCGCTGCCCATGAGCGCCGTCCCACGCACCGCGCGTGCTGCCGCGCATTCCTTGCAGTGCGGCAGACCCAGCGCGTGCCCGAGTTCATGACACACACCGCCGATGAAGATGCTGTTGTACTTCCCCAGCGAGATGCGGCCATACTGCCTGTCTTGAATCATCTGATCCTTCACCGGGAGCAGATCCGCATCCAGCAGCGGTGAATCCACCTGCCACGCCGTGCCACCACGGCTGTCGCCGCTGGCATAGTAGGGGCTGTGGTGCCCCATCGTGCGCGTCTCTGCATCCCAGTCCGCCAGATTGCAAAAGATGACCAGCGTCTCCTTCTCGCCATCAATGCCTGCCTCACGCAGTGCCTTCAGGCAGTCCTGCTTGATCTCACCCCCATCCTTCGGATCGCCCTCGCTGCATTCCTCAGACTTCAGTCGCCCCTTCACCATGTGCAGTTGCAGCAACCCGTCCTCCGCCAGCTCAAGTTGGATCGTGCGATTCGGAAATCCCCAGCTCGCCATCTCGCGCCGGTAAAAACCCTGCACCTGCTTCAGCACCCGCGTAAGTCGCGCCCGCTGCTCCGGCTGCGGCTCCCGATCCGCCGGACTCCAGTAGCAGATCCTCATCACCCGCCGCGCCTTTTCTGGCGCCACGTCTTCCCACTGCTTCAACACAGTGCGCGCACGTTCCATATCAGCCTGCGTGGGTTCACCAGGCAGCAGTTCTTTCAATACATCCGCCGCTGAAACAGCGAGGCAAAACAACAAAGGAAGAAGGAGACGAAGCATGGGAAGGAGAAACGCGGCAGGCAGCCTTCCTCATAGGAAAACTTGCAGCTTGTCGAAAATCCAGCTGCAAAAGCCAGATTCATTCAAGAAGCGCCACCCAACGCAGTTTATCTGACCCGATGCCCTCCCACATCACCATCCTCGGCGCCGGTGTCATCGGCCTGAGCACGGCGCTTTACTGCGCCCGGCGTGGCATGCAGGTCACCATCATTGAGCGCAACACCGCGCAGCGAGATAGCTGCTCATTTGGCAACGCAGGAATGATCGTCCCCAGCCACTTCATTCCTCTTGCGGCCCCCGGCATGGTCAAACTCGGCCTCAAGTGGATGTGGAATCCGGAGTCCCCCTTCTACATCAAGCCGCGCCTCGATCTCGATCTCCTCTCCTGGGGCCTGCACTTCTGGAAAGCCTCCACCTCGCAGCGGGTTGCAGCCGCAGCACCCGTGTTGCGAGACCTCAGCCTCCTGAGCCGCCAGTGTTTCGAGGACATCGGCCTCGACTTCGGCCTCGTAAAAAACGGCCTCCTCATGCTCTGCAAACAGCAGCACACCCTCGATGAAGAAGCGCGCATGGCAGCGCAGGCAAACGCACTCGGCATCCCCGCCAAAGTCCTCGACGCCAAAGCCACCGCCGCCCTCGATCCCAACATCACCATGGATGTCTGCGGCAGCGTCTATTTCCCCAAAGACTGCCACCTCCCCCCCGCCCGCTTCATCTCCACCCTCGAAACCGAACTGCAAAACCTCGGCGTTGAGTTTCTATGGGAGACAGAAGTCAAAGGCTTCGAAATAGAAAACAACACCCTGCGAGCGATCAAAACCTCCAAAGGCCAAGTCGAAGGACAGGAGGTCGTGCTTTGTGGCGGCGTGTGGTCGGCTGAACTGGCGAAGTCCCTGTCACTCAAAATCCCAATGCAGGCGGGCAAAGGGTACAGCCTCACATTGCCGAATCCGACACAGCTGCCGGAGCTCTGCAGCATCTGCACGGAGGCCCGTCTGGCGGTCACCCCCATGGATGGCGCGCTTCGCGTGGGTGGCACGATGGAGATGGCGGGCATCGATGAATCCATCTCCCAACGCCGGGTACGCGGCATCACGCGTTCCTTTGCCACCTATTTCCCCGCCTTTCACGAAAGTGACTTCACCGAAATCAAACCCTGGAGCGGACTGCGGCCCGTGTCACCCGATGGCATGCCCTACATCGGCCGTACGCGTCGCTGGAAAAACCTCACCCTTGCCACCGGCCACGCCATGATGGGCCTCAGCCTCGCCCCTGCGACTGGAAAGCTCGTCAGCGCACTTCTTTGCGGAGAGATTCCACCCGTTGCACTCGATTTGATGTCACCCGACCGCTTCGCATGAAAACCGCACTTGCAGCTCTTCTATTCGTCTCGACGCCATTGCTCGCGCTGGACCGGCCCAAGCTGCAGATCATCAATACCGCCCCCCATGCCGTGGAGGTGTTCTGGCTTAAGCCGGATGGCGGTCGTGTTTCCAATGGCAGGATTGAACCTGGCAAAGACCGCATCATTGGCACCACCCTCGGTCATCGCTTTGTCATAGCAGATGGTAACAAAGACATGGAAGTCGTAAGCCAGGTGCGTGTGCAGGGCTTCCGTTATGATCCTTCGGCGCAGGATGGCGCACCGCCATTCTACACGCAGCGTGCAAGTGCAGGCGGATTCCCCATTGTGGCCTCGGCCAAGGTCAGTCCGTATGCGGTGAAGGAGGCGGTGTATCTGGTGGACATGATGCTTGCCAAGCGACCCGACGTGCGCGCGGCGATGATCGCCAGCGGTGCAAGGCTGTGCATCCTGGCGCACAATGAATTCACCACAGACCAGCCCGAATTTGCCAATTTGGAACCGGTGAAGGGCTTTGAGGGAGTGAGCGCCAAAGACTACTGGGATGCACGCGCACGAGGGCTCGGCGGCAGCGATACGGACCCGTTCTGCTCATGCGCCGAGGAGAACCTGCTTGCATACGATGGAGATCCGTATGACACGGAAAACATTCTCATTCATGAGTTTGCGCATAACATCCATCTGCGCGGGCTGTCGAATGTGGATCCCACTTTCGACAGGCGTCTGCAGACAGCTTTTGATGGCGCAATGAAGGCCGGATTGTGGAAAGGTGCGTATGCCTCGACGAATCATCAGGAATACTGGGCCGAGGGCGTGCAGAGCTGGTTTGACAACAACCGCGAGAACGATGTGCAGCATAATCATGTAAACACGCGCACTGAGTTGATTGCATATGATCCACAGCTTGCTGCGCTGTGTCGTGAAGTGTTTGGTGACACCGAGTTGAAATACACCAAGCCACAGACAAGGCTGAGCGGTCACCTCGCGGGATATGAGCCAGGCAAAGCACCGAAGTTTGCGTGGCCGGAGCGACTTTTGCAGGCGCGGGGGCTGATCAAACAGAAGCAGGTAAAGGAGTATCAGGAAGCGACTGGCAAGACACCCTATACTCAAAGGCTCATTGCCGGATGGACGGTGCATGTGAATGTGAAGCTGATTGAGACGGACGCAGCAGCACTGGAAAAGGCCATGGAACTCCTGAGGGCGCAACTGGATGAAATAGTGAGGGTGGTTCCGGCGAAAGCGGTGGCGGAACTGAGGAAGGTGCCGCTGTATTTTAATCCGGAGCATCCCAAGTCGAAGCCGCGTGCGGAGTACCATCCCGGAGAGGTCTGGCTGCGGTACAATGGGCGGGACACGGCGATGGTTAAGTGTGTCGAATTCAGCAATGTTCGCATCTTTGAGGCCGAAACTCGGCGCATGCCGAACTTTGCGCTGCATGAGCTGGCGCATGCCTATCATGATCGCGTGCTGGGTTATGAGAATGCGGAGATCGAGGCCGCTTTTCAGCATGCGAAAGCGGCCGGCAAATATGACCGGGTGCTGCGGCAGGACTCGGAGGGAAGGAAGCGGCTGGACAAAGCTTATGCGATGACCAATGCGAAAGAGTACTTCGCGGAATGCACAGAGGCCTACTTTACACGCAATGATTTCCATCCCTTCAACCGGGAAGAGCTGAAGGAGCATGATCCGGAAATGTTTGCCCTGCTGGAAAAGCTGTGGGGCGTGCACCCCTAATCAGCCCTGCTGTGACTGACGCCTGTGTTCGGTGGGAGAAGCACCGGTGACGGCGCGAAAGGTGCGGGTGAAGGCGCTATGATCGGCGAAACCGCAGTCGAGCGCGATCTGGGCGATGGAGGCATCGGTTTCGCACAACAAGCGGCTGCCTACGGTGATGCGGGTCTTGGTGATCAGTTGCATCGGGCTGATGCCGTGGATGCGCCTGATGATGCGGGCAAAGCGAGCCGCGGGCATTCCGGCCTTGCGTGCGAGTGAGGAGGGGCTCACGGGGTCGTCATAGGCGGTTTCAAGATACCGCAGCACCCGCGCCACTTTGGGAGACACGTCATCACGATTCACGGGAGCCGCGAGGTCTTTGGAAATGCCTATGAGGCCTGTCACATGACCACGTTCATCACGAATGGGCAGCTTGCTGGTGAGACCCCATACCGGCACATTCGGCTTCCGCCAAAAAAGCTCCAACCGCTCCACGATGGGCTGACCGGTGCGCAGGACCTGCTCATCCTGCTCGGTGGGAATGCGGCCATAGTCGCCAGGGCAGACATCACAGGGCCGCATGCCGAGCATCTGCGATTTGTTCCTGAGGCCGTGGCGCTCGACGAGTGACTGATTCACCACCAAGTAGCGACCTGCGGCATCCTTGACGAAAAAAGCGGTGTCATGCATCAGATCGGTCACCTGCTCGATCACACGTGCGTCCATGAGCAATGAGCCTTGCTTGGAAAGGATGCCTGGAAAGACTGAAGTGTGTTTTTTCATGCGGTGAGGAGAGGCCAGAGATAACGGCAACCAGCCGGGGGACTTCCACCCGCCCTGCCATTGTGCGGCTTTTGTCAGCTCCGAAGGTTAGAAAACTCAAGACACGGTGGTGGCTCCTGTCAGATAATGAAGTGAAATGCGCAAGCTCCCTTTCACTCCCCTCGCAATCCTGCTGCTGATGCTTTCCCTTTTATCCGCCGATGCCGAGACCGCGCTGGAAACGCTCCGCGCTCAGGCCGCCGGGGGCGATGTCAATGCGCAGCTGGATCTGGCGTATCGCTATCGAGATGGCAAGGGCGTCACCAAGGATGCTGCCGAGGCGATGAGCTGGGCGCATCGTGCAGCGGATGCCGGTAATGCCGACGCGATGGATTTCGTCGGCTTCGCCTACCTGCGTGGCGCGGTGGTGAAGCGCAATCCGGCGATCGCCTTCGCCTATTTTAAAGAGGCGGCAAATGAATCGGCGCAGGCGGCATTCAACCTTGGCCAGTGCTACTATGGCGCGCAAGGCACGAAGCAGGACTGCGCGAAGGCGCTGGAGTGGTGGAAGAAAGCAGCAGAGATGGGCCATGGCCGAGCCGCTGCGTGTGCGGCGATGGCCTATCATTCGGGTGAAGGAGTCAAGGCCGATGCCGCGCAGGCACGCAGCCTTGCGGAGCGTGCGGCAGAATTGAACAATCCCTCAGGTTTGGTGCTGCTCGGTGAAATGCAGTTTCAAGCCGGTGACACCGAGGCGGCCAAAGCCAACTGGACGAAGGCTTCCAAACTCCACCCCACCGGGGCCACGGGACATCCTTCGCAGCCGTCTGACAACGCCTCCGCGCAGCAAGGTGCGGATCTTATCAAGCTCATGGACTACCGGCGGCGGAAAGGTGAGCCGGGGAAGTTCGCCTTCATTCAGATGCCGCACATTCAGCAGGGCTACAACAACTGCGGGTCCACGGCCTGCGCCATCTTTGCCCGCTTTCAAGGCAGTGAGATCGGCGGTTGGGATTTCAAACACCTCTGCCCTTCCCCACTCGGCACGGGCACCGACTGGGGCCATCTTCTGGATGCCTCGAAGAAGATCGGTCAGCAGTGGAAACTGGTCACTTATACTCCCGACGACGCGGGCTTTGAACAAGCAACGAGCATGCTGAAAAGCGAACTTGATGCAGGCAGGCCGGTGGTCGTGGATTTCAAATACATCGGTCCGCAGTACCCAGGCGGCAGCGCCGGGCACACACTCAATGTGTGCGGCTATCTGGCGGCGGAGAACCTATATGTCCTCTGCAATCCGGCAGTCGCCACGCCAGGGCTGCAACTCATCACTGCGGATGACATGAAGAACTTCTGGCGATCCGACCACTACGGAGCCCTCTCCAAAGGTGTGCTATCACGGCCAGCTTTTGTCATTGATAACCGTTGAGAAGGATCCCTGCCGTGAAACACCCGCTTTGCCTCCTTTTTGCGATCATCTTCCCGCATGCCCTTACCGCCGCGCCGCGTGACACTCTTCCGTTGGATTCGCCGGAGTGGCCGTTGAACTACCGGCTGCATCTGGATGGCGCCGCGAAGGTGAAGCTGAGCGATGACGTGATTCTTTTGCTCGATGCGAAAGGTCCGCACGATATCGCAGTGGAGCATCCAGCGGATGGTGCGCCGGTGCTGCGCGTCTGGAGCGGTGGAAAACTGGTGCGCGGGCCGGAGGATGTACCGTCCCTGGCCCAAACCGGGGCGAAAGACTTTGCGGATGCGAACCTCGACCTCGGCGCGGACTTTACAGCGATGGTGGAGTTTGAGTCGAACGGCGAAGGCACGTTGTTTTCGAAGTGCTCCCCCACAGGCAAGTGGTCGCCAGATGCGAAGGCACTCTTCATCCGTGGAGGAAGGCTGGTGTATGACATCGGCTGGCTGGGTGCCATGAACGGCGGCCCAAAGGTGAATGATGGCAAGGTGCACACCGCCGTGCTTTCCGTGCGCGATGGTGCCGCCCGGCTTGTGCTGGATGGCAAAACCATCGCGGAGAAAGCAGGCTTCACGAAACCGGATCAAAAGGAGCATGTCTTCAAGGTGGGGCGCGCCGCGCCGAACTTTGCGGGAGAACTTTCCAAGGGAAACATCCGAACTGTGCGGGTGTGGAAGCGTGCGCTGCCAGATGCGGAGATGGCGCTGCTTTTCAAAAATGGCGGTGCTGGAGCAAACACGCCCGACTTCACGTATCAGCCGAAGGCGGGTGGCAAACCAGTTGTCGAAGGCGGCAGCGGCTGGGTGCAGGCATTGGAGCGGAGTGACCACGCGGATATCGTGAGCGCTTGGGATGAGAAGACACTGGCAGAAGGTGCCACCATCTACAAAACGCTGTGTGTGGTGTGCCACGGCACCAAGGAGCAGCCGGGGTCTCTGCCAACGGCGCTGCGTTTTGCCGAAGGTCAGTTTAAGAATGGGTCAGATCCGTATTCGATGTTTACGACGCTGACGAAAGGCTTTGGCCAGATGGTACCGCAACCTCAATACACCACGGCGCAGAAATACGCGGTCATCCATTACATCCGCGAGACCTTCCTGCGGCCGCACAATCCAACGCAGCTGAAGGACGTGGATGCCACCACGCTGCCGCGTGGGCTGGTGCGAGCCGAGGCGGAGAAGCCGGACACTTCCCTGCCCCCCTACAAGCGCATGGACCTTGGCCCGGCCTTGTTTTGGACGCTTGAGGTTGCCCCCGACAACATCGCGCAAAAGGGCATCGCCGTTCGACTGGATGACGGCCCCGGCGGCGTCAGCAAAGGGCACGCGTGGATGATCTACGATCATGACACGATGCGTGTGGCCACCGCAACCACAGGCGACTTTGTGGACTGGAAGGGCATCGCTTTTGACGGCAGCCATGGCACCCACACAGGTCTGACGGGCGAGCGACATTTCATCAATCCGACCGGGCCGGGATGGAGTCTCGACAGCTTTGAGGACAAGCGTGCTCCAGCCAAGGACGGAAAAAAATACGGGCCCCATGCGGGCTTAAAGTTCGCAGGCATTTACACGTTTCAAAACAAGGTGGTGATCGCGGCGGACATTTACGGCACACGAGTGCTCGAATCGCCCGCGTGGCTGGACTATGGCACGACGCCGGTGTTTGTGCGTACGGTGAATGTGGGCGAGGCCAAACAACCGCTGCTGCTCCGAGTGGCTCCCGAGAGTGTGAATGTCATTTTGCGGGGTGACGGCGTGCTGAACAAAGCCGAGGGTTTCTGGCTTGCGAAACTGACAGCGGGAGCCAAGGCACAGCTGTTCATCTCACGCGTGGATGCAGGCTCGCTCGATACGCTGGCCAAAACCTTTGCTGCATCGACTGATCTCGCACCGCTGACGCTGGGTGGACCGCCGAAGTGGCCGCAGGTGGTCACCACGACCTCGGTGGCGGGCAAAGAGGATGGAGCGTTTGCGTCTGATGATTTCACGCTCCCGGTCGACAATCCGTGGCAGAGCTGGATGCGCCCGGGAGGCTTTGATTTCACCCCGGATGGCAAGGGAGCCATCGTGGCCCTGTGGAATGGCGATGTGTGGCGGGTGGATGGCGTGATGCAAAAGGCACCGGCCACACTGACATGGCGCAGGATCGCCAGTGGTCTGTTCCAACCGCTTGGCGTGAAGTTTCGTGGCGACGAACTCTTCATCACCTGCCGCGATCAAATCGCACGGCTGCGCGACCTCAATCATGATGGCGAAACCGACTTCATCGAGTGCTTCAACGACGACGCGCAGGTGACCGAGCACTTCCATGAATTTGCCATGGGCCTGCAAACCGATGTGGCGGGCAATTTTTATTATGCCAAGTCCGGGCGGCATGCGCTGGACAGCGTGGTGCCGCAGCACGGCACACTGCTGAAAGTCAGCGCGGATGGCGCGAAGACAGAGATTCTCGCCACCGGATTCCGTGCCGCGAATGGTGTGAGCCTCAACGACGACGGGACTTTTTTCGTCACCGATCAGGAAGGCTTTTGGACGCCGAAGAACCGCATCAACCGGGTCAAGGTGGGCGGCTTCTACGGCAACATGTTTGGCTACACGAGCGTGACCGATGAATCCGACTCCGCAATGGAGCAGCCGATGGTCTGGATCACCAATGACAAGGACCGTAGCCCAGCGGAACTCATGTGGGTGCCAAAGAATGCGTGGGGGACTCTTGGCGGCTCACTGCTGAATCTCAGCTATGGCACCGGACGTGCCTTCATCGTGCCGCATGAGGAGGTGAATGGACAGTGGCAGGGAGCGGTGTGCGAACTGCCCATGCCCGCGTTTGCCACGGGCATCATGCGTGGTCGTTTCGGCTCCGATGGAGCGCTGTACGCCTGCGGCATGTTTGCCTGGGCAGGCAACGCGACAGCACCGGGAGGCTTCCACCGCATCCGCCGCACCGGCAAAGCGGCTCAGGTGCCGCTGGCAGTTCATGCCAGACAGGGCAGCATGAGTGTGACTTTCAGTGATCCCATCGAGCCCAAAGAAAGCGCCATCAAAGTGTGGTTGCTCAAGCGCAGCAAGAACTACGGCTCCAAGCACTACGACGAACACCCTCTGACCATTCGTGCAGTGACGATGAGCGCAGACCAATGCACCGTGACCTTTGACATCCCTGAACTCGCGCCCACACAATGCTACGAGCTTAAAATCAACGACCGCATTCTCCACGGAACGATCCACCAACTCGCCAAACCATGAAACACGCCCTCGCCCTACTATCACTCCTGCTTCTCACCGCGCAGCTTCATGCCAAGCCGCTGAAGGTCTTCATCCTGGCGGGGCAATCGAACATGGAGGGACATGCGAAGATCGAGACGTTTGATTATATCGGCGATGATCCGGCCACAGCACCGCTGCTCAAGCAGATGCGCGGCGCGGATGGCACGCCAACGGTGTGCGATCACACTTGGATTTCATATCTCACCGGCAAATACGACGGCAGCGCGAATGGAGAGGGCACGGGCAAGCTTACGGCTGGCTTTGGTGCGCGAGACGATGCGACGAAGTCGAACGGCAAAATCGGGCCGGAGTTCACCTTCGGCCTCACGATGGATGCTGCATTGAAGGAACCAGTGCTCATCATCAAGACCGCGTGGGGCGGCAGAAGCCTGAACACCGAATTCCGCCCGCCAAGTGCCGGGCCGTATGAACTCAACGACTACCAGAAGAAGCTCTACTATGGTCCTCCGGGTCACGGTGTGCCAAAGGACATGAACCAGTGGCTTGCGGAGAAAAAACAGGAAACAGGGCGCTTCTATCGCTACATGGTCGAGCATGTGAAGTATGTGCTCGCTGATCCGAAGCGCGTGTGCCCGGCCTACGACGCCGCCCAGGGCTACGAGATCGCGGGCTTCGTCTGGTTGCAGGGATTCAACGACATGGTGGACGGTCACACGTACCCTGACCGTGGCAAACCCGGACGGTTTGCGGTTTACAGCGACCTGCTGGCCAAGTTCATCCGCGATGTGCGCAAAGATTTGAGCGCACCGCAGATGCCGTTTGTCATCGGTGTGATGGGGGTGGATGGATTGAAAGCGAACCCGGACATGCTGGCCTTCCGCGAGGCAATGACCGCGCCCGCTTTGCTCCCCGAGTTTAAAGGCAACGTAGTGGCCGTGCCGACCGCGCCGTTTTGGTCGGAAGAACTGGGTGCCATCGACGACAAACGCGCGCAGGTGCGCCAGATGGGTTACTACCTGAACTCGAAAAACAAAGACCACGCCAACGCCGACGGTCACATGACCGAGGCGGAGAAGCGCGAGTATTTGAAGCAGTATGAAGCCAAGCTCATCACGCCAGCGGAAGTCGCACTGTGGGAGCGCGGTGCCTCGAACGCCGGATACCATTACCTCGGTTGTGCCAAGACCTTTGCGCTAATGGGTCGGGCGTTTGCGGAGGCCAACCTCGGCATGATGAAACAATAGGCACGTCCTTGAATACACCAACCATGAAACACTTCCTCTATACTCTCAGTGCAGCGCTGCTGGCACTGCCAGCGCTGGTCTATTCCGCCGACCTGCAGCAGGGCGAGATGGCGGGTTATCTCTTTGGCCCTACGGAGAAAGTGCCGGAGGAGTTTAATGGGGGCTTTTCACTCTACGCGGCGGCGTGGCCGCTGGTGGCGACTTATCCGGGGCATAAGTTTCAAACCGGACTCTGCGGCACCTGGATGCACCCGCAGTATGAGGAAGGAAAGAAACCGGAAGGCAAATGCTACACGGACATTGAAGGCGGGCTGGGGTGGTGGCGTGACACGCATTTTCCCACGACCACGCCGAAGTTCATCATGGGCGGCGTGGGGCCGAATTTTTCCTTCATTGCCAACGGTCCTGGCTACGGCGCGGGCACCTGGGAAAAGCCGCGTGGCCAATATGGAGTGGCGCAGCTCAGTCCGTGGCTGTTATTTCCACTCGATGGCTTGAACCTCAAACAGGGCACCAGCGGCGAGCTTTTTGGCTACGGCTATTTGCCGCTGCCACTGACGAATCCGAAGACCACCACGGCGGGCAAGAACGTGCCTACGGGGAACCAGTGCTGGACACTGTTTCTCAGCACCGCGAACTTCAAAGGCCCTGCGGCTTTCTTCACGCCCTACTTCTGGACGCAGGCCACGACCGACCACCTGGAGTGGGCGGGGATGCTGCTCGACTCGCGCCCTGCCGGGCCGAACAAACCCATCCAAATGGAGACGCAGCATGTGCCCGCAGTCCTCACCAAGGACGCGGGAGGCAAGGAGTTTGCGCGAGTCGCGCCCACGGCATTCCCCATTGGACCTGATGGCACCTCCACGGTGCTGCACCGTCTCACGGCTTATAAAAAAGCGGCGCTGTGGGATGACGTACAAAAATGGTTCGATGGCGGCGCGGCTGCGGATGGTGTGATCAAATCGGACGCGTCTGCTATACACAACTTCCGCGAAGGTGGCGGCTCCAATTGGAGCATCTATCCACCGGGGACGAAGCGGGAGGAGAAAGTGCCGCTGGCATGGAGGGACTTTGCCACTTCGTTCACGCCGAATCCGATCACCTTAGGCTACAAGTGGAATGCGCAACTGACGCGCAGCAGCGGCGCTCTCGTTACGCTGCCGGAATATTACGCGCTGGGAACCAATGGCAAGAAGCCGCAATGGAACGTGCTGCCACCCAAGGAAGTGCCTGCGGATCTGGGCCTCACGCAGCATCGCTTTGAGACTGCCAAGGAAAACCCGCAGGAGCCGCGCACCACGCCGGATGATGCTACAAGCTGCTGGAAAAAACCAGGCCCCGTCGCAGGTCCGTTCAAGGCCCGCCTCGGCGATGGCAGCGTGGTGACGTATTACTGGTATCGCTTCGCCGACCAGCCTGCGATGCTGAATGCGGACCTCACCGACGCGGAGCGTGAGCAGGTGCAGGCCCGTGTGGAGAAGCTGCACCGCGCGTGGACCAAAGACCGCAATTACCTTACCCCGCCTGATGCCGGTGGGCTGGCCCACATTGATCCCGCTTTGATCCTCACACCTCCGAAGGGTGTCGAGATTGGCTATGTGCCGATTGCCACGCGGCAGGAACTGGAGAAATAGCTTCATCCATGAGCACTGTCTCCATCTTCAATGACGTCATTGGTCCCGTGATGCGTGGACCATCAAGTTCGCACTGTGCGGCGGCGCTTCGCATCGGGCGGCTGGCGCGTGATTTGATGGGGGGAGAAATCGCGGAGGTGCTGGTGGAATTTGACCGCGCTGGCTCACTGCCCACCACGCATGAGAGCCAGGGATCGGACATGGGTTTATTTGGCGGACTGCTCGGCTGGGAGGCCGATGATGAGCGACTGCCGAACTCAGCGCAGGCGCTCACTAACGGTGGCATCAAGCTGCGTATCGAAACCGTGGACGTTGGCGATCCGCACCCGAACACGTACCGGCTGACGCTGCGCAATGCGCGTGAGCAGCATGCGCTCATCGCCATCTCGACCGGCGGGGGCATGATGGAAGTGCTGAGCATTGATGGCGTGGCGATGAGCATGGATGGGGGGCATCATGAGACGCTGATCTGGCTGCCGAAGACGGTGACTGCGCAGTTTGAGGCGGACGAGGTCATAAGACATGAGACAGATGAGAATCAGATACTTCAGGTGAAGTCAGCGGCGTTTGTGGGTACTGATCATCTGCCAGTGATTGCGGTGAAACGACTCGCGCCTGTGCTGCCGGTGCCTTCGCGGAAAGACATGCGCGTGCCTTTTACCAGCTGTGCGGAGATGCTCACCCTAGATGGCGAACGCCACACACCGCTGTGGCGGCTGGCGGTCGAGTATGAAATGGCGCGCGGCCAGTTCACTGAGCGCGAAGTCATCGACAAGATGATTGAGATCGTGCGCATCCTGAGAAAGTCGATCACCAGCGGCATCGCGGGCACGCAGTATGAGGATCGCGTGCTCGGTCACCAAAGCGGACGCTTCAATGAACTGATGCGGGCGGGTAAATTGCTGGATGGCGGCGCGCTCAATCGCATCGTGCTGTACGTCACGGCTTTGATGGAAGTGAAAAGCTCCATGGGCGTCATCGTGGCTGCACCGACGGCGGGAGCCTGTGCGGCGTTGCCGGGAGCAGTGATCGGCATGGCGGAAGCACTCGGCAAGTCCGAGGAGGACATGGCGCAAGCGATGCTGGCGAGCGGAATCATCGGCGTCTTCATCGCCGCACGCTGGACGTTTGCGGCGGAGGTGGGCGGCTGCCAGGCGGAGGGAGGCGCGGCCGCCAGCATGGCCGCCGCGGCGCTCGTCACGCTCGCAGGCGGCACCCGTGATCAAGCCATCGCCGCAGCCTCCATGGCCTTTCAAAGCATGCTTGGTCTGATCTGCGATCCCATCGCCAATCGGGTCGAGGCCCCCTGCCTTGGCAAAAACGTGATGGCCGCCAGCAATGCACTCTCCTGCGCGAACATGGCCCTCGCTGATTTTGATCCGCTCATCCCGCTGGATGAAGTGATCGACGCCGCGAAAGGTGTGGCGGCGATGATGCCACGCGAGCACCGCTGCACCTCCCTCGGTGGACTGGCGATCACGCCCACGTCACTGGAGATCGAGCGGAAGCTGGGCGCGCGCAAGGCGCAGGGTTGTGGCAGTTGCCACTGCCATTGACGGTTTGACGATTTCCCCGTCATGCCTCGAAGCGCTGAATCACTCCGCCATTCGGCACCTGAACTTAGTTGCCAGATTTCGGTCATCTAGTATCCAGTCCACATGCCTGCTCCGATACCTGATCTCAAAGTGGACGAGGTGCTGCCGCCTCCGATCAACCCCATTGCGGAGAAACTGGCGGCGAGTGCTGATCCCACGGACCGTGCCACGGCGCGCATCCTGGCCAGGTATCTGGATGAACTGCTGCGCCTGCCCGGCACCAATGTCCGCATCGGCCTGGATCCCATCCTGGCGCTGATCCCCGGAGTGGGAGACACCGTGGCCTCCGGCGCGGGTGTCATCATCCTGATCGAGGCGCTGCGCAGCGGTGTCTCCCTACCAGTTTTTTTGCGCATGACCTTGAACATGGCCATCAATTTTCTCATCGGCCTCATCCCCGGTGCCGGAGCGGTGGCCTCCGTCTTTTTCAAATCCAACACCCGCAACCTCCACCTCCTGACCGCGTGGCAGGCCGGGCAAAAGGAAAAGGTACACTTCAGCACGCTGCGTTTTTACGCAGGCCTGTTCATCCTGGCGGCCTTGATCATCGGCATCATCATCATCGGCTGGGCCTTTTATGCGTGGTTGTTTGTCACGGTGATCGATGCGGTGCTGCATGCTTTGGGCCTGCGTTAAACACCCAGCCGTGCCAGCGAGCGCCAATGCATTCCTCCTCCTACCCAACTGCCGCAGCGCTGTCAGGCCTGGTCATCTGGTATGGGGTTTTCGTGCTGCCGGAGCGGCCGGAGCGCTGGCGCTGGTTTCGGCCACTGGTGCCGCTGCTGGCAGGTTTTTGCAGTTTTCGCGTGCTAGGCTGGTATCTGGGAGCCCTTCATCCGCTCATTGCTCCGCATCTGGAGCACTTGGCTGGCGGAAGCCGCCTTATGTACTTTATCCTTGATGTCGGCCTGCGTGAAGAAGGGATCAAACTGCTGTTTGTGCTGCCCTGCCTGCTGTGGCTGCAGTCACACCCTGCACCGCATTCTGCGCTGGCAGCAGCCGCCTTGGTGGGGCTGGGATTTGCCACGGCTGAGAACCGATGGTTTTTTGGCGGGCATACCGAACCCACTCTGCTGGTGGGCCGAGTGTTTTCCACCACGGCATTGCACATGGCCACCACCGGTTTGTGTGGTGGGGCGCTGAGCCAGACCTGGCAGCACCGCCCCGGGGCTTGGGTCCGTTTTTTGGGCACCCTTTTGACCGTGGTGGTTGCGCATGGGCTATATGACTGGGCTCCAGGCAGCGCCTGGGTTTGGCTGCAGGCAGGAGGCACCTCCTGGCTGTCCCAGGTGGTCGTTATCGCTCTCGTGGCATGGTTCTTCACCCTCCACCATCGGACTCTGCCGACGCAGGAACCTCTACGTGCAGCCTTGGTCTGGTTTGGCTTTAGTGCCATCGTGCAGTACGCTCTGGCCTTGGGACTGACCTGGTTCCACTGGCGGACGCTGGCAGCCGTCTGGATTTGCGCCCGCGAATGCCTGATGTTTCTGCCGACCGTCCTGCTCACCGCAGCGCTTTGGGTCAAACTTCCGCCACACAAAGATAAAAACTAGGTCTATCAATAATTTAAAGGAGGGCTTTACTTTGAGCTTGTGGTTTCAAACGCAGTTGGTTATAAATGAACAAATCGGCACGAAATCTCCTCGTGCCTATCCCTGCTTTAAACCAAAAATGAAATCATTCCTCCTTATCTCCATTCTTGCTTTTGCCTCTGCTGCATCTGCCACTGAGAACACCAAGGCCAACAATGGCATCGCACCAGCCCCAGGCATGAACGCCTATGCTGCCGTCCCTGAGCCCTCCCACGCCATGCTGCTCCTGCTCGGCTGCTTCGGATTGGCCGCACGCCGCCGCCGCTAGTTTCATTTTTCATTGATCCTTTCCGGGCCACACTGCATCTCAGCATGCAGTGTGGCTTTTTCATGAGTAAACCCGCCATCCATTCCCAGGCCCCGGATTTCACCGCGTCCGTCATCGGCGGCTGCTACCAAACCGGAGACACCGTCACCCTGAGCCAGCTCCAGGGTCAGAGTGTGGTGCTCTACTTTTACCCGAAGGACGACACGCCTGGCTGCACGAAACAGGCCTGCGCCCTGCGCGATGGCTGGTCGCAGATCTCCCAGAAGGCGCTGGTGTTTGGCGTCAGCATCGATTCGGTGAAGCGTCATGCGAAGTTTATCCAAAAATACGCGCTCCCCTTCCCACTCATCACCGATGAAGACCAGCAGATCGTCAACGCCTACGGCGTGTGGGTGGAGAAGAGCCTGTATGGCAAAACCTACATGGGCACCGAGCGTAGCACCTTCGTGATCGGCAAAGATGGACGGATAGCCGCCATCTTCGAGAAAGTGAAGCCCGACGAGCACCTGAAGGCCCTGCTTGAGGTGCTGTAAGAGCGGATTGACCCTGACCGATTGATGCGCGTTTGAAGACGCTGGCTGCGGGCTGGGTTTGGCAGTGTGTCGCCAACCAAACGCACGCAGAAAAAATGAAGCAGGCGCTGCCGCCTGCTTCACACTTCATCCTGATCAACACACACTCAAATGGACATGAGGAAATCGAGCAATTGCTGCACCTGCTGCTTGCTGAGTTTCATGTAGCGGTCTCTGGCGGTCTTTGCCTCGCCGTCGTGGGCTTTGATGGCGTCATCCACCGTCGCGGCACGACCATCATGCAAGTAGGGGGCGCTGGCACGCAGGCCCCAGAGCGGTGAGGTCCGCATCTCCCGCACATTCGCGGCCCCCTGGGCGATGCCATCGCCGAGAGCGCCCATGTCATGCAGGAGGAGGTCGGAAAAGAGCCAGACCTGCTGCTGGTTGAGCGCCGCGATTTTGTTGGGCCCGGTGAACATCAGCGGCACATGGCAGACGGCGCAGCCGGTGTTTTGAAAAACGCTGCGTCCGGCGGCGGCGGAACTGGTGGGTGGCAGGCGCGGCGGTGCGCCGGTGAAGCGCATGAAGTCGGTCACACGGTCGATGTCGCCTTTGCCCGTCGTGGGATCGATCACATCTTCAGGATCGGCCACGGTGTCATACTGCTCCTCAAGCTGGACGTTGCCATTCGGAGCGTTTTCCACCGGGAACAAGCGATTGGTGATGCCAATTTCATTCAGGTAAGCATCTCCCGCAAAGCTCAGCAGTGTAGCCTGTTGTGCCTTCCAGCCAAAGCGTCCGATGAGAGTCTTGCCTGTGGCTGGGTCGGCCACCATGGCCACTCTCCCCACCACACCGTCCAGTGGCGTGTTATGCACGTTTTGAAGGATCTGATCATCCGGGATCGCCTCGATCAGGCCCAGGCCAAAGAGCGGGGTGGAATTGCGGTGCGCCACCACATTGGCCTGCGGCGGCACGACCTCATGCAGCACGGGATTGATCTCCATCTCCTGCTGCAAAGAGCCGCCGAGATTGACGAGCGGATTGAACACGCCGCCATCCGTGCGGCCAAAGCGCGTGACGTTGATGGGACCGGCACCACCCGTCACAGGCGTATTGTGACAGGTCACGCAGGAGTCGCGGTTGAAAATGGGCCCCAGGCCGCTGGCCTCGGTCTCCGGGGATTCGAAATCATCTTTGCCATCGAGCCAGGCCGCGAACTGCACCTTCGTCAGGCCCGGCAGAGCATCGCCAAGCTGTGGCGGCTTGATGCCGGACGGTGGCGCTGTGGGCGGGTGAGGTGGTGGCTGCGGACGGTGGGCCGGATGTCTGGGCGGCATCTGGGCGGCGGCTTGCATCCCGAAGGAGCATGCCACGGCAAGTGCGAGATATGAGGTGATGCGGGTCGCTTTCATGACAAGATTGGGTTGGCTGCAATCACGCCCGTGCGTGATCTCGTTGACCGGCAAAAGCCCGCCTGTTGAAAATCGTTACGCTCTTTTTCCTTCAAACTCTCCTCATGACTCTGAAACTCCTCCTCAAGTACCTGCTGAGCGCGGGCATCATCACCCTGGTAAGCGAGATGGTGAAACGCAGTGACAAACTCGGTGCTCTACTGGCGGCGCTGCCGTTTGTGAGCCTCATCACGCTCTTTTGGGTCCACTATGAAAGCGCCCCCGACGCGCGGACGCAGAAGACGTCAGACCACATGTACTACATCTTCTGGTATGTACTGCCAACGCTGCCAATGTTTCTGCTCTTCCCTGCGTTCCAGCGTTCGTGGGGCTTCTACGGTGCGCTGGGCGGCAGCGCGGTGCTGACGCTGCTGCTGTTTGCGCTGCTGCGCACCGTCACCGCACGTTTTGGTGTGATGCTATAGCCTGCTGCTTGACGGACGCTGAGGGCGCGTGCTTCATCACGGCATGAACCACAACCACTGTCGCTGGGGCATCCTGGGTGCCGCCTTTATCGCTCGTAAAAACTGGCAGGCCATTCGTGATGCCGGCAATGCCACGCTCATCGCGGTAGCCAGTCGTGATCTTGTACGCGCGCAGGCCTTCATTGATGAATGCCAGAGCAGCGCACCGCATGCCAACGTGCCGGAGGCGATGAATAACTACGCAGCGCTGCTGGCGCGCACAGACGTCGATGCGGTGTACATCCCCCTGCCCACGGGACTGCGCAAGGAGTGGGTCATCCGCGCAGCGCAGGCGGGCAAGCATGTGCTGGTGGAGAAGCCGGTGGGCGTGACGGCGGACGATGTGGCGGAGATCATCGCCGCGTGCGAGCAGCATGGCGTGCAGTTCATGGACGGGGTGATGTTCATGCACGGGCGGCGGCTGCAGCGCCTGCGCGAGGTGGTGGACCACGAGGTCGGCCCGGTGCGAAACATCGCCACTCAGTTCAGCTTCATCAGCGATGACGAATTCAAGCGCAGCAACATCCGCACACATGGCAAACTGGAGCCGCTGGGCTGCCTCGGAGATCTGGGCTGGTACTGTCTGCGCTTCACCCTCTGGGCCATGCACTACGCCACGCCCGTGCAGGTGACGGGCCGCATCCATGCAGAGACGCAGCAGACAGCGGATGCGCCGCCGGTGCCGCTGGAATTTTCTGGCACGCTCAGCTTTGCCGATGGTGCCAGCGCTTCCTTCTACTGCTCCTTCACCACCACAAATGCGCAGTGGGCCATCGTCAGCGGTGCCAAAGGCCTGCTGCAGGTCTCCGACTTCGTCCTCCCCTTCTCCGGCCCGCAGACGAAATTCAGCCTCACGCGCTCCGAGTTCATGCTCGATGGCTGCAAGGCCAACATGTACCAAGGGCAGTACATCGAAGCCCTGGATGAACCCAGCAACAACGCGCCGGGGTCGCAAGAAGCAGGGCTCTTTCACACGTTCTCCCAATTGGTGCTCGATGGGAAGCGGGATGCGCACTGGCCACAGATCAGCCTGCTAACCCAGCGCGTGCTGGAGGCGTGCTTGGTCTCGGCGCGGGAGGGCGGAAGAGTAGTGGCGGTCGAGAGCGAAATGTAAAAAGTCCAAGGCTAGCCTAATACGCAAAGCTGCTTCTCTTGGAGAGGGATGAGGGACCGAGACGATCCCTCTCCGTCACTTCCTCGCCCGCTTCAGACACGTCGGCTCAGACCAATTCCAGAACTGGGGCTGGACGAGCTTGGTGGCGTTGGCGGGGGTGGAGGCGAGGTGATTGTGGGGACCGTCTTTGTTGGATTTGACGGTGCCTTGGAGCTGGCCGGATTTGAGGGCGGTGGCGACGGCTTCGTGGTTGATGCTCCAGGTGTAGAGGACGCCGTCATCGGCTTCACGCATGAGGAGGAGGGTGGCACCGGGCTTTTTGTCGGTGGGTTCACGGGCGATGGCGTAGCAAAGCTTGAGCTTGGAATCGGTGCTGGCGCGACGGATGACGAACTCGATGGGCTTGGCGTCTTGTCTGCCGGGTTCGGTCATGCGGATGCGGCCCTGGGCGGCATTGGTGACGGTAAACTTCACGGTGTCGTCGTCATCCACCGGGGTCCAGGTGCCATTCCAGTCGGCGGCGTTGAGGACGGCGGGCTTGAGGCCGAAGTCGTCATCGACGGTGGTTTCCGGGCAGGCGGTGAGGACGAAGGCCAGCAGCGCAGCGAAAAGTACACGGAACCAGGTCTTCATGGCCGTGGCGGGACGGCGGGGGCAGCGAGTTCGTCACGCAGATTAGCGGCTCCGGGCGGCTTGAGCAGAGAGACGCCGCGTCCTGTCTCGTTGTCCGGCGGAGCGGTGACCACCGGTGCAGGTGGCACAAAAGGAATGGCCTTCGGCACCTCGGGTTCTATGGCAATGGCTTTGGGCGTTGGTTTCGGTGCAGGAGCAGGCTTGGCCGGTGCGGCTGCGGTGGCGGGCTGGCTTGGGGCGGTGGTTTCTACCGGTGCGTGGTGGTGCTTTTTCTGCCAGAGGGCGGAGCCGTTAAGGTGGGCACACATGGCCCCGATAACCATGGAACCGCTGAGAAACACGGCGGCTTTAAGCCAGATGGGCACGTTCTCGCGCACGATGAGATGATCGGGCAGCGTGGGGGGCGCACTGGCGGCGGCGCGTGCCCAGTCGGGCGCGTCCGGCGGCGAGGGTTCGCTGCCCCCATTGCGGAAGAGGAGTTCAGCGAAGCCGATGGTGGGCTCGTCCCCCCTGGCAGCGCCGCCGGAGGTGAGCGCAACCGGGCCGGAGCGGGAGGAGTCAGCACCCAGGGGGACTGAGGGCTCACGCTTCAAAGGCGCTTTGGTGACGGGCACCGTTTTGGGGCGCGGCTGCAAGCCCAGGCTCACCGCAGGTTCCGTGCCGCCTGGGCGCATGGGTTCGTTCGGTTTGACGAGGTCGTAGTGCTGAATGATGCGGGCGTAGCGGGCGAGGAAGTCGCTGCGCTGGGCAGGCTTGGATTCGGCCACCTTGGCAATCTCGTCCTCCAGCAGGCGCGCGACGGTTTCCCGCTCGCGTGCGCCGCCTTCGGGTTCGGAGTGGACACCAAGTGGCGATTCAAAACCGAGGAGGAATTTGCACAAGGCCGCGAGCCAGCCGCCATGCCAGGTGGTGGTAGGCGCACTACGCGCGGGCGGCAATAGAACGGCGGGGTCCGTGCCGCGCCCAGACATGGAGGCGAGCGTGGGATGCGCGCGCACGATGATGTTGAAGGCGGGCCACTCGTTGAGCTTGGAAACGAGCAGCTTGGTGCTGCGCGAGTCTTCACGGGCAAAACCAGTGAGCAGAAAGATGTCCTCCAGCCGGAGCTTGGTGGCGGGGAGGGTGGAGTTGTCGAGCTGCGTCAGGGCGGTGTCGAGACTGGCGAGCACAAGGTAGGCCTCCTGCACATCCAGGCAATGGCGCTCCCGCATGAGATCGGCGAGGCTGATGCCTTCGGCGATTTCTTCGGCAAGGCAGGTGATGTCCTCGGACTCGTTGACGAGTGCGAGGGTGATGAGGCTGGGATTGTCGCGCTGCTTGGTGATCTTGAAGGCGGCGTCATCCGCCTCCTTCACGCGCGTGTGGGCAATGCGCCCGCCCGGCACCTGCTCGATGAGCACGGGGCGACCCGTCTTGGTGAGCGTACCGCGCATGCTGTAGGGATTGGCCATGTCGAGGCGCTGGCTCTGAATGCGCACGAGATTGACGAGGCCGCGTGCCACCTCCTGGTAGCCGGCCAGCAGCGGAGCGAGCAGGGCGCGCGGCTTTTGCGCAGTGGGGATTTCCCCGGAGAGCTGCTCAGGCGCAAGCTTTTGCAGGCTGGTGCGCAGTTCGCGCATGGCAGCGATGACGCCCACGCCCGCGCTGGAGAGGCAGGCCCCCAGGAGCTCGTTGAAGTCTGCGGCCGCGAGGGTGTGATCCGGCAGCGTGCCCCCCTGTTCCACGAGGAAGGTGCGGAGAAATTTCGCCTGCTTTTCAAAGCTGGTCTTTAGCGCACGCTTTTTGGCAGCGGTGGTGTCGAGCACACGGAAGTCCGCCGCGAGCACCTGCACGGCCTGCGGTGCAGTCTGCACGATGCGCAGGCTGTCGAGCGGCGACTCGGCAAGGAGCTCGCCGCGCTCACACAGAGCCACGACCGTCTCCAGCGCACGCCCGGCGATCATGATGGCGAGCCAGCCGGGGATGTCCTGCAGCCGGGCGAGGTAGCTGCGCAGGGGCTCGCCGTCCACGTTGCTGGTGATGTAGAAGGGATTGCCCTCGTCTTCACCAAACTCGATCATGCGCGCAAGCGCGGGATGGCCGCGCTTTTGCAGGGCCTTGCAGGATTCCTCAAACGCAGCGCGGTTCTGCAGTGCCTCCAGCAGCACGTGGCAGTGCACGTACTCCAGCCGCTGAATGTCAAAGGCCAGCACCGCCACCTGCTCAGAATTACGGACGAGCTCGACGTTGTTGCCGTCGGCGTCCTGAACGATTTGGTAATGTCTGAATAGACTCGGCTCCGACATGGGGGCGCTGTGTGGGGAAAGGAAGCGGTAACTATCCTGCCATGCGGCAGATGTTCAAGCCAGCGTTTCCTACCAGGGTGAAGCAATTTCGTCTCGTCACGACGTCGGCGGCTTCCAGGCGGTGACGGCGTCGGGTGATTTGGACTTTATGCCGAGGCGCTGGGTGACAAACTCACCGGGCAGGAGAATTTCGGTGACGCAGCCGAAATTGAGCGCGCCCATGAAGTGCGTCTCGGTGCGTTCGGCAGACTCCGCCAGCCAGGCGAAGGAGGGGTGGTAGAGGCGTTGAAAGGCATCCACCTGCGGGGCGATGCCCTCGGAATCCTGCGAGGCCATTTGAATGCCGATGCCGCGCATGCTGACGGCATCCAACAGCGTCATGGAGCCCCCCCCCCGGGCATCTCCGGCAGATGATAAAAAGCCAGGCATTTTTTATTGCGAGCCGTGGCCTGCATGTGTTTGGTGAAGCGATGTTGTCTATTGTGAGGTATCGCCAAGACTCATGGGTTGTGTGTCGACAGCTTGAATGCCTGAATCAGCAAGACTGTGGCGACGGTTAGGAGCACTCCGGCTGCTATAAACCACTGACGAAGTGTCATGCCGTGGATAAGACGCGGCACCTGTGAGGACGCGGCACCTGTGAGAAGAGAAGCCCAAATGCGAAGTAAATGCCGAGAAGCTGAGTCGGCGGCCAATGAAGCGCTGACTCTGCTGCAATGTAGGCGAACACGAGCCATGCTGGGACAAAATACGGCATGCTCCGAGAATCAGGCAATGAAGTGCGCAACCATGTCGATTTCGGTTGGTTTGTCATCAGGACGTATGAGAGGCTAAATCGCCGAACGCTTTGGATCAGGTGAAGTCAGGTGGAAAGCTTTGATGCCACGACAGGTGCCATACGAGCCGCTGCCTGCATCTGCTTTGTTATTTCTTAGGCTACGCATGCCTGTCATCGCCTTTATCACCCCTCCAGCCCCAGCTTTCGCCGCCCTTCGTCTGTCAGGCGGTTGGAGGACCAGACGGGGTCCCAGACTTGTTCGACGACGACGTGTTTCACGCCGGGGACTTTGAGCAATTGGGGCTCGACCGGTTTGGAGTTGCCGCCGGAGCCGTGGATGAAGTAGCCGAGCCTGGGTCGGCCGCGATGGGGCATGGACATGATGACGTGGACGGTTTCGCCACGGACGCGGAGGTCGTGCACGAGGCCGAGGTCCACGACGCTGATGTCGGCGGTGTAGAGCTGCTCGTCTTTGCATTCGCGCAGGGCGTCCCACAGGGCTTGCTTGGAGATGGGGCTGTCGCCGGCTTCACCGGGGCGGGCGAGGCGTGTGGACTGCTTGGGTGCTGTGATGTTGCGTGGGATTTCGCCGGGAGAAAGGTGGAGCGGATTGGCGAGGCAATGGCGCAGGGCTTCGAGCTTCGCGGGGCCTTCGGCGGCGGTGAAGGGAATAGCGACATAGGCATTCTTTTGGTGCAGCACGGCACCGGCAGGCACGACTTTCTGGGGCAAGGGATAGCGGCTCCAGACGTGCCCGTGCCAGCGGTAGAACATCTGCGGCGAGCCGGAATGCTTGGGCTCGGGCATGCCCTGGGCGGTGTGCTCCAAATAGAGGGCGACGAAGGAATCCTTGGTGTCTTTGTTGGCGAAACCAACGGCCCACAGATTGTCGCGCTGCTTGGGGTCCACGGGTCCGCTTTGCAGCTTGCCATCGGCGCCCATCCACAACATCTCGGTGAAGGACTGACCGGAAAAGACCCACTCGTCATCGCGCAAGGCTGAGGCTTCGAACTCCTTGATCACATGCATGCGGCCGAGCTTATGGAACCAGGGAATGCCCGCATAAAAACGGTACTCGACCTCCACATGCAGGCGGCTGGGCGAGAAGACCGGATGCACGGGCGAGTAAGGAAAGCCCCAGCGCCGCACGATGGAGCAGAGCGGGCCACGGATGACTTCATAATCCGGGCAGCGCTCCCACAAGGTGAGGCGCAGCTTTTGAAAGTGACCGGCGGCGGCGTAGTCGTGCGCCCAGTCAATGCCCGGCGGCTCGCCATGGCCTTCGCCGCCGGCGAAGAGTTCCAGGCCATGCTCGCGCTTGAGGGTCATCCGCTCAAGCTGTCCCATCTGGTGGGAGAGGGAGGCCTTGTAGGCGTCGTTTTCGATGTCGAGCGCATAGCCTTCGCCGCGCGTTTCGAGGTCGGTCAGGTAGGCAGGCAGCTCGGCATCGGGGTTGCCATAGAACAGGAGATAGGTCTGGCGCAGATGCGCAGCGCCCTCGGCCATGAAGAGCACGTGGGCCTGACGCTCCTTGCCACGGCGCACCTCGCTGTGCGTTTGGCTGGGCACTTCGATGAGGCTGTGGTCGGGCTGGATGCGAGCGACGCGGACTTCGCGGGTGAGTGAGACGGCCTGCTCTGCCGCGCAACTGAGCAGCACCTCCACGGGCTCGGGCGCGCGATCCAAGCCGATGGTTTCATCGAGGGTCAGCACTTTGCAGAACTGCCAACCCGCAGCCCAGGTGCGCCACGCGGGCGGCAGCGCTGACACGGCCACAAACTGAGAAGTAGGAACGAAGGGTGTTCCATGATCTTCGCCTTCCGCCTGGGCCTGAAGCGTGGTGGTGCGCAGGGAATCGGTGAGCGAGCGCACGAGGCGGAAGTCCTTGTTTTTCCAGGCTTCCTCCAGCAGGCGCAGCTTCGTCTCAAAGCTGTCCGTCTTTTCCCAGTAAGTGGTTTCGGGCATAGGATTCAGTGGTAGTAAATGGTGTCCACAGCCAGGAACTCAGATCGCCCTCTGCGGGTGGTGGAGGGTGGCGCAACAGGAGCGCGTGTGGTGGGGAATGGCTGAAGATGGGTGAGTCATGGCGGGCACCTTGAAAACGAATTCACCAAAGCGATCTCAGGCAAATAGCGGTGCGGCACGATTATCTTTCGAACTTTCAGAAACGTGGAGATCAATTCTCGGGCATGGATGGTACTACGGAGTCTTATTGATGTGACCCAGTTCGCCGGGCCTGAGATGTTTGTGCGGCTGAAGTTCAGCAGTGCGCCCTGAACATTGAACCGTGAGGTGGCGATAATGCGGCTGACAAAAATGGGATTTGAGTGAATGCTGTGCGATGAATGACGAAGAGCATCTTCGCAGTTTCGAGGATCAATCCCTGCCGCGGGCGGGGTGGAGCCACCGCGCTCACTTGAAGGTGGCGTACTTGTATCTGATCCGCTTCTCCTATGACGAGGCTCTGGAGCGGCTGCGCAGGGGCATCAAGGCCTACAACGCGGCGCAGGGTATTCTGATCTGCTCCCCAAAAGCTGATCCACATGTTATGAGAGTCTGAAGTGCGCGAAGCGCACCATCAGACGACATGAAACGCAAGAGACACACAGCAGAGGAAATCATCAAGAAGCTGCGCGA
>Ga0164296_1000485_pt1 | contig 47090 bp, 43 predicted proteins | sample GEODES057metaG_FD_113533 | JGI IMG/M metagenome (GOLD analysis project Ga0164296, IMG submission 113533) | Dystrophic lake water microbial communities from Trout Bog Lake, Wisconsin, USA - GEODES057 metaG | ecosystem: Environmental > Aquatic > Freshwater > Lake | place: USA: Trout Bog Lake...
CCACCGTCATAAACCTGGGTGATCACTAAAGTATCACGGAGAAGCTGGTATTCGATGCCTATGCCATCAAAACCGCCATCAAGCCGCTCGTTAACCGATTCGGCTTGTTGCGGAGGAAGATAAAGTGAATGCGGATCAAGGTTTTGCAGGAGGTTGTTAACTGCTACGCCTTCCAGACTATCAGTATTAACGGAATCTACATAATCATGATGTACCAGTTGCAGTACTTTGGATATCTTGCCGCCGCTATGTGAAAAGCCCGGACGAATACGATCGGCCAAAAACAAACCGATGGCAATGCCGATCAATAACACGATAAAGCTTCTGAAAATAATTGATGCCGCTCTCTTCATTATCCAACTCCAAAAGTAAGTCTTTGGTGCTAATCGAAAATAATTAATAAAAAATTGTTGTCCCTTACTTTTGACGTTTTTTAACGATTTTTGTTGCAATAATTTACAATAAGATGGAAAAGACCACCGAACAAGATTCACATTACAGTAATCTGGAAAAAATGCCGGTGTTTGAAATACTGCAAAGTATTAATAAAGAGGACCATACCGTGCCTGATGCCATCGCAAAGGCACTGCCTCAGCTGGAAAAATTAGTAACAGCAACCGCTGAGAAAATGAAAGCAGGCGGCCGGCTTTTTTACATTGGAGCAGGCACCAGTGGTAGATTAGGTATAGTTGATGCATCTGAATGCCCCCCCACCTTCGGGGTACCATTTGATCTGGTAGTTGGTATCATTGCCGGTGGTGATGGTGCCATCCGTAAAGCTGTAGAGTTTGCTGAAGACGATGCTGAACAGGCCTGGAAAGATCTTTCAACTTATAATATCAGCAGCAAGGATGTGCTGGTTGGCATTGCTGCCTCAGGTACCACACCCTATGTGGTAGGGGGCTTGCGGAAGGCTAATGAGCACCACATCATCACCGGCTGCATTGTGTGCAACGGCGGCAGCCCGGTTGCGGCAGTTGCCAAATACCCGGTTGAAGTAGTAGTTGGTCCCGAATTTCTGACGGGATCTACCAGGATGAAAGCCGGCACTGCACAAAAATTAGTGCTCAATATGCTTTCTACCACGGTAATGATACAATTGGGGAAGGTAAAAGGCAACAAAATGGTTGATATGCAACTAAGTAACCATAAACTGGTTGACAGGGGCACCCACATGGTAATGAACTACACGGGCTTGCCCGAACAGGAAGCAGCGGCCTTACTGCTAAAACACGGCAACGCTCGTCAGGCAGTGGAAGAGTTCATGCAAAAACAATAAGCAAGAAATAACGCGGACTTACAATTTATTTAACAGGATTTGGTTATTATAGCATTAAAATTTTACCCTGCAAAGGGAGTAAGGAGAGGGTTATGCACGAGATAGAGCCCTATTATAAATGGCGCGATGATTATGTGGCGGCAGAGGATGAGTTATCGCCGTTTTATGCAACAGAATACAGTGAGTTTGAATTTGACAAGCAGATCTACAATTACCTGCTGCATCCGCAGTGGGATTCGTTCGGGTCAAATACCTTGTACCTGAAGGTACTGTTTGCCGATTATGATCGCCAGTATGCCATCATTGAATTTATTGGCGAATGGAACGATGCCATAACCAATGATGTGATGCTGTTAAAGCGCGAACTGATAGACCTGATGGTGGATAGTGGTATCAACAAATTTGTACTTATCGGCGAGAATGTGCTTAATTTCCACTCTTCCGACGATTGTTATTACGAGGAATGGTTCCAGGACCTTGACGACGGCTGGATAGCCGGCATCAATTTCAGGGACCATGTGATCGATGAGTTTAAGCGCAATAACATAGATTATTATATCAACTTTGGCGGCGAACTGGATGAGATGAGCTGGCGCAGTTTGAAACCACTTCAATTTTTTAAGAAAGTTGAAGAGCAGTTGGTAAAGCGACTAAGTTAACAGGCCTGGTACATGACAAATTTTCAGGCTGGATAACCCAGGCATAATTTATGCGCTCGGAAATATGTATAAATCGTGCATATTGCACGCAAGTAAAAATTTGTAAATTCGTTTAATTAAATAGTCAATTTTAAAAATGGAAAATCAAACACCGGATTACACCAATGTGATCCAAATAGATGAAGCGGATTCGTCACGTAGATTTCTCGCTGGCGTTTTTTCATGGATGTTCGTAGCCCTGGCAATTTCAGCAGCATTTGCCTATGAGTTCACTACACCAGCTTTGCTGCAATATCTTTACGACCCGGCCACACACCAACTTAGCCCATTATTTTATATCGCTATGTTTGCTCCGCTGGCTTTCGTATTGATCATTAGCTTCGGCATGAACAGGTTGTCGTATACGGTTTTATCTGTATTATTCATTCTTTACTCCGCTGTAACCGGAATCAGTTTCTCGTTCATATTGCTGGCCTATACTCCTGGTTCAGTGATTGGCGTATTTCTTACAACCTCACTTGTTTTTGGCGTGATGGCTGTTGCGGGTTATACAACCAAAACCGATCTGACAAAATTTGGTTCCCTGTTGATCATGGCTCTTATCGGACTAATTATTGCAAGCGTGATCAATATGTTTTTACATAGCGAAGCCTGGGATTACATTATCAGTTATATAGGCGTAGCCGTATTTGTTGGCTTAACTGCCTATGACGTGCAAAAGTTAAAAAATATTGGTGCGGGTATCCAGTATGGTGACGCTTCTTCTAAAAAGATGGCGCTAATGGGAGGATTGACTCTTTATCTGGATTTTGTGAACCTGTTCCTTTACCTTATCCGAATTTTCGGTAGAAGAAGGTAACAAGGATAGAAAACGATATTTACGAAAAGCCCCGCAACTGCGGGGCTTTTGCTTTTATGTCCCGTCCTAAAAAATACCCCTGCCACCGGCATTAGCCTTACAGTAGAAGTTTATAAATCTGCCTTTATCTATCGCCTTTTTTACTTTGAATAGACCATCAACAATTGCTCAACATCAAATGCTTATCGGGATATTTTTGAATATGGTATTAATTAACTTATTTTTAGACAGTCATTTAACATTAAAATCATCAACCAAAATGAAACGAATCCTATTAATTTGCTGCCTCTTTATCACTTATGCTGCGGTTGCGCAGGTTAAATCTATCAACGATCCCGCTGAAAAAGCTAAAGGATTGCAAAAGCAATTAAAGCTGTCCGACGCCCAGGCAAGTAAAATTGCAGCGATTTACAAAGAATCTTCGCAACAGTTTGATAAAATAAAAGAAGCTGAAAAAGGCAATACCAATAAAATTGCTGCAGCTATCGCGCCGCTTCGCACAGCAACCATCAAAAAGATCAAGGCATTATTGACACCCGCTCAGGCTGTTAAATACGATAAACTGGTAAAACAAACCACCACTGCTGCAGGCAGTGGCTGGAGCGATGGCTGGACAGCAGCATCCACCAATTGATTGCAATGCAAACTAAAGCACAACAAAAACGCCCCGAAATTCGGGGCGTTTTTTATTTTAAGTTCAGCGCAATCAGCTATCCCGATAGATACCGGAACAATCGATTCAGCGGTGTTTATTTAGTTACGTATAATACTTCTTTAACGGCTTTGATCACGCGTTCAGGGTTTGGTAAATATTCCTGGATCAGCGTAGGTGCGTAAGGAAGCGGAACATCACCACCCATGATACGCAGAATAGGCGCATCGAGGTAATCAAAAGCATCTTTTTGTACTTTGAAAGCAACTTCGGTGGCGATAGAACCTAAAGGCCAGCTTTCTTCAACGATCACCAGTCGGTTGGTTTTTTTAACTGAATTGATTACAGTATCATAATCGATCGGCCTTACTGTACGCAGGTCGATCACTTCGGCATGGATGCCTTCTTTTTCCAACTCGGCAGCAGCAGCGTTAACCACTTTCATGATCTTTCCGAAACCCACCAGGGTTACATCCGAACCTTCTTTGGTAATTTTAGCCTTTCCTAATGGAATATAATAGGTCTCTTCAGGAACTTCACCTTTGTCACCGTACATCAGTTCGGATTCCATAAAGATCACGGGATCCGGATCATTGATCGACGACTTCAACAAACCTTTTGCATCATAAGGATTAGAAGGAACAACCACCTTTAAACCCGGGCAGTTGGCATACCAGTTCTCGAAACACTGACTGTGCTGCGAGCTTAACATACCCGCATTACCTGTTGGCCCGCGGAAAACAATTGGAACCGAAAACTGTCCGCCGCTCATCGACATGATCTTGGCGGCGCCATTGATGATCTGGTCAATTGCAACCAGCGAGAAGTTGAAGGTCATAAATTCAATGATAGGCCTCAAACCATTCATTGCCGAACCGATTCCAATACCTGCAAAGCCTAATTCAGAGATAGGTGTATCAATAACCCGCTTCGCACCAAATTCATCCAGCATACCCTGGCTAACTTTGTAAGCGCCGTTATATTCGGCCACTTCCTCGCCCATCAGGTATATTTTGTCGTCATTACGCATCTCTTCGCTCATAGCTTCGCGGAGTGCTTCCCTGAATTGTATTTCTCTCATTATAATTTAAATGAATTTTGCGAACGCAAATATAGGCAATGAACTTATAAAAACAACTTTACAAAAGGGCTTTGCATCAGCCGCGTGATCAGTTAAGGAAAATATGAACTAAAGCTGACGATATCGTTAAGTTAAAGGCACCTCATTTCGGGGAAAACAAAACCACGTCCCGGTTTCAATTTTCAATTAACTCCTGAGATGTAATTAAAAAATTACTGACATATATTGAAAAAATGTTGCTTTTTTTCACAAATTTAACAAATGTATAAATGATTGTTTTTCATATATTTACAAAGTTTATTTTAACCATAGTGAAATTTTTTTCGTTTAATGAAACAAGTTTTCCTTATATTCGTATAAAGGATGCAGATGCACCTGTTGTGTCTTATTATATAGTTTACCTGGTCTAAGGTTGGAAATTGTGCCGGACAGTTCCGGAGTCACAATCGCCTGAGGTTGATGTGAAATGGTTTAGATTTTGGTAGCAATTAATTGGATAATTAAAAAATATTAGAGGCTATTTTGTATTCGACCTTAAAGGTAACCTAATGAAAACATTTTTACGCTCACTTAGTGCCGTATTGCTCTTGCTTGCCCTCTCTACGGGGGCTTTTGCAGCTACGATCACGGTATCTGGCACACTTGTAGCGGTACCCACAACCTATGGTACCGCTTCGTCAAATACTACATTCACCGTATCGGGAACCACATTGACTGCTGGTATAACAGTAGCGGCACCAGCAGGCTACGAGGTTAGCACATCAAGTGGTGGCCCATTTGCTGCATCGATCCTTGTAGGGTCAGCGCCAACGGTATTATCGACCACCATTTATGTCCGGATAGCTGCAGCGACGGTTCCAGGATCCTACTCTGGTAACGTTACCTGCAGCAGTACAGGTGCTGTAAGTAAAACTGTAGCTACAGTAGCAAGCACGGTAAGCAAAGCAGTATTAACGATCTCGGGCCTAAGCGGTGTCAATAAAGTTTACGACCGTACTACTACAGCAACACTTTCAGGTTCGGGATCATTGGTTGGCATTATCGGCGCTGATGTGGTAACGCTTACCGGTACACCATCACCTACTTTTGCCTCTGCAAACGTGGGTATAGGCATAGCCATTACGGTTACAGGTTATACCCTGGGAGGAGCAAATGCGGGCAATTATACTTTGACACAGCCTACCGGGCTTACTGCCAATATTACTGCAAAAACGCTAACTGTATCAGGCGTTTCAGCTTCAAACAAAAGCTATAATGGAAACACTACGGCAACTGTTTCGGGCGGAGTATTAACAGGCATTATATCACCCGACGTTGTAACCGTAAGCACCACCGGAACTTTTGCCAGCGCAAATGTTGCTAACGGAATTGTTGTAACGGTTGCGCTGGCAGGTGCAAATGCCGGTAACTATACGCTTACTCAACCGGGCATAACAGCTAATATCACTACAGCTGCTTTAACCATTACTGCCAATGATGTTTCAAAAGTTTATGGAACCACCATTACGGGCGGAACGGGGTCGGTGGCTTTTACAAATTCTGCACTGCTGAACGGTGAAACAATAGGCACTGTTTCTATTGCTTATGGCACCGGCTCTGCTGCTACCGCCGCAGTTGCGTCCTATGTTGGTCAGGTAACGCCATCTGCTGCAACTGGCGGTACCTTTAACCCAGCCAATTATAATATAACTTATATTACCGGTAAGATTACCGTTACGCCGGCAACTTTAACCATTATTAATCTTTCCGGTGTAAATAAAGTTTACGACCGTACAACCACAGCAACATTGAGTGGTTCTGCTGCATTAAGCGGTATCCTTAATTCAGATGTAGTTATTCTGGGAGGTACGCCTGTTGCGAATTTTCCATCAAAAAATGTCGGCACCGGACTTGCGATTACCGTTAGCGGATATACCATAAGCGGTGCGGGTTCGGGCAATTATACCTTAACCCAACCAACAGGACTAACAGCCAATATTACCGTAGCAAGCCTTACCATTACAAGTGCTGCAGCCAGCAATAAAGTTTATGATGGCACCACAGCAGCAACCATAACAGGTACACTGTCGGGTATTATCGGTGCTGACGTGGTTACGCTTGTTGGTACAGGTACTTTCGCAACAAAAAATGTGGGCACCGCTATTGCTGTTACTTCCACCAGTACCCTGGGTGGAGCCGATGGTGGCAACTACGTGGTACTACCGCAACCATCAGGGTTAACAGCTAATATTACCGTAAAAACACTTACCATTACCGGCATTAGTGCCAGCAATAAAATTTATGATGGCACTACAACTGGTTCATTAACGGGCTCAGCTGCATTAAATGGTGTTGTAGGCGCAGATGTAGTGGTACTTGGTGGTGCCGGTACAGCTACTTTCTCAAGCAAAAATGTTGCCTCAGGCATCGCTGTCACCGTTTCGGGATATTCGATCAGTGGAACAGATGCAGGAAATTATTCGTTGACGCAACCTGCCGGCCTTACCGCAAATATTACTGCTGCAACGCTGGTTATTCAGGCTATTGGTCCAACAAAAACTACTGGAAACACTTCACCTGTGATAACCGGAAGTACAACTAATTTTATTTATTATGGTAATGTTAATGGCGAAACTGTTACCAGCGTAACCCTTACGCCAAGCCCAACAACTTCGCAGGCGGCTGGAGCTACTTATACAGTTACGCCTTCAGCTGCGGCAGGTGCCGGTGGATTTTCTACCAGCAATTATTCTATCACCTATACGGCTTATAATGGCGTATGTTCTGGTCATGTTTATACCTGGACCGGAAACAACAGTACTACCTGGAGCTCGAGTAATAACTGGTCTCCTTCAACTGGTACACCAACAAGTACAGATGACGTTGTAATCCCTGGAAGCACTGCACGTGCACCAACAGTAACGGCCAGCACCTCGGTAAATACCATCGCTTTTACTGGTAATAACACCATAACGATCAACTCCGGCTTCAATCTGACAACAAATAACGGTTTTACAGTTAATTCAGGTGTAACGGCAGCCAATGTAAATTTTGTTGGCGCTTCTACTTCAACAGTTCTTGAATTCAGCAGCTCTATATTTGCAAATTACGGTACTTTCAATTTAAGTGGTACGGGGCTTTTTCAAATAGACAATAACGGCTCCTACATCTATAATTCCGGAACCTTCACTGCTAATAATAATACAACGCTTTACCTGCAGGGGGGATCAAACGTGACCCACGCGTTAACCAATGCCGGTACTTTCTATGCAGGCACTTCAGGTTCGCCTTGCTTTATCGAAATGGACGACTACGGCTCAATTGAAAATTCGGGTACTTTCAAACTGGGGCCAACTTCGCTCATGTACTTCTATAATGACAATGCACAATTCGTAAATATTCATAACCTGAGCGGTGGTACCTTTACCCTGCAATCGGATGCTACAGGATCTGCTAGTATCGGTGAAGTGCCACAGGGTAAAAACAATCTATTCATAGGAAACTTTAATGTTGAAAGATATTACAAGGGTAGTAATACCTATTCGGGCGGAAGATGGGTTGAGCGGGCTTACCGTATCATTTCGTCATGCGTCAATACCGGATCATTAGTGAATGGAAACTACGTTTTCGGACTAAATTACATTGTTGGTGGTACTGCCGGTCAGACCACAGCAGCTAACAGCCTTACCAATTCGTTTATTACCGGTTGTACAGGAGGAAGCACCAGTGGGGGAAATCCATCAATTTATTTATATAACGAAAGCTATACCCCAAGCAACGCAACCTACGTCAGTGGCAACTTTTTAGGTATAACCAATATCACCAACTCTTCTACAGGTGGTACTATTACTGCCAGCGATGGCGGCAGTTATAGTATGCCTGTTGGTACTGGTGTACTTTTCTTTTTCAGGGGTGCAGCTACAAATTGGTCAACCCGTACGGTTTATCCATATATTGCGCCAGAAAATGTTACGCTGACTTCGGTAGGAAACATGAATTCGGGTGCCTATACTTTCAAAGACTGGTTTACCCCTGCTTCATCCAACCTCGCGTATACAGGTTCAGGAGGCGGAGGTAATGCTGCGGTACGAGGCTTTAATATGATCGGTAACCCTTATCCATGCGCAATTGACTGGCTTAATTTTTATACTGCAGCAAACGGTAATGCACGTACCAATTTAAGTACTACTATCTGGGTATTTAACCCGGTTACTTACCAGTATGATACTTATCAGGCAACATCTTCATCAACCGGGGTAGCAACAGGTAATGCAAGCCGGTATATTGCCAGCGGGCAGGGCTTTATCGTTCAGGGAACGGCCGCAAGTCCGGCACTTACTATTTCTGAATATGCTAAAGTTGTGCTAAATGCTAATGGTACAGTAGGTACCGGTACCATACCGGCGGCGGCACAGTTAACAGGTGCAAACTTATTAATGACCAGGGCGCTACCGCAAGATCAAATCGACCGTTCACTACGCCTTAAACTGGAAGTTGATTCATTAAACTATGATGATATTTTCATTGGTTTCAACCCATCAGCATCAGTTGGATACAATCCATATGAAGACAGCAGGTACCTGGCGGGTATGGCAGCAGCAGAAGGATTATCAAGTATGACAAGTGATAACGTACCTGTATCTATCAATTATTTGCCTTTTCCAAAGCAAACTGCACAAGTGATAAAGCTATATGTTACCGGTAAAACTTCGGGCACCTATAACCTTTTGCAAACCAGCCTGAAATCTATACCGCAGATATATGATCTTTGGTTGATTGATAAATACAAAAAAGACTCTGTTAACCTTCGGACTCAAACGAAGTATACCTTTAAAATTAACCTGGCGGATACCAATAGTTATGGAAGCAACCGCTTCAGTGTTGTCATCAGGCAAAACCCAACATTGGCGCTTAAATTATTAACATTTACCGGTAAAAAGACCGGCGATGGTTCGCTTGTCAGCTGGAGCACTAAGAACGAAGAAAACTATACCAACTTTACTGTCGAGCGTAGTACTAATAATGGCGCTAGGTATACTATAGTTGGAGGCCTTGCCGGATCGGGCGTTGGTCAATACAGCCTGGTAGATAAGAATCCACAGCTTTCGGTCAATTTATATCGACTCAGGATGGAGGATTTGAACGGAAATATCTCTTACTCCAGCCCGTTTACACTTATTTATGGCAATAACGGTGATGTTGAATCGAATCCGGTTACGCTATATCCTAATCCAACGCGCAGTACCATCAACTTAACAATAAATCCGGTATACGCTGGCGGACGTAACGTAGTGCAAGCAATTTCCGGACGGCTAAATGCCGGAATCGCGGGAAGTAGCTTCTATAATATCCGGATCATGAATGCCTCGGGCCTGATCATTAAAAACGAATCGACAAAAACGAATACCTGGCAGGCCGATGTTAAAAATCTATTGCCCGGTACCTATGTGATGCAGGTTTATGATGGTTCAAACAATAGTTTGGTTGGTAAAGGCACGTTTGTAAAAATGTAGTTTAATAGTAATAGTCTCATAGCAAGGGCGGTTCCATAAAATTGGGCCGCCTTTTTTATTTATTTTTTATACCACTTTGCTCCAGCTTGCGGATATAATAACCGGAAAGAAAAAGTGGTATGATACCAACCAGGCCAAAAGTGCAATCGATCAAACGCCAGAAAATTGGGATATAACGAATATGACCAGCAATAAATGCCAGGGGAAAAACAGCAATACAGGCTATCATCCCAAATTGCACTACCCAAATATTTTTTATTGGATTACGTAATACCCCAACAAACAAAAGTGCCAGCAATAGGTGCGCAAATGCCAACCAATCGGTGCCATAGCTCAGCGATGGAAACTGGCGGTTAGTTGTCTGAACCGCGAAATAGGTGTGATGCAACCATGAAGTCATTAGTCCTGACCCTTTTATGTTGTTGCTAAGAAATCTCAATTCGGTTTCTATTGGAAATGCAGTAATTCCACTCAATGCAAGACCAATGATAACCACCCAAAGGCAGCGTTTGATTTTTAATTGTAGTTTTTGTTCGTTCATAAACTGGGTTATTGGGTCATTATTATCAGATAGGCTACTGTTCATACAGGGCTTGATTTTGCTGATTCCGCTGAGGCAAATTTCAAAATTTTGCGTGCGTAGGGGTGTCATGCTGAGCTTGTCGAAATGCGAAGTGCGGAATGTCGATTGCGAAATTTAAATGTGCGAAGGGTGTCATGCTGAGCTTGTCGAAATGCGAAGTGCGGAATGTCGATTGCGAAATTTAAATGTGCGAAGGGTGTCATGCTGAGCTTGTCGAAGCATGACATCGTTCTATATTAAATTGATATATCAGTTTTAAGCTTTTCCCAGACATTCCTTTACCGCTTCTTTCATATCAGGATGTTTGAATTTATACCCAGCCTTCAACAATCTCGCGGGTACTACCCAACGGCTTTTCAAAATTAATTCGGTTTCGGTGCCAATGATGATGGAGCCTATCTTCAACAACCATTCCGGAGCTGGCAAACCAAATGGCATACCATAAACGCTACGAATCACCTGCATCTGCCCGACATTTTGTATTGGATTTGGTGAAACTGCATTGATCCTACCTTCAATTTCGGGGTGTTCCAGCAGCCATCCGGTAATTGCGGCCAGGTCTTGTTCATGTATCCATGATACATATTGTCTGCCATTACCTTGTTGTCCGCCCAGGCCGATTTTAACCAGGTTAAGCAAGCGGGGGAATACCCCGTCGGATTTGCCAAAAACGATTCCAATACGTAAAGCTACTTTGCGGGTTTTCGGTGTTTCGAAACTAAAAAATAGACTTTCCCAGGCTTTACAGATATCTACCGAAAATCCCGCTCCGATCTCGCCTGTAAATTCATCTTGCGGGCGGTCTTCAGCATGCCGGTAAATGGTAGCCGATGCAGCATTGATCCATAATGCCGGAGGATATTTAAGTTTCGCTATTACTTTACCCAGCAAACCCGTCGGATCTATCCGCGAATCCAGTATCGCCTGCTTGTTTTTTGTATTATAGCGGCAATTCACATTTTTACCGCAGAGGTTTATCAGCAGATCGGAATTTTCGAGTTCGGTGGCCCAGTCGCCTTCGTTCTTACCATCCCAAACTAAAGTTCTTACATTTCCATTGCTGGCACAAGCTTTACGTGCAATGATAATGATCTCACTTGCAAGGGGCCGATAGTATTCAGTCAATACGTTGCCGAGGTATCCATTGCCCCCAGCCAATATAATTTTTTGATATTTCATTTGATAAGCATTAGTATAACGATCAAAACAATAATCCGGTAAAGTATCCAGGTGATGCTCATCAGCCAGCCCAATTGCAGCAATTTGCTGCGGCGTAAATGTTCAAGCAACATCAAACCCGCAACAAGCATGAACCAGGCCGGATAGAAAAGCGGTACTATTAACAATAACCTACTCAAAAACAAAACCGGTAAAAGCAACAGTGCACCCGCAAATGATATGGTCATCATATTGCCCAGATAATCCCAGCGCTTTAATGGTGCATAAAAACCGATGATAATACCCTGAAATAATATTTGTCCACCACAAATCAAATACTCCCGGTAGGAATTTCCCACAGGTACAAAAGGGCTTAATAACAGTGCATATCGGGTTAGGATAAATCCGACAATAAACCAGGTAAAAAGCAAATAGGCGATACGATGTTTAATGCTCAAGGCTGGAGCGATGCCGTGTGCCTGTTCAATAGCTGAGGGAACAATGACGCGGCGATTATAAGATACCAAACTGTAGGCCCGGGCCATCACCCAGACAAAGGGAGCGAAGTTGAACAGCCCTCCAAGCAGCGGAAATGAATGCGCTATTACCCTGAACAAACTTTTGACCCCATACTCCACTTCACCGGTTTGGGTATTCACCAGTGCGATCTCGTTCATTGCTCTTTGCCGGTCGACATAGGGGCAAACCATTTCGGGTATTTGCTGATAAGGCGCTCTGCCTTCAGCATCGAGCATTCCTCTCTTTACAAACTGACCGGTATACAGCTTACACATCGGGCAGTCGGCGTCGTAAAGAATGATATGGTTTTTCAGTGTTTTCATGATCTTTATATTATTGCCTGTTAATTAGATACATTAGTTGAAATAAATGTTTTCATATTTTCAGAAAAATTTGAAACATATTTTCAAAAAATATATCACTTAAAAATCTTAAAGATCGAACCCCAAAACCAGCTTTCATCGGCTTTCACCATGGTAGTTAAAGTACGGTCAACATTCTTTGCCAGTTTATTGATATCGCCGACAGATTTTTTAAATGTTTTATAAGCAGGATCTTTCTCATCGCCCGAAACAGCATTCAATTCATGCAGCACTTTTAATACCGGGTCGAGCTCCCTTTTCTTGCGCTCCTGGGCAACCTGCCTGGCAATGGTCCATACATCCTTTTCGGCAAAAAAATACTCTTTGCGTTCTCCGGGCCTATGCTGTTTCTCAATCAATCCCCAGTTGATCAGATCGCGCAGGGTCATATTGGCGTTGCCGCGGGAAATGCTCAACTGTTCCATCACTTCTTCCGTAGTAAGCGCATCAGGCGAGATCAAAAGCAAAGCATGTACCTGCGCCATGGTGCGGTTGATACCCCACTCCGAGCCCAGCTTGCCCCATGCTTCAATAAACTTTTGTTTGCCTTCGGCTAATTCCATAGTCAAAGGTAAATTATGTTTTTGAATTTTCAAAAATAAATGAAAGTTTATTTTTGCGATGCCGTCATCTTTGAGGCAATGTCAAGTGCGCGATAAGCATTTACAATACCACCGGCTTTAGACAGCGTGCTAAAATCGACCAGGTTATGGGTGCCCGGTTTATAAACCATCAATCCGTGTAAAGGCTCCGCGGATTGCATAATGGCCTGTTTTACCTGCCTAACGTTCAGGTCTGGATAGTATTCCATGATCAATGCTGCGATCCCAGCCACAATGGGTGAAGAGAAGCTGGTACCATCGTCAGTAGTTGCTTCTGCATCCATATCTATAGAGGTTATCTTTACCCCGGGAGCAAACAGATCGACACTGTTTTTCCCGTAATTGCTGAAATCGGTAGCAAGAATTGAGTCTGCTTTTAAACCGGATGCGCCAACGTTCAAAACATTTTCATCGCCATGCAATGAGCCGTCCAGATAATGGCAGTTTGGAAATTCAGGTTCAATATCCAGATCGAGGTTTTCATTGCCTGATGCCTGTACAAGCAGCACATCATGGGCGGCGGCATATTTAAAAGCCGAATCTAGCCAGTCTTTATGTGGCGATACTTTTTTACCAAAGCTCATATTGATGACCCTGGCACCATGATCCACAGCAAAAAAGATAGCATTAGCTTCGTCTTTATCATATTCATCTCCTACCGGAACGGCTTTGATGATCATCAGTTGCACATTATCTGCAATACCGTCTATACCGTAAGCATTTCCCCGCTTAGCACCAACCAAACCGGCAACTTCGGTCCCATGTGCACTGTCTTCAAACTTAAGCTGGTTATTGCCATAGGTTTTATCACCTAATACATCCGGATTGTCGCCAACAGTACGGCGTCTTACATCCAGGTCTGGACTAAGCTCATTGTTAAGTTTGGTAAGGTATTCGCCCAACTCCCTGATCACTTTTACATTGGTGCTGGTAGAAACATCCTGGCTAAAGGCAAGCAACCAAAGGTTTTTAACCTGAATCATAGTATCACTTTTAGCAACGATCTTGTCCAGGTCAGTACGCGAGAAAGTTTGGTTGTTTTTTAAACCCAATGCATGCCGAACGTAACCACTGGTTTCAACCATGGCATTTAATACCTGACTTAGTTGCGGCAATTCGGTCTTTGCTTTGGCAATTGTAGCGTCGTATTCGCCTTTTACCTTTAACCAAAAGGCATATTCTTTTTTGTTAGTATCCGATGGTGCTATGGTATTCAGATACTTGTCCTTCAGTTTAAAATATTGACGCACCTCTTCAGCAGTTTCACTGAAATCGCATTTACGGCCGGGTCCGCCTAAAAAATTCCAGCCATGTACGGCCCCGGGAAAATCTTTGTCTTGAGCGGTATTTACCCAAAGCACTCCCTGCAGATCTTGCTGCAAAGTATCCACACCACTATCAATGATAGCTACGATCACGGGCCTGCTCTTCTTTCCCTGTATTAACTCGTAGGCCTGCTTTAAACTAATACCCATAAACCCATCGGCCTTTGGATCCAGTGCAAACCAGTTTTTTGGCGGATCGGGCTTAAAGGCCGGCAATTGCTGCGCCTGCGAAGGGTAACTTAAAATTAGCGCGCAAGCAATGATCAGGCTTAACAGGTATAGACGGGTTTTAAACATGGGGTATTATAGGTCGAATTTGATGCCCTGAGCCAGTGGTAATTTAGTTGAATAATTGATGGTATTTGTTTGGCGCCGCATATAAACTTTCCAGGCATCAGAACCCGACTCGCGTCCACCACCGGTTTCTTTTTCGCCACCAAATGCCCCGCCTATCTCGGCACCCGAAGTGCCAATATTTACGTTAGCGATGCCGCAGTCCGAACCAGCATACGACAGGAACTGTTCGGCCTCTCGCAAATTGTTGGTCATGATAGCCGAAGAAAGTCCCTGTGGAACACCGTTCTGCAAAGCTATAGCCTCTTCAATGGTTTGGTATTTTATCAGGTAAAGGATAGGCGCAAATGTCTCATGCTGGACAATATCGTAGTGGTTTTCAACCTCGGCAATACAAGGCTTTACATAACAGCCGGAGGTATATCCCGGACCTTCAAGCACGCCGCCTTCTACTATAAATTTGCCTCCTTCGGCTTTACATTTCCCTATTGAATCAAGATATGCATTGACAGCATCCCGGTCGATCAGTGGCCCCATATGGTTATTTTGGTCGAGCGGATCACCGATACGAACCTGCCTGTATGCTTTTACCAGTTTTTGCTTGAACTGCTCAAAAATGCTTTCGTGAATAATCAACCGGCGTGTACTGGTGCAACGCTGTCCGGCTGTACCTACAGCACCAAAAACAGCACCGATCAATACCGTATCCAGGTCGGCATGCTGACTAACAATGATGGCATTATTTCCTCCAAGTTCTAACAAGCTTCTACCTAAACGGGCACCAACGGCTGCGCCTACAGCTTTACCCATACGGGTAGAGCCGGTTGCCGATACCAGGGGAACACGTTTGTCATTAGCCATCAGCTCGCCAATCACCCGATCACCAATAACCAGACAGGATACACCTTCTGGAACATCATTCTTTTCGAAAACATCCTGTATGATGCGCTGGCATGCAATAGCAGTTAGTGGCGTTTTTTCAGAGGGCTTCCAAACGCAGACATCACCACAGATCCAGGCAAGCGCAGCATTCCAGCTCCACACTGCAACCGGAAAATTAAAGGCAGATATGATGCCAACGATACCAAGGGGGTGGTATTGCTCATACATGCGGTGTTCCGGCCTTTCAGAATGCATGGTTAAGCCGAACAATTGCCTGCTTTGGCCTACTGCCAGGTCACAAATATCGATCATTTCCTGCACCTCGCCATAACCTTCCTGCAGGCTTTTGCCCATTTCATAAGAAACAAGGGCGCCGAGCTCCTGTTTATGTAAACGAAGCGCATCTCCCAATTGCCGTACAATTTCGCCGCGCTTAGGCGCCGGCGTAGTGCGCCATTTAACAAAGGCTTCAGATGCTTTTGCAATAACCGCTTCATAATCGGCTTCGGAAGCTATTTGTACCGAAGCTATTTCATTGCCGTCGACCGGCGAAAATATTGATCTGGTGATACCGTCTTTACTATCGCCCCAAAAACTACCCGTACTAAAAGCCGGGTTAATGTCGTTGATATGTAAATGCTTCAGGATATCGGAAATATTAAGGCTCATAATTGTAAATTTGTCAAAGGTAAAAATCTTTAAGGCAATTTAACATTAACCCACTCATTGCCTGATAAGCGCGCATTTGCTTTTCATTTATTATCAGGCAATTGGCAAATCGCCTGTTAACAATGTTCGAATGTTGAAAACTTAATTGCTTTTTGGATATCTGTAAGTTGTAATTTGAACACAGCAAAACAAATAAGCCCTGGTTGTTTCAAATTATAAACAGGGTAATATAGCCGCTAGCGTTCTGAAAAATATATTTAATGGAAGAAGACTTTGAATTTGGATTCACCGAAGACCCCAAGTTTTCGGTGGAGCGTTACGAAGAAATGATTCGTAATAAAGACCAGTATTTTTTTGATGCGCATGCGTTTGAAAACATAATCGATTACTATATCGAAAAGAATGACCCGGCTAAAGCCTTGCAGGTAGTTGGGTATGCTTGCAATCAGCATCCATTTGCCGCCGTATTTCTCATCAAAAAAGCACAACTGCTGGTAGTAACAAACCATGCAAGCGAGGCATTTGTAGCACTTGAAAAAGCAGCAATGCTGGAAGCATCAGACCCGGACATTTACATTATCCGCGGAAACATGTACGAAAACATGGAGCGTTATGCAGAGGCCCTGGAAAATTATGAGAAAGCGCTTGACCTGGCTGAAGAAACGGATGAGATATTATTGCACATATCTTACGTGTACCAGAACATGGGCGACTATGATACCGCCATCACCTATCTGAAGCTTTGCCTGAAACAAAATATGGAAAACCAGGATGCCCTTTACGAGCTGGCTTTTTGCTATGACGTAATGGACAACCAGGAGGAAAGCGTACAGTTTTACCAACAGTATATCGACAGCGAGCCCTATAGCTATGCCGCCTGGTATAACCTGGGTAATGCCTTTACCAAACTGGCCCTGTTTGAAAAAGCGATAGATGCTTACGATTACGCCATTCTTATCAAAGATAGCTTTGCCTCCGCTTATTTCAACAAAGGTAACGCCCTGGTCAATCTGGAGAAATATGCCGATGCGATAGAAGTGTACCGCCAGACTTTTGAATATGAGCAGCCCAATGCCGATACCTACTGTGCTATTGGCGAATGCTATGAAAAGCTGGAACAAATGGATGAGGCCCGCGCTTTTTACAAAAAAGCAGTAAAAATGGACTCCAAGCTAGCCGATGGCTGGTTTGGCATCGGTGTGACGCTTGACTTTGAGGAGCGTTACTTTGAAGCCCTGCATTTCTATAAAAAAGCCCTGGACCTTGATATTGCTAATGCCGACTTTTGGTTTGCTATTGCTGATGCCGAGTATAAACTGGGTCATTTGGCTGAAGCCGAGCAGGCTTATGAAAAGGTAGTTGAACTGAACCCTATTGATGTTGATGCCTGGCTCGATTACTCGTCGATATTATATGAACAAAGCCGGCTTGTTGATGCCGTTGAAGTAATGGCACAGGCAATAAAGTCGAATCCCGATTCAGCTGAGTTGTATTACCGGATGGTTGCCTATCTGTTTGCGGCGGGCGACTATAAAGAAGCGCTCAATCATTTGGAAATGGCCCTGGCTGCCGACCCCGAAAAACACTATATCTTGTTTGATTATTTACCTCAATTGCAAAAAAACAAGGTGATATTGGATATTATCAACCGATACTCCAGGTAATTAAAAACCTGACCTGCCAAAAAAAACAGCCACCGCTCGCCGGGGGCTGTTTTTGCTAAACAACTTCACTAAACTAACTATTTACATATGCTGATCATAAGGCAGGTCATTGTCGGCGCAGTAATTATGGGTTTCCATAGCTTCTGCAATTGTATTCTGAAATCTAACCAGCACGCCCCTGGGGGCAATTTTACTGATCGAGTTATTTCGTACTTGTATATTCACACCATTAACCGACTGCACGCCTCCCCACACATTATCTACATGGCAGTCTTCAATGATCACATTGGCGCATTGATTCAGGTTGATCCCCAATTGCTCGGAGTTGTATAATTCACATTGCGCAATGTGTATATTACTGCAATTAACCAGGTCGATACAGGAAGAACTCCCACCCTTGATCGAATACCCATAGATCGTCATATCATGTACCCCATTTAGTGCGATCGGGTTCGAGTTTCTATATTCCATTGCTGCCATCTCTTCCTGCTCCCTGGTAAATTTATGGTTCTTTTACGGGTTCGGACGAGTCGAATATTGTCAACCAGATTATGAAATTGCTGTCATATTTTGATTGACAAAACAGGGCATTAATGGGGAATGTATTAAACTATTTACGCTGCCTGTACTATAATATCCAGTATTTTTTTATAATCTTTGTGCCATTAAAACTTTTCGTTATAGTCTATAACTAAACGTTACCTCTATGAAGCTGAACGGTTTTCCCGCTCCTACAGCACAACACATGAATTACCCGCTGAGTAATATACCCTACCGTACTGCTAAACCCCGAAGCAGTGGCATCACGATGATCATGGATAAGGGCTTGAGTTTACGGCAAACCGAAGATTTTTTAGAAGTTGGAGGCATCTACACAGATCTCGTGAAACTGGGCTGGGCAACTTCATTTGTAACTCCAAATCTCGACGAAAAGCTGCGTATTTACAGGGATGCCGGCATTCCAGTTTATTTTGGAGGTACTTTATTTGAGGCCTTTATAGTACGGGGCGAATTTGACGAATACCGCCGCATATTGGATAAATACCAAATGAGCTATGCCGAGGTTTCAGATGGTTCGATCGAAATAGAACACGACCTGAAATGCGAATATATCCGCAAACTCAGCGAACAGGTAACTGTAATTTCTGAGGTTGGATCGAAAGATGTCACCAAAATATTTGCCCCCTACCGCTGGATCAAACTGATCAATGCAGAAGTGGAGGCAGGTGCATGGAAAGTTATTGCCGAGGCCCGCGAAAGCGGCAACGTGGGTATCTACCGCGATTCAGGCGAAGTTCGTCAAGGCCTTATCGATGAAATACTGACCCAAATACCGGAAGAAACTATTATTTGGGAAGCACCCCAAAAAGCGCAACAGGTTTGGTTCATTAAATTGATCGGAGCCAATGTTAATCTCGGTAACATCGCCCCGGCTGATATCATCCCGCTTGAAACCCTACGCCTGGGCATTCGAAGCGATACGTTCGACCACTTTTTGAATAAATAGGCGCAGTTAAATTGCCCTTAATAAAAGCTCAGCTTTACCTCCAATCAGGTTATCGGAAGCTTTTCAAACCAGGTAGCGAAGGCTTCCCAAGGAGCGATATGAACGTTCAAAAGCAAAATGGCGTGCATTATTATATACAGGCCGAGTATAAGCGGGAATACCCACCTTCCTTTTTTTTGTTTTCGCTCCAGGATGATGAGGGTTATCAAAATTGCATAGACTAAACCTATTGTGAGCAAATACGAATAAATAGTTTGCGTAACTGCATTATACAAAAACCTTGAGAGTGCGGGTTCAATAAAAACAATACCAGTAGCAACCATACCTCTTGCATGCAGATCGATAGTATGCCGATACCTGATAGCAATAAAATAAGCCACGCCAAGTACGATCAGATCTTTAAAAGATACCAATATGGCGATGCCGAGGTCCTTTTCACCTACCGCATGCCGGCTATGCGCCAATAAGATCACTGAGAGCAAAACCAAAGGAAATAACACATAACTTATTTTACCGATCATCCGGTGCAGTGGCAATTTCTTCTTCCTGATCAGGATAGGCTGTACAATCAGCATCAACAGCCATAGGCTAACCATGATGGCGTGAAAATGAAAGTAGAATTTAAAATTTGCAGTGCCGTTAAAGAACTTTACGAAATAAGTTGGCCAGAACCCGAGGATCACGAGACCGATCAGCCCGATAAAATAATAGCCCGACAAATCGAAGCGTAGCTTTCCTACCGTATTGGCCATAATTAGTGAGGGTTAAAGTTTAGCATAAAACTAAGCTTATTTGGCTGATTTCTAAAATACGGTGTGCCGTTCGAACCGAAACACCCACGCTGCAAATCAGACGCCGGCTTATTTATTGAGTTTGACTTTATATAGGTAAAACCTTACTTTTAAAAATCAAAAAACAAACAATGAAAAAAATCAGCCTCATTATGACCCTGGCACTCGGGTTATTCCTGACATTTAATGCAAAAGCACAAACCACCACCGATTACTATCCTGGCAAATGGAACATAGTAGTTTATGGTACACCTAACGGCGACGTTAAACTTAATTTTATTCTTGAACGCAAGGATGGAAAAATTGCGGGCGCCATCCAGGACACAACCGGAAAAGAGCTCACCAAGCTTTCACAGGTTGATGAAAAGGAAAAATCCATTACTGCCTATTTTAACCTGATGAATTACGATCTGACCCTAACGCTTGATCCGGTTGATGACGATCACGTAAAAGGCAGTCTTCTGGGTATGTTTGACGCTAAAGGCGCCAGAATTAAAGAAACAACCAAATAATTTTTGGGGCTTAAAGCGGTGGGCCTGTACCCATCGCTTTAATTACCGCTCTTTAGCTATATTCGGATTCCCAAAATGCCGAAGCTGATCCCGAACGATATCGACGAATTTTATGCTGCAACCTCTGAAGAGGGCAGGCTTCAATTGGGGCTGGGGCCTTTGGAGTTTGAACGCAATAAGGATCTTATAAGCAGGTATCTTCCCAAAGAGGGTGTCGTGATCGATATTGGTGGCGGGCCCGGTATTTATGCAGAATGGCTTGCCCAACTGGGCCACGAGGTTCACCTGATCGACCCGGTTGAAAAGCATATCAGGCAAGCCAATAAACGATCAAAACAAGCTAAAAAGCCCTTCAAATCACATTTAGGCGAAGCCCAAAAACTCGAATTCGCTGATGGTTTTGCTCATCTGGTAATTCTGCACGGTCCGCTCTATCACCTGCAAGAACCTGCGCAAAGATTAAGGGCCATTTCCGAAGCTAAACGCATATTGAAACCCGGTGGCATCGTTTTGGGTTTTGCTATCAATCATTCGGCTTCCACTCTTGCAGCTTTGCTAAATGGGTTTATTCATGCCCCCGAAATATTTGAGATGTGCAAAGCGGAATTAACAACCGGGATCCACAACCCGCCTATAAATATGCCCGGCGTATTACCCTCGGCTTATTTCCATCGTCCCGAAGAGCTCAAAGCTGAATTTGAAACGAGCGGTTTAACATTCCTCGATACTTATGCCGTTGAAGGTTTGATCTGGATAGACAAAAACTATTTTGAATCGCGCTCCGATCCTGCAAAAAAAGCAAAAATGCTGGAGTTGATGCGGATCACCGAAAATGACAAGGCGCTGCTGTCTTTGAGTCCGCATATGATGATTGCGGGGAAAAAGCTATAGCTGTTTTCTTTGGTATGATTTCCAAAAATATTCGCGGGTATTGTTAGCTGGCTATTTGGGCTAAAGCCACTTTCCTACCAGCTATTTTCCGTCCCTTAAAAGGGACGGCAATCGGACCCAATTTAATAGCATTCTTGGCAATAGAAATTTATCGTTTTATGCATTTCGTAACCAATTGAGAAGTAAATTGATCGAAGCGCAAGGATAGCCTATCATTGCCGTCCCTTTCAAGGGACGGACTAAATTCAACAGACAAATTGGCTTTAGCCAAAATAATGAACAAAATTCCGCCCATTCTTTTTATTATTACAACTTGAATATTTTGGCCAAAAAAACAATGCCCACTATTTAAAACTTGCTGTTAATTACATGAAACAATACGGTCTCATCGGCTTCCCGCTTTCGCATTCCTTCTCAAAAAAATATTTTACTGAAAAGTTCGATCGCGAAAATATTCCGGATGCCCGGTACGACCTGTATCCCATTGCGTCTGTTGACGAATTGCCGGGACTGCTCAAACAATATCCCGACCTGCTGGGGCTGAATGTTACCATACCTCATAAACTCAATGTGATGGCCTTTCTCGACCGTATCGATGAAGGCGCAAAAAAAGCAGGTGCAGTCAATTGTATCAAAATAATAACAACCGATAATAACGAGAAAGTACTTGAGGGCTATAATACCGACGTATACGGTTTCGAAGCATCTTTAAAACCTCTGCTTAAGCCGCTGCATAGACGGGCATTGGTATTGGGCGATGGAGGCGCAGCAAGAGCCGTGAAAAGCGTACTTAAGGATCTGGGTATTAGCTATCAGATCGTTACCAGACGCGAAGCTCCGGGGAATTTATTGTTCAGTGATTTGAAGCCTCAGGATATCGCCGATCATTTATTGATCATCAATACGACCCCATTGGGTACCTATCCAAAGGTGGAGGAATGTCCGCCGATACCTTATGAGGCAATAAGCAGCAAACATTTGCTTTACGACCTGATCTATAACCCGGAACAAACCTTATTTTTGAAGCAGGGTGCAGACATTGGTGCCCAGACTAAAAACGGTTATGAAATGCTGCTGCTACAGGCCGAAAAATCCTGGGAAATATGGACAGCCAAAGAAAATCACTCATGAGAAAAATTATCCTGCTGATCTTCATCCTTTCAGCTTTTTGGTCGTGTAGCGGAAATGCAGATTTTACGCCAAAACCCCGCGGGTATTTCAGGATCTATTACCCTAAAAAAGAATACCGCGTTTTTGATACGATCTATCCCTTCACTTTTGTATATCCGAAGTACGCTTATATTGAAAAAGACCTGCATCCGCATCCGGATGAAAAAGTTTTAAATATGAAATACCTGCTCAATATGCAGTTTCCGCAGTTTAACGGTACGCTGCACCTGAGTTATGAGAGCATCACCTCCAAAAAGGTATTTGACGAACTAACGGAAGATGCCCGCACCTTCGCATTTAAACACACCGTTAAAGCAACATCCATCGAGCAGGGACTGATCCGAAATTCGCAGCGAAAAGTTTATGGCATCTATTATACTATAGAAGGTAACGCCGCTTCATCGGTACAGTTTTTTATAACCGACAGCAGTAAAAACTATTTACGAGGCGCCTTGTACTTTAACACGGAGCCCCGATTGGACTCGATCCAGCCAGTATTGAATTTTGTGAAGAAAGATGTAGATACGCTGATCAAATCGTTTAAATGGAAGGGAAAGTAGTGCGGAATTCGGAATGTCAAATGCGGAATTTATAGTATTAATATTAACAGGTTGGATTCTGGATCATTAATTTATATCGCAATTGACATTCCGCACTTAAAAAACTTTATTTCGGATTTGACACTCCGAATTCCGCATTTGAAAAACTTTATTTCGCATTAAAAAAATAGCCCATGTCCAAGATCCGCTCCTTTGTCAATAACCCATATCAGGAAAACACCTATATCCTTTTTGATGATACACGCGAATGTGTCATTATTGACCCGGGTATGTATACCGCGGCTGAGCAAAACGCGGTTGTAAGTTTTATCCGCGACAACCAGTTGAAGCCAGTGCTATTACTTAATACACATTGCCATATCGACCATGTTTTGGGCAATAAATTTGTATTTGATCAGTATGGATTAAAACCACGCTTTCACCCCGGTGAAATGCCGGTATTGGCGTCTGTACCTGCCTATGCCCCCCAGATGGGTATGCTGTATGAACCTTCGCCCTTGCCCGATCAATATTTATCAGAGACTGGCACGGTATCTTTTGGCGAAACCGACCTGCAGCTCATTTTTGCACCCGGTCATTCACCGGCGCATTTATGTTTCTATGATGAATCAGCAAATCTGCTGGTAGGTGGCGATGTGCTGTTTAAAGGCAGCATAGGCCGCTGGGACTTTCCGGGCGGAAATTTCGATCAGTTGATAAATAATATCAGAGAAAAACTTTTTACCCTGCCCGACGACTGCACCGTATATCCCGGCCACGGTTCAGAAACAACAATAGGCCAGGAAAAAAGAACCAATCCGTTTTTTAAGTAACCCGGGGTACTATGTAATATAGGGTAGGTTTTACGTTATAAGTTGTACGCATCAGCATTGCTTTGCAATAATAAACACCCAACGTAAAATCTAAAACATACGACCCATCACTTCAAACCTGCAACAATTTCGTAGTTTTAGCCTGATAAAAACGTACATCTTATTACGTCAAACGCACCAACTTGAACACCTCCATTTATATAGCAAAGCGTTATCTTTTTTCAAGTAAAAAGATGCATGCGGTCAATATCATTTCGGGAATATCGATGCTTGGCGTGTTTATTGGCAGTGCTGCGCTGATCATTATACTTTCGGTATTCAATGGTTTGGAGAAAGTGATCCTATCCCTATACAGCAATTTTACGCCCGAGATAAGGATCCAACCCAAACAAGGCAAAACATTTAACCCGAATACTGTCTTTTTCAATGAATTGCACCGCGATCCCCGGGTATTTTCCTATACCGAAATACTCGAAGAAAAGGCATTGATACGATACGGACCAACCGGCGAATTTATCGGCACAGTAAGAGGAGTAAGCGACGAATTTTTGAAAAACCCCCAACTGGACAGCACCATTGAGCGGGGTAGCTTTACACTTAAATCCGAAGGTCATTTTTATGCAGTTGTAGGTGCAAATGTTCAAGCCAAACTTTCGGTAAGTGTACGCGACCAACTGACACCACTGCAGATTTTCACACCAAACCGACTGGCCTCCAGCTCGGCCGATCCCCTGAGTGAATTCCAGGTACGCTATATCTATCCCTCGGGCATATTTAACATACAACAGGATTTTAACAGCCTCGTAATCACCGATATCGGCTTTATGCGCGACCTGCTCAATGAGCCAAAAAATGTATCGGCCATCGACCTGAATTTTAAGAAAGGCACCGATCTTGATGAAGTTAAAAGCAGTCTTCAAAAGACCATGGGCAACAACTACGTAATCAGCGACCGTATTGAACAAAATGCAAGCTTATACAAAACTTTAAACTTCGAGCGATGGTTCATCTTTATGATATTGATCCTGGTGCTGATCATTGCCATTTTTAATCTGGTGGGTTCGCTGACGATGCTTGTAATTGACAAACAAAAAGATATCGCCATTTTAACCAGTTTGGGTGCCGGGCGCAACCTTATCCAGGGCATATTCTTTTTTGAGGGCATTATGATATCCTTTTTCGGATGCATTGCTGGTTTGTTCGTAGGACTGATCTTCTGTTTGCTGCAACAACAATTTGGCTTCATCAAATTTGGTGATAACCTTTCGGCGATCGATGCCTATCCGATTGCTTTAAAGGCATTTGATTTTCTTGTGGTCTTTTTAACCGTAGGAGGCATCTCTACCATAGCATCAGGTATCAGTGCACGATTAAGTATTAAAAGACTCGCTGAGATCAAAGAAGAATTGTAGCTTTGGGTGTGAGGGGGAGGTGAAAGGTGAAAGGTGAAAGGTGAAAGGTGAAAGGTGAATGGTGAAAGGAGAGAGGTGAAAGGTGAAAGGTGATGGGTGAAAGGTGATGGGTGAAAGGGTAAGAGTGGAAGGTAGGCTGGGGTAATTTGGAGTAATTTTAGGATCAGTATTTAGCATTTAACGACATGGAATCAAAACGTCAGCAAAAATTTGCGGGAGTGATACAACAGGACCTTGCAGCGATATTTCAGCGCGAGGGCATCAATCTTTTGCCTAATACCCTTATTACCATAACCAAAGTACGCGTAACACCCGACCTGGCTATTGCTCGTGTTTTCCTGAGTTTTTTTAATAACAATAACAACCAGCTGGCACTGAATACCATTAAGCAGCATGCCTCGGAAATTCGCTACAAACTGGGCGCACGCATCAAGGACCAGGTAAGGATAATTCCGCAATTAGAGTTTTTTATTGACGATACCAGCGAATACGTAGAGCGTATGGATCGTATTTTTGATAAGATCAGTAAAGAAGAGCGTCAGCCCGACGGTGAGTGATCTGGTTTAGATGGACAAGCATCAACTGCTTCAACATTATATTCATGCGCACCCGGACGAGATCGGTAGGGTGGTAGATTTTGACCGGTCTACAGACAGCCTATATCCCTTTAATTTTACAGCTTCAAATACCGAACTAAGTTTAGCTATTATTGAAGACACGGAAAATTTCAGCAATTGGGTAAGCCAAAAACTTCATGCCAATAATTGTCGCTATGGCATTGGTGGTTATATGGAGCACCGCACTATTTATGCGCGGAGCGAGCATTTTGATACCGATGATGAACCGCGCCGCCTGCACCTTGGTGTTGATATCTGGGCAGGTGCAGGAACCTCCGTCTATTGCCCCATAGCCGGTAATATTCATAGTTTTAATGACAATGATAACCACGGCGATTACGGCCCGACCATCATTTTAAAACATGTACTTGATGGCCTGACACTTTATTCACTCTATGGGCATTTAAGCCGGAAAGATCTGGATGGTTTACACGCCGGCGATTCGATCGTTAAAGGACAAAAACTTGGGGCTTTCGGTTCTGCCCAAGAGAACGGGCATTGGCCGCCACATTTACATTTTCAACTGATGTTTGACCTGGAAGGCTGGGCGGGTGATTACCCCGGCGTAGGAAAGTTTTCGGAGAAGGCAAGATGGCTGGAAAATATTCCCGATCCGGAGCTCATTCTAAATATACTTTAACATCACCCACCTTCGCCAGAATTCAATAAAAAAGGGATGATAAATATCATCCCTTTTTTATTGTTGAGGCAATAAGACTTATTGCTGGTCTTCCGGTTCGTCGGCAGGTGTTCCTACAACTTTATAAACCTTATTACCGTTAGGGTCCCTTGTTTCCTGAAAATAGTATCCATCAGGCGAAACAAAGAATTTCTGACCATTGATGTTTATTCTCCTGCATTCTTCGGGCAAGGTAGCTACAATGTCACCTACCTGTGGTGCCTGTTGTTCGTCAACTCCCTGATCATTGGTATTCAGTTCGCCGTCTTTACCTGCAACCTGATAAACTACGCTACCATCGTCTTTGGTTATTGGCTCATAATAAACGCCATTCGATTCATAATACTGCTTCCCATTAATGACGATCGATTGCGCGTTGGCTGGCAACTTATCCACTTCGGCTCCGATAGGGGGTTCAACCACGGTATACTGACCGTTATCATAATTGTAAAACAAACCATCATTATAATAAAACTGCAGATCGTCCCAGTAAAAAGGATAATATCCATAAGGAAGGTACCCTATAGAAAACCCAAGGCGCGGCGCATAATAGGTATTGTAGTAACCATGATAATAATAGTTATATTGATGCTGACCCCAATAGCCCGAAGGATAATACCCACGTCCGCCAACACCCACCGAAGCACGTCCACCCTGACCTACATACCCGCGTGTCCCTACAACATTGCCGGTACCCGGTGCTACATAGCCACGGTTACCTGTAGTACTTGTTGCAGCAACCCCACCAAATCCGATCCGGTTAACCGGTGGCCTGATACCCTGGCTATTGATACGTGGGGGAGCAACTGCTATCCGCGGGTTAGCAACAGATGGCCTGTATCCACCGCCATTATTTGGCGTTGAGTTAGCGCTGCTACCTGCAGGCCTGTATGTATTTGAGCTACCAGCAGGTGGTCTGTAACTATTGGCACCGCTGCCGCCTCCGTAAGAAGGTTTATAGCTACTGCCGCCGCTATTACCACTATTGCTGCTTCCACCTGAAGATGGCCTGTAGCTGCTTCCGCTACTACTGCCGCCGCTGGATGATGGACGTGAGGAACTTCCGCCTCCGCTGCTGCTGCTTCCTCCGCCGCCTGATGAGGATGGTCGAGAACCCCCGCCGCCGCTGCCGCTGCTGCTACCACCACTTGGGGGACGTTGTGCTGATGCAGGCAAAGCTAAAAACAGCATAATAATGCCATTAATAGCGATGGTCGACAAATATTTATAGCTACTTCTCATGGTACTTGTATACATTTTCAACAGGCTAAATTGCCGATATCGAATAAATTAGACTAACCTAAACAAAAAAGGTTTAATCCTTTAAAACTAAACATCAAGATAAATTTGAATCAAGGCCTACCTGAACCAGGACCGCCTTTTTCGAAAAAAACCAAGTAAAGATAAATATAATAATCAATTACTTTTGTTTTGGAGCAAAGCCGGTTTAGGTAACATCTTTTATACCTACAAACACGAAAACGAATGATTTATAGCTTTTATTACAATTTCTCCGCGATAAACAGATAGGGCTGATCAAATTCAAGTGTGAAAAAACCATCATGCATTGTCTTGAACCGGTGATGACCCAGCGCTTCAAGACCACCTAATTGTAATACCTGAGGATGGGTCAGTATTTCTATCTCTTCCCCGGCAGGTTTCCATTTGCTGAAACCTGAGCGAACCGCATATATTTTCCGGTCGCCTATATAGATCACCAGGTTGATCTTATCAGTAAAATAAAAGAAATCTTTTAGCTGGAGGTCATCAACAACTACGTTAACGGCCGGATAACCGTGGGTAACCAGGTATTTAAGTGCAGCTTCCGCCGGACTATCGCTGCCTGCTGCCATTATTTTAATATCGCGTTGCTGTGGCTTGTACTTGTTGCCGGCAATGATCCAATCGATCTTGATCCCATTCTCATGTAACACCTTAGCAGTAGCGGGTGTTGCTATTATGGTTGGGCTCCATTCCAGCAATTGACCAAACAGCTCGCCGGGGAATTTATTTAAGCCCAGTACCAGCAATGCCGGTTCTTGTTTTTCGCGAACGATATGGTGCGAGGACATGGTTGGATCAATGATCTTTATTAGGACATTGAAATTTAGGGAAATAATTTGGGATTAGAAATCATGCTGACCCGATATGAAAAATTCACACCGGGAGAATACCGCCCGGCCTTAATAAATCTTCCGGTAAAACTCACGGAATGCGGTTGCAGGGTTAGGCGCAAGGTTGACAGCAGCCGAAACCGCTATACCATGGATGCCCGTTTGTAATAGCGTATCAACATCAGACAATAGAATGCCGCCAACAGCAATAACAGGAATGTCAATTGCCTGGTCATGCAAAACACGATATCCTTCAAAGCCTAACAGTGGCTTATTATTGGGTTTGGTATCAGTATGAGCAAAAGGACCATAGCCACAGTAATCAACTACTGCGCATTCTTGTACTCTTAATAATGCCTCATTATTAGTTGCTGAGGCGCCTAGCGTTTTATCCTCGCCAATAGCCCGGCGTATAGCAGCAAAATCAGCATCAAAATCCTCAATATGCACTCCCTGGGCATCAACACGTTGAAGTAAATGAAAATGATTGGTGAGTATCAGTGTAGCGCCCCAATCGTCACAAATTGCAGCAATTTCATCGATCTCGGCAATTAATTCTTCATCTGATTTTGTAAGGCAGCGATACTGTATCCAGTTTGCTCCTGCGCCACAGGCAATATGTGCCTGATCAACATGACTGCGGTTAGGCAGGTCCTGGGTCAGGTAGTGAAATTTGGAGATGTATTTTTTCATTTTGTTTAGTTCGGTAGTCGGAAAAGTCCGAAAGATTTTTTTGGGGTTTGCTCAAAGATGTTGTCCTATCCTAAATTCATTCTTCCGGACTTTCCGACTTATGCAGACTTTCCGACTCCCCCACCATCATCATTTCAAAGCCTCCGGAATAACCTTACCGATATTACCATTAGGTGCCTGGATATGCAGCAGTGCAGCAACGGTTGGTGCAATGTCGGTCATATGCGTTTCGCGGTTCAAATGACCATGCGGGATGCCCCAGCCCATAAAAACCAATGGTATATGCGTATCATAAGGGTTCCAGGTGCCGTGGGTGGTGCCAGTTGGTCCGCTATCGCCAGAGCCATGTCCGGTAAACCATCCCGGGAACAGGATAACCTGTATCTCACCGCTTCTTGCGGTATTATACCCATTGATGATACGTAGACGAAGTTCTTCCGGAATATTTGCAGACTGCGCCTTTTTCAAATCAACGGCATAAGCTACCCCGGGTGATTTTTCCAGGTAATCAATACAGTCTTTTTTTACAGCATCTATATCTAATTTGGCATACTGAAGGTCTTTGTAATTAAAGTTTACCTGATAGTTAGCCATGCTCAATACTAATTTTTCAACATGATATTTCTGCAATAAAACTTTGTTAAGGCTGTCTCTTACTGCACCATCGTCCCAGGTACCGGCCGGTATTCCGTGATCTTTTAAAAATGCCGTGTTATGCGCTGCGCCATGGTCGGCCGTTAAAAAAACAGTGTAGTTGCCTTTACCCAGTTTGGCGTCGAGAAATGTAAATAAGGACGCAAAATTTTGATCAAGTTTCAAATAAGTATCTTCTACTTCAACCGAGTTTGGCCCAAACTGGTGCCCCACATAATCGGTTGATGAAAAACTGAGCGCGAGGAAGTCGGTAACATCATGCTGGCCCAACTGTTCACCATTGATAGCAGCTACAGCCATATCCAGTGTAATGGTATTGCCATAAGGCGTAGAACGGATCATCCCGAGGTTGCCTTTATACAATGCCGAGGTTTTTACCGGCAATGTCGGTGCAGCAGTGCCCGAAAATTTACCTTCGTATTTACTGTCATCAGGCAAAGTTTGCACATAGGTATCGATTGGAAATAAAGGGTTCCAATCTAATTTTAAATAGGTTTCTGGAAGCTTCTGGGCATTAAAATCTTTTGCCCACTGCGGCAGATCGCTCATATAATAGGTACTACTGATCCAGTTTCCACTTTTATCATCAAACCAATAAGCAGCATTGGCGGTATGGCCGGCAGGTAAAATTCCCCCACGATCTTTCAATGCAATACCTATCACTTTCGAACGAAAATTAGTAGCCAGTTTTAATTCATCAGTAACCGTTGTGGTCAACAGGTTACGAGGCGACATCTGCCCGGCCTTGCTATCAGCACCAACTGATCTTACTGAGGTATCCTCGGTACAATAAAGCGATTTACCTGTAGCCTGTATAATAAAATCATTACCTGATATGCCGGTCAGCGCAGGAACAGAACCGGTATAAACGCTGGAATGTCCGGGAGCAGTGAAAGTTGGGATATAATCGATCAGGGTGTTATCACAGCTAAATCCATCGTTCAATAGTCGTTTAAAGCCGTTTGCCTGGTAACGATCGTAAAAGCGATACAGGTAGTCCCAGCGCATTTGATCTACAACAATACCCACCACCAGTTTTGGATGTTGCAAAGCAGGCTCGGGGCTAAGTACGGGTGCCGGGCTTACAACAGTAATAGTTTTATCAGCCGTTCTTTTTTTTCTGGTTTGACCGGAAACGCCCAATGCACCCAGTGCGAACAATAACAGAAACAGATACTTATTCTTCATTCAAAATTGGTTTTAAGTACGCAAATATCCACAATACCACCGAATATATATGTGATATTTAAGTTACGCCAATTTAAAATTTAAGGTTAAGTGATAGCAGGAAATTAGCTGGTGCCTGCGGAAAATAGTAATTATAATTTACTACTTTCCCGTTCTCGATATCAGGGTAAGTGGCGCCATTTGATTCATATTTAGCACTAAATATATTGTTGACCAACAGCGTAATGCCCACATTTTTTACCGCTTTAAGCCTGAAATTATAGTTGAGCCGCAAAGCATTCACAAAATAGCTATTGAGGTAGCGGTTAGATGCTGCATCAGCAGGTCCAAAACCAGCAGGATCAATATTAGAAGTATTATCAAGATATTGCCGGCTTACATATTTGCTAATGAAAGCAACCTCGCTATTTTTAAACGGCCTGAAGCTGAGTTCGCTGGCGCCTATCAAACTGGGCGAAAAGGAAATATCCGTGGTTCCTGTTGCATTTGTTACAACAGTATTATCATCATAATTGGTAAAGCTGGCCTGAAAATTTCTCACCTTATTACTGCTCCAGGTTGCCGAAAATGTCCATGCCAACTGCTCATTAAATTTAAGCCTGCCATCAAATTCCAGGCCCTCACGGTAGCTATCAGGCACGTTGCTTCGAATTTGATTGCCCACATCATTCAATGCGCCCGTAAGCACTAATTGGTTGTGGTAAAGCATATAATAGGCATTTACTCCACCGCTAAAAATACCCTGGTTTGTACGGTAACCTAATTCAAAGTCCTTTAAATTTTCCGGCCGTGGCCTGCCGGCGGTACCCGACTGAACATAATCATCCCGATCAGGTTCGTGGTTGCCAACACTGAACGAGGCGTAAAGCTTACTTTTGGGGTCGATATTATAAGCAACGCCCGCCTTAGGGTTAAAAAAGTCAAGTAAATGTTGTTGGGATACGTCGATGAGATCGTTGTCTCTTCCTATAATTGAATAGGAAATATGGCGGTATTGCAGATCGGCGTAAAGATTAAACTTCCCGATCTTATAATCTGCACGGGCAAAAACATTGAAATCCTTTTTATCTGCAGCACTACGTACATATTGATAGTCGGGCGGTATATTGGTACTAAGTTGCGTCCATTCAATATTATCATAATGTGCTCCCTTATATTCATTAACTGCGCCCCCTAATATGATATCCAGATCTTTTTGAGGATGGTAGTTAAAATTATAAGTAAGGCCGTAAAATTTATTGTTCAGCCAAAGGCGGCGGGTAAGGTCAGTAGTGGATATCGTATCGCTTCCCAAAATTACAGGCGTGATACCATAAGCTGCCAGACTTTGTCCGGGCTGATATTCCTCGTAATAACCATAACCGTGGGTATAATGCAGGGCACCGTTAAAGGAAAGTTTATCACTTATTTGCTGATCTATCAGCAACTGGTAATGATCCTGAGTATAATTGTCGGTCTGGTTCTTATAATAGCTGCCATTAGGCTCCAGTCCTAAGCCATTGTAAGTGCGGTTTCCGGCTCGCAGCGTATCTTCAGGGATACCATTCCAGGCCTGGTAGGTATGTTCAACTCCAGAAAAAGTAATAAAACGCAGGATAGTTGAACGGCCATAATAGGCCCCGGTCAGGAAATACGATTTCAGGTCGGCAAAAGCACGATCAATATAACCATCGGAATGGATACGGGATAATCGGCCATCAAAAGTGAATTTTCCGTCAATAAGACCGGTACCCAGGTTAATGGAATTCTTGATAGTACCAAAAGAGCCAATTGTATTGGCTGATTCGAGATAGCCTGTATCGATTCGTTTCGTGGTTTGAATATTGATACTGGCACCAAATGCGCCGGCACCGTTAGTAGAAGTTCCTACGCCGCGCTGTACCTGTATATTATCAACCGAGGAGCCGAAATCGGGAATATCCACAAAGTAAACACCCTGTTCCTCCGAGTCATTATAAGGGATACCGTTAATGGTAACATTTATCCGGGTGGCGTCCGAGCCGCGGATATGGATATAACTATATCCTATTCCGGTACCTGCATCCGAAGTGGTGACTACGGATGGCGTTTGATCGAGCAGGTAAGGGAGGTCTTGCCCAAGGTTATTCTTCCCGATATCCTTTTTACTGAGGTTGGTAAATGCTATCGGCGAGTTTGCAGAAGCGCGGGTGCCACTTACCGTCACCTCCTCATTAATGATACTGCTGACCCTCAATTTAAAATTGATGACCGTATCTTTCTTCAGGTACAAAATTACGGTCGCTGCCGAATAGCCAACATAGCTAACATGAATTCGATACTGTTTAGCCGCAGCTAGCCTGATTTGATAGTTTCCATTGCCATCTGATGATGTACTGTTTAGCTGGTCGATACTTACCGTAGCGCCGGGCAGTGCAATGCCCGAGTCATGATCTGTTACTTTCCCCGAAACGGAGATCTGAGCCGCTGCCAGGAACGGCAGCAACAGGGCGATGAACGCCGAAAATAAATTTTTCAAAATGAGAATTAATAAATGAGTTAAACCATCTTGGTGCCAAGGGACAGCACGAAGTACACTTAACTTTTACCTCTCCCTACGCCGGCATTACCCGGATCAGGTGTATGTTTTGAGTTGGCGGGCATCGGTCATCAGGCATTGGTCATTGGTCATTGGTTCATTTCTGAATTTTTGACCGCCAGTCCGACTTTAACTATGCAAAACTCAAAACAATGGGTTTGATCTCAGCCTGTCTTTCAGTTTGATTGCTCAAAGCAAGGCACCCCTTGAGAATTATAAGGCAAATATAGGATTTAGAAGCAGAAATTAAATATTTGATTTTTTGGAAGGCAGTGGATTGAGTTGGGCCTCAAAAATTTCATTTTGATTCAGCAAACGTACAATCTTCACAAAACGGCGTTTGTAGGTATTATCAAATGAGCTAATAGTAACGCCGTGTTCTTTGCCCGAAGTAGAGTGAATGAACTGTAGTTGATTGTCGTCATTACTGTAAACAATAGCTACATGCCCAATAGAATGCGGATGATGTGTTTTGGTTCCCTTAAAAAGGATAATATCGCCGGGGCGGGCATCTTCAATATTGATCGCACGTCCGATATCTGCATATTCCGAAGATGAACGGGGAACTTTAGCATTAAAATTTTTGAACACATAACTCACAAAGCCCGAACAATCAAAGCCACTCTCCGGGTCGGATGACGAGGCCCGGTATGGGCTTCCGATCAATGATTGAGCGAAAAAAAGAAGATTGTACGGCGATATGGTATCTGTATTGCTATCAAAATGAAAAACAGGCGCAATCGAAACTTTTTGTTTAGCCTTATGGATAGGCCTGCCCTTATGCCCGCGGGCTGTTGCCGCTGTAAAAGCGCAAAAAAGCAACAGGGCCGTTAGGGTAAAGTATCTTTTCATTTTCAAGCCCAATATATTGCTTTTTGATGACTATAGTATTTTTTTTTACGAAAAAATTGACGGGGATGTTTTGAGTCCGGAGGTCCGAGGAAGTCCGGAAGTCCGGAAGAATTTTATGCCATAGGTTTGCAGCTATAATGACTGACAGCATATCGCTGTTCAAACAATAGCTTCTATTTTTTCCTTATCCCCGGTCGTCTTTCGGACATTCGGACTTGCGGACTTTCGGACTTTCACACAAAAAACCTACTTTTGCAATCCTTTAAAAAACAATGCTATGTTACGGACACACACTTGCGGCGAATTAAATATCAGCCATTTAGGTAAATATGTTACTTTATGCGGATGGGTACAGAAATCGCGCGACCTGGGCGGAATGACTTTTATTGATGTGCGCGATCGTTATGGATTGACACAATTGGTGTTCAACCCTGATTCTGACGCTGCTTTACGGGATAAGACCCGTGAACTGGGTCGTGAGTATGTGATCAAAGTAAGTGGTAATGTTATTGAACGTACCAACAAGAACCCTAAACTGGCCACAGGCGATATCGAGATCGCTGTTGACGATCTCGAGATTTTGAATGCAGCCAAAGTGCCGCCTTTTTTGATCGAAGACGATACTGATGGCGGTGAAGAACTTCGTGCCAAATACCGTTACCTCGACCTGCGCCGTAACCCTATACGCAACAACCTGGTACTTCGCCATAAAATGGCTCAGGAAGTAAGAAAATATTTGGATGGTTTGGACTTTATTGAAGTGGAAACACCGGTATTGATCAAATCAACCCCGGAAGGCGCACGCGATTTTGTGGTACCAAGCCGTATGAACCCGGGCGAGTTTTATGCCCTGCCCCAGTCGCCACAAACCTTTAAACAGTTATTAATGGTAAGTGGCTTCGATCGTTATTTTCAGATCGTTAAATGTTTCCGCGATGAGGATCTGCGCGCCGACCGTCAGCCTGAGTTTACCCAGATCGACTGTGAAATGGCCTTTATTACCCAGGAAGATATATTGCATATTTTCGAGGGTATGACCCGTCACCTGTTCAAAACAGTTAAAAATATTCATTTCGAAAAATTCCCGCGCATGCAATATGCAGATGCGATGCGCTTATATGGATCTGATAAACCAGATATCCGTTTCGGTATGCAGTTTGTTGAACTGAATGATATTGTTCAGGGTAAAGGATTCAGCATTTTTGATAATGCCGAACTTGTAGTTGGTATCAACGCCAAAGGTTGTGCAGAATACACCCGCAAGCAAATTGATGAACTTACCGAATGGCTCAAACGCCCGCAAATTGGAGCAACCGGTTTGATCTATTGTCGTTATAACACCGATGGTACTTTAAAATCATCCGTAGATAAGTTTTATAGCGAAGACGAACTTACCAATTGGGCGGCTGCATTTGAAGCTCAACCCGGCGATCTGATGCTGGTATTGGCGGGCAATGCCGAAAAGGTTCGGAAACAATTGAACGAATTGCGACTGGAAATAGGTAACCGACTCGGTCTTCGTAAAAAAGACGAATTTGCGCCACTTTGGGTGCTCGATTTTCCATTGCTGGAATGGGATGAAGAAAGTGGGCGTTATCATGCCATGCACCACCCATTCACATCGCCGAAACCAGAAGATATTGCATTACTGGATACCGCGCCAGGCGCAGTGCGTGCTAACGCCTATGACCTGGTGATCAATGGCACCGAGATCGGCGGAGGATCGATCCGTATTCATGACCGTGATTTACAAGCCTTGATGTTCAAGCACCTTGGCTTCAGCAAAGAAGAGGCACAAAAACAGTTTGGCTTTTTGATGGATGCTTTTGAATACGGTGCACCACCGCATGGAGGTATCGCATTCGGATTTGATCGTCTGGTATCCATCTTCGCTGGTTTAGACTCGATACGTGATGTAATGGCATTCCCGAAGAATAACTCTGGCCGTGACCTGATGATCGATACGCCTTCGACTATTGCTAACGAACAATTACAGGAGCTCAAAATTAAGACCACCGTATAATTTTCCGGTGAAATTTGAGTTATCCCTGTATATTATTTTATGATGAAAAAACTGATACCCCTGCTCTGCTTTTTTCTGATCGTTGTATCTTCTTGTAAAAAAGACAGCTTTAACGCTGCGGTTCAGGCCGCCAACGATGACGCAACTATTCAAGCTTATATCAAAGCCAACAGTTTAACAGATGTGGTAAAAGACCCCTCTGGTTTATATTACAAGGTGGTTACACCCGGCACCGGAAAATACCCTGATGCGGCAGCTACGGTCACTGTAAATTCTACCGGTAAACTTACCGACGGAACTATTTTTGATACTGAAACTGCATTATCAATTCCTCTGACCAACGTGATCAGGGGTTGGCAATTGGGTTTACCGCATATCAATAATGGAGGTCGTATTTTGTTGTTGATACCCTCAGCACTTGGTTACGGTAATACAGCCAATGGCGGTATCCCAAAAGATTCAGTCTTAATTTTCACTGTAGATATGCTCAGTTTTGTAAACTGATCTGGCTGCATGGTCAATTTGCCCGACGGATTGAACTTGTACTACCAAAACATTATATTCGGTCAAAAAATCTTTAACTATGAAAAAGTTTTGGCTGTTATTGCTGTTTGCAGGTCCGTCCTGGGTTTTCGCCCAAACCGATGCATTGAAAACATTGGTTGCTAAAAAAGCCGATTCACTTTTCTCTCAAACTGTAGCATGGCGCCGCGATTTTCATCAAAATCCCGAGTTGGGTAACCGCGAGGTGCGTACTGCAGGGATCGTAGCCCATTACCTGCGTTCGCTTGGCCTTGAAGTAAAAACCGGCGTAGCAACAACCGGTGTTGTAGCCCTGTTGAAAGGAGCCTATCCCGGACCAGTTGTAGCCCTGCGTTCTGAATTGGATGGCCTGCCAGTGACCGAGCACCCCCATGTGCCCTTTGCCTCAACTATAACTACTAACTACAACGGCCAAACCGTAGGCACAATGCATGCCTGTGGCCACGATACTCATATGGCCATGCTGCTTACCGTGGCTGAAATTTTAACTTCCATAAAAAGCCAACTGCATGGATCTGTGAAGTTTATCTTCCAACCTGCCGAAGAAGGTACGCCTACAGGCGAAAAAGGCGGTGCCGAAGAAATGATCAAAGAGGGTGTATTAGAAAACCCGAAAGTGGATGTCATTTTTGCACAACATATCTTCTCCTATATGCCTGCGGGCACCATCACCTATCGTCCGGGCGGCGCCCTGGCTTCGGTGAATGATATGAAGATCGTTATCAAAGGCAAATCCTCGCATGGTGCCGAACCCTGGTTCTCGGTCGACCCTATCGTTACCTCTGCCGAGATCATTACCAGTTTGCAAACTATTATCAGTCGTAATGTCAATCTGAAAGAAAATCCGGCAGTAGTTACTATAGCGGCTATTAACGGTGGTAACCGTCATAATATCATCCCCGAAAAAGTTGAAATGTTAGGTACGCTGCGCGCTATGACTGATGCTGATGAGGAGCTATTGAAAAAAAGGGTGAGAGAGATAGTCACCAAAATTGCAGAAGCGAATGGCGCGACTGCCGAAGTGTATATACCTTACAGCGTACATTATCCGGCTACCTATAACGACCCTGCATTGACGGCCAGAATGCTGCCTACCCTGCAACAAACCGCCGGTGTTGAAAATACAATACTCGGACCACCAATGACTGGTTCAGAAGACATGAGTTATTTCCAGCAAAAAGTACCGGGCCTGGATGTTTTCCTGGGTGGTATGCCCAAGGGTACCGACCCCAAAACGGTAGCGTCTAACCATTCACCCGATTTTTATGTGGATGAAAGCGTACTTCCGCTGGGCGTAAAAACGTTGTGTAACCTGACTTTGGATTATTTGGGGAAGAAGAATTAAAGTATTCGTATAACTTGTTTGAAAACCAGGCTTAACGGCTGGTAGATTTTTTAAATTCTATTTTGTCTAACCTCCTCTTTATATGCAGTAAGAACCAATGGCGCAGCCCTACGGCTGAGCAATTGTTCAGAAACCACCCGATCCATCATGCCCGTTCGGCAGGGACCAGCGAAAAGGCTAATGTTAGGGTGAATCAAAAGCTGGTCGACTGGGCCGATTTTATCTTTTTCATGGAATCGCGGCATCGGGAAAATGTTAAAAAGCAATTTTACCTTGTTGAACAGCAATTGGTAGTATTGGAAATTGCCGACGAATACCAATTCGGTGATGAGGAACTGATCAGTATATTGAAGACAGCACTTTTTGAATTCCTCTAAATCCTAACCCATCCTCCTGAATGTTAATATGTTAGTATCTATTGATTGAAGAAAGTCAATATTAGCAATAGCTTTATACTGTCAGTTAAAAGTTACTACCTTTTGTTTGTTGGATTGGTTAATTAAATTTCAGATCAGCCGGGCTTGAAAATCTGGCTGATTTTTTTCTGCCAATTGTCAAATCTGCAGCATCCCTTCCGGGTTAATATTGTTAAACGTACTTTTGTTAAATGACTAAGGTTAGCGAGATCAGGTGCCCGCATTGCGATACTTGGACGATGTGGCAGGGCCATATCGACGACCGTTGCATCAACTGTGGCGAATTCCTGGAAACGCGGCGTTTTTCGCATGAGGTTGAAAAACGTATCAACAAGCAGTTAAAAGCTGAAGACGATTATTTTTCGATCAAGCCAGGCGACGGCCCATTCCGGCGTCTTTACAAGTTTTCCTTCAATACGGTAAGGTGGAGCATGTACTATGTGCAGCTGGTTATTTTTACCTTTGTCACTATCCTCATTTTCGTTATCAGTTTGCTGGCAGGCTAAATGAAAACCTTACTCAACCCCTGGTTTATTCTTGGCTGTTTAACCTGGGTGGTGATTTACGCAAGTCGCGAATTTGGATATCCGCTACCATTTGTTAACGGCTATATCGACGACCTCTTTGCGATACCGGTGATTGCAAACCTAACTCTTTGTTTGATGCGGGTGGCAATTATCCGCAGCAATTACTATGTGCTTTCAGCAAGCAAAGTTGTATTTGTAGTAGTTTATGTAAGCCTGGTTTTTGAAGTAATTTTACCGCTCCTGTCAAAACGCTATACCCGCGATTGGTTAGATGCACTGCTTTATGCTATCGGTGGCCTGTTTTTTTATTTGGTGATGAATAAACCGTTGGCTTCGGTAAATAGAAAGTATTAAGTCAAGCACCTTAACCGCTATTCCGTGTATCCCGATAGCTACCGGTAATGCAGATTCCGCCGATATATCTTGCCCAAATACCCAATGCCTGATGACCAATGCCCAATACCCCCCTCAAGGTATCTTCTTAAAATCATAAGGATCATACTCTACAAAATCGGCTACTTTTACACGCACACCAGTTACTTTGCCACCCTCAACCGTAAACGGAAAGATAGCTTTCCCTAAAATTGGGTCGGAGAAAGTAACATAAAAGCGGTTACCACCCAGCGGCTGCAGTTTAGCGAACATTTTGGGGTGATGTTCAAAACGCATTTCCAGATCGTTATTGGCGCCCGGTGAAACGGTCATGTTGCCATAGAGGTCATTTACATATTTGCCGGTATATTCCGAAACTGCCATTGCCGGATGCAGGTTCATGGCGATAGTATCCCTTAGCTTTTTGTCCTTTGCAGCTTCGGCTTGCTGCTGGTTTTTAAAATAGGCCAGGTATTTACCATTTACGTCGCCAAAAGGCTTTTGCAGGTAGGCGTCAATGATATCCCATTTTAGTGCCTCAAACAGTTCGTTCTGGTCGGTATTGGTTAAAATGATGATCCCGAGTTTGTCTTTAGGCAATAGCGTAACAGATGATACATAGCCGTTTACGCCTCCTGTATGCATCACGATACGGTGGTTGTTATAATCCTCCAGTTCCCAACCCAAACCATAAAGCGAATAATCAACCTCACCACCCGGATGGCCCGAGTTACCGATCACATCCTGAGGCTCACGGGTAAGGCGAATTGCTTCGGCCGGTATAACCTGACGGGGCCCTACTTTACCATAGTCGAGCAAAGCCAGCACCCATTTACTTAAGTCGTTTACCGACGAGCTGATGGCACCGGCCGGGGCCAAACCATCAATATTACAATAGGGAATGGCATTAAGCTGCCCATTTACCAGGGTATGCGGTGCCGTACGGTTAAGCGAACGGGTAATATCGGCAGTAAGTGCCAGGGTATTCCCCATACCCAGGGGTGCAAAAATATTTTCTCTTACAAATACTTCCCAGGGTTTGCCGGTAACAACCGGTATAATTTGCCCTGCTGTTAAAAAAGCCGAATTGGTATATCCCCAGGTAGTACGGAATGGATAAGCTGCTTTTACATGGCTCATTTTTTCCATTACCTGGTCGCGGGTCAGGTCTGTGTTGTAAAAGGTAAAATCACCCTGGAAGGTTCTGAAACCAATGCGGTGGCATAGCAGGTCGCGGATCATCGCTTCCTGACTGGCATAGGCATTATCCAGCTTCCATTGGGGCAGGTATTTGTTCACTTTATCATCCAGTGACAATTTGCCTTGTACCTGAAGTATGGCCAGGGCGGTAGCTGTAAAGGCTTTGGTATTGCTGCCTATCATAAACAGCGTATTTTCGTCAACCTTGTTGTTCAAGCCAAGTTCTTTGATGCCGTAGCCCTTCATTTTAACCACTTTGCCATCTTTTACAATGCAAATGGCCACACCAGGAACCCGCCAGTTGGTCATGGCTTTATTGATATAAACATCCAGACTATCGCTGATAAATTTACTGCGGTCCACTTTCTGCGAAAACGCGAGGGGAGCAACAAAAATTAAAACTGACAGTACACTATAAACTTTTTTCATGTCGGCGACTAATGGGGGGCTGTAAATTACTAATTTAACGCCAAAATTCATTCTCAATTAACAGAACAATTAAACTTCAAACTATGAAAACAAGCTTCTATCGGCTCGGTACATGCTTACTTGTGCTGGCGATTTTACTATGTCCGCAAGCTAAAGTGCTGGCACAACGCGGTGGCTTTAACTGGGCTAAAGACGGCTATCAATATTTTACTGCCGGTAAAAACGGTGGAATTGATGAACTCGATACCCGCGACTCGTCAAAAAAGGCCGTAGTGATCACCAAGGAAATGCTTACTCCAGCAGGTAAATCTACTTTGGAAGTGAGTGGCTTCAAATTTTCTGAGGATGATAGCAAAGTGCTTATCTTCACTAACACTAAAAGAGTATGGCGCTACAATACCCGGGGCGACTATTGGGTATATGATATCAATGCAAAAACGCTTAAACAGTTGGGTATAGGCAAACCCGAATCATCACTGATGTTTGCCAAATTTTCTCCGGATGGAACTAAGGCCGCGTATGTTAGCGAACACAATATTTTTGTGGAAGACCTGGCAAGTGGCAGTATCAAACAGATAACCTTTGATGGCGAAAAAAAACTGATCAATGGCACGTTTGATTGGGTTTACGAAGAAGAATTGGAATGCCGCGATGGTTTCCGCTGGTCGCCAGATAGCAAATTGATCGCCTTCTGGCAGATAGACGCGCGCAAGATCAAAAACTACCTGATGTTGAATACCACAGATTCTATCTACCCTTATACCGTACCTGTTGAATATCCGGTTGCCGGCGAGGATCCAAGTTCCTGCAAACTGGGGGTGGTAGATATTAGCAGTGCTAAAACTACCTGGATGGATGTGCCAGGCGATAAGATACAGCATTACATTCCGAGAATGGAGTGGACCACCAACTCTGGCGAGATCATACTTGAGCAGTTGAACCGCGCCCAAAATGAAAGCAAGATATTTATTGCAGATGCTAACAGTGGTGCTGCACGTCAGATACATGACGAAATATCAGATACCTGGATAGATAGCTGGCGTCGTGACCCTGTTCGCTGGAACTGGCTGAAAGATGGAAAATCGTTTACCTGGGAAAGTGAAAAAGATGGCTGGAACCATGTTTACCGTATAACAACGACCGGAAAAGAAACGCTGATAACCAAAGGCGATTATGACGTGATCAGTGTGAATTGTATAGACGAAACCGGTGGCTATTTATATTTTACAGCATCGCCTGATAATGCTACCCAAAAGTACCTGTATAGGGTAAAACTGAACGGATCAAGCAAAAACCCTGAACGAGTTACCCCGAAAGACCTGCCGGGTACGCATAGTTATACCGTATCGCCAAATGGCAAAGTAGCCTTGCACACTTTTTCAAACAGCTACACCCCCTACGAAACCGAAATTGTTAGTCTGCCGGATAATAAACATATCAGCGGTAAACATATTGCGCTAAAAACTGACGCTAAAAACAAACCGGTTTTTTTCAAGGTAAAAACTGTTGATGGTGTTGAAATGGATGGCTGGATGGTAAAACCTACCCATTTTGATTCAACTAAAAAATATCCGGTTGTGTTTTATGTTTACAGCGAACCTGCAGGTGCTACGGTTGTTGACGCCTATGGCGCAACCCGCAATTACCAATATGCCGGGAACATGGCCGACGATGGTTATATCTATATCTCGCTTGATAACCGGGGTACACCTGCACCTAAAGGAACGGTGTGGCGCAAAGCAATCTACAAAAGTATAGGGATCGTAAATATCCGCGACCAGGCTATGGGTGCCAAAGAGATCCTAAAATGGCCATTTATTGATTCAACACGGGTGGCAGTGCATGGTTGGAGCGGTGGCGGATCCTGCACATTGAACCTGATGTTCCAATACCCTGATATATACAAGACCGGAATATCGGTAGCGGCAGTTGGATGGCAATTGAATTACGATAATATTTATCAGGAACGTTATATGGGCGTACCTACCGATGAGGCCGGACGTGCACCTTTTATCAAGGGATCACCTATCACTTACGCCAAAAACCTGCGTGGCAACCTGCTTTATATGCATGGTACAGGCGATGATAACGTACATTACCGCAATGCCGAGCAACTGATCAATGAGTTGATCAAATACAACCGTCCATTTGAGCTGATGTCTTATCCTAACCGTTCGCATGGGATCTATGAAGGCGAGGGTACAAGTTTGTTCCTGACAACAATATTTACCAAATACCTGAAAGAACATTGTCCGCCCGGACCAAGATAATTTCGGGATACCGGAAGGAAAGCCGGCGAAAGGTTATTATGAAGTATTTAATCTGATTAACACCTGATTGCGATCAGGTGTTAATCAGATTATTCAAAAAAGAATAAATGATCTTGGGCATCGCTATTTTGTCAAGATCTCCAAATTCAACCCTGGTGTATTTTTGCAGGTGCTGATATCCGGCCGGCACTGTTATCTGTATGAACTGTGCATAAATATGCTGATGGGTGAGTACATGTTTCCTGGCCAAATAAGAACTTTTAATGCCGATATGCTCACCAAATAATGCTTTGGCTTCCGGCAGCTCTATAAGTACTTCCGCCTGCACAGCGTCCGGGGTTTCCAGCATTGGCAAATCGTACATATTCGCCCATATATCATTATCGCCTCGTTTGTTCATTAATAAACTTTGACCATCGCTAACCAGGAAGTAATTGAAATGCCTTTCTTTTATTTTGACTGTTTTTAACTTCAGCGGCAAACTTGCTACGCTATTATCCCGGTAAGCAATGCACGATAAGCGCACAGGGCAAATGCTACAGTCGGGCTTCTTAGGCTTGCAAAGCATGGCCCCAAACTCCATCAAAGCCTGGTTATGCTGGCCGGAATGTTCCCGATCGAGCATTTCATCAGCCAGGCCGCGGAATAACTTTATACCCCGGGTAGTGTTGATGGGTTCGTTGATACCGAAATAACGTGCCAGTACCCGGTAAACGTTGCCATCAACCACGGCCCTCGCCTCATTAGAAGAAAATGAAGATATGGCCGCAGCTGTGTACTCTCCAATACCCTTAAGTTTGATCAGTTGCTCGTATTTAACCGGAAAGACCCCATCATATTCAGATACTACCTGACGGGCGGTTTTGAGCATATTTCTTCCGCGTGAATAATAACCCAGGCCCTGCCATAATTTTAATACCTCATCTTCCGATGCTCCGGCAAATGCGCTAACGTCCGGGTATTTTTCTAAAAAACGGTTAAAGTAAGGCAAGCCCTGTTCAACACGGGTCTGCTGTAAAATAATTTCAGACAGCCATATCACATAGGCATCGTTAGTATCACGCCAGGGAAGCGAACGCTTATTTGTATTATACCACCGGCTCAATTCATTAGCAAAATTCATTCCTCAAATGTAACTTCGTGACAATCAATTATACTAAGAAATGTATCGATAACGTTTAAATTGCTATTACAGCAAAAAAAATCCATTATTTATTTCAATAATTGCTAATAAACCAATACTTTTGCAACCCCAAAACAGTTAAGTATTTACAAATTTTATAAAAAGAAAATCTGATATGACTAAGGCAGAAATTATAGCTGAGATCTCATCTAAAACAGGTATCGAGAAGGTTGACGTTCAGGAAACTGTAGAGGCGTTCTTCAAAGTAGTTAAGTCGTCAATGGTTAGCGGCGAAAACGTTTATGTAAGAGGCTTCGGCAGCTTCGTTGTAAAAAAGAGAGCTAAAAAAACTGCTCGTAACATTTCAAAAAATACGGCTATAATTATTCCTGAGCATTTTGTTCCCAGCTTCAAACCTGCTAAAACCTTTGTTGACAAGGTAAAATCAGGCAATAAAAAAGCATCTAAGTAATTTTTTTCAGGCATGAACGGAAAACAGATAGTCGTAGTAGCAATCGTTGTTGTTATATCCGGTTATTTGTATTTCCAACCTGTGAAAGGACTAACTAAAACTACAAAAGCCAAACAAACTTCGGGGGTAGCAGCAGGTGCAAACCGTACAGCTTCAAAAGTAACGGTAGAGCAGGTATCAATCCCCGCAAAAGCCGCAATAGGTGCTGCACTAGCAGCAACTATTAACGACCTTGAAGGCCAGTTGAAAAGCGCCTCATCGGCTGCTGAAAAACTGGAAATACAGAAAAAACTGGCAAAGCAATGGGACGACGATAACCAACCCGGCCCCTCAGCTTTTTATTACCTGGCAGCTGCTCGCGCCGACAACAGTTATGACGAGTGGATGAATGCCGGTAACCATTTTAACGACGCTTACAAAGCTACACAGGATACAGCTATACAACCTGCCTATGTAGCCAATGCCATAGAGGCGTTTAAAAATGCTACAAAATTGAAGCCCGATAACCTGGAAGCGAAAACAGGTTTGGGAGTAGCTTATGTAAACCAAACGGCTTCAGGTATTGCCGATCCGGATGGGGGTTCGCCGATGCAGGGCATCATGTTACTGCTGGATGTAGTAAAAAAAGAGCCTAATAATTTTAAGGCCAATTTAAACCTTGGACTGTTTGCAATTCAGTCTAAACAATATGACAAAGCCATTAACAGGCTTAAAACAGCGATAGCAAATGCTCCGAAAGAGGATTTGGTAGAGCCTTATTTTTTCCTGGCCGAAAGCTATAAGCAATTAGGACAGAAAAAAGAAGCGATCGAAGCTTATCAGAAATGCAGGCAAATGATCGCCGACCCTGTGGTCGATCAAAAGATCGATCAGTATATAAAGGAACTGAAAAATTAAAATTCTAACATTTAAAAATTATTACTATGCCAAGCGGTAAAAAAAGAAAACGTCACAAAATGGCTACCCACAAACGTAAAAAACGTTTGAGAAAAAACAGGCACAAGAAGAAATAGTAAGTAGTTGATTGCGTTAAGTGGTTGATCAAGTTGATTTGGTTATTTTTTATCCGGATTGTTTGAACTTGATCAAATTAATCCAACCCGATCAACTTTCTACTATATCTTATATTGTTTTACCACATAATGGGCGGCACTCCGGTGCTGCTTATAGAAATGGAGTAGCAGTTGATAAAAGAATTAATTATCGATTCAACCCCGAACGGGGCTACCATTGCGTTATTACAGGACAAACAACTTGTAGAACTTCATAAAGAGCAGGTCA
>Ga0164296_1000488_pt1 | contig 46949 bp, 30 predicted proteins | sample GEODES057metaG_FD_113533 | JGI IMG/M metagenome (GOLD analysis project Ga0164296, IMG submission 113533) | Dystrophic lake water microbial communities from Trout Bog Lake, Wisconsin, USA - GEODES057 metaG | ecosystem: Environmental > Aquatic > Freshwater > Lake | place: USA: Trout Bog Lake...
TCTTGTCTTCCGTCGTGTATCGTTTCCCTTTCATTCGTCTGGTCCTTTCTTAAGTCCCAGACTAACACATCAGCTGGCCCGAAAAAGTGAAGTCACGTCACCATCACCGGTGCACTAATCGGCGGTTACGTCGCGGTGGAACTTGCTAAAAAACTCTTGAAATATTCCGGCACCACCGGCGACTGGTTCGCCATCATCGTGCCGGTCGGCATCATGCTCGGCCGCGTCGGCTGCATGCTGCAAGGTTGCTGCCTCGGCAAAGTCTGCGCGGCAAACTGGTTCACTATCAACGACGCGAGCGGCATTCCGCGCTGGCCGGCGGCGCAGGTGGAATTTATTTTTAACGCGCTGATGCTCGTCGTGATTTTACTTTTGCGTTGGAGAAAATTGCGCCGGGAAATTTATTCCACATTTACCTGATAGCTTACGGGAGCTTCCGTTTCTTCCACGAATTTCTCCGCGATACGCCGCCAATTCTCGGTCCGCTTTCCGGCTATCAAATCGCCGCCATCGCCATCGTTGTTCTCGGCGCGGTTGGTTTCGCTTTGCGCCGCCGTGCCGCTTAATTTCTTTTCGTGTAATTCATTTATTTCGTAGTTTAACAATTTCATTTTTGCGGTTAAAACTTGGTGCGTCCGCATGAATAAAAATCCGTCGCCCACGCTCAACTTGCAGCCCATCGGATTTATCCGCACGCCCAAGCAGGTAAAATTTCAGGCGTTACACCAGCCATCCGAAGCCGCGCCGGAACGTAATATTTTGGAGTTGCTACCGAATTGTAATTACGAACTCGCGCTGCAAGACCTCGCCGGATTTTCGCGAGTATGGCTGCTTTCGTGGTTTCATCGCAACACCACTTGGCGTCCGCTGGTTCTACCGCCGCGCGGCCCCGCGCAACGTCGCGGTGTCTTCGCTACGCGCTCGCCGCATCGCCCGAATCCGCTCGGCCTCACGCCCGTGCAACTCGTCGCCGTCGAAGGTCGTAAATTAATTCTCGGTGCGTGTGACCTCGTGGACGGCACGCCCATCTTCGACATCAAACCTTACATTCCCGCTTACGATGCGTTTCCCGAGGCCCGCGCTGGTTGGACCGATGAAGTCGAAGCCGCGCAGGAAATTCCGCCGCAATTTTCCGTGTGCTTCACGCCGCAGGCCGAGTTGCAGGCCGAATGGTTGCGCGCCAACTGGCAACTTGATTTTCGCGCGCGCCTGTTTGAATTGCTCGCGCGTGACCCCACACCGCATCGCACTCGCCGCATCCGGCGTCGCGGCGAAAATCAATTCACGATTGGCTGCGGTGCATGGCGTGCCGTTTTCACTGTGACTAAAAAAACCGTGAACATCCTCGCGCTCGAAACCGGTTACCCGCCGCGGTTTTTGAATGATCTGACACTGGATGATTTGCCGGACCGCGCTGCGCAACTCGCCTTTCTCGAACGCTGGCCGCAAGCGCGTTGGAACAAACCGCTGTAAACGTTTGAGCGGTTTGGTTTCAGCCTAATTCTACTGGCTTGCCGGTGCGCGCGGCTTCGTAGATGGCGGTGATGACTTTCATATCGCGCAAACCTTCCGCGCCGGGCACACGTGTCGGGCGATTTTCCAAAATGCACTGCGCAAAGTCGTCCATCTCGGCGGCAAATTGGTCAATGACCGGCAGCTCAATCATTTTGCCGTCGCTGCGCGTGCCTCGTATCCCGCTATAATTGTAGGCAGGTTCAAGTCCGAACGAACCGTGTTCAGCGGTGACGTTGAAACGGTTGAAGCCGCCAAAGGCGTAAGTGGTCATGCCGGTGGCGCTGACGCCGCTCGGAAATTTCATCGTCCATGCCAGTGATTCCTCAATGTCGCGAAATTTCCCCTTGTCCGTTGTGGTGGCGTTGGCGGTGACGGATACCGGCTCTTCACCGGAGAGATAACGCATCGCCTGCAACGCGTAGATCCCCACGTCCATCATCGGCCCGCCGCCGGACAACGCGCGGTTCAAACGCCATTGCTTCGGATCACCAATAGCAAAACCGAACCCGGCCTCAATGGATTTTAAATTGCCAAAAACTTTTTCGCGCGCGAGGCGGACGCACTCCAAATTGTTCGGTTCGAAATGCAGCCGATAGCCGATGGCGAGTTGTTTGCCCGCCGCTTTGCACGCGTCAATCATCTGCTGACATTTTGCGGTGGAAACTTCCATCGGCTTTTCGCAGAGGACATGCTTGCCAGCCTTCGCCGCCGCAATCGTGTGATCTGCGTGCAGCCCGTTTGGCGTCACGACGTAAACCACATCAATGTCCGGATTGTCCGCGAGCCGCGCCATCGTGTCGTAACTGTAAACACTGCGGTCGGGTAAATTATATTGCGCCTGCCAGCGTTTTGCCTTTTCAGGCGAACCGGTGATGATGCCCGCGAGGTGAGCGAATTCCGTGTGCTGCAACGCCGGCGCCAGTTGGTGGGTGCTCAAAGTGCCGAGGCCGCATAGCGCAAAGCCGATTTTCTTTTTGGGTTCGGCGGCGAAAGTAGTGGCAAACGGCAAGCCCGCCGCCGCGAGCGTGGCGGCTTTCAGGAAACTCCGTCGGGAAAAGAGTAGGGGATTCGTGCCTCAAATTATCGCCGTCCAACTTGGACTGACAATGGAAAACATTTCTAGCTTGGATTTTTGTATCGCTTCAAACGATGCAGCCCAAAGTTTTTCAATTCACGATTTGCCCTACGATTGGTTAGTCTTGGCGCGTGAACGAAAACCCATCGCAACCACAGCCGCAGCATTTACCGGTCAACCCGCGCGGCTTTTGGTCTCTCATCGTCACGCAATTTCAGGGCGCATTCAGCGACAATGTCGTAAAAAACCTCGTGGTTTTCGTCACGCTCTTCGGCGCGAATCTGACGCTTGCCGAAAAGAATAGTTGTGGCGAATCCATCGCTGCGCTGTTCGCGCTGCCGTTCATTTTGTTTTCCATGGCCGGTGGCTTTCTCGCCGACCGTTTCAGTAAGCGCTCCGTGATGCTCGGCGTGAAAGTGTTTGAATTGTTCATCATGCTGCTCGTGCTGGCTGGCTTGTGGATGTGGAATAAAAATCTGCTGCTCGCCTGCGTCTTTCTGCTCGGAACGCACAGCGCTATTTTTGGACCGGCCAAATACGGCTCGCTGCCGGAATTAGTGCCTGACGCCAAGCTTTCATGGGGCAACGGCATTCTCGAACTCGGCACGTTCATGGCCATCATTCTTGGCACCGTCGCCGCCGCCGTGATGGCGCAGGGTTTTCACGGACGCCAATGGCTCTCTGGTTTTATTCTGATTGCGCTGGCGGTTGCCGGATTTATTTCATGTCTTGGCATCGCCAAAATTCCAGCCGCTAATCCGTCAAAAAAATTCAACGCCAATTTCCCCCGCGAAATCTGGCGGCAGGTGCGCGCTATGCGCGGCGACCGGCCGCTCTGGCTCGCGCTGCTTGGTAATTCTTACTTCAGTTTTTTAGGAATGCTGCTGCTGTTGAATTTATTTTTTTACGGCTCAGAAACTTTGCGCGTGGATGAAACGCATATCGGTCTGCTCAATGTTGCGCTCGCACTTGGCATCGGCCTAGGCAGCTTGGCGGCGGGTTATTTGTCCGGCGGAAAAATCGAATACGGCCTTGTGCCATTCGGCGCGCTTGGATTGTCCGTCTGCGCTGCACTACTTGGTTTGTCATCCGTTTCCGTTGCCGGTTCGCTCGCACTTCTTGCGCTACTCGGTTTCGCCGGTGGATTTTTTATCGTGCCGATTGCTGCGCTATTGCAACACCGTCCCGCACGCGAAAACAAAGGCCAAATTCAAGCCGTCGCCAACTGGTTTGCGTTCGTCGGCGTCTTTCTCGCGTCCGGCGCGCATTGGCTGCTCGCGCAAAAACTTCAATTTTCCCCGCGCGAAATTTTTCTCACCGGTGGCGTGTTAACGCTGGTCGCCGCCATTTATGCCGTGTGGCTGCTGCCCGACGCGCTACTGCGATTCGCCTTGTGGTGCATTGCGAATCTCATCTATCGCGTCCGCATCGTCGGTCGTGATCACATTCCCGAAAAAGGCGGCGCGCTCTTCGTCTGCAACCATGTTTCCTTTGCCGACGCGCTGTTGCTCATCGCCTCGACCGATCGGCCGATTCGTTTTTTGATGTTCAAAGACATCTACGAAAAACCCTGGATAAAACCGTTCGCAAAAATTTGGAACACCATTCCCGTCTCGTCCGAGCAGCGCCCACGCGAACTGCTCACGGCGCTGAAAACCGCGACCGACGCCATCCGCAACGGCGAAGTCGTCTGCATATTTGCCGAGGGACAAATCACGCGCATCGGCCAGCTCCTGCCTTTCCGGCGCGGTATCGAACACATCATGAAAAATGTGGACGCTCCCATCATTCCCATCGCGCTCGACGGCGTGCTCGGTGGTCCGATGAGTTATCGGCGCGGAAAATTCATCCATCTCATCACCTCGCGCCTGCCGCACCGCGCTACCGTGAGTTTTGGCACGCCGCTGCCACCCACCACCACGCCGTTTGCCGTGCGCGAAGCCGTGCAGGAATTGCAGGTGGCCGCGTGGTCCTTGCGTCGCGAACAAATGCAGCCGCTGCATCGCAACTTAATTTCCATGGCGCGCCAACATCCATTTCGCTTCGCTTTTGCCGACGTGACGGGCGGTAAAATAAATTTTGGCAGTGCCCTGACGAGAACCATTTTTCTCGCCCGCCGTCTCAAAAAAATCTGGCGCGATCAAAAGATGGTGGGAATTTATCTGCCGCCGAGCGTGCCCGGTGCGCTCGTGAATTACGCCGCGTTCCTCTGCGGCAAAGTGCCGGTGAACCTGAATTACACGCTCTCCGAAACCACGCTCGCTGACTGCGTAAAACAATGTGAAATCAAGACCGTCATCACTTCGCGAAAATTTCTGGAGAAGATCAAACTTACGCCGCCCGGCGAAATCATTTTCCTCGAAGACCTCGCTGCGAAGCCGTCGTTTTCGGAAAAGATTGCTGCGTTTCTTCTCGCCAAATTTGCGCCTGCCGTTTTTTTGGAAAAGATTTTTGGCTCCGCGCGCACCGGCATGGATGACCTCGCGACAATAATTTTTTCCAGCGGCAGCACCGGCGAGCCGAAAGGCGTGATGCTCTCGCAATTTAACCTGCTCGCCAATATCCAACAATGCGGCGAAGTCATCGCGCTCGACGAAAATCAGCGGCTGCTCGGCATTCTGCCGTTTTTTCATTCGTTTGGTTTTACCGTCACGCTTTGTCTGCCGATCGTGCTCGGCACCGGCGTTGCGTTTTATCCAAATCCGCTCGACGCGAAAGGTGTCGGCGCGATGGTGCGCGAAAATAAAGTCACCGTGCTGCTCGCCACCGCCACGTTTCTGCAAATTTATTTACGCGGCGTTGCACCGGAAGATTTTGGTGGGCTAAAACTCGTTGTCACTGGCGCGGAAAAATTACCCGAACCGCTCGCCGCTGCGTTTGAGGTGCGCTTTGGCATCCGCCCGTTTGAAGGTTACGGCTGCACCGAATGTTCGCCCGCTGTGGCCGTGAACACTTGGGATTATCGCGCTGCCGGTTTTTATCAGGTTGGCGGCAAGCATGGAAAAATTGGCCAGCCCGTGCCCGGCATGTGCGTGCGCATCACCGACGCGGATAATCCGTGGGGCGGAAAAATTCTGCCGCCCGGCGAAGCTGGCATGCTGCTCGTGCGTGGGCCGAACCTCATGCTCGGCTACCTCAATCAGCCGGAAAAAACGGCGGAAGTTTTGCGCGACGGTTGGTATTGCACCGGCGACGTGGCGTTTCTCGACGACGACGGATTTTTGCAGATCACCGGACGATTAAATCGTTTCAGCAAGATCGGCGGCGAGATGGTTCCGCAGTTGAAGATCGAGGATAAATTGTCCGAACTCGCGGGCGTGGCGGAGCATGCCTTCGTCGTCATCGGCGTGCCGGATGACAAGAAGGGCGAGCGGCTCGTCGTGCTGCACAAACTAGCGGAGGCAGAACTTACCGCCGTGCTGGAAAAATTTGCCGCGAGCGATTTGCCGAATTTGTGGAAGCCGAAGGCGGATGCATTTTTCCGCGTGGAAAATTTTCCGATGCTCGGCACGGGCAAACTGGATTTGCGCGGCGTGAAGGAACTCGCGCTAAAGTTTTCAGCCGCAGATTTACACAGATGAAACACAGATTTTATCCAGACAAGAACGCGACAATGAAGCACATAAAGTTTATTGCCGCTTTTACAGTTGGGTTTGCTGTGTTTCAGTTCATTGTCTTCGGATTGTTTTTTGCACGATGGTTTTTTAATATTTTCATGTGGGTTTTGGTTTATCTCAACATGCAAAAAATACCCGGCTTTACTTCAGATTTTCTTTATAAGCTACTTTTGTTTTTAACTTATCCAATCAGATTTATTTTGCCGGCTGGCTGGTCAAATCAGAGCTGTTTTCAAGATGTTTTGCTTATGGTTGCCAACAGTGCCATTTGGGGAATTGGACTGGGAACGCTAGCATTTCTGTTTAGTAAAGTGTGCAGAAAGTAAATCTGCATCTGTGTCCATCTGTGTGAATCTGTGGCTAAAAATTAGAGCGGAATAAACTCGTGCCGGATTTCTTGGCCGACCACCGTGAGAATCGCCACGCTGCGTTCCGCGCCGAACTTGGGCTTGCCCGCGTAACCGGGATTGAAATATAAAATGCCGTCCACCATCTGCGCAAACGGTTTGTGCGTGTGGCCAAAAATAACGGCGTCCGGCTGCTGCTTGCGAATCTGCTGTTCGAGAGTTTCCGATAACGCCCACGGATTCGTGATGTGATGCACGAGAAACTTTTTCTCCGCGAGCGTCACGACTTCAGTGAGCTTGAACGGCAGGCCGATGTCCACATTGCCTTGCACAACGGTGACGGGCACGATGAATTTTAACTCCAATTCAATAATCGGATCGCCAATGTCGCCGGCGTGCAGAATGTGATCCACACCGACAAAGATTTTTTCCACGCGCGGGTCGAGAAAACCGTGCGTGTCGGAAATGACGCCAATCTTCACGCTTTGGCTTCCTCCGGTTCGGCTTCGGTTTCCGTTGCAGGCTCGCGCGCGCCGGCATTTTTTTCAGCGGGCGATTCGGCGGTGAGTTTTTGCGCAGCGGCAAACAGCGCCGTAAAAATTCCGCCGCTCAAAAGTGTGTTGCGGAAAAATTCCCACGTCGAAGGATAGCCGCCCGTGCCTTTGGTCAGCGCGATGATCCAGCCCGCGAGATTTTTGGTGTATTCAGGATTGTGAAACGGATTGAACAACCACGACGCGGTGTTGGTGATGAAATAAAATAAAATCGCGCCGAGCAATCCGCCACCGAGCAAGCCGATGAAGGACGATTGTGGTTTGAAGCGGCGTCCGAGAAAAATCAATACGGCGTAAGCGGCGTAGTTGAAAAATAAATTTTCGAGGTCGGCTAAATCCCAGACGTTCACGCCGTGGCTGGCGTAATAACAATTCAGGCCGATATCGGTCGCGAGCATGACGCCGAGCGGCAGCCACCACGCCATCGCGCCGCGAAAATAAACGCCGGCGCAAAAGGCAAACGCATACGCCACGCTGAAATTAAGCGGCATCAGGCCGGGAATTCGCGACAGCGCGAATACCGCCACGAAAATTGCCGGAAGTAGAAATTTACTTTTCAATGCGTAAATTTTAGCGGAAGCAGAACGCCGTTTCAAATTCGGAAATAAATTTTCCGCGAAAATTAAAAACAAAGAATGGTCAACTTCTTCGGTCCGTGCGCGCCCAAAACCAAAATGCGCTCGATGTCGCCGGTGCGGCTCGGCCCGGTGATGAACGAAATCATGCTTGGATAATTGTCCGCGTATTTTTGTTTCAGCAACGCGAACGCGGCGGGTAGGTCGGCGACGAGTTGTTCGCGGCGCGCGATGACGATGTGATGCGGCGGCAGCACGGACAATGCGCGCCCGCCCGCGCTACGATTGGTCACGACCACGCCGCCGGTCTGCGCGATGAGCGCATCGCATTCGGAAATGCCCGCATCGCATTTTTCCATTTCCTGAACGTCGTAGCCTTTGTCCGTTAGCAAAACCGGCAGGCCCAACGTAGTGCTGGCAAAGTTGCTTAACTCGCCATCGTGACTGGCGATGCGCGACCATTTTTCGGCGGCGGCAATTTTTTTAAGTGCCGCTGGTAATTCCTCGCGGCTGTTGAGTAATTGGAAATCCGCCTTCAAGTCGGCAGCGTTTTTGGCGAACAAATCAAATTGTTCTGCTGAGCTCGCGCCGACGGATGGTAGCCATTCGCGTGCGTGACTCGCGGGCGATTCTGCGTGCGCGTGTGTGGCGACTTCGCCATGTGAGCCGGGCAGGGGAGCGGAAATTTTCAAGGCTTCGCGGATGCGGCCAAGAATTTTTTCGCGTTCGTTTAAAATTGTTTCTCCAGTTTTCATTGCCGATTTTTCCACCAATCCTTGAAAGATTCTAACGGCTGCGGCGGCAGGTCACGCGTCTTCGTCCACGCTTTTGCCGGGTCCAGCGCCGTGCCTTTGACCAATGATTGCAACGGTTGCGTGAGCCAGCCAATTTTTTTTGCAAGCGACCAAAATGCTGGTTCATTCGCCACGATGGCAAAAGTTTTGTAAGCCAGTTTCTCGAAAAATGCCGGTTCGCTGGCGGAGGCGTTGCGGCGGTTTTGCAACAAGTGATGGTGCAAATCAATTTTCACAGGACACGCCTCGGTGCACGCGCCGCACAGCGAACTTGCATTGGAAAGATGTTTCCAATCCTGCAAGCCGCGCAAATGCGGCGTGATGACCGCGCCGACCGGACCGCTGTAAGTTGTGCCGTAAGTGTGGCCGCCGACGTTGCGGAAGATTGGGCAGACATTCAGGCACGCGCCGCAGCGGATGCAGTGGAGCGCGTCGCGTTGCTCGGCGTCGGCGAGGAGTTCTGTGCGGCGATTGTCTAGCAAAATGACGTGCCATTCTTCGGGACCGTCGCATTCGCCGGGCTGGCGCGGGCCGGAATACATCGTGTTGTAGCACGTCATCGGCTGGCCGGCACCAGCGGTTGCTAACATCGGCAGAAAGAGGGCGAGGTCGCTGAAGCGCGGCAACACTTTTTCAATACCCATCAACGTAATCATTGTCTTCGGCAACGCGGCGGTGAGGCGCGCGTTGCCTTCGTTTTCCGTGATGGAAATCATGCCGGTCTCAGCGATGGCAAAATTTCCGCCGGTAAAACCGACGTCGGCCTGAATATATTTTTGGCGCATTACACGGCGCGCGACCATCGTCAATTCTTCCGGTGAATCGGAAGGCGCATCGCCGAGTTCCTTCTGAAACAAATCCTTGATCTCACCGCGCGTCAGGTGCATCGAAGGAAAAACGATGTGATACGGCGGCTCATGCCGGAGTTGCACGATGAATTCGCCGAGGTCGCTTTCAACGACGGTGAAGCCTTCTTTTTCCAACGCGTGGTTCAAGTGAATTTCTTCACTCGTCATCGCCTTGGACTTGATGATGGAACGCGCTTTTTTGTCGCGGAGAATCTGTGCAATGATTTCACGCGCTTGCGCACCGTTGCTGGCCCAATGAACTTTCGTGCCGCGTGCTTCGAGTTTGGTGGCGAGCGCAACGAGATGTTCGTCCAAATGATTGATGGCTTCCCATTTCGTTTCCGCCGCTGCCTGACGCGCGGATTCCCAACTTTGAAATGCCGCTTTACGTTTGTCGCGCACAATCTCGTAACTGCGCAGCGCGGTGCGAATGACTGAGCGATGGCGCAGGTCACGCGTCTTTTCGCTGGCGAGCGATTTGAATTGAGAGACAAAACTCATCGTTGGTTCAGCACTTCGGCGAGGTGAATGGTTTTAAGTTTGCTACCCTGACGCGACAGCAAACCTTGGATGTGCATGAGGCAGCTCGAATCGTTCGAGACGATAAAATCTGCGCCGGTCTCGGTCGCAGCAGCGCATTTCACTTCGCCCATCGCGGTGGAAATCATCGGAAACTTTGCCGAAAAAGTTCCGCCGAAACCGCAGCAGGATTCTTCCTTCATCTCGACAAATTCCAATCCGCTGACATTACCGAGCAACGCGCGCGGTGCGGATTTGATGCCGAGTTCGCGCAAGCCGTGACAGCCGTCGTGAAACGTAACTTTGTGCGGAAACTTCGCGCCGAGATTGGTCACACCGAGTTTGGTTACGAGAAAATCCGAAAATTCCCAAGTGCGCGAGGCAACTTGTTTTGCCAATTCCGCCTGTGGAGTTTTGGCAAAGAGTTCGGGATAAAACTTTTTGATCATCGCGCCGCACGAGCCGGAACCGATGACGACAGCTTCGGCATCTTTCAATTTCTCCAATGCTGGTGCGGCGATGGTGCGGGCTTCGTCCCAGTAACCGGAGTTGAATGGGGGCTGACCGCAGCAGGCGATTTCATTTGGGCAAACAACCTTATGGCCGAGTCGTTCCAAAATTTCCACCATGCTGATGCCTGCGCGCGGAAACAGCGCGTCAATGAAACAGGGAATAAAAAGTGTGACAGTCATGCAAATGCGACGATGGTATTTTCCCTGACAAACGGAGATGAGTCATTAAAAAAATTGGCCAAGCCAATCGCACTGCTGAAAAATCTTGCCTCGGATTTTTTGGTCTGCCAGAATCCTCTTTCGCGGTGACTTGGTTTCACCGACGAATTTTTGCCTCGGTAGCTCAATGGTAGAGCAGTTGACTCTTAATCAATTGGTTTTCGGTTCAAGTCCGAACCGGGGCACCACTTTTAATATCGCCAGCCTACATTTACTTGCACCAAACACCCGACATCTATCTTTTCATCGGACGATTCCACGTGCTGCTGGTGCATCTGCCCATCGGGATGCTGGCGGCGCTCACGGCATTGGAGCTGACTGCGTTTATTCCACGTTTCAAAAACGCTAATGGTAGTGCGGGTTTCATACTTGCACTCGCTGCGCCGCTGGCAGTCGTTACGGCAATTTGTGGCTGGCTGCTGTCGCTTGGCGGCGGCTACGACGAAACTTTGCTCGCGTGGCACAAATGGCTGGGCACAGTCACAGCGGTAACGGCGATGGTGGCGGCAATTTTATTCTGGCGCGGAAAATTTTGTGCATATCGTGTGAGTTTATTTGTCACCGTCGGTTTGCTGATGGCGGCGGGACATCTTGGCGGATCACTGACGCATGGCAGCGATTACCTCACGCGCTACGCGCCCGAGCCAATCAAAAAATTGTTGGGGATTACGGCAATAAAAAATACTTCGGCGACGGTTTCAATAAATGAATTGCGCGCGCGCCCGTTTTTCGCTGGTGTCATCGAGCCGATTTTTCAAAACAAGTGTGTAAGTTGTCACGGCGCGGAAAAGTCCAAAGGCGGCTTGCGACTCGACTCATTTGCCGCGCTGCAAGCAGGCGGCAAAGATGATGTCGCCATCAAGTCCGGCGACGCGGCGCAAAGTCCGATTATCCAGCGCGCGCTGCTGCCTGTCAGCGACGATGACCACATGCCGCCGGAGGGTAAGCCGCAGTTGACTGCGGCGGAAATCGTGGTGCTGAAATGGTGGATTAACGCGGGCGCGCCGGAATCTAAAACGCTCGATTCGCTGCAACCGCCGCCGGAAATTCTCTCGGCGTTATCCGCGAAGTGACTTTTATTCCGCATTGAATTAAGGTTGGTTGAACGCCAATATACTATCGTGAATCGTTGCATCCAATGTCTCGTATTGCTGCTCAGCCTTGCGGCGCTGAAAGTTTCCGCCCAGGGAACGGCTTTTAATTATCAAGGCCGTTTGAACGACACGGGTTCGCCCGCGAGTGGGACTTACGATTTTCGATTCACCGTTTATGACGCGGTGACCAATGGCACTGCCGACACGCTTCCCATCACCAATTCCGCTGTGGCCGTGAGCAGTGGGCAATTCAGCGTCACGCTCGATTTTGGCGCGGGACTTTTCACGGGCAACAATTACTGGCTCGACATCGGCGTGCGCACGAACGGCAGCACCAATTTCATTTCGCTGTTTCCGCGCCAGCCAATCCGGCCGGTGCCGTATGCTATTTTTGCTACCGGTGCGAGCAACCTAATCGGCACGTTAGCGGCGACGCAAATTACGGGCACACTTCCGTCCGCGCAAATCTCCGGCACTTATTCTGGTGCGGTGAATTTCGTCAATAATACCAATACTTTTTCCGGCACATACACCGGCAATGGTGCGGCTCTAACTAACTTGAACGCGACGCAATTGACCGCTGGAACTGTCGCGGACGCGCGGCTCTCCAGCAATGTTGCATTGCTGAACGCGAGCCAGACGTTCACCGGCAATAATAATTTTAATGGCGGAAATAATTTTACGAATCGCGCGAATAATTTCACCGGCAGTTTTTTTGGCAACGGCCTCGTCGGTTGGGTCGTGATTACTAACACGGCGGGGACGGCTCTGGCAGACACCGGCTATCTGCTGACGAGTTCGCTATTCACCACCGTCACGCTGCCGACGGGGACGAATCTTTTGGTCGGCGATATCGTGCGCGTGTCCGGCGCGGGCGCGGGTGGCTGGCGCGTGGGGCAGGGGACGAATCAGTCCATCATCGGCAATTTTGTGAGCTATAAAAATTCCGTGTGGACGGCGTCCAGCGCGTCCAGCGGCACTTGGAATTGTCTCGCCTCGTCCGCCGACGGCGCCGTGATGTATGCGGGCATGAAAAGCACCAGCGGCATTTTTTCCTCGACCGATTACGGACATACCTGGAGTGCCACGGCGGCGACCGGCACGGGTTGGTATGGCCTCGCGTGTTCGGCGGATGGCAATAAAGTTTATGGCGTTCCTTCCGGCGGCAACATCCAGTATTCCACCAACGCCGGACTGACGTGGAGCAGCGTCGCTAATTCAAAATTAAGCTGGGTGGCCGTCGCGTGTTCCGCCGATGGCAGCAAAGCGTTCGCAGCGGTCAAGGCTGGTGCGCTCTATCTCACCACCAATTCCGGCGCGGTCTGGAATATCGTTGGCACGGGCATTCCCAACTCCGGCATCGCTAACTGGTCATCCGTCGCCGCGTCCGCCGACGGCACGCACCTCGCCGCTGCGATTTCCGGCAACACCATTTATACTTCCACCAACACCGGTGCGAACTGGAGTGGTGGCGCGCCGGTCGCTTTTTGGTCGGACGTGGTGATGTCCAGCGATGGATTAAAACTGGCCGCGACCATCAATAATAATTCCATCTACACCTCCACCAATTCTGGCACGACGTGGAGCAACGCTGCCGTGCCGATCGCCGCGTGGAGCTGTCTCGCCGCCTCTGCCGATTGCACGCGGCTCGTCGCTGGCATCAGCAACGGTGTAATTTACGCTTCGCTAAATTTTGGCGCGACCTGGTCGCCGCTGGTCGGTGCGCCGAGCAAGCCGTGGTCGGCGCTCACGAGTTCGGCCAATGGCGATCATCTCGTCGGTGCGGTGAATGCTTCCAGCGGCAATCTGTATTATTCCGGCAGCGCGGCTCAGATTACTTCCCTTACCGGCACGAATGGCTTCCTTACCGGCAGTCAAGGTTCAGCGGTGGAATTACAATACATCGGCAATAATCAATTCATGCCCGTCAGCGCCGTCGGCACGCTTTGGGCGAATTAAAAAAATTTGCTGGGCGTAGCAATTCCAACCTTCACCGCGTCACCAAATCGTCAGCTGTCCAAAGAATTTTGTCTGCGCCCGCCGAATGGATTTCCATTTCCGTGCCGGAGAGTTGATGGAAGAAAAAGGGCGTGCCCCACGCGTCAATGAGTTCGCCCCGGTCATTCACGCGCATGCCGGTATCGGCGATGAAGTTGACGGAGCCGGGATTATCGCCGCCGAGGGCGCGGGTGATCTCGGCATTGGAGCCGACGGGATTGCCGCCGAAGCGCTGGCCGTAGTTGCGGATGGCGCGGCTGACAATCTCCAGAACGATCTGCGGTTCCATGTTCGTGACTTCGGGCGCGAACGGGCGGCCATCGGGAATCACGCGGGCGGCAGGCGCCGGCGTGGGCGAGGCGGTGACGCGGGCGAAATTGGATTCAATGGTGGCGACCGCTGCGGGCGGCGCATTGGTCAGCGCCGTCGCAACGGCAGCGGAATATTTTGCGGACGCGATGGCATCGGCCTGCGTGTCGGGGGAAGGTATTTTCGGTTTCGGAAACAACAGCCAAACCAAGACGAGGGCAGCGACGACCGCGAGCGCCGGAAATAGTTTCCTCATACGAACCCGAGATTGGGCGTGGGGAAACGACCGATGTTCGGAAATACGGTGGTGAGATTACCGGCGTCCACGCCAAACCACGTCGCGAGCGTGGCGAAGTATTGGTCAATGGCGGTCGTGGGAATCCAGCGACCGGTGCTGGTGTCGTCCGGGCCATTGACGGTGAGCGTTGGAAATTTGCCGTAGGTCTTGCCGCCTTTGACCGCGCCGCCCAGAATGAGGTGATGGCTGCCCCAGCCGTGATCGCTGCCCACGCCGTTGCTCGGAAACGTGCGGCCAAAATCGCTGGAGGTGAACGCGGTGACGTTTTGGGAAAGGCCGAGCTGCTCCATCGCGCGCTGGAAGGCGTAGAGCGACTGGCTCAATTCCGCCATCAAGTTCGCGTGCGCGCCGATGATGACGTTGGCGGGATTGTTGACGTCGTAACTGGTCTGGCTCTGTGCAAATCGTAACCGCCGACCTGACAGAAAAATATCTGGCGGCGCATGCCGAAGCCGTTGTTCGGACTGCCGGCGGCGCGGTTACCAGCCTCGATGAGGCGAGCAATCATCTTCAACTGCGAACTTAAACTCGATGTGAATGAGTTTGCCGGATTGGTGTTGGGTGTAACAATTTTTGCGGGAAACGTGTTCGTCCAATAATTTGTCGCGGCGGTATTGGTGATGGCGGAGTTGAGGACATTGCCGGTCTGGATGCTGTGGTTGGCAACGCCCGCGTAAGTTTTGGCCTGCAAATTCTGGTAGGGCAGGCCGAGGATGTTCGTGAGCGCAGCGAGCCGCGCGCCGGTGACGCCCTGCATCGCAATCGCGCCGCTGGTGGAGACGGCGTATTGCGAAACGGCGTTGCCGATTTCAAACGTGTTCGCGCCGGCAATAGAAACGGAGAGTGAAAGTGAATTATTCGTGTTCGCAGCGTTCAACAAATCCGCGCAGCGTCCGCCCCAACCGGTGAGCGGCGGTTGGTCGGGAATGGACGTCTGCCATTGCGTGACCTGATCGGCGTGGGAGAAAAGTTGCGGCGGCCTGCTAGGTTGAATCTGGCCGCCAAATATTTTTTTGCCGCTATTATATTCTGCCTTGGTGATGGGATAAATAAGCGTGCCAGCGTTAAAAAGCGGGGCGAGTTTGCCTTCGTAAAAAAGCTTTGCCAGTTCGGGACAAGCCGGATGCAGACCGTAACTATGTCCATCAGTGTCAACGTAGTTTCCAGACAAGCCAGGTGCGATGCCAGTGCCAACGGAATAATCCGGCGCAGGGGTGCTGCCGGGAACTTGAAGATTCAGCAGCGCGCTGGACGGCAGCGCGAGATTCGCGGTGCGGATGGCGGCGTAGTTGGCGTATTCCGACGAGGCGGTCGGAATGATCATGTTGTTGGAGTCGTTGCCGCCCGCGAGAAAAATGCAGACCAGGGCTTTGTAGTCGGTCGGGATGGATTGGTCGGCGATGGCGGCATTCATGAACCGCAGATCGCGGATGGCTGAAGTCATGGCGGCCGTGCCCACGGCCGCGCAGGCCGCGCGGCGCAGAAAATCGCGGCGGGTGATGACGGAAATGTTTTTCTCGTTCATAAATTATTTTTGGATGGTGAAGTCCGGCGAACAAACAATGAGGTGAACCACAGCGCGGACGCGATCACGCATTTGCGTGGCGGTCGGCGGGGTGCTGTAACTGAAGTTGGAGATATTGGTGACGTAGTTGACGATGTTGGTTTTCGCGGCGGCGGATAATTGTCCTGCGAGCAAAAGTGTGTTCAAGTTGTCCACGAGTGACGGCACGCCGGCGGCCGCGGTATAATTCGTGGTCATCCACGGGCCAAGGTCGAGAACGATGGCGCCGCCGCCATTGTTGAAACTGGAAAGGCCGTTGGTGTTTGCGGTGTTGTTGAGAATGCCGGCTTCGAGGAAATTCATCTGCAACGCGGTGCTCGTGTCGGAGGTGAGTTGAAATTCCGGCGTGGTCAAACCCGCCGCCGACAGCGCGCCAGGGAATGCGTAATTTGGAAAGAAGAAATTGAACACGGTGTTCGCGCTCAATGGTGATTGCGCGAGGTTGTAAGTCGGGTCGCTGTCGGTGTAACCGAGATTCCACGTGCTCCATTGCACCGTGGCGTTGCCATTGCGCGTGAGCGACGGCGCGCCCAATGGATACAAGGTAAATCCACTTTGCGTCCCGATGTTGTTCGTGAGGACAAACGTGAAGTGCAGGGGATCGGGAATGGTTTTTACCTGATATTGCCCGACAGGAACTGAAGAGTTGTTGGCGGGAATATATATCGTTTCGTTGACGGTCAACGCGTGCGGTCCGGCGCAACTGACGGTGATGTTTGTGCCGCTTTGCGTCAGACCGCTCGCGGAAATACGGGACAACAGACAGTTGCCAGAGTGGGAGAAAGTATCGAACGCGGTCACGTTGAAGACCGTGCTATTAATCACCGTCACCGCGAACGGTCCGCTGGCCGCGCCGCCGGTGGTGAACACCAGATACGCGGCGTTGCCGGTGACAAGTCCGTGTCCGGCGGAAATGGTGACGGTGATGACGTTGTTCGTCTGCGCGTAAATGCCGGTGAGCAGGTTCGGCATGTTCACGGTGAACGTATTCGAGCCGGTGACGGTCACGGAATAATTTTGATTCGGCGGCGCGGGATTGCCCGAAGTGTCGGTGAAGCTCATCGCCACCGTGTCGCCTGTCGCCATGCGGTGCGGCGAGGGCAGGGTGATGGTGTTCGTTTGATTTCCAGTCTCGACGTAAGTGCCGGTCTGGTTCGCGGGCGCGGCGAACGCGCGCGCGGTCGCGGTCACGCGCAGGAGCGGTTCACGTTGTTTGCCGTATGTGGCGAGCGGCGTGTTGGTGACAGTGCCGTTGGTGTAGGCAAAAACAAAATCCACGCTGCGTGCCTCGTAATCCGTAAGAATGGCGCGAATGACAGCCTTCATATCGCCGCGGATGCCGGAGCCGTTGTCGTTGAATTTTTGCACAACGCGGTAAAGATAATTGCGGCTGGGATTGCTGGTGACGAGCCGTTGAATCAACTGGCGGCAGACGAACGGCCCGACGTTCGGGTTGTAGAAAATGGAATCCAGCGCGGCCTCCAGATTTTGCGAGCAGTAATTATCAAAATTTGTCACCGCCGAATTCGTTTGCGCGCCGACAGCCGCGGGAATCATCACGTTGTCCAAAAGTTTTTTCGTGCCGAGTTCATGGTGCAGCGGCACGAGCACCATCGGGTTCGTCAAATTTTGACTTGGCGAAAAACTGGTGGGCAAACGGCCATTCACATTCGGCTGGTAATAATTCCAGCCGGTGAATGTGCTCGCAAAACCGTTGATGACATTCTGATCGTAGGTCGGCACGAGCGAGTTTTGCGAATTCAAGACGAGCGTGCCATCAGGCCACAAATGGTAGAGGCCGATGGAAAAAAGCTGATTGATTTCGCGCGCGTAATTTTCATTCGGATGCGTGCCGTTGGGCAGACTGCCCATGTCGTTGGCCTGCATGTTCAGATATAAACCCATCGCGGGCGTAAGCGTGACGGCTTTGAGCAGGTCGCGATAATTGCCAAACGCATTGTCGAGCAGCGTGTCATAATACGCCGCGAGCGCAGTGGCGTGATCTTGCAACACGCCGCTTTCGGACACGACCATGATTTCGCTCAAAGCGAACGCGACGCGCTGGCGTAATTGGTCGGGCGCGGTCACGGCGTTCTGCCACCAAGCGTTGAACCAGTCGCTGCTGGGAAATGGATTGGACGGGTCGGCAACCATGTTTGTTAGCACGACTGGCAAATGATGCGTGATCGGCAAAGCGAATTGCGCGTTGATCCAATTCGAGTAGCCGAGTGATTGCACGTTGGCGATTTCTGTGAGGTTCGGTCCAAATGTTGACTGGATCAAAAATCTAGCGGCGGCATTTGTATCCGTGTGGTCATCCGTCCACGCGGGTGGTGCGGGTGGTGCGATAAAGGTTTGCGCACCGTTGGCAAAGGTGAAGTGACCGCCGATTTCACCATTCGGAAACGCGATGGAGTTGATGACGATGCTGGCTTTCCCTTCAATGAGCAGTTCCAAAATGTCTGCCGCCGAAAGCGAGCCGGTTGGTTTGATTGGCCAAACGTAACTGCCGTCGGCCCGCGGATGGGCGGCGGCGATGTCGAATACCAGCGTCGTTGGGCTGGCGAGATAGGGGTCGGAATAAATATGATCAATGTGCAAACCACTGATGCCGCTGACGGAATAATTTAAAATCGCCTGCGTGCCATCCGCGCTCACGAGCAGCGTCGCGGAACCGACCGCTGAACTGTTAACGCCCGGTAATGCCAGCATGTTGGCGGAATAAAATGTGCCGCTCAAAATTGAAGCGGGTTGCGGATAGTAGCGCGACAAAACGTAACCTGGAACGATGCCCGACGGCACGGTGTTCGTGCCGACCGGATCCTGCGACCAGCCGACTGACCAATGATCCGGCGTGGTTCCGGCCTTGTGCAAAATTTCGACGTAATACTTTTGTCCCGCGACGAGCGACAGCCATTTCGACTGCTGATTGGTTTGCGCATTCCAATTCCGAAACGTTGTGCCGCCACTCGCCGGAAACACGTTTGCGCGGCGCAATTTATTCGCCGGTTCGTTGTCGTTAGAAATCCACGCTTCCGCCGAGTCGCTACCTGCAATCCAGAAATAATAATTACCGGTAACCGGCGCGGTGAGATAGCCGCGAATGCGCTCGCCATAATTACTGCCGTAATTGGTAATGCCTTCCAGCGAGCCGAGTGTGTTAGTGAGGGTTGCTGGCGTGCTGACCGGAATATCTGCGATATTTGTGCCGGCAATGCCCGTCCACACTTCACGCACGACGGAACTGCCGGTATCAATCATCTGAATGCTCACCGCCGCCGAGCCAAGGCCGACAGTGTTGCTCGAAGTAACCATCGTTTGATACGTGCCAGCGAAATTTGGAATGCCGCTGATGATGCCATTTGTAAATCCAAGTCCTGGCGGCAACCCGCTCGCGGAGTAAGCGAGCGGCGTGTTCGCACCGGTTACGGTGAAGCTGAACGGCTGGCCGAGAAACGCGACGGCCGACAGCGCGCAGGTGATGGACGAAGGGGCGTTGACCGAGTTCGTTGGAAACAAACGTGTTGAGGGAATGATTTGTTTCGGCTGGCTTGCGCTATACCAGTTCAGATGCACCGCGGCAGAGCCGGAAACTTGCAGATACTCCAACTTTATGTTGTAGAGCACGCCCGCTTGCAGCGCGATGATGCCGGTATTGTCCGAAGCGCTTTGCGATTGCCATTTATCAATGATGAGCTGATCGTTGACCCACAACTTACAGCCGTCATCCGAGTTGACGACGAAATAATACGTCTCCGAATATTGTGGCAAAACTTGTCCCGTCCAGCGCACGGTGTAACCACCGCTGCTGTTTGTGATCGGGCTGGTTGTGCTGCCCCAGGTAAAATCCACATTAGTGTCCACCCGTGACAGTTTTAAATTCGCGGGGTTGAAGTTAGCCGCATTCGCATAAGTTGCGCTGGAGTTTGTGTAATAATTTCCATTTAAGCCCGTGCCGTTCGCTGTCGGCGAAGGATAAATCACCACGCTGGCATTGCTCGCGTAACTCGTGGTGTAGTTCGTGCCGGGTAGTAATTTCATTTGCGCGATGACCGCCGTGTGCAGGTTCGTGTCGGCCAGCGGCGTCACGGAAATATTTTGCGAACTCACACCTGCGGGAAAGGTCACGGTGCGCGGCAAGGTTGCATGATCCACGCCTTCCGCTGCATAACCGGAACCGGGACCACTCAGCGCGAGATTCACCGTGACGGACTTCAGCGCAAAACCGCCGCGCGAAACTGTCAGTGTGCCGAGGTCGGTCGGTGAATTTCCGGGGTCAGGCTGCACTGTGGTCGGGTCGGTCGCGGCGATTGAAAAAATATTTTGCGTTCCGAACTTCGCGGACGCATAGGCGGCATCGGTCATGAGCTGTCCGTTGCTGTCCATTTGCCCATTGCTCATTGCATTCAGCGGATCGAGCCCAAGCTTATATTCTTCCCAATCACTCACGCCATCGCCATCTGTGTCCACGTCAGAAACCGCCGTGCGGAAAAATTTCCCAACCGATCCAGCCGCCGCCATCAGCGTCAGCGTTGCGCCGCTGCGAACAACGACATTCGTTTCCATCACCCAGTTCGTGCTGCCCAGTGCGGTGACGCTCTGCAACTGATATTGTTTTCCCAGTTCGCACGGAATCGTCACCGTGAACGCCGCCGCCTTGGCTGCACTCGTGATTTTGGGAATAGAATTTGCGTCAAACGGATTGCTACCCGCTAACGCTTCTTTAAGATTCGAATATCCGTCGCCATCCGCATCGCCGTTGGGTGACAGACCACTTGCGCCATAAAGTTGCTCCCAGACATCGCTCATGCCGTTCGTGTTCAGGTCAATCATCTGTGCCAGCGAAAGGCGCGAGACGAGGAGTATTAAAACTGCGACAGTCGTGCGTGAAAGCAAGACAGCGAGACAATTTAAAATTGCTCCGAAAGAAAAATTCCGGCGACGGCGGGCATTGGCACTGGCATTTATTTTGGCTAATGTGGGACGGCCTTTACCGTGCTTCTGGCATCAGTGAAAGTCAAGTGCCTGGCTAGCTTTTTTTATGCCACGCGTTAACGCAGATTCCACTCGTTCAACAGACCTTTTGGAATTTCCGAAAGAAAGCGCGACGGCGACTGGTAAGTGTCCACGCCGCTTGTGCCAAAGCCGCCGCGAATGTTCGGGTAGCACAAATACAATTCATTCTTTGCGCGCGTGATGGAAACGTAAAACAGCCGCCGTTCTTCTTCCTCACCGTCGTTACTCTCGCTGGAGCGTGCGGAGGGAAACATCCCGTCGCACAGCATGATGACGAACACGACCTCGAACTCCAAACCTTTCGCCTGATGAATGGTCGAGAGTTTGATTTTTTCCGTGTCGTCCTGCGGATCTTCCTCGGCTTCGACGTTCGTGAGCAAGGCGAGTTGCGTCAGAAATTCCTCCACACTGCCAAACTGAAACGCAAATTCCGCGAGCTGCTGGATTTCGTCCAGCCGGCGTTCGTAATTGTCGTAAGTCTCCTTGAGATAATCGTCGTAGCCCGCGTCCATAACGAGCCGCAGCATTTTCGCCGCGCTCCGGCGCGTCGTTTCGTCTTCCAGTTGCGCGATGGTCGCGACAAATTGCGTCCACGGCACGGCGGCTTTTTTGGGAATGGCTTTGGTGCAACTTTGCAAGGCCGTCGCGAGTTTGGTTTCCATCTTCAATTCGCCACCAGCCATCCTCGCCGTAAAGCTTTGATAAATTTTTTCCGCGCCCTTCGCGCCGATTCCTGGCAAAAGCAAAACTAGCCGCTTGAAAGAAACTTCGTCTTTCGGATTCGCGACAAATTTCAGATACGCCGTCGCATCTTTGATGTGCGCCTGCTCGAAGAAGCGGATGCCGCTCGTGATGCTGAACGGAATCTGCCGCCGCGTGAGTTCCAACTGCAATTCCAGCGCGTGAAAATGCGAGCGATACAGCACGCAAATCTGATTCAAGCTTGTGCCTTCCTCGCGCAACTCCAGCGCGCGCTGTGCGATGAATTGCGCCTGCTGACCGGCGTCGTGGCATTGCACGAGTGCTGGTTTGACGCCGGATTTGCGCGCGGGCGAAAGCTCCTTCGCAAACTGGTTTACGTTTGCGGCGATGGCGGCGTTCGCCACGTTGAGAATTTCCGGCGTGCTGCGGTAATTGGTTTCGATCTTAAAAACTTTTGCGCCGGGATAACGCTTGGGAAAATCCAATATGTTCGCGAAGTTCGCACCGCGCCACGCGTAGATGCTTTGCGCGTCGTCGCCGACGACCGTGACGTTGTGATGCCGCGCCGCGAGCAAGTCAATCAGGTCGCCTTGCAGCTTGTTCGTGTCCTGATATTCATCCACGAGGATGAATTGAAAGCGCCGCTGAAAATGTTCGCGCACATCGGCGTGGTCTTGCAGCAGCCGGAGCCAAAGCACGAGCAGGTCGTCGAAATCCATGCCGTTCGTCGCGCGCTTGCGGGCGAGGTAACGTTTGTGCTGATCGGCAATCTGATCGGTGAACGTCTCGAAGTAACTGAATTTTCCATCGACCAATTCCGCAATCGTCTGATGCGTGTTGGCCGCGAGCGAAAAAATTTCGTTCAGCACATCCGCCTTCGGAAAATGTTTGTCCTTCGTGTCAATTTTCGCATCCAGCAAACTGGCTTTGATCAAATCCTTCGCGTCGTCGCAGTCGAGAATCGTGAAATCTTTTTGGTAGCCGAGCGTCTCCGCGTGCAGCCGCAAAATCCGCGCGCCGATGCTGTGAAATGTGCCGCCCCAAAGCGAACGCAATTCGTGGCCGAGTAAATCGGAGATGCGCCGCATCATTTCGCCCGCCGCCTTGTTCGTGAAGGTGAGCAGCAAGATGCGGTCGGGCGGAATGCCCTGTTCCAACAGATACGCGACGCGATACGTCAGCGTGCGCGTCTTGCCCGAACCTGCGCCGGCGATGACAAGCGCTGGGCCGGGCGGCGCGGTGACGGCGGCGAGCTGCTGTTCGTTGAGTTCGCGCGCGTAGTCAATGTTCAGCCGGATTTCCGGCGTGAACGGCTTTAAGACATATTCGTGCGACATGACGGGGAATTATATTTGGAAGCAGCCGCGCCAACTACAAGTATTCTTCCCACCGTCGAGGATCACGGCGCAAATCCATCACGGCAACAATCAGAATTTCATCGCTACGAATTTGGTAGAACAGTCCGTAAGGAAAACGGTGTGTGCGGCAACGGCGCGTCCGTGGCGATAGCGGCGACCAAGCCAGTGGAAAAGATTCGATGAGGTTGGTGGTTGCCTCCACTTCTGCGAGAAATTCTGCACCCAAGCCTGTCTGTGCCGACTGATAAAACTCCATCGCCGCCTTGAGTTCCGCTTCCGCCGTTGAAGTGAACCGCACCCTCACTTCGGCAAATCCTTTTTCAAATCAGCAAAAACTTGATTGGCGTCACGCGCTGTCAATTTCCCGGCGTCAAAAGCGTCAACGCGCCGTTCTGATTCCGCCGCCCAAGCGGTTTCGCGCGCCTGTTGTTCCGGCTTGGCAAAAGAACCCCAAAGCAAGTCCAGCAGCCGCGCGCGCTCCGGGGCGGGCAGCCCGAGAATTTCATCTTGAATGGCGGTGACGCTCATGGTGAAAAACTACAACTGATTTCAAGCAAGGCAAACAGAAAAACCGCGCGCCAATTTATTCCTTCAACGCGGCACGCTTTTCTTTCCACGCGAGCAGCAGCAAAATTATTGTGACGATGCCGGTCGCGCCGGTGCAACTCGGCGCGAGATAGCGGTCGAGTGGAATTGAGCCCTGGCGCGGCAAGCGCAGTTGCGCGGAAAAGATTTCGCCGTAGCCGCCGAGAGAAGTTTGCGCGACGACTTGGCCGCCGCCGGTGACGGCCTGCGAAATGCCGGAGCTGGCCACGCGGAAAATCGGGATGCCGTATTCCGCCGCGCGCACGGGCGCGACGCGGGAATGCAGTTCGTGCTGGTGTTTGCCCCAGGATTCCACGTCCATCGTCGGGCAGATAATGAGCTGCGCGCCTTGGCGCACGAGTTCGTCTGTGACGCGCGTGTAGCTCAAATCGTAACAGATGCAGATGCCAATTTTGCCCCACGGCGAATTCCAGACTTCCTGTTTCGGCGCAGGCAAGCCGTCGTGAAAAAACTGGATCGGCACGCTCTTGGCCTGCTGGAAAACAATCTCGCCGTTCGTGCCGACGACGAAGGCGGTGTTGTAATAAACGTCGTTCGTGACGAAATCTTTGCCGCCGATGACGAGGAAGCGCGAATGTTCGCGGCACCAGTTCTTGAGCGCATCCGGCACGCCGCCGTCGAGCGAGTATTCACTTAAAACGAAAATCGGCGCGTTGGTGTTTTTGGCGAGGGCTTGATTCAGGATTTGGGGAATGACGTTTTGCGGCGGAAATTCCATTTGGACGCCGACTAGGGAAACCGGTCTGTGGTTTGCGCTGTGGGCGTAAATCTTCATTCCAGAACCAAGTTGTAAAAACCAAGCCAGTGAGATCAAAAATAAAAGGGCCAGACTCGCAATTTGAAGATGAAGTTTTTTGAATGAGCTTCTGAATGCTAAAATAACCGCTGCAAAGAAAAAAATAAATCCAACGCTATACATTCCGAGAGTGATAAACGGAGCGATTGGTAAGTTTTGATAAGCATAGCCCAAATTCATCCACGAGAACTTCAAGTAGTAGAGTTCGCTGCGGAAGTATTCGATGCCTGTCCAGATTATCGGAATCATCCACGCGGTTTTGACTTTGCCCCAGCGCCGCGCGCTGCCGCAGACAATCGCCGCAAACAATCCGACCCAAAACGCCAGCACCAGCCACAGCACCAGTGCGGCGACATTGAAGATGCGGAAAAAGAAAAACAGTTGCGGCGCGTAGCAGAGAAAGCCCATCGCCAGCCCGAAATAAAACGCGCGCCGGACATTCGGCTGGTCGGTCAGTTTGACGAGGCCAAAGGCGTAACCAAAAATCAGCAGTCCGGCGGCGGGATAATGAATGGACGTGTAAGCCGCCTGAAAACACGCCACGGCGAACGCGAGCCACAGAAAAGATTTCTTCCAGCCGAGAGTTTGTGCCGATGAAGTTTGGATGTTCATAGCCCGGTGAATTTGACTTGTTCATTTAAGTCGTTCGGCAAGACTTTCGCCATGCAAAAGAATAAAACCGTGCTCGCGTTTCTGGACGACGTTTATGAAGACCTCGAACTCTGGTATCCGAAGCTGCGCTTGGAAGAAGCGGGCTACGCGCTGAAATGCGCCGCGCCGGAAATCAAAACCTACGCCGGCAAGCACGGTTATCCCGCCGCGTCGGATTTGCTGTTGAAGGACGCGCGCAGCGAAGATTTTTGCGGCTTGCTCGTGCCCGGCGGTTTCATGCCGGACAAATTGCGTCGCGACGCGAAGGTGCTGTCGCTCACGCGCGAGTTTTTTGAACAGGGCAAACTGGTCGCGTTCATCTGTCACGGCGGCTGGATTCCGATTTCCGCCAAGATTCTGAAAGGCAAACGCGTCACCGGCTCGCTCGGCATTAAGGACGATCTGGAAAACGCCGGTGGCATCTGGGTGAACGAGCCGGTCGTCGTGGACGGCAACCTGATCTCCAGCCGCACGCCGAAAGATTGCGCGCCGTTCGGTGCGGCGATGGTGAAGTTTCTGGACGCGCACGGCTGACGGGCGAATTGTGAATAAGAATTGGCAGTTTTTACGGGGTTAAATCTTGTTGCTCAAGGCGGGGCTGTGATAACTTTATTGCAGTTCCACCACATTGATTTTATTCCCACAAGCGAGTTTGTGAAATTTCAAGTGAACAGATTTGCCGGGCGGCTTCGCCTGTTGGTCTGGCTGTTGTTTCTGCCGGTTTCTGTCTTCGCCGTCGCGCCCAGCATCACCACGCAGCCGCAAAGCACCAACGTGTTGGCGGGAGCGAATGCCACGTTCAAAGTCACGGCCAGCGGCACCGCGACGCTGCGTTACAACTGGTCGTTTAACGGCACGAATCTCGTCAACAGCACGCGCATCGGCGGCGCGACCAATGCGACGCTGACCGTCAGCAATCTCATCGCCAGCGACGCGGGCAATTATCGGGTTGTCGTCACCAATACTCAGGGCAGCGTGACCAGTTCCATTGCCGTGCTGACCGTGTGGTTGCCGCCGGCGATTACGGCGGCGCCGACGAATATTTCCGTGGTGCAAAGCAATAACGCCGCGTTCACTGTGACTGCTACGGGCACGACCAATTTGATTTACCACTGGCAGCGCAGCGGAACCAATCTCGTGAACGGCGGTCGCATCAGTGGCGCGACGAATGCCACGCTCAATATCACCGGCGCGTTAACGAATGACGTCGGTTCGTATCGTGTGATTGTGACCAACCTTTACGGTTCAGTTACAAGCGCAGTCGTCACGTTGACCGTGTGGGTGCCAGCGAAAATTACCGCGCAGCCCGTCGCGAGCCAGATATTGCTGGCCGGCACGCAAGCGGTCTTCAGTGTGACGGCGGATGGCACCGCGCCGTTGAACTATCGGTGGTCGCTGAATGGAGTCAGCCTCACGAACAACGCGCGCACTAGCGGCGCGACGAATGCGACTTTGACGGTCAGCAATCTCGTCGCCGGCGACGCGGGAAATTATTCAGTCACCGTCACGAATAATTACGGCGGCGACGCCAGTTCCAACGCACAGCTTACCGTCTTGCAGCCAGCATTCATCATCAGTTCGCCCACCAATCAATCCGTGTTGCAAAATAGTAATGCCACTTTGGTTGTAACGGCGGGCGGCACGACCAACTTGAATTATCAATGGCAACGCGGTGGAACCAATCTCGTCAACGGCGGACGCATCAGCGGCGCAACCAATTTTGCGTTGACCATCACCGGCGCATTGACGAATGACGCGGGTTTGTATCGCGTGATTGTGACCAATCTGTATGGCTCGGCTACGAGTGCGGTCGCTACGTTGACCGTTTTGGTTCCGGCAAAAATCATCGTGCAACCCGCGAGCCAGACGGTGCTGGCAGGCACATCGGCGGTTTTCAGCGTGACAGCAGACGGCACGGCTCCGCTGAATTTTCAATGGTCGCTGAACGGAACCAATCTTGCGAACAACGCACACGTCAGTGGTGTGACGAATGCGACTTTAACCGTCAGCAATCTCGTCGCCGACGACGCGGGAAATTATTCCGTCACGGTTACGAACAATTACGGCAGCGCGATTAGTTCCAACGCCGCGTTGACCGTGGTTTTTCCGCCCGCCATCAGCGCGCAGCCAGTCGGGCAGGCGGTGGATGTCGGCACGCCGTTCACATTTGTGGTCAGCGCGACTGGCACCGCGCCGCTGAATTACCAATGGCTGTTCAACGGCTCGCCGTTGTCGGGACAAACCAACTCAACGCTTTCGTATGCGGCGGCGGCGATGAATCAAGCTGGCAATTATTCCGTCGTCGTCACAAATCTTTACGGTTCGGTGACCAGTTCCAACGCGCTGTTGCAAGTCACGAATGCGCTGCCGACCATCACCGCTCTAGCCAGTCAGCGCACGTTTCCGACCGTGGCCATCAAGCCAATGGCTTTCACTGTCGGGGATTTGGAAACGCCGGTGGAAAATCTTGTTGTGACCGGTGTTGCTACGGATACGAACTTGGTGCCGACGGCGAACATTGTTTTCAGCGGCTCCGGCGCGAACCGCACGGTGGTTGTTACGCCAGCAGCCGGTTTGAGCGGCAGCACGGTGATTACGGTGACGGTGATGGACGGGCAGGGCGCGACGGCCAGCGCGAATTTTATGCTGACGGTTGCGGGCTTCACGGACATCGGCGCGGGCATGACCGGCGTCTGGAGTGGCAACGCCAGTTGGGGCGATTACGACAACGACGGAAAACTGGACGTGCTGGTCAACGGCAAGGATGGATCGGGCAACGGCATTACCAAAATTTATCGCAACGCTGGCGGTGGAACGTTCACTGACATTGGAGCTGACGTGCAAGGCTTATATGCCGGCAGCGCGGCGTGGGGCGATTACAACAACGACGGCAAACTGGATTTCATGTTGAACGGCAGCACCAGTAACAGCGTTCTTACTTGGCTCATCTATCGTAACAATGGCAGCAATAATTTTGTCCAGACGGCCAATCTGAACAACATCGGTTACGGCGGCAGCGTGTTAAAATTTATTTCACTAGGCTGGGGCGATTACGACAACGACGGACGGTTAGACGCGCTGTTTTTCGGCTGGCCCTATTGCAGTCTGTTTCACAACGCCGGTGGCGACACCTTCACCGATTCCGGCGTGAGTATGAGCGGCGGCAGTTACAGTTCAGTGACGTGGGGCGATTTCAATAATGATGGCCGTCGAGATTTTGTCGTTACGCAAGGCAGTCCGCCGACGACGCAGTTGTATCGTAACGACGGTGGCGGCAATTTCACTGTGTTGGCGACGAACCTGCCGGGTTACGACATGGCGAGCATGGCGGCTGGCGATTTCAACAACGATGGGCGATTAGATCTCGTGGTTACAGGCTGGAACACTAACAACGTGGACACCGCGCAGTTGTTGCGGAATGACGGCAACGGCGTCTTCACCGACGCGGGCGTTGGTCTGCCGGGACAAAACGGCGGCGCGGTGGCGTGGGGCGATTTTGACAACGACGGTTATCTCGATCTCGCGGTGGCCACTTACTGGTGGACGCGAATTTATCACAACAACGGTGATGGCACGTTCACAGACACCGGCCTGTTGCTGCCGGGTATTTATGAAGGCTCGCTGGCGTGGGGCGATTTTGACAACGACGGGCATTTGGATTTGTTGCTCTGCGGCTGGGGTTTTTATTCCGGCGATTACATCACTCGGATTTTTCACAACGATGGCGGGGCAATTTCCAACACGCCGCCCGCGCCACCGGGAAATTTGAGCGCCACGGTCAGCGGCACTGGCGTCGGCTTGAGCTGGTCGGCGGCTACGGACACGAATCAATCCGCCGGCTTCAGCTACAACGTGCGCGTCGGCACCACGCCTGGCGGCACTGACGTGGTCAGCCCGATGGCCGATGTCGCCACGGGATTTCGCCGTGTGCCGGCGCTCGGCAACGCGGACGAAAATTTGAGCTGGCCGCTGACGAATTTGCCCACGGGAACTTATTATTGGAGCGTGCAAGCCGTGGATCATGCGTGGGCCGGTTCCGCGTTTGCGGCGGAAAAAACGTTCACGCTCGCTGCTCCGGGCATCACGGTGCAGCCGGCGAGTCAGATTATTTTCTTCGGAAACACCTTGAACCTGTCCGTGACGGCCACTGGTTCCAACCTGACTTACCAATGGCAGCTTAACGGCACTAATTTGCCCGGCGCGACCGGCTCTACGCTCGCGGTCACCAACATGAACGCGGCGCTGGCTGGCAATTATCAGGTGGTCATCAACAATGTCTTCGGCACTTTAGTCAGCAGCAACGCCGTGGTGACGGTGCCGGAAGTGGTGTCATGGGGTTATTCCGGTGCGACAAATGTGCCGTCGCCATTGGCGAATGTGGAGTTGATCGCGGCGGGCAATTACGGCAGTTGGGCGCTCAAGGGCGATGCCACTTCGACCACGTGGGGCGCGGGGGCATTTAATCCGCCGGGTGCGAACTCCGGAAATCTAGTCGCTGCCTCGATGAGCATGAGCGGAGATTTTTCGCTGGGACTGCGCGCCGACGGACAAGTGCTTTTCTGGGGCTACAATATTTTTGGCGAAGGCAATGTGCCGGCGGATTTGACCAATTGCATTTACTTTGCCGCCGGAGAATTTCACGCGCTGGCAGTCAAAGCCGACGGCACGGTGAAGGCTTGGGGTCGCAATGATTCCGGCCAGTGCAATGTGCCGGCTGGCTTGAACAATGTCATGGCGGTCGCCGCTGGCGAGAGTCACAGTCTGGCTTTGAAAGCCGATGGCACCGTGGTCGGATGGGGCGCAGACGCTTACGGCGAAATCGCGCAGATGACCAATCTGGTGAATGTCACCGCCATCGCCGCCGGTCATCAAAGTTCGGTTGCGTTGCTGGTGGATGGCACGGTGGCGAGTTCCGGATTTTATTGGAGCCAACCCGCTTTGACCAACATCGTCGCCATCGCCGGTGGTGACTATCACGCGCTGGCATTGAAGGCCGATGGCACAGTGACGGCGTGGGGCGGATATAATTCCTCCGGCGAAGAAAATATTCCATTCGGTCTGACTAACGTTTTGCAAATCGCTGCCGGCACTGCCCACAGCACCGCGCTGATGGGCGCGCCGGCGCCACGTTTTATGCGGCAGCCGCAAAGCGCCAGCCTGCTCGCGGGTGGCCGGACAAATTTCTTCGCGCCGGCCATCGGGCGTTCGCCGTTGAATTATCAATGGTATTTCAACGGGACAAATATATCCGGCGCGAACCGGCCTAACTTAATTTTGGACAACGCGCAGGCGGCCAATGCGGGAAATTATTTTGTCGTGGCGGGCAATTCCTTTGGCTCGGTCACCAGCGCCGTTGTCTCGCTGGCCGTGAGTCATCCGCCGGTCATTATTTCCCAGCCGTCGGATCAGACGCTGGTGGTCGGCGGACAGGCGACGTTCGCGCTGCTCACCACGGGCGACACGCCGCTCTGGTATCAGTTGCTGCTGAACGGTGTCGCCGTGCCGGGCATGTATGGTTCTGCTGGCACGAATTTTTCTTTCGTAATCGGCAACGTGCAAACCAGCCAGCAGGGAACTTATTCCATTCTCGTCACGAACAATTCCGGCGCGGTCGTGAGTTCTAATGTCGTGCTGACGGTGCTGGCTCCGATTGCGTTCACGACGCAGCCGCTGAGCCAGAATTTATATGTTGGCAATTCCGCAACCCTGACGGCGGCGGTCACTGGCACGCTGCCCATCAGCCTGCAATGGCTTTACAACGGCGTCATTATTCCCGACGCGACGAACACCGCGCTGGTGCTGACCAATTTGCAAGTCGGCCAGTCGGGAACTTATTCATTGTCGGCGAGTAATTTGCTCGGCGCGGTGATTAGTTCCAATGCGACGTTGAATGTAGTTATGCCACCGCCCTGTGCATCCTCGCCCGCAGGTTTGGTTAGTTGGTGGCCAGGCGAAGGCAATGCTAATGACAGCATCAGCACGAACAACGGCGCGTTGATGGGCAACATCACATTCACCAACGGCATGGTGGGTCAGGCGTTCCGGTTGGATGGCGTGAACAGCTATGTGCAGATTCCCGATTCGGCATCGCTCAAACCCACTAATGTCACGGTCGAGGCGTGGGTCTGGCTGGATCCCGCCACGGTAAATCCGGGAACTGAATCCATCATCTTCAAGCGCAATACTTGGACCTATTTGTTTGAAGGCTATAGTCTGGCCAAGGAACAGATTAACAGCACCACCGCCAAATTTTCGTTTGTCATCGCCCGCAATGGCAACCAAGTCATCACGCGTTCAACTACCCTGGCGCAGCGTGGCGTCTGGTATCACGTCGCCGGCACCTACGATGGCACCACCGCGACCATTTGGGTCAATGGCGTGCCGGAAATCTCATCGTATGCGGGCTTCGCTCTGGATTACGGCACCAAGCCGGTGTGCATTGGTCAGACCGGCGAAGCGGCTCCGTATGTTGATATGTTCGCCGGTATTATTGATGAGCCGTCTATTTACAGCCGCGCACTGTCGTCCAACGAGATGGCCGCGATTTACAGCGCCGGTGTTTCCGGTAAGTGTGTGCCTGTCTTTCCGCCGTTCATCACTTCGCAACCGGTGAATCAGGCGGTGGTGACCAACCAAAATGCCGCCTTCGCCGTCATCGCCGGTGGCACGCAGCCGTTGAGTTATCAGTGGTATTTCAACACTACGCCGCTGACGAACAATGCCCATTATGCCGGAGTCACTTCAACCAACTTGGCTGTGTTCAGCGCCCAACCGGCAGATGCGGGCAGCTATTCCGTCATCGTCACCAATTACCTCGGCTCCGTGACCAGTTCGATTGCGAATTTGCTGGTCGTCAGCAATCCGCCTGCAATCACTACGCAACCGCAGAGTCAGAGCGTAAATGTTGGAACCAATCTTACTTTCACTACCGCTGTCACTGGCGATGCGCCACTGAATTTTCAATGGTATTTCAACGGTGTTCCTTTGGTTAACACTTCGCACATCCTCGGCTCCACTAGCAACAATTTGACGGTGGTGAATGCCCAGACCAACGACATGGGAAATTATTTCATGATCGTGACCAACCTCGTCGGCATGGCCACCAGCTCGGTGGCGACGGTAACAATTTGATCGCCGCCGGTCGCCACAGTTCAACCGACTGGACGTTCCGTGCCGCCGGGTTGGCCGACCACTTTCAGCGCCAGCTTCACGGGCGGCACACCGATGACGTATCAATGGCAGTTGAACGGCGCGGACATTCCCGGCGCGACCAATACGACTTATTCCATCGCTGCCGTCGGCACCAACGACCTCGGCTTTTATCATCTCGTCGCCAGCAACAGTTACAACGTGACCGCCAGTGCCGATGCCAAGCTGACGTTCGGCAATGTCGCCGTGTGGGGACGCAATCTCTCCGGCGAATCGCAGACACCGCCGGACTTGACGAATGCCTTCGCCGTCGCCGGCAGTTACGGTGCGAGCTTCGCGGCGCGCACGGACGGAAGTTTAATTTCCTGGGGTGCGGGCACGGCCACGAACATTTCCGTCGGTGCGACCAATGTCGTGGCGCTTTCATCTTCCGCTGGAACGGTGGTGCTGCGTAGCGATGGCAGTATCGTTGGCTGGAATTTTGTTTCGGCAGCGGGAGGAAATTATCCGGTGCCGACGGCCAGCAACATTGTCGCGGTCGCCGCCGGAAATAATTTTGGTTTTGCGCTGCGCGCGGAAGGCACGCTCGTCGCTTGGGGCGGTAGTCCCTACACGAATTATCCCGCCGGGTTGAATCACGTCACTGCGGTCGCGTGTGGCATCAGTCATTCACTTGCATTGAAGAGTGATGGCACGGTGGTTTCGTGGGGCGACGTCAAAACGGCTTCGCTCAATGTGCCGTTCAACTTAACGAACGTAGTCGGTATCGCCGCCGGCTATGCGCATTCGCTTGCGTTGAAGGGCGACGGCACCGTGACCGCGTGGGGCAGCGGCACCGGCACAAATCTTCCCGCCACCCTGACGAATGTCGCCGCGATTTTTGCCGGCAATTATTCCGGCGGTCAGTCGGTGAGCCTCGCCATCCGCTCGAACGGCACCGTCGTGGTCTGGGGCGACAGTTCTTTCAGCGAAATAAATCCGCCGTCCGCCTTGACCAATCTGAATTCCGTGACCGGCGCGGGCGCGGCGAATCATGTGCTGACAGTATTGAACAGCGGCAGTCCGGTGATTATCCGGCCGCCGGTTGGTCAGACGGCATTTGTCGGGCGCGACGTGACGTTGCGCGGCGCGGCGGTTGGCGCGGCACCGTTGAGTTACCAATGGTTGAGCAACGGAACCAGTATTCCCGGCGCGACCAACGCGAGTCTGATTTTCTCCAACATCCAAACGGCCAGTGCCGGCAGCTATCAACTCGTCGTGAGCAACGCGGTGGGCGTTGCAGTCAGTCTGCCTGTGACCTTAACCGTCGTCAGCAACAACACGCTCACTTTGTTGAGCGCGCCGGTGTCGGTGACGAATGCTTATCAAGGCGGACGCGTGGCGCTCGGTGCGGCGGTGCAGGGCAACGGGCCGCTGCAATACCAATGGTTTTTCTCGACGACCAACGTCGGCTACACACCGGTGTCGGGCGCGACGAATGATTTGCTGGTGCTGGAGCCCGCGCTGGCGTCGCAGTCGGGAAATTATTATTTGGCGGCGAGCAACCAGTTCGCGGGCGTAACCAGCTCGCCGGTGAATGTAAAAATTTTGTTCGCCCGCGCGTGGGGCTTTTCAGCCATCACCAATCCGCCGTTCAATGTGACTAATGCCATCGCCATCGCGGTCGGAAGTTATTCGAGCGGCCATTATTTCGGGCTGGGTGCGGACGGCAAATTAAAATCCTGGGCCGGTTACAGCCCGATTTATTACGGCGAGACGAATGTTGCTACCTTGAGCAATTCCTTCGTGACCGCCATCGCCGCCGGCTATATGGACAGTCTCGCGCTGAAATCTGACGGCACAATTTACGCGTGGGGCTACAGCCAATACGGCGAAACCAATGCGCCCAGCGGCTTGGCTAATATCACCGCCATTGCCTGTGGCGATTATCACGACCTCGCGCTCAAAGCAGACGGCACGGTCGTCGGCTGGGGACAAAACACCTACGCGCAACTCACCAACGCTGCGGCCACGAATGTCATCGCCATCGCCGCTGGCTCGCAGCACAGCTTGGCCTTGCGCGCCGACGGCACGGTGACGGCGTGGGGTTACAATGGCTACGGCCAAACTGTCGTGCCTCCGACTGCGACCAACGCGATAGCGATTGCTGCCGGCTCGCAGCACAATCTGGCGTTGCGCGCCAACGGCACAGTTATCGGCTGGGGCAATAACGGCAACGGACAACTTAATTTTCCAGTGGGTGTGAGCAACATCGTCGCCATCGCCGCTGGCGGCAACCACAGCACGTTGCTGCGCGCGGACGGCACCATTTTGATGTTTGGCATCGTGTCACAAACCCTCGCGGCGAACACCGTTCCCGCCGATTTGGCCAATGTCGTTGCCATCGTCGGCGGCGGTGATCACGATTTTGGATTACTCGGTAACCGCGCGCCGACCTTCACCGTGCAGCCGTGGAACCGGGGTATTTATCGCGGCACCGCCAGCGTGGTGCTGGCCGGAAAAGTTTCCGGCGGGCAACCGATGAGTTACCAGTGGCGTTTCAACGGCGCTAATATTTCCGCCGCGACCAACGATGTTTTGACGTTGACCAATTTGCAGATTGGCCAGTCTGGTTCGTATCAATTGATCGCCAGCAATGCCTACGGTGTCACCGCCAGCAAGGCAGCCAAAGTCACGGTCACCGTTCCGCTCGGCGAGGCGCTGGACGTGACCAACTTGATTTGGATTTCTAGCGGCAGTTCGCTGTGGTTCGGCCAGACGAATGTCACGCATGACGGCGTGGACGCCGTGCAGAGCGGCAGCATCGGCAATTCGCAGGAAACCATTTTGCAGACCACCATCGCCACCAACTGGCCGGGTCGCTACACATTCTGGTGGAAAGTTTCTTCCGAAGCGTATTACGACACGCTGGAGTTCCGCATCAATGGAATTTCCCAGACCAACATTTCTGGCGAGGTGGACTGGCAGCCGGTTAGCATCGCGATGCCCGCCGGCACGAACATTTTGCAGTGGCGTTATTCCAAGGACACCAGCAACAGCGGCGGTCAGGACGCCGCGTGGGTGGATCAATTTGTCTATGTGCCCGACCCGCCGGTCATCACGCTCCAGCCCACGCCGGCGAACCAGACTGTGAACTTAGGCGCCAACGTAAATTATTTTGTTCGCGCCAACGGCGGCACGATTAGTTACCAGTGGCTGCAAAACGGCAGCAATGTTGTTGGCGGCAACAGCTCCTCGTTGAATTTGAACAACGTCAGTCGCGCGCAAAATGGAAATTATTTTGTTGTTGTCGCCAACTCCGGCGGCGGCGTGACCAGCAGCGTGGTAAACTTGAAAGTCCTCGTGCCGCAACTGCTCGGTGCGCCGGTCATGCTGCCGGGTGGCGCATTTCAGTTGAGTTCCACCGACGCGAACGGCGGTTTGCTCACGCCCGCCGATCTCACGAATTTGCAGGCGCAGGCGAGCACCAATCTGACGGACTGGACGACACTTTCTAACGCGCTGACGCTGACCAACGGCGTTCTGATGTTGTCAGATCCCGCCGCGACCAACATGACCAGCCGCTACTACCGCATCATCGAGAATTAAAGCGGTAATTGTTCGGCGCGAGTTTTCGTCATTGAATTTTCCCGCGCAATTCTTAAACTTCCGGCCATGGAAAATTTGCAATCGTCGCAGCTTGCTCAATACATCCCGGTTTTGTTTTTGCTCGCCGCCGCCGTCGGCTTCGCGGGCGGCACTTTGCTGGTTTCCATTTTGCTCGGCAAATACGCCAAGTCCAATAAGGCCAAAGATTCTGCTTACGAATGCGGTAAAGACCCGATTGGCGAAGGCGGTGGCCGCTTCTCGGTGAAATTTTATCTCGTGGCGATGTTGTTCATCTTGTTCGATATCGAAGTGGTGTTTATGTATCCTTGGGCGGTCGTGTATCGCGATTTGCTGGCGGAACACGCGCTGCGCAATCTAGCGCTCGGCTCGATGCTTTCCTTCCTCGGCATTCTTTTTGCGGGCTACGTTTACGCCGTGAAGAAAAAAGCCTTCGACTGGAAATCGTAATTTCTTTGGGCAACAACCTTCAAAGGTAAGGTGAGAACTGACGCGCAATCGCGTCGCGCAACTTTCCAGAAATCCTCCGGGCATCCGTTTCGGCCAAAGTTACTTCGTGGGCGTCGGAAATTTTCTGAGCGACGATTGCTTCCATTTTCTGCGCGAACGCGCGGCTGTAGCACTCAACGTTCAATTCAAAATTCAGCCGCAAACTGCGAGCGTCCCAGTTGGCGGAACCGAGCAAAACCCAGTGGCCGTCCACAATCATGAGTTTCGAGTGATCGAATGGCGGCGGCGTGAGCCAGATTTTGCAGCCGCGTTCCAAGACTTGCCACCACAGCGAGCGCGATGCCCAATGCACGGGCGGCAGATTGTTTTTGGCGGGCAGAATGATGTCCACTTTCACGCCGCGCAACGCCGCAAGATTTAGCGCCGAGATGAGCGCGGTGTCGGGTAGAAAATACGGTGTCAAAATTTTTACGGATGTCTGTGCTTCGGCGAGCGCGGCAAGTAGCGTCAGTTGCAGATTTTCAAAATCACCGTCTGGGCCGTCGGGAATGACGCGCGCGATGATGTCGCCGGTGTTTTGTGCGTCGGCTTTGAGAAAGCGCGTTTCCGAATTAAAAAACCAAATGTCACTGTCGAGAATTTCTTCCGTCGTAAATGCCCAATCGCTCGCAAAAGCTTCCTGTAATTCCGTGACGACGGGGCCGGTGACGCGAAAATGTAAATCTTGAACCGGACTCGCCGGATTGTCGCCGAGCACGTTGCCGTGACGGATATTCATGCCGCCGGTAAAAGCGATTTGTCCGTCAATGATTAGCGCCTTGCGATGGTTGCGAAGGTTGATGGTCGCCACGCGCCATGGTGTTAAAATGGAATTTGGTAGAAATTTGGCGAACGGAATTTTCGCCGCGCGCAGTTTGAAAGTGATTGGCGGAAAGGAATAGCGCGTGCCAGCGGCATCCACGAGCACGCGCACCGCGACACCGCGTTGCATGGCGCGTTCGAGCGCGGCAATAAATTTTCGTCCGCTTTCATCGTTGTCAAAAATGTAGCTGACGAGCGTGACGGATTTTTGCGCGGCATCAATCGCGGCGAGCATCGCGGGAAAAGCCACGTCGCCGTTGATGAGCGGTTCAATTTTATTTCCGGTCGTGAGCGGCTGCGTGGTGACGCGGCTGACGACGCGAGCGAGATGTTTGAGATGTTCCGCGCCGTCGTGTTCCGGTTCGCCGAGATTTTCTGGAACGTCGCGACTGAATGGTTTGTGGACGCCAAGCTTGATGGCGCGGCGGCGGATGCGGTTGACGCCAAACACCAGATAGAGCAGGGGGCCGACAGCCGGCATGAGCCAAACAATCCCAATCCACAATGTGGCTGAGCGGGAATCGCGTTTGTGCAGCAGTGCGTGGACAGACGCGAGCGCGGCGGCGATTAAATCGAAGCCCGCCGCGAGGTGCGGCCAGAAGCGGGCAAGTTGGTCAAGCCATGACATCGCGCGGAGCGTAGTTTTTCGCGCGCCAGAAATCAACTGCGCTCGGCGGTTTCCCGCGCTCTGTGATTGCGGTAAATATTTTCACAGGTATTATTTCCCCGTTTCGACATGACTATTTTGCGTTACATATTTATTGCCTTGGAAGTGGTTTTGCTTTTCAACCTGCTCATCGGCGTCCATGAGCTCGGCCATTTTCTCGCGGCCAAATGGCGTGGGTTGAAAGTGGATCGCTTTGCTATCTGGTTCGGCAAACCGATCTGGAAAAAGAAAATCGGCGGCGTGGAATACGCGCTCGGCTGGATTCCGGCGGGCGGTTACGTCGCGCTGCCGCAAATGGCCACGATGGAAGCGGTCGAAGGTAAACGCGAAGACACCGAGCCATTGCCGAACGTCACACCGCTCGACAAAATCATTGTGGCGTTCGCCGGACCGCTGTTCAGTTTTCTGCTGGCGTTTGTTTTTGCGGTGGTCGTCTGGCAAGTCGGTAAGCCGAGCAACGAGTCGGATAACTCCACGCAAATCGGCTGGGTGGATCCGACTGGGCCTGCATGGAAAGCTGGGTTGCGTCCGGGCGACACGATTCTCGAAGTGGACGGCGGCGCCGTGCATCATTTTTCGCCATTGTCCACCATGCGCGACAGCGTGACGTGGCGCATCATCACCAGCACCGGCACTAACATCGCCATCAAATATCTCCGCGACGGCAAAGAATCGGTGGCTTACGCAACGCCATTTCATCGTGAGACCAAGTGGTATCAACGCAAGGCGCTCCGGCAGATTCTCATCACCTCCGCGAATAAAGCCTCGGTCTTTGAAATCGCCACGAATAGTCCCGCTGCTATCGCCGGTTTGAAAACTGGCGATGAAATTATCGCGTTGAATGGTGAAAAAATTTACAGCCCTGCGGCCGTAGATTATGCGCAGCAGGCGATGAGCAATACTATCATCAAGCCGCTCACGCTCACGGTGCAGCGCGGTGCTGAAACCTTTGACCGCACCATCACGCCGGTTTTGCCTGCGCAACCGAAGAATGCCTATCCGCTCCTCGGCATCATGGCGTGGCAAGGCGACACGAATACCACGTTGGTTCATCCGAATCCGGTTGAACAACTCAAGATGAGTGCCGGCCAGATTTTCAACACCTTCGGCGCGCTCTTTTCCAAGAGCGAAATCGGCGTGCAACAACTCGGTGGCGCGGTGATGATAATCCGCGTTTACAGCAATCTGTTTCAGGACGAAGACGGCTGGCGCCGCGTGCTGTGGTTCAGCGTGATTCTCAACGTAAATCTCGCGTTGCTGAATATGTTGCCGTTGCCTGTGCTCGATGGCGGACACATCACGTTGTCGCTGATTGAATGGATTCGCCGCCGTCCGGTGAGCGGAAAAATTCTGGAAAAAATCCAGACCGGATTTGCCGCATTGCTCATCACGTTCATGATTTATATCGCGTTTTTCGACACGGGCGATTGGGTGCGGAGCGCGCACGCCGACCGTGATGTGCCAATTGTTTTTGCCGCACCAAAATAAATTATTTTTATGCGTTACTGCGAATCTCCCTACTTCTATCAACGCCGCCAGACCCGCGAGATAATCATCGGTGACCCCGCTAATGGCGGCGTCATCATGGGCGGCGACCATCCTGTCGTGAAGCAATCCATGTTGACCTGCGACACGATGGATACCGCGCTTTGCGTCAAGCAGACGCTCGAACTTGTCGCCGTCGGCTGCCAGATTGTGCGCATCACCGCGCCGACCGTCAAAGACGCAGCCAACTTGCAGAACATCGTCGCCGAATTGCGCAAGCAGGGTTGCAACGTGCCGATTGTTGCTGATATCCATTTCCAACCTGACGCCGCGATGGAAGCGGTGAAGTGGGTCGAAGTCGTCCGCGTGAATCCCGGCAATTACGCCGACTCCAAAAAATTTGCCGTTAAGGAATACGACGACGAGCAATACGCCGCCGAACTCGCACGGATTGAAGAAAAATTTACCCCGCTCGTCATCGAAGCGAAGAAGCTCAAGCGTTGCATCCGCATCGGCACGAATCACGGTTCGTTGTCCGACCGCATCATGAATCGCTTCGGTGATACGCCGCTCGGCATGGTTGAGAGTGCGTTGGAATTCGCGCACATCGCGCGCAAACATGATTTCCACAACTTCAAGTTCTCGATGAAGTCGAGCAATCCGAAGGTGATGATTGAATGTTATCGCTTGCTCGTCGCGCGACTCAATGCGCTCGGCGCGGATTGGAATTATCCAATTCACCTTGGCGTGACCGAAGCTGGCGAAGGCGAAGATGGCCGCATCAAGTCCGCCATCGGCATCGGCTCGCTGTTGTGCGACGGTCTGGGTGATACCATCCGCGTCTCGCTCACCGAAGATTCACCGCGCGAAATTGAGGTTTGCACCGACTTACTTGCGCAAATTCCGTTACTGGCGAATTCCAAAGTCAAAATTTCTGAAGCCGGTTTTCCGTTTGATCCGTTCCACTTCGAGAAGCGCGAGACGCCGGAAATTGAACTGAACGAAACCACCAAGTGCGGCGGCGAACAACTCATCCGTGTCGTCGTCACGCGCGCGACGTTTGACAAAGTTGCCCCGAAGATTCGTCCGAAAGACGACGTGAAGCCCGAAGCGGTTTACGAAGACCTGAACATCGCGGAACTCGACCCGACGCAGGATTTTGAGATCAACGGCGAGACGCAACTGGTCACCGTGAAAGACGGCGTGAATCTCCCGGCCATCACTGCGTTCCGTTTGCTCGCGGCGAAGCTGAAAAAGCTCGGTCGCAACAATCCCATTCTCCTCAAGGATTGCATCAACTTTGAAGCCGTGCCGTTGGAACCGAAGATCGCGTTGCTGCGCGCGTCCGTCGTGATTGGTGCTTTGCTGGCCGATGGCATTGGCGATGCGATTCTCGTTCGCGGCGAAGCGGGCGGCGGTCAATCGCTGCGGCTCGCTTACAATATTTTGCAAGCCGCCGGTTGCCGCAGCTTCAAGACGGATTACGTCGCATGCCCGAGTTGCGGGCGCACGTTGTTCAATTTGCAGACCGTCACCGCGCGCATCAAGGCGCGCACGGAGCATCTCAAGGGCGTGAAGATCGCCATCATGGGCTGCATCGTGAACGGGCCGGGCGAAATGGCGGATGCGGATTTCGGTTACGTCGGCGGCGCGCCGAACAAGATCAATCTTTACGTCGGCAAGACGCCCATCAAGTTCAACATCCCCGAAGCCGAAGCCGTGGAACGCCTCGTTGACCTCATCAAGGAACACAACAAGTGGGTCGAGCCGGAAGTTGTTTCACAGAGCAACTAATTTTATGGCAAAAGTTTTGGGAGAGTCGGGCAGGTATGTCAGTCAAGAAGCAGTTAAAAGACGTCGTGAAATAATTCTTTTCGTTTGCTCGCTGATTGCTGTCTTGGGCGTGATTACTGGAATTTGTTTTTCAAATGCAGTTCGCCTAAACGCGCTTCCCGTTTGGGTGAATAGTTTAATTACGCTTGCCGCACTTCTAGGAATGTTCGCGTTATCAAAATATGGCGACCGCAAGTTGGATTTACTTGATAAACAAAAAGCTTCGATGGAAAGTGGTGCTATCGGCGAAAAAATTGCGGGCAAAATTCTCGCCAGCTTGCCAGATGGTTTTTGCGTCATAAATGGAGTCGCCGCAGAATATGGAGATTTGGATCATGTGGTAGTTGGTCCGACCGGCGTATTTGTGCTCGATTCAAAAAATTGGCGCGGCGTGATTTCATCCGATGGCAATGGAGAATTACTTCTCAACGGTCAGGCAACAGACAAACCTTATATTCGTCGGTTCGTTGGAAGAATGCTTGGCGTTCGGGAAAAAGTGATGACGCTCGCGCCCGAAGTGGATTGTTTCTACCAAGCACTTTTTGTCTTCACGGCAGCACGAGTTGAAGCCAAGTGGGGCACAACTGGGAATGTTCATTGCATCCGCGATGACCAGCTTCGTAATTACGTTGTAGAAAAAGATTTTGGAAAGAAGCTTAAACCAAATGAAGTTCAGCGCATCGCACAGGCGTTTTCTGGCTTGGTTCGCATGGATAAAGAATTTACAAAAGCTTTGTCTTCCGCTCCTGACGGAGCTTGAATTTATTTTCTTCGCGAAACTACAAATATGCCGCGCCGCTGGCGCTCGCTGAAAAAAGTTTTTTCATTTTGACCGCGAGCTGTGTCTCTGTTTCCCTTGCGGCGCGACCATGGGAGACATTTTCAACCATCCGACCGAGTTCATCGCGTATCTGCTAGATCATTGCGCGAACTATTTCATCGGCATCTGCCTCGTGGTGGTGATCTGGTTTTATTTCAGCAACAACCCGATGCGTCACAGTCGGTGGTTCGTGCTGCGGCGCTTCATCAACTGGTTTCCGCTCGGGATGACGTATGCGTTCCTTTACATGGGTCGCTACAATCTCAACGTCGCCAAGAATGCGCTCGGTGATCTGATGACGAAGCAGGAACTCGGCACGATCTTCGCCGCGGGCACGGTGACTTACGCGGCGGCATTTCTCATCAACGGCCCGCTCGTGGATAAAATTGGCGGCAAAAAGGGAATCCTCATCGCGGCCATCGGCTCGTCAATCGCCAACGTCATGCTCGGCGTGCTGACGTGGCTGACGGTGATGGGAAAATTAAAAATGAACTTGGTCGTGACGTTTTCGTTTTTCTATTCGGTGAATATGTATTTCCAAAGCTACGGTGCGGTGTCCATTATCAAGGTGAAGTCATATTGGTTCCACGTCCGCGAGCGTGGCGTATTTGGCGCGATTTTTGGAACGCTCATTTCTATCGGCGTGTATTTTGCATTCGATTGGGGCCAGCAAATCATCAATCTGACCAAGGCCAATTCTACTGGCGGCTGGTTTCACAATCTGCTGCAAACGTTTTTCGCCACGAACGTTTTGGTCAACGGTCATGGCGTGGACGCAACGTGGGCGGTGTTTTTCATACCGGCGGCGATTCTCGTGGTGTGGGTGCTGCTCGATTGGTGGCTCATCAAAGACACGCCGGAGGAGGCGAACTTTCCGTCGTTTGACACGCATGATGCATCATCCGGCCAGATGCACATCGAACTCTCGACGATGGATTTGTTGAAGAAAGTTTTCGCCAGTCCGCTAATGCTGCTCATCGCGGCCATCGGATTGACTTCGGGAATTTTTCGCAACGGCATTACGCAGTGGTATTTTGTTTTTGCTGCGGAAGTGAAACAGCCAGGCGCAGAGTTTTTCCTGCAACATTGGGGCTTGCTGCTGTGCGTCTTCGGCATCATCGGCGGTTTCGCGGGCGGCTGGATGTCGGATCATCTTTTCCAATCACGGCGCGGTCCGCCGGCGGCGCTGTTGTGTGCGTTCATTTTTCTGATGACGATTGTGATGGCGATTTTTCTCACGTCGTCGCCGTTGATTCTCGGCTACGCAGCGGTGCTGATTGTGATGGCGTCGGTGGGCATCACGTCGCTGATGGCAGGCACGGCGGCGACGGATTTTGGCGGACGCAAAGCGGCGGCGACGTGTTCGGGCGTAGTTGACGGCGCAACGTATGTCGGCAGCGGCATCCAGTCGTTCAGCCTAGGTTATTTGACGACGTGGAACTGGCATTACTGGCCGCTGTTTCTGTTGCCGTTCGCGCTGGTCGGTCTCGCGGTGGCGATAAAAATTTGGCACAACCTGCCGCCCGCCACGCGCAAATACCTCGCGGAAGTGGAGCAAAAGCGAACTTGACGGCGCGGCGCGAAGTTTTTAACCTCTTTCAAATGTTGAAAAACAGTTCACAAGTTGCCATTTTGGTAGTCGCTGTAGTTAGCGACGCCGTTGGTGCTTGTTGAGCGAGACTTTAACAAGAACCCACGGCTGGTAACGGCTGTGGGTTTTTTGTTACCCTGGCTGAAGCCGCCACAACCAAAAAAAGAAAATGAGCAAAGCAATCGAATCCGCCAAAGCTAAATCCGCCAAGCCGCTTGAACGTAAACGCGCCGAGGTCGGCCCGTTGAAAACCGGCTGCGACATCTTCGTGGAAGCCCTCGAACGCGAAGGCGTTGAGGTTATTTTTGCTTATCCTGGCGGCGCGAGCATGGAAATCCACCAGTCGCTGACCAAGTCCAAGATTCGCACCATTCTCCCGCGCCATGAGCAGGGCGGTTCCTTCGCGGCGGAAGGTTATGCGCGCGTGACCGGCAAGGCGGGCGTGTGTATGACCACCAGTGGTCCGGGCGCGACAAATCTTGTCACGGCCATCGCTGATGCGTTCATGGATTCTACTCCGCTCGTTTGCATCACCGGTCAGGTGACACAGGCGATGATCGGTCGCGGCGCGTTTCAGGAAACCGACATGATCGGAGTGACGCTGCCGATCGTGAAGCACAGTTACCTCGTCACGGACATCAACGACATTCCGCGCATCGTCAAAGAAGCATTTTACATCGCGGAGAGTGGTCGCCCCGGTCCCGTGGTGATTGATTTCCCCAAAAACATCCAGCAAGCAAAGGCGCAAGCCGTCTGGATTTCACTCGAAGATGTCAAAAAAGGTTTGCCGGGTTACACGCAGCCGGATTTGAAGGCGGACGATTTATCGCTCAACGAAATTATCGGCTTGATCGAGAAGTCCGAACGGCCGGTGATTTACGCCGGCGGTGGCATCATCAGCAGCGGCGCGGCGGCGGAATTGAAAAAATTTGCCGAAGCGACGAACATTCCGGTGACCACGACGCTCATGGGCATCGGTGGTTTTCCGGAAACGCATCCGCTGTCAATGCGCTGGTTGGGCATGCACGGTTCCGCCGTGGCCAACTGGGCGGTGAACGGCGAATACGAATATCGCAAGTCCTTCAACGATCCGATGGTCAAGATTAAGTCCGGCGCGGATTTGCTGCTTTCGTTCGGCGTGCGTTTTGACGACCGCGTGACGGGCAAGTTTGAAGAATTCTGCAAGCACGGCACGATTGTTCACATTGATATTGATGCATCCGAATTGAATAAAAATCGCAAGGCGAATTTGCCCATCGTCGGCGATATCAAAGACGCGTTGACGCGTTTGAACAAGCTGGTTGCCAAACGTCCGTTGCAAAAGAAACACACCGCGTGGCTCGCGCAGATTGGCGAATGGCAGAAGAAAGCGCCGTTTGCTTATCGCATCACGCCCGAAATCGCCAATAGCGATCACATGATTGATCACATGGGCGGCAAGGAAAGCGAAGTGATTCTTCAGCAGATGGTCATCGAAGAACTTTACCATCTGACCAAAGGTGAAGCTTACATCACCACTGGCGTCGGCCAGCATCAGATGTGGGCCGCGCAATGGTATAAATATAAATTTCCGCGCCAGCTCGTCACCAGCGGTGGCCTTGGCTCGATGGGTTATGGCTATCCCGCTGCACTTGGCGTGAAGGTTGCGCATCCGGACAAACAGGTGATCGACATCGACGGTGACGGCTCATTCTTGATGAACATTCAGGAACTCGCTACCGCGCACGTCGAGAAGATTGCGGCGAAAGCCATCATCCTGAACAACCAGCACCTCGGCATGGTCGTGCAGTGGGAAGATAATTTCTACGCCGGTAACCGTGGTCATACTTATCTCGGCGACCCGAAAGACCGCGCGGACATCTATCCCAATTACGTTGCCGTGTGCAATTCGTTCGGCGTGAAATGCGAACGCGTGATGTATAAGAAAGATCTACGTGCCGCCATGCAACGGATGCTTGATTCTGACGAACCGTATGTGCTCGACGTCGTCGTGCCTTACAGCACGCACGTTATCCCGTTCATTCCCGCCGGCAAGACCGTTGCGGACATGATCTGGAAGCCGTAATTAGGTGAAGAATTCCAAAGGCCGGACGATTTATTTCGTCCGGTCTTTTTGTTTGGCTTAAGGGAATTTCACGTTTCAACTTTTTTTTGCGCGGGCGTTCTGCTATTCAAATCGCAGTGAATAATCCATTTCGCATCGGCGTGCTTGGCTCCGGCAAAGGTTCGAACTTTGTCGCAATTGCGGATGCTGTGACGACGGGAAAAATTCCGGCGGAAATCCCGATTGTGTTGAGCGATGTCGAGTCGGCGGGAATTTTGACGCACGCGCGTGACCGGAAAATTCCGGCGCAATTTATTCCGCCGGGAAATTTTCGCACGAAACTGGACGAAGCGGCGGAACGCGCCTTTGTCGCTGCGTTGCAAAATGCCAAAGTAGATTTGGTTGTGCTCGCTGGTTTTATGCGTGTTTTGAAAGGTGATTTCCTGCGCGCATTTGAAGGCCGCATCGTCAATATTCATCCATCGTTGCTACCGTGTTTTCCCGGACTGCAATCTTGGAAACAAGCGCTGGATTATGGCGTGAAGACGGCGGGCTGCACGGTGCATTTCGTGGACGCAGGCGTGGATTCCGGCGCCATCATCGGCCAGCAACCGGTGCCAGTGCTGGACGACGACACGCCAGAAACTTTGCATCAACGCATTCACGCGGCGGAACATGAGTTGTATCCGCGTTGCGTTGCGGCGCTGGCGCGAAAAGAAATTTCAGTAGTTGGACGTCGGGTGATCTGGAAAAAATTATGAATATAAAAAATATTTTTGGCGTGCTGGCGTGCGCTTTGTTTGCCGCCGGTTGCGGCACAGATGAGCCGATTTATTTTGCCAGCGCCGCCAAAATGCCGGCGCAGATGGCAGAAGCTTCGGCAGTGGCCAGAGGATTGACCAAGGATGAGGAACGCAAGATTGATTTAGTGGTTTTCAGCTACCTGCTCGAAAGGCATTTCTGGGAAGATGGTATTTACACCGCTCTATTTGTGCAGGCAGATGACATGGTCGTGGAAGCATTGATTAAAAAATATCCGAGCCATAATCCGCCGGTAAAGCAGAGCTATCACATTGACCTGCGCTCGAATCAGTCGCCGCTCGACAAGGACACGGGCAAGCCGGTGATGATTCTCGGTGCGGGCGTGAGCGATCCGAACGCGGATGGCACGGTGGATGTGATTGGCCGCTGGTATGCGGGCGGCGCGGTGCAGGGCTTCTACACCTTCACGCTGAAAAAAAACGGCGACGCTTGGATCATCACCGAAGTGCGCTGACCAATTCCGTCCGGCGAATGGCAAAAAAGAGTTCGCCTTGCCGCGCACGGTTCGGGCATCATTTTCGGCAAAATTAAAATCCTTTAATTTGACCTTGACTCCCTAAAGACTTTCTCCAAATTAAAATGCTCAACGGCATGGGCAATTCAAAAACAACTGTGAACTTTGGCAACGCGCAACGCGCAACGCGCAACGCGCAA
>Ga0164296_1000490_pt1 | contig 46883 bp, 57 predicted proteins | sample GEODES057metaG_FD_113533 | JGI IMG/M metagenome (GOLD analysis project Ga0164296, IMG submission 113533) | Dystrophic lake water microbial communities from Trout Bog Lake, Wisconsin, USA - GEODES057 metaG | ecosystem: Environmental > Aquatic > Freshwater > Lake | place: USA: Trout Bog Lake...
CCATATGTGGTAAATGTTCCCACTGTGGGGCGGTCCATGTTGATTCCATTACCGTCGATAACAATGGACTGACTTGGCATTTCTTGCAGACTGTTGCGTACATATATATCGGCATTGTCTTGGCTGTATGTTACAAGTGGTGAACCAGTTCCCAGTGTAACATTTTCAAATACAAAGGTGCTAGCAGGAAGTGTTGGTGTTTCAAATCCCTGTATTGTCAGTGCAGAATCCATGAATTCCCAGCCATCATGACTGAATGGCAATCCATCTCTGGGTATCTGCAGCACAAAACTATTTTGGAAATATTCTTGACTTGTGCTATATTGATTTGTTTGGTAATTGATACCACCAATCAGCAGATAGTCGTTGTTTACATCAATCAGTGTTCCACCACTTGAAGGAAACATGGTGAGGTCACCTATCAATTGTAGAATCTGATGCTGACGATTGGTTAGGAACCTCTGCCACAGTGTTTTGCCAGAAGTATCCAATTTTACCACGCTGTACACCAGTCTGTCATAATGGTAATTGGGGTCCCAGTTTGGATAATTAGAACCATTTGTTTCTGCTTGCCAGTAGTTGCTCAGGCAATAGACATTATTTTCATTGTCAACTGCTGTTGATGCTGCCCAAGATAGATAGCCTGGCGTATCAATTGAGCGTGCCCATTGGAATACACCATCTTTGTCTAATTTGGTCAGCAGGGCAACCCCAACAGGACCGCCTACACCCCATGTACAATTGAAATAAATGCTGTCTGCGCTGTCTACACTGGCACCACCGATGTACAGTCCATATGTTGTATCCATGCCAAATACACTGGGATCATAGATGTCCTTGCTCCAGACCAAACTACCATCTGTGCCTTGTAATTTAAAGAATGTTATGTAACTGTAATCTGGAACAACCAGTTGGTTTCCACCCACTACTACATCACCGTCATTGTCAACAACCATGGTAAAGGCAAGGCCAGTATTTGCGTCTGCATTATATCCTTTACTCCAAATGATCTTGCCATCCTGTCCATGAATTTTTACTGTTAAAAATTCTGTGATTTCTGTGTTGTTATTATAAAACCAACCTGCTACAAAAATATCTCCACTGGAATCACAGGCAACAGCACCAGCATTACTTGTTTCACTATAATCAGCAAATCTAATGCTCCAATTGATTGAGCCATTTATTCCATTGAGTTTTATTACTCCGATGTCACCACTATTTGTTCCAACCAATACTGGATTGTCGTGATGATCCAACGCCATACCATAACCATAGACATTGTATCCGGTCAAGTACTGGCTCCATATCTGATTGCCAGCAGGGTCCAATTTGAATATTCCAAAACCAGGATATTGATAGTGCATCAAGACATAGGCATTTCCCTGACTGTCATATGAAACTGCTCTGGTAGTTAGATTACTTTCGTCAATGTCATCTGTCCAGGTACCAATGTAAGTTGTATAATCAACACCATTGCCTGTGAGAGTCATTGTGCCAGTGGTTGTTATTGTTCCTGGAATGGAAATGGAGCCATCAGCATTCATGGGTGCAGTAAATGCTCCATTCTGCAAACGATTATTAAGAGGAACACCACCTGGTGTTTGTCCATCTCCCATGCGAATCAGAGTGTCATTGTCACTCATCCATGCTTCGCCAAATTCACCTACATAATCTACTGGATCAACACCTGTTTCTTTATTCACAATTTTACGCATGGACATGCAAACTCTCCTGAATTTTATTGTTGGTATTATTTAGTTTTTTGTTGTTTTAGTAGAGGATTCTATCCATACAAAAAAAGATTCTATGTCATGTGTGTTGATTTTTGGCGGCTAAATATTTTGCTCAATGTGGAGGCAAATATGTTACCCAAATGTGTGCTTGCAGTATGGCATTGGTTGATGGGAATTTTTTACTGGGATTATGTGCCAGTTACGCTGAGTACAGAACAAATGCTGGAATTTTTAACTGAAAATTACGGCAATACTCCTGAAACAATAGCCAGTGGCAGATTGGCACAATGCAGTGATACCATGTACTGGCGTAGGCATGACTGGGGTGTTGCAGGCACAGCAGGGTATCAAGCCAGTGACAGTGTGTTGAATTGTTCGCATACAGCAGTGATACAAACACTGGATTTTGGATATACACCTGAGGGCTGGGATAGATTTGATTTGGCCAGCGGTGATGGCGGGCAGGTGATTAAAATTGTGGATAATTGTGCCTCAATCGTTATGACACAAGATGGCGGCGATGGCATACAGTGGTTTATCGGTGCTGTGGACAGCGAACTGGGCTGGCTGTTGTTTCGCAACACAGTAACAGATCACTGGCAAGAAGAAACTGCCTGGCTCAACAAAGGCACCAGTGCAGACAGCAGACCCTGGCTGTACAATCCAGCATTTACCCGTTACAAGAGAATCAGTTTGAGCATGCCCTGGATGATACAGGGTGTTGCAGCAGCCAGCACAACACTGGATGTGATTGTTTGTCAACATTACAATGGCACCAGCATAGCCAATGCAGACACAGCAGAATGTTTTTATTTTGCCAAAGGATATGGCTGGATTCGCTGGGAAAGTTGGCAAAATTCTGCTAAAATCACAGTAAACCAAGAACAGGCAGCAGAGTTTGCAGCATCTGGCAGAATGCCTGTGGTCAATGATGCCAGTTTGGATCAACCAGCAGGATGGGTCATGATTGATGGCAGAAACTGGACCAACTGGGTATCATATCCCACAGGCTACAGTGTTGATACCTATCACTGGCAGGCTGGCAATGATGTCAGTTGAATATTTTTAGATACCGTATCTGCTGCGATATTGGTTAAAGTTTTGTTGTATTTGGCTGTGTGTTAGTGCCAGATTGTAAATCTGCACAATTGAAATGCTGCCTCTGAGAGGTCCGCACCAAGTTTGGGCATAACAAACCAACAAATTTGCTGTTGGATCATTTATGCTATAAGTCAATGCGACAGAGTTGTCCAGAACCCCATTCAAGTACCAACTAAATGTTGATCCACTGCGTACCATGGTCCAATTTTGCCATACACCTGCTGTAACATTGCTGGCTGATACAAAGTCATTTGTCTGCGTCAGTCTGGCAACCATTTTGGTTTGATCATGCGATGTATTGTGATAAACTTGCCAGCCATTGGTGCTATACTTGGTGTCGCTGCCTTCTCAAGAGGGCAAGAAAAACTTGCATCTATGAAGTAGTACATGCTGTAACTTAAGAAAGCAATTGTGATAATCGCTTTCTTTTATAATTCTTATTCTACGCCAACTGCGTGTTTTTAGACTCGCAGTGGTTTACTGTTTTAGAAACCCACTAATTTGCAAAGTGTACTTATTTTGCATTCCTGCATTGGCACTTAGATGTAAAACTTGATGATCCCATATAAAACCATCGCCGACTACCCAATCGGTACTGGTTTTGTATGTATCATCAGATTGATACTGTATAAAATGCCCAATTTTGTAATCTTCGAGATAGATATTAGCCCTGACTTTTGTTTCTGTGCGATTGGGGTACCGTTTGTTGATTTGGTAAAAAGTATCCCTATGCAACGGCACAACGCACCCAGGTTCTTGTAGTATTGAACTGATAGTAATTACTTCAATACCTAGTTGTCGTCCTAAGTCTTGATAATCTACTTGTTCATCAGTCCACCATAATTGATGAATTTTTGTGTTTTCCAAACAGTAGCTTGCTGGAAAACCGCCATAACTCTGATGTATATCTGTGAGTTCATGTTTTTGATGTGTAACACAGCTACCAGTATGTACAGCGTAGTCTGCCTTGAGAAAACAATCAAAGTCGTAATTGATATGCACGTTTTTTAACATAGTAACCTCTCTAAAATGAGTTCCAAATTTTTAGCACTTCTCGATAGCTTGATTCTAAATGCTGTTCTTTTAGTTGTTGCCTATTTAACATGTACAATTGATAGTTATGATCTAATATTGGCTGTATTTCGTCTCTCATGATCTGTAATTCTTCTATAGATTTATCAGACAGCTCTTTTAGACACTGCATCAGCATAAGTATTCTTTTATGTAAATCTGGTTCGTTATCATATTCTTCGCTCCACCATGCAGAAAACGTCTTGTAACCTTGGTTACGCAATTCTTTCAAAAATCCTGGTACTGCTACTACCATGAAAGGATGCTTCATGCTAATCGGTTTCCATGTTTTTTCAGTGAAAAAAACTGGCTGATCGTACGGTCCACCTGTGTCTCTATATGAGGCACTTGCTATTGTTTCGGTTATTAAAGACAAAAATGTTGCCGAATAATGGGTTGGTTCTACAATCCATGCGGGATTTTCAGCGGCGGCAGTTATGTCACGATCTAATAATACTGGTGAGATGCTGTCTAATTTTGCTGCGTAATCTACAAGATCGGGCATCCCGTGTCTTGTTATAAAATCTTCTGTAGATGAGCATCCTAGCCCAGTAAATTCTGCAAGATAACTTATAAGTCCACGATGGAAAATTTTATTGTGCATGAGTTCTAGAACTGTTAACGTTCGGTGGAGGTTAGATCTCCTATTATACGACAAAAATAAGTTTTTTTCGTTAGTTGGCTTAAACCCTTGCAACGGAGGTTGAACTGGAAAACTACAAACAAATCCTTGAATAGGAATATAGGTAAAATGAAACAACTGGTCAACAGGTATATTCCAGTTTCCGTGTATGAAATACACTTGATTTTTAGATAATCCAGATTTTAGGCACCAAGAATTTAATATATCCCAATCGGGGCTGCTTGAAAAGCCTTCATATGGATGAATTAATACAATTTTAGCTTGACCGTTTTTTACATGATTAATTACTGTTGGATCTACAAAATCAAAACCATATTTTTCATTGTCTAGAAAATAGTTGCAAGTTCTTACAAATATAGGGTAGATATATTTTCGTTCGCTTATGTTTTTTAACAAACAATATTTAATATTACTATAATTGTGTAGAATTTCATATTTTTGTGCGTTATGTGTAAAAACGCTTTCGTCGCCGTTGGGTTGCAGATTGTTCTCAAATTCAAAGTACATAAAATCGTGTGAAAACGGTAGTTTTTTTACACCATCATATATGAAATTGATTGGGGTATTGTTTGGATGCCACCAATCATATTCCTTGTTCCAATTTTGCATAGCAAACAATATTTCTTCACTCACTAGATCTATCCTCTTTTGATGCTAATAATATGCCGGTTGACATTATATCCATAATTTATTGAATTGTATTCAGCAATAAAGTATTTTTCATAAAAATTTGTCAAACGAATGTTTCTGTCATTTTTTCTATCAATCCTCTACTGGTTCATAAGTGGATTCAAACACGTCAGGTTTACATGGATACTGCTCTCCTTTGACACCCGTGATAATCCAGTCACCAGGACAAACATCATGTCCACCTTCCAAGGTATCAATCCATCCATGCACATGCATGATGTTGCCACAGTGTTGACACTGTGTGTTGCCACCAACATCTGGTCTACGGAAATAGCGAACAACATCACCTTCCCAACCATTTGCTTGGCGTTCTTGAGGTGTGAATTCACGCAATTCACCATTTTCAAACCCATGATGAACATTGCTGTAATCGTTGGGATGGTCGCCATTTTTGAACCACTGTGTTGCTTCAATTACAACTGGCTTTTTTCTAAATTTCATTTTTATTCTTCCTTTATACCTATAATCTAACACCGTTAATCTACACAGTCAAGTTCTCTTTCACCGCCATCTTAGATCAACATATATCCCATCCCAGACCTGTTCCCAGACCTGATCTTTGACCTGCGGCCAGACCTGAATATAGACCTGACTCCAGACCAGATCGTAAATTTCCAGCAAGACTTGTTCGTCAATCTGAGGCCGGATATGAATTTTGACATTGATAACAGTTTTCTTCACCATTTTAGATCATCTCTGATTTGATTCAAGACCTGCCATCCAATCTTTTCCCAGACCTGATTCAAGACCTGATTATTGACCTGACACCAGACCTGCCAGCCGATTTGACCCGTGGCTTGATGCCTGACCTGATCCGCAATCTGTTCTCCAACCTGAGCCTTAATCAATCGCTTAATTTTATTTTTTACCATTTCGAGAGATCATGATTTATATGCTTTTGCTGCCAACCGGCACAAAGGCCAGACACAACAGACTGTAATCTGAAATCGTGCCATCTGATGCAACAAATCCTGTGCCACAAGATACCAGTTCCAGTTTGACACCACTTTCAAACAGTGTGCTCAAGACCTTGCCGATGGGCGTGTCAGATATAGCAATTTCAGCAACAACCGCATCCTGCTGAAAATCAAACTCTATTACTGTGCCACAGATCTTGTTGATATCGACTGAATTTTCATAGGGTGTGTCCAAGGTTACATAAATTGGTTTTGCACACTGTTCAATGGCTGATTCAACCAGTTTTCGAGAATATATGCGTCCATTGCGATTGGGTTGTTGCCAATCCCAGCCCTGTACCTTGTATGTAACTTTGTAGTTTTCCATGTCATTGATACTCCGTGGCTTCAGACCCTTTGGGAGCCTTTCTGGTTAGATAGTCAGGTGAAATAAATTTTGCAATGCGTCGGCCATATTTTGGATGTGCTGTTTGGTTGGCACTGGTTACAACCACACCTTCGCGAATATTGTCGCCTGAAATGGTGGTTTTTCCATCGCGGACCTTTTCAATCTCTGCTAGGTCAAACGGACCCTGATACAGCATTGGCAACATGGTCAATCCCATGCTGACACAGATGTTTTCAGCAGCAAATCGCGGTTCAAAACTATTGCCGATCTGTACATCAAAAACTTGGAAAGTCGGTGCAGTCAATCCGTACTTCAAATCCTGAATAGACCCACCAAAAACTTCTCCATAGATTTTAACAGGATTGCTGAACATATACGATACTGCTGCTAGATTGCGTTCTAGACCAGTATCCAGTAACCTGCGTAGAACTTGCACATACACATTGCCATTGTTGGCTTGATTGTTTTTGAACACTAGACCTTGTTTGATCAAGCCTTTGCTGCCAACCACAATGTTACCTGTTTCACCAAACATCTCAGGATGGTTTAGACCAGGAATCCACTGAAGACATAAAAAAGTTCCATGACATTTTTCCACAACAGTGACTTCTTCACCATCAGTAAAAATATCAGGATTTTGTTCCCAACGATCAAAATCGTAATTTACTGCTGAAGCACCAACACTGGCAACTTCACCAGACAATGCAGTGGGCACAGGAGGTTCCCACTTGGTGATGCCCAACGACTCTGCCACATCCAGACCAACAAAGACATTTGTCAACCAGTTGGGGCCGTATTCATCGTTCTCTGCTGGATCAAGTTCAATATATGTGCCAGTTTCAAAATGGGCCAACCCTGCATCAAACTTAACAGGATACATCAAACCCTCACTAAAGACACCCCTCAATTTCTTTGGGGAAATGCGATCACCATTTGGTCCGCTCAGTGTGCCTTTGCCAGTTTCTGGGTTCCAAAATTCCATCTCTTTGAGCAGCCATTCTGGCAAAACACTTTGGCTGGGAATGTAACAGACCATGTCGCCAACCTTGTAACGAGGAGAACCATCTTCTAATTTGTTTGCGATTGCTGTGAATCCCAGACCTTCCATTTTAATGATCGACAACCGATCTGCATTGTCATGGTTCTCCACCGAAGCGATTTTAACTACTGGTACAGAGAATGTGCTCATTGATTTAGACTCCTTCTTTACACACGAATAATAACACAGTTGCAGCCATTGTCAACGATATTTTTTGATTTGCACAGGAGGTTTGTCATCAAAGATCTGATACACCCTGACAAATGTTGAAAAATATCCGCCATCATCACTTTCTGGCTCTAATTGCAGTGCATAGGCAGTGGCATCGGTGAAAAGGTCAAAGGTTCGCATTTTGCCTACATTCATTGCTCCACGCCAATAGGCAGATACTAGGTAGCGAGATTGTTCCATCTCATTCTCCTTTGTTATTATAACAGATACTATTCCAGTATGTCCAGCCATCCATGCAACTTTTGCGTGGAGGAACATATTCACGTTTTGGATTATTCTCTATAAGATCCTTGAAATTATGCATAAACAGTGACCAACTTTCACACTTCTGTATTATAAATGGTGCTGCTCCACCACGCCTATGGACATCACACCAGTCTAAAATACACGTTCTGGTTACAACAACAGGAATAACACCAGGTTGAAAATTTGCAAAAAATTCCGTGTCTGTTGGTAGTGGAAAAACATTACAGTGGTCCTCGACCATCTCGGGGGTCACATTGGCCAGATCATATTCATATTCACGAACGACAAACCCCACTACCCGGTCAAACATCTTGACCATTTCATCACCATCTATGGGAGTTGTCTGCAGATAATTGGCAAATTCAGTGTAGAGGGTAACCAAGGTTTCTAGTTTTTCGCGATATTCCATGATTGAATTCCTTTCTGGTACACAGAATACCACAGTCACAGACAGTGTCAAGTGTTTTTATCTGCACCAATAATATAATGTTCTGGAATTCAATTGTTGTATCTGCCCAGTCAGATCAATTGCATGATCTACTTGATAATAGGACGCTTCATGGTAGTGATTGGTTCGTTGGTATGCTTGTCAGTTTCATGCCTGCCAACTGTAAAAGTTGCTCGCACATCTGTACCAGGTTCGCCCAGTGCTTTGCCAAAATAAAGCAAGGCATTTCCTGCCTGATCACGCAGTTTATTGGCATAATATGCACCAAACTCGCCACTATATGGACCCATGACCTTTTCTACCTTGACTGGTAAATCTCTGATTCTCTCTCCAGGAGTTCCAATATGTTTGCCCTGTGGAGCAGCAGGCTTGGCTTCTGCAGGAGGAGGCACAAGATGGCTGGTGTCAACTTCACCGCTACGACTCCATTCCAATTCAGTCTTTTGGGGATTTATACGCATGCCAAAACTTGGTCTTCCATAGCGGTCTTTGCCCATGGGAACTTCTTTATATCGCAGTTTATATTGACGAACGATGCCTTGATCATCAGCAACAAAGGCATAACCTACTGGACGGATACCGCGTCCACCATATTCACTCCATTGTGCTCTGCCTTCTGCTTTACAAATTCGTTCTCCATCTACAAGGTCTATGCCAAAATTTTCTTTGGCGTTTGCTTCTTTTGCTGTGCCAAAAAGAGTTTTCATCAAAAAATCACGCTGTTTAATGCTTTTCCAAACACCGTTGTTGTTTTTAATCAAACTGCGGCAACTCATAAATGCCTCAGCATCATGCTGTGTATCCCAGTGAAGATTTTCACTAAGTTGTTGTGATTCCAATATAATAGCACGATATTTTTGCATATCTTCTGTGGACATAGTTATTTCCTCTGCAATATAACAATATTTATCGATCTTATACCAAAACCCTGTGTATTTTTTCTCAGGCATGGTTTTAGATCCATGGGACGGAAGTGGAATCTCTGGGATGGTAAGTGATTTATCAGGCAGAAACGCAACCCTGCGTGAAGTGAATCCTGACTATATTAAAAATACCGAGAATAGAATTGAACAGGCAAATCCCCAATTGGATAAAGATTTGTTTAAATTTTTGTGACTATGAAAAAAATTTTGTTCTGTGGAGTCCAATAAATATTATGATTTTTATGTGAGATTATTTCGTGCAACTTTTCAATGATTTAACAGAAACCTTAAAACCAAAATTTGAACAAAACAATCGTGTTGGTTTTTTTATTAGTGGGGGGTTTGACAGCAGTTTGTTGTTATATGCCAGTTGCCTTATAAAGCAGCAACAAAATCTTGACAATCAATTTGTATCATTTGTGGTGCCTCGGCATGATGATAGTGTAGTTCATGCCAATAGGATATTGTATTGGATATCAGAAAAGTTTCAGATGGAAATACCAAAATTTTATGTTGGCAATCCTGATTTACATCACAGCGAACAAGTCAAGAGTGGTATTATTGAAGCACATCAAAAGAATTTAGTAGATTTATTTCTGAACGGAGATACATCCAATCCAGAAGATGTACCAGATGGACCTGTACGCTTGCGAAGTAATTGGAAATATTTATTTCAGCCCTGGTATGATTATACCAAAGACTACACTGTCCGATTGATGCTGGAACTTAACTGTTTAGAATTAATTACACTAACGCATACTTGCACACAGAGTAAAACAATCCGATGCAAAAAATGCTGGCAGTGCCGGGAGAGAGCCTGGGCATTTGCTAAAGTGGGAATTGATGACCATGGCACTATGTGACCGGCGATTATTGTGGCAAAAGTACTTTACAAACCAACATTATTCTCTGGCATAAAAAATGTGCTGAAGTTGACAATCTAGAAATTATCTATATAAATATAGAGGTATAATGCTGTTATAGGTTATACATAAATCTCGCTTTGATAAGGAGGATAAAAAATGAGCGTGATCATGGGCATTGACCTGGGAACTACGAATTCATGTGTGGCAATCATGGAATCAGGTTCCGCCAAAGTTATTGAAAATGCAGAAGGTACCAGAACAACACCAAGTGTTGTAGCCTGGACAGATAAAGAACAAATTGTTGGACAGGCTGCCAAGCGTCAGGCTGTCACAAATCCCCAAAATACCATTTTTGAATCCAAGCGTCTGATTGGTCGTAGATTCGACGATCCAATGGTTACAAAGGATGCAGAGAATTTACCCTACAAAATTGTTAAAGCAGACAACGGTGATGCGTGGGTAGAAGTCAAGGGTAAAAAATATTCACCTCAGGAAATTGGTGCTGCTGTTCTAGAAAAGATGAAGGCAACTGCAGAAGCCTATTTGGGAAAACCAGTTACACAGGCTGTAATTACGGTTCCTGCATATTTCAATGACGCACAGCGTCAGGCAACCAAAGATGCTGGTAAAATTGCTGGTCTTGAGGTTCTTCGCATAATCAACGAACCAACGGCTGCTGCACTGGCTTTTGGAGTTGACAAAGGTGGTAGTGGCAAAGTAGTTGTCGTGGACGCAGGTGGTGGCACACATGATGTCAGTGTACTTGATATCGGTGATGGTGTTGTCGAAGTTCTTGCTACCAACGGCGATACTCACTTGGGCGGCACTGACTTTGATGATCGTGTGCTCACATATTTGGTAGATACATTTAAACATGATCAAGGCATTGATCTTGGCAAGGACAAACTTGCACTGCAACGTTTGCGAGAAGCGGCGGAAAAGGCCAAGATTGAGTTGAGTTCTACATTGGAAACTGAAGTCAATTTGCCATATATCACTGCCGATGCATCAGGGCCAAAGCACCTACAAGTAAAACTCAGCCGGGCAACATTTGAAAAAATCACTGCCAACCTTGTGGAACGCATCATCACACCCTGCAAAGCAGCACTAAAAGATGCCGGACTTGCAGTAAGTGATATCAAGGATATCATTTTGGTAGGTGGATCAACACGAATCCCTGCAGTTCGTGCTGCTGTAAAAGCATTTTTCGGCAAGGAACCCAGCAATGCTGTCAATCCTGATGAAGCAGTTGCTCTTGGTGCTGCCATTCAAGGCGGTGTTCTTGCTGGCGATGTAAAAGACATTCTATTGCTTGATGTAACTCCTCTCTCATTGGGGCTTGAAACTTTGGGCGGCATATTCACAAGACTTATTGATCGCAATACCACAATTCCAACTAAAAAAAGTCAAACCTTCTCTACAGCAGAGGATAATCAAAATGCTGTGACTATCCGAGTATTTCAAGGCGAACGCGAAATGGCAGCAGACAACAAACTGCTGGGTCAGTTCGATCTGACTGGTATCCCTGCTGCTCGTCGATCTGTTCCCCAGATCAGTGTTTGCTTTGATATCGACGCTAATGGAATTGTTACGGTATCAGCCAAAGATTTAGGAACTGGTAAGGAACAGCAAATCACTGTGAGTTCCAACGGTGGTCTCTCTGACTCGGATATCGAAAAAATGGTTGCTGAAGCAGAGGCAAATCGCGAAGCAGATAAAATTCGTCGCGATTTGGTTGATGCACGTAATAATGCACAAGCATCTATCAATGCTGCTGAAAATCAAATCACAGATGGCAAAAATTTAGATCAATCACTGATTGATGCTGTTAACCAAGCAAAAACTGATCTTCAATCGCTTATTGAAAAACAAGATGTGACTAGTGAAGAAATTCGCACCGCAACAACTACTCTTATTAATGCATCCATGAAATTGGGTGAATCACAATATGCAAAAACACCACCTGATGATGGTGTTGTTGATGCAGAAGTAAGTTAGGCAAAAAATGGGCGGTTATCCCGCCCATTTTTTTGGCTATTGACAAACTAAAAATCAACAGGCATAGTTATATCATGCAGATAAAAACATATCCCAGTGATCCTTGGCATGCTGATGAATCAGATGATTGTGTGAGAATCTTTCGTGGAGATTTGCAAATTATCAAAGCACCCAAACATGGAACCCCTTATGAGGAATGGGGGCCTGAGCCAAACATGCTTGAGTGGATACTTGATGCACTAAATGAAAAAGACTCAGGACAAGCAGGCAGCAGATATGAGTGAGCGTCCAACACTAGAAAACTGGGCCTTGGATCTTTGCACGGTCATTGCCAGACGCAGCCGTGATCCTCGCACCACAGTTGGTGCTGTGATTTTGCGACCCGACAACACCATTGCTGCTGCAGGATATAATGGTTTTGCCCGTGGGGTTGATGATGATCCTGCAATTTATGCTGATCGCAACAGAAAGCTACTGCGAACGGTTCATGCTGAAATCAATGCAATTTTAACCAGCAGAGAACCACTGCATGGATATACACTATATGTAAGTCCCTTGCATCCCTGCAGTCAATGTGCTGCTGCTATAATTCAAAGTGGCATCAAAACAGTGATTGCCAGAATCGACAGCAGCAATCAACATCAATCCTGGCAGGAGAGTTTTCGTGAAGCAGCACAGATGTTTTCAGAAGCTGGTGTTGTTGTCAAACTCTTGACAGCATAGATGCTTTTGGTTATTATACAAACAAGGAGAATACCATGCACTACATGTTTTTGATTTTTATGACACTGAACGGACATCCAATGGGTCCAACCATGCACATTGAACCAGTCTCTGCAGATTGTCGCAATGAAATTTTACTCACACAGGCATTGAATGCCACACAAGTTAAAGAGAAAACAAATGCTGCATTTTATGGCAGTTGTGAACCGTTCAAACAATAAAAATGAGCATCTCATTTCCTGAACTGGCCGCTCGTCTTAACTGGCAATTTACTGAAGGCAGTGAATTTCTCTGGAAGTGTTGGGGACCAAACTGTCGTTACTGTGACTTTGAAATTGACAACCAGCAAATCAGTGCAATTTTTGATACAAAAACTCTCTGGGTTAATAAAATAAGTGGTTATTATCACAGAGATAACACTGGTGTTCAGCAGCCTTGGTGTTGGATTGAACCAGCAGTAAAAGATGCATACTTGGCTGAATGTAAACAACGTCGAATAGATCCATGGACAGCATGGGACAACATTAAATTTGAACAGATAGATGATGATGAATTTGTTTGGAATCGCATAGAGGAGTCACAAAATGCACAAGTCTAATTCTCTGGAAATTTTACTTGCAAGAATTTCCAACGCACACAGTGTTTGTGAAAGTGTCAAAAGTGACTGGGGAAAAAAATACTGGACTCTAGTTTTACAGCGACTCCAGCAAAAACTTGACAATCATTTTGTATAATCTCATAGATATTACACATGCACAAAATATGCATGTCTGTCATGATTTAATTTAATGTTGCACTGCAACATTAAATCATTAAATATACTGGCATAGATCATGAGGAAAAAACTATGTTAGCAGGCATTAAAAAATTCTTTTCAAAACTTTTTAATAGTATTATTGCTGGTCAGATGGCCAGGGCAGAATTGATTATTCAACGACGCCATATTCTCTAGCGTCTGATCCAGATACCAATATCTGGGCGGTTTTGCCAGGGAATTTTATAATAGTCAAAGTGAGCCTGCAGCCATTCATGCGGACCTAGATTTAAAGTTTGCTGGTTGGCAAGAATGTCTATGCTGTCAAACTGTTCACTCCAAAGTTGCATGGCATCACTGGGACCGCAAGCCCACGCATCACTGATAACTGACTGTCCATACATGCCATCCATGGAAATTACTCTGGAATCAAGTGTTTCCAACACAATAGGTGAGGTGTAAGCGATATCCCAGCGTGTACAAATAATTCTATCAAACTGCATAGAGTTTTTGTGCTCATAGTCTCTGCAGAGTTTTAACGATTTGCATCGACCATAAACCTGACTTAGTGTTCCTTTGGGTCTATGACTGGGACTGGGATGATGAAACTGTTTATACTTTTCAACCAATTCTGCAAATTTGTGATCATGCTCTTGATAGTATCCAAAGTCTGTAGATACTGGACCAAGTCGTTGATATATACCAGCAAGAAATTCTGGCGTAGGTGCTGCTGAATTTACATCATACCCCACATGTGAACGTGGTTGGAGACTTTGTTCTGGATGTTGAAAATATCCCATACTGTCTAGCCAACTAACTGCAAATATGTGTTGTATAAAGTTTGGCTTTATGAGATTTTCCTGTAATTCTGGATAACAGAGATCAAAACAGCGAAAATGTCCATATAAACAAAGTGCAACTGACATAGATTATTATGTGTGTTAACCTGTCTAGAAGTAAAATTAATCAACTGTAAGACACTTTGACACATCTTCTATAATCAAGAATATTGCCAGTAATGCTTTGAAATGTTCTCTGGTTGGTGTATCAAGAAATGTCATAAATGCCACTTCATAGATTGGCAGAAGATTTTCTAGACTTACCAACTCGCTTTGTTCTAGTTTTGCACTGCTGTGTTCAATTGCTGATTCAATTGTTCGAATTCGTTGGTTCATGCTGAGAGCGTTTTTTAAACCCAACTGCATCCAGTCTCGCTTTTCCATGAGTGTTTGTCCTCCCCTGGGTACTATTCATATTTAGGCAGAAGTCTGCTTGTATTTTTGGTTGACAATATAGCAAAGTCTGTTAATATGCTTCTATATCAGAAAGGCAGAAGTCTATGAAGATTAACACATCAGATGAGTTCACTATAGAGCGTAATGGGTTAGCCAGTAATGGTTCATTCTCTATTGATTTTAACTCTAAAATGGCAGCCATTTTGAGTGATGGTGTTTATAGTAATAAGATTCAGGCTATCATTCGCGAACTGAGTTGTAATGCCATCGACTCTCACGTGGATGCTGGCTGCGGTGATAAAAGTATTGAAGTTCATTTGCCTACCGTATTTGAACCTTGGTTTTATGTACGGGACTTTGGAGTTGGTCTAGACCATGAACAAGTTGTTGGTACATATACAGTATATGGCGCTAGTACCAAGATCAACAGCAACGAATTTATCGGGCAATTGGGGCTGGGCAGCAAGGCACCATTCTCATATGTAAATGCATTTGATGTTGTTGCTCGTAAAAATGGCATTGAACGTCATTATAGCATGTTCAAAAATGAAAAGAATATGCCAGATTGGGCACTTCTTGCTGAAAAACCCACCAGTGAGTCCAATGGTGTCACAGTAAAAATGCCAGTCAAAACAGAAGATATTCGTCGTTTTTCCGCTGAGGCTCAATCAGTTTTTCGTTGGTTTGATACCAAACCTGTTATTACAGGTGTTAATGAACTGGTGATTCCCACTATTGAATATGTCTACAGTGGTAAAAACTGGGGAATTCGCAAATATGATGGCTATGGCAGTGATGTTCGTCCTCTTGCTGTTATGGGCCGCGTTGCTTATCCACTGGACAGTCGTTCGTTGGATAATCTTTCTACCGCAGAAACTGCTGTTCTTGGTATGCCTGTTGTTCTTGATTTCAACATTGGTGATTTGGAAGTGGTTGCCAGTCGTGAGGGATTGGGCTATGATGCTCGCACTCAGCAGAATATTCAGTGTGCCATTCAGAATTTGATACAGGAACTTGGCAACAATTTTGCCAAGCAAATTGCTGATGCAGCCTCTGAATGGCAAGCACGTTCTCTGTGGGGCAAAATTTTCACAAATAACAACCATTATAAAAACAGTTTGGAGCGTGTTTTTGGCGATACTGGTATAAAATGGCAAGGACTTCTTATTCGTGAGCCTCATGTCACTTTAAAGACCCAAGAACTCTGGGATGACAATTTCAGTCATCCCAAACTTTGGCGGTCACATCATAGATACAAAACTGTGCAACAGGACATAGGTCACAAAAATCTCTCTATTCGCTGCGACAGTGATCCACTGATCATCTTCAATGATTTGGAACGTGGTGCCATAAGCCGTGCAAGCTGGGCGTTTCTCAGCAACAATCAGAAGCGTGAAGTTTACATGATTGGTCACAGCGATCTGAAAACTCGCGAGCAAATCCTGAATATGTTGGGCAATCCCCCATATGTTCTGGCAAGCAAATTGCCAAGCAAGCCTGTGAATCGCAGTAAACGAGTAAACATGCTTGAGTGGTCTGGTAGCTGGGGTAAAATGCCAAGTGAACGGTGGAAAACAGTTGACTGTGATTTGGAAACAGGTGGCATTTATGTTATCATGGACCGATTCAATGTCATTTGGAACAATCGCCAGATAAATGATTTAACTTTGTACATCAACTGGGCAAGAGAACTGGGTATTATTTCCAGTGACAGAAAAATTCATTCACCGCGTGCTGAAATGCGTAAAAAGGTCACACAAAATGAAAACTGGATCAATTTGTTTGATTTGATCCAGCAAGAGGTAAGCAATCGTCTTACTATACATGTTCGACAATCTATTGCTGATAACCAGGAATATAAACGTGTACTAGATGTTAATCGTGATACCAGTCTTTGGAAGTATCCGTTGAGAATTGCAAACAGCAACGGTGTATTTGCACGGTTTGTGCAAAATATGCTGCGTATTGAGGCAATTAATGCTGCCAACAAAAATCTCAATCTACTGGTTGAAGTTGCTGGGAATTTTGGAGTGACTGTTGATTTGCCTGCACCCAGTATAAATGTCTATGCAGATATTCAACAGGTTTTCTCTGTGTATCCAATGTTGGCTCTGGCAATGTCCAAGTACAGTACTCAGAATATCAATGCCTCTACTGCCAGTACTTTTGAACACTACATCAACATTGTGGATGCCAATAACGAGCAAATTCTGCAACCCAGTGCGGAAAATCTGGTGGCAGCATGAGATTTGTGTTGACAGAACAGAACTATCAGGCTATAATCATTTTACCAAAAGGAGCATAAAATGTCTATTGAGGCAAGTATTATTGGTCAAAACTTTGTGGTTGCCATGGTAAATGGTGTTACTCACACACTTAACAGTGATCATATCAACTACACGGCTGTACGACAAGCACTGCGAAACAAGGACCATGAGCAAGTTGAACGCTTGATCAATCTGGCTCGTGCTGTTGAAAATTATGTCGCTGGCAAGATTACCGTGCGCGGTGATCAGATTTTCTATGGTGACGAAGAAATCAAGGGTTCGGTTGCCAACCGTATCTTGGCAATGCTGCGAGAGGGATTTGATGCAGATCCCATGATACAGTTTCTTGAAAACCTCATGAACAATCCATCAAAGCGTGCAGTTGATGAACTTTATGGCTTTCTTGAAGCATCAGCACTGCCTATTACTGAAGATGGTTGTTTCTTGGCGTATAAAAAAGTTAACAACAATTACATGGATTTCTATACTGGCAGTGTCTGTAACAAACTGGCAACTGAGATGTCTCCACAAGAGATTGCTGCACTACCTGCTACTGTAGGAAATGTAACAATTGAAATTGTAAATGGTGTGACCACACTGAGCATGCCTCGCAATCGAGTTGATGAAGATAAAAATACCACCTGTTCCCATGGTCTGCATTTTTGCAGCCTATCATATCTGCCATATTATTATGGTGGACAGGGACGAGTCATGATTGTCAAGATCAATCCTGCCGATGTGGTTACTATTCCCAGCGATTACAACAATGCCAAGGGTCGTGCTTGCCGCTATGAAGTAATCAGTGAGCATACATCAGAGAATACAGAGGCATTCAACACACCAGTTTGGATCGATGATGCTGACAAGGATGCTGATGATTTTTATAATGAAAAAAATGAATATGATGACTGGGATGCTGGATATGCTGATGGAGAAAAAGCAGCAAAACTAGAACAGGGTCAACCATATAACAATGAACCAGTATTTCCTCGTTCAGAAGAATATAACGATGGTTATCGGTTGGGTTATCAAACTGTTTATGAAGAAAATTATGTGCATGTTGATTGGTACACAGTTGGCTATGAACAGGCAGAACAAGATGTCATGCATAACGCTGCATATGATGACGGCACACCAAACAACTGTGGTGATGCTTATGAATATGGCGAAGGCTATGCCAATGGCTGGAGGGATGCCAAGGTAAATCGGCTGTGATAGCCGATTCACCCATGTAAATTTTATGCCAGCAATTGATGAATACTTGATACAAAAATCCAAACAAACAACCCTGCGATATCCTGTATGGTGTCGTGGGGTTGGACTACATTCGGGTGTAGAAACCACTGTGGAATTACATCCAGCACCAGCAAACACAGGCGTAGTATTTTACAAAATGCTTTCCCATGGTGATATTGTTGCAGTGCCAGCAACTATAAACTATGTAAAACAAGGTAAATTAAGAACAGTTTTATCCAAGGATGGAGAAGAAATAAGCACAACAGAACATCTACTAGCTGCAGTATCAGCAATGGGCATTGACAACATAATAGTCAAGGTTTGGCACAGTGAAATTCCGATATTATCTGGTAGTGCTGCAGACTGGGTTTTTCTGTTGAAATGTGCTGGTATTATAGAATATACACAGAAAAAATCTAAAATCAGAGTAGTTCGCACAGTTGTAGTGCAACAGAATCAAGCATGGTGCAGACTAGAACCATATCGCGAATTTAGATTGACCTATCATTTGCACTATCAGCATCCGCAAATTGGCAAACAGGAGTTTTCCATTGCGATGAACAACAGGGAATTTGAGAAAAAACTTGCCAGAGCAAGAACCTTTGGCTTCGTCAAAGACTTGGATTATCTAAAAAGTAAAAACCTGGCCAATGGTGCTGCTCTACATAATACTGTGGTATTTGATGATGAACAAGTGTTGAACCCTGCTGGATTGATCTGGCCAGATGAACCTGCCAGACACAAACTTCTAGATGCTATCGGTGATTTACAACTGGCAGGTGCCAACGTGATTGGTAAATTTACTGGATTTCAAAGCGGACACACACTCAATCATCTGCTAGTTAAAGAATTACTGAAAGATTCTGCTAATTGGGTCTGGGATTAGAAATCACAGAGCTGGGGAACAGTGGGTCAAATTCTCACTGTCTTGATCCAGACGTGGTGGCAGAGGGTAGATATAAATAAAATATCTACCCTCGATATCCACCAGAGAAATCTTAAAAAATGCCGAACAAAAAATGTTATTATGAGACAAATATTGATTATACCAATATATTGAATAATGAGTTTGTATTACCAATTGTTAATAATACCAAAAGATATCTGTGGCAATATCCAGTTAACAAAATTCTAGATAGGACTTGGGTTAATTATATATCTGGTTTAGGACTTGATCCTGTTTTTATTATGCTATTTTATAAATCTGAAAATCAAAATGATTCTCATGCTCATATTGATGGGGGTGGCGAGAGGTTTGGATTAAATTTGCAATTATCTGGAATTGGTAGCGAAATGATATGGTATGACCAACCTGATATAGAGTCTGAAGTCCAATCTACAGTTATAAACACGCCCTATGTTTCTTGGCCAATATCCCAACTCATTGAACGAAATCGTGGGCAATTGCCAATTGGCAAGATATCAATAGTTAGAGTAGATATTCCGCATGCTATCAAAGTATTAAATGAATCCCGTTGGTGCATTAGTATGCGATGTAAACAGAAGTTTAACACCTGGGATGACACAGTTGAATATCTAAGCAATAAAGGTTTGCTGAATCAAAATTCTTGATTTCATATATAAAATTAAAATCATTGTTTACTCTTTCAGCCTATGAAAATAGACAGTAGTCAAGTGAATATGATATAATGTTATCATAATGTTATGATCGACTATGGGACACCGGTCATAGCAAATAGACGAAAGAAATATAATGAATATTGATCAACAACAATTAGAATTCCTACGCAGTATCAGACTGCATTTTTGTGTGCCTTGTTATGGGGGACAAGTATTGGAAAGTTTTTTCATCAGCATGTTGAAGTTCATGGCTGCTGCCAATAGATTGGGATTACAATTCACTGTAGATACAATGGTGAATGAAAGCCTAATTCCCCGTGGTCGCAATAGTCTGGTTGCAAAATTTTTGGCATTTGAACCCAAAAGCACACACCTGATGTTTATTGATGCTGATATTGGATTTGAACCAGAAGAAATAATCAAGTTAATGTTGGCTAACAAGGATGTTTGCGGAGGACTTTATCCTAAAAAGGCTCTGCCAATTCAGTATGTTGTGAACAAGATTCCCAACAGCAAAAGTGAAGGTGATCTAGTGAGTGTTGCCAATCTAGGCACAGGATTTATGATGATCAAGCGCGAAGTTATTGAGACGCTGATTAGAGCACACCCTTCCTTGCACTACCAGGATGCTATTGGACTTGATCCGCGTTATGATCCTTATAAGTATGCTTTATTCGATACCTTGATTGACCCAGATACAAAAGAATATCTATCTGAAGATTACTACTTCTGCAAGTTATGGCGTGACTTTGGTGGTGAAATTTGGGCAGATTTGTCGATCCGTCTTGACCATTCAGGATATTACAAATTTTCCGGCGATGCTAGTCTTTTAAAGCCTCATCTCTAAGCCTTTTCTTTTCTATAGCGCGAAGACTAATATACAAAATGCTTATGCATGCTGAATGTCCTTTCTTTTAACTTACATTTAGAGCAGTTGGGGACGCCCATCCCGCGAACTGCATCAACATTATTTATAGCCCACAATCAATAAATATTGTCACCATGTTAATAAAAGAAATACTACAAGAACTGTTTTCACCTGCTTTTAAGCCAGCACCAGAGGATAACTGGAAAAAGCTTGAAAACAGTGATGAGCCTGACAGCACAGAATACGAATTCACTGTGGCTGATAAAAAATATATAGTATATTTCATTGATTTTCATTCCTCCGATATAAGAATCAATTTTGGACATGATGTTCAAATAGTGGAGTTTGCATTGAATAAATATAGCACATTTGACTATGGTATTTCAGGAACAGGCAACAGTCACAGAATCATGGAGTTGGTAGCATATTGTATTCGTCAACAATTGCAAGACAAATCAATACATGGATTATATTTCACAGCAAAAGAACCCAGTCGTAGAAAATTATATTCAGTGTTGGCCAACACAATCGCGGCTCAATCTGGCTGGCAAAACAGACAAGATTTAGCCAAATCTATTAAAAATTTGGAAAGTAAAAATCTAGATATACAAACAGATCAGACTAGTTATCTGATTGTAAAACCGCAATATGCCCGATGGATGTCTCAGTCATTAGAGGATTCTGAATCATCACATCAAAATCTCCAAGAACTGTTTTCACCTGCTTTTAAACCAGCACCTGCTGATCGTTGGCAACAAATTAACAATGATGAATATACATTTTTCATCGGCAACAACATATATACTGTGAAATTTTATAACATGCCTGGAATAGGAAATACTATTCAAATGGTTGAATTTGCTCTGACCCAACCTGGCGGCTTGCCTATGCAGTGGGACTTGTCAAATACAGGAAACAGTGCCAAAGTTTTAGAACTGGTAGCCTATACTTTGCGGCAAAAAGTGATTTCATCTCCTGATTTAAAAGGCTTATTTTTTACAGCCAAAGAACCCAGTCGTCAAAAACTCTATGCAGTTTTAGCCAACACTATCGCCAAACAAACAGCATGGACTGTAGATCACAAACTGGCAAATTGGATGAATCCAACAAAAGAAAAACCATTTCTTATTGTTGATAAAAAATACGCAGAACAAGTTTTAGATCCAGCATATGACGGCGAAAAACCTAAACCAACACCAGAACCTGTGAGACAACCAGATACTTTTGGTGCTGTGCCATTTAGATTTGATTAATGCGGATTTGGAAATACACCTAATATCTAAATATTTCTTATTGATTCGGAAGTAAATTATTTCCTATAATTTGCCTATACAATTTGTTTAGGAGTGACTATGTCTCCAAATATAATAGAGATTCCGGTAAAAATTAATGCAGAACATTGGTATGATGTTGCAGAAGCAATTACCAATTGGCCTAACAACGAAAGAACAAGACACTTTCATAGTAGATATGTTCCAGAAGAATTACATGAACTTTTAATTCAACAATTCAAGATACCATTTGATATTGCCACATATCATAAACATTTTCCACTTGAAGGGTACAAGTGGCATCGTGATATAGATCGACAAACAGTTGCAATATGCCAGATATCACCAGATAATCCCAATGTTTTTTTAGAATATGAAGACACAGATGGTGTTATAAAACAATTTCATTATCGTCGTGGACAATTTATATTGATAAATGCACAGATTCTTCATCGTGTTGTTAACCAGGAACCAGACGAGAACCGTTATATCGTAACTATGGGATGGCATAAAAAACCAGAAAATCCTCTATATCATTCTTTTGAAAGATTGGTTTCCCAACACCAAAATGGAGAATTTATGTATGCATGACCATCTTTACAAAAAAATTAATACCACTCTTGATCTATGTCAATTCGATCAAATTAATCGGCTTGATACCATAGAATTTAAAATATCACCATATGATGCAAAATACATAATACCCTGTCAGGAAATTAAAGATTATGTCAGTTCTAGAATTCCTTTGCCCACTGCTGAACCAGGACAAATAATTTGGCAGATCTTGAAAAATCCCGCAAACACAACATATAATATGCATGTTGATGCTATAAGATATGCAGCCATCAACACACTTGTTAGTTTTCCAAATCCAGATCACGAGTTTTGTATGGAAAGTGATTCTACTGGTAGAATAACATTGGATTACAACAACAATCATGGAATTCCTTACCTGATAAACGTTCAACAACGCCATGGTGTCTGGAATAGGTCTGCTGTGAACAACAGATATATTCTAACAATTGGGTTTTTTTCTAAAAAATTTGATTATGATTTTATGTTAGAGTGGCTTTACAAATGTCAGTTGATTTAAAAAACCTATTTTTTCTACCACTGGATTTACCCAATCTTGCATTTAAAAATTTCAGCAGTAATTTTGCTGCATACTGTCAAACAATGCCAGAATCTTCAATTAACACATATTCCAACGGGGTACAGGGAAAGCAGTCAATTAATAAAAACTATTGGGACGAGTGGGTTTGTTATACTCATGTAAATGGCTGGGATGAAAATTTTGTTAAAAAATACCCAGATGAGCATGAAATTTTAAAAAGTCTGCCATATGAAAAATTAATTCGCTTGTATTTTTTCAAACAAATTAAAGAACTTGACCCTCATACTGATATTGTCACAGGTTTATATACTGATTACCCAAGTGCTGTGAGATTTTGGGTTATAAATGAAGAACTAAATTCAACATTTTTCTTTCAGAGAATTTTGAAAAATGGAGAAATAGTTAGAAAATTTCCCAGTTATCCATTGGATTCTAAATGGTGGGCAATGAACTCTACTAGTATTTCTCACGGGTCATATATGCCAACGGTTAGCAAGGAAAAAATCATCATGGGAATTTATGGTATTCCCAAATATCCAGAATTTTTGAATATGTTGGAAAAATCCTGGAGTAAATATAAAAACTATAGTTTATCATTAGAAGATTTTGCCAGCGATGCAAGTGATTGAATTTAGTACCCTCTCAATACCAGTGAAGATATTGGATGATATTGTTTTGCTGTGTCAACAAGCAGAGCAAGAACAAACAAAGCCTGCATATGAAAACATGAAAGTGAAAGATTGGGAAACAAACACCAATTCATTACTTTATATTTTACAGAAAACATCAAGGTTCTCTAAAAACCAAGGCATGTTTTCCTGTCTCTATGATCAAGAAAAATTAATAGCCATCAGTGGTTGTTACACTTGTGATTGGGATACCAATGTTGTAATCGGTGGAGTGCGTGCCTGGGTTGTACCAGAATATCGAGCAAGATATTTACAGTCTCTATATCTTTTACCAGCCCAAAAAAGATGGGCACTTGAAAACAAGTGTGCTGTATTTGCCTTGACTTTCAACGACTATAATAAAAAATTAATGAATATTATCACTCGCAGTGGAAAATATCAAAACAAAGCAAAAAAAGGTGTGGGACACACAAGACCAGAATTTTATGATAACTTTGTGTTGTTGCCAAAAAAAGTAATCATTCAATACACACCACAATGGGTAATATTTGAAAAATTACGTGAATATTCAGTAAATTGGCCGTATGAAAAATAATCTGATGTACTACGATTCATATTTTTTAAAAATCAACATACCCGACTGGCAGACACGACAACAAGGTCTTTATCAGGGTCTACTGTCAAAAAAAATTGATACCACACATTTTACATATTTTGATCCATGCTCTGAAGAAATTAATGATTGGGGATATGGAATACATGATTATATCGTTTCGCAGAGTTTTTTCCATTATCTAAAACATTTCCAGCATATAGAGTTTATGTTACACCTGGCAAAGGTAAATTCCATCATCATATTGACGGGGGTGCATATAAAAGATATCCCATAGCGTTAAATCTTCCTTTGTCAGGATATACTGGTTCAATAACATCCTGGTATGATGAAAAAACAGCCGAAATAGAAACTGGGTGTTTTGGCGTTAATAATAGCATTGCCTCTAGAGTTTTAAATCCTAGCACTATTTGTTGTATGGTTTCAACTGAAATTAATGGACCTACATTAATCCGTTCAGATGTAATTCACAGTGTGTTTAATCCCAACATGGATGCACGTTGCTGTCTAGTAGTCAGATGGGAACTTATTGCAAATCATAGATATAAATTCGAAGAAATAGTTAAAAATATTTAAAAACTTGTTTGTTAAGGTCTGCAATAGAAATCTTATAATCTCCAAAATAACTCATTGCCCCGTTGCGTTTGTGAATATAATCCTGAATCTCATTGATTAATTCTTCACATTTTTCAAATCCATGAAGTTTTTCACGCTGAGTGATTTCAGGCCAGGCTTCTGTATAACCTATTAATTTTGTTGACCAATTTCCTAATTTTCCTGGAATTTTGTCATGAGTAAGGTCTTGAAACCATTTTAATCTGGTATATGATAAGAACATTTCAGGAGTATAACGCAACCAATGCATTAGTGCCTGTCTGTTTTTTTTCATAAACCATCGGTCCCAGCCTAATTCATGTTCAAATTCTTGCAGTAGCCAGGTTGCTGATTTAGTATAATCTTTGTGTGGTCGTAACCAATGTTGGTCCCCGCTGCCTGTCATGGGTATGCCATCAACCAGATCTGCAAAAGCCACCTGGGGCAACATTCTGGGACGTTCTATTTGTGTCACATCTAATATCGGATCAATATCATTTTCTAAAAATTTTATCAGGTTAAAATCAAGAATTTTGTAATCATGTTGTAAATTTTTACACAATTCAGTTGCATACCACACCTCTTCTGCATTGATATTCTGTTCATATCTTACGATCACAACATCGATATCCACATTTGCCAAAATAAATGCACGCAACATTTGCTCACTTTCGCTGCCACCACTTAACAAAAGTGTGAGTTTTTCTCCAGGAAAATCCTCACGAGTGAGTCGTGCTGCACGAATCATTTCTTCTCGCCAAGGTAGCAAATTATCAATTTCGGCAGAATATCTTATATTGAATTTTTGTTGCATATTGGCACGATCTGCATATTGCTCATTATCAAACCACCATGACCACCAGTTGTCTCTGTTTAATTTTATCATTGTTGCACTCCACCATTTAATATCACCACATCCATGATAATTAATCCAGATATGCAATGTCACTACGAGTTGTATAATCTCCAAGATATTGCATTGCTAACCAAGAGTAGATTCTGTCTGCTGCTTGTTCTTTGGTATCTGCATCTGCAATAACTATACCCCACTCATTACCTTTTTTTAACCGTATATCATTTGTGATTAATTTAAGATTCTCAGGAACTTCGCGGCATATAGGTTGTTTTGCCTCGTATTTGGGTGTATTGTCATAACTTTTGTGATGTATCATGATTGCAACTGTTGTATGAGATTTTTGTGACATGGCTCTCATTGGTTCGCCTCGTGCAGCCAGCATAAAATTTTCTAATAAATCTTTGGTGTTTAGCCTATTGACAATAGTCAAAATTTCTGGAACACCAGGCCGAGTGTTGATTTCTAAAATATAAGGTATACCATGTTGGTCTGTAATAACTCCCAGATACATAATTCCTTTGTAAAATACTCCCTGAGCATTAAGCTCTGCCATTAATCTATTCATATATTCAAACACGATTTCTTGAGAGTTGATTGATCTGTTTACCGGACTGTAACAACCAATACCATCGGTATTGATTCCCTCATCACCATCCAAGAGTTTTTTATAATCCCTGGCCTCTCCAAGATAAATCCAATCTTTTCCATTACATAAAAAATGCATAGACATTTCTTCTCCAGAAATAAAATCTTCTGTGAAAAAACTCATTTGTTCTGTGCTGTATTTTAACAAATTTTCTAAGGTTTTCTGATAATTTCTATTGGTAAAAACATTGGTAGCGAATGAATATAACATGTGGTCTGATCTGGCAATTTTCAATACTATAGGTAGTGGTAAATCATCTAATTGTTTTTGCAACAAATTTCTGTCTAAAATTTGAGATTTTGGCGTGGGTATATTACAAATTTCAAGAAGATTTTTAGTGAATAATTTATCATCTTCTAATACAGCACATTTTTCATCGGGGCATAAAATAAGAGTGGATATTTCATTTGTTCTGGAATTGTTCTGAAAAAAAATACTGAAAGTGAAAATAAAATCATAGTTTTTTGCATTTTGAATAGCATATGATAGCATGGTATTAACAGCAGGAAACCCAACTCCATTTATCCAGGAAATATTTATAGGTGTCACTTTAATATTTTGTATTTGTGTTTCACATGACGAAGATGTTAAAATTTCAAAATTACAATCGGGATTTTCCAAAGCAAAACATTCTATCAAGTAATTAACTGAAAAGTGGTTGGAAATAAATAAAATATTCATCATTAATAATTATGAACAAAATATAATAGTGTTTTCAATTTACAGTTGCATACCATACTACATCTTCTGCATTTATATTATGATCATTTAATACGACAATTACATCATTATCTACATTTGTCAAGATATAGGTATCTAATTTGTATCATAGCATTTTACCTAAAATTCTCCCAGTAGCCAACTTTTGGTATTACAATATTTTGGCGTAAGTTCGTTTTTATGTAAGATATCATAGTTGTTAAAATAAAACAACCATCTATCATAAATTTTTCTGAATTCTTCGTATTTTAAATAAGGCATATCATGAGGCAGTACCAAATATTTCTTATTTCCAAGCATCTTTATATCAGGTTGTATAGTTTGAAATCTATTAAAATCCCAGGTATCTTTGTACAAAATTTTTTTTAAAATTTCTCTGCGATTATTTGATAATAAATTGTTTCCATGAATCAAAGAATCTTTTTCGATCATAAATTGCTGTTTGGGATTTGATAAAAAATATTCATATATCTGATATGCTTGTTCGAATAATAAAGATGGCATGTCAGGAGACCAATAAAAAGATTCCTTGTTAGCAATTTCGTGGGCCAGAATAGGTACTCCTATGTCACTAAATGTCATATAGCATCGATTACCTGATTTATAAATCAACGGTTTGTCATTACAAATAATATTCGCAATTGATCTACCATGTAATCGTATCACACTTTCATTAGGTGATTTGGCACACATTCTATATGCATTTATAAATGTATACCAATTACCTGCTTTTGCAAAAAAATCTTCACCAATAGCCTTTTCAATCGGAGTATCAAACATATTAGATGTGGTTATTTTAATGTTGGGATATGCACGAGATACCCATTTTAATGTAGGCCGTGCAGTGTAATCCCACTCACTGAGAAAATTTGACATACTTGTATCTTGATTATTTGGAGTGTAGATTTTCGAATCTATCGAATCGTGTCTACGACTAAAAATTTCATCAAGTTTAATACCATTATTTAAAAATGTCATCAATACATTATGGCTATCGGCTCCACCAGAATAGTACAAAATTAAGTAGTCATAACTGTCACGCAATTGTTGTGCTCGATCTCGATAAAGATATTTCAAGCATTTATTACCAGATAATTGCCTATTATTGTTAATGTGAAATTTATCCCAAACATCATTGTGATAAATCCATTCTATTTGTGTATTAGAACGATTTGATTCATATATTGCTGCGGTTTTACTGGTAAATTTCAAATCTCCTACTTTATAATATCCTTTATATTTTATATCGTTTTCAACAAACATAGTAATGTCTTTGCCTTCTGCGTTCAAATCTTTTGAGATGAATTTACGGTTAATTGTCTCACTATAATAAACATTAAAATGGTTAATATATTCAAAAAAGCAAGTAACAGCAAAGAAATACTATAATTACCGGTATAACTACGTAAAAAACCAATCGCTGCTGGACCAATAATTCCCCCGATATTTCCAACTGAATTGACTAACCCAATTCCAGCGGCTGCCCCAATACCAGTTAATAACATACTAGGTATGGCCCAGAATGGTGCCTTGGCTCCGTAAATTCCAGATGTTGCTATGCAAAGACCAAATATTGGCCAATATGAGCCATCTGTACAGCCAGCAATTACTAAACCAACAAAAGATAATAAACATGCTATCATAGAAAATAGCAAGCGATTTTGATAAATGTCTGACAAATATGCAAATAAAACTGTGGAAAAGGAGCCCAATATATATGCAGCAAATGTGACATATCCAACTTGCATATTACTCAAACCAGTAGATTTAAAAATTAACGGAACAAATAGTGCAAAACTAATGCTTACTGTATTCAGAAAAATATTAATAAATCCAAGTAGCAAAATCTTAATATCAGTTATTCCAGAATAAGCACTGTACACCTGTATAGATTCTTTGTTACGACGTTCTTCCTCTAATAATGACACTAACCATTTTTTTTCTTCAAATGATAACCATGAGGCATCACGAGGAGTATCTGTTATAATTTTCAACAGTATTAGTCCAACTATGATAGTTGGAATACCTTCAAATAAGAATATCAATTGCCAGCCTTTTAATCCAAGCCAGCCGTCTAATCCTAAAATAAATGTAGATATTGGACCAGCCAGTGCCATGGCAGCTGGCAAAGACAACAAGAAAAATCCAATCACTCGTCCTCGAATTTTATCAGGAAACCAATAACTAAAATATAAAATGATACCAGGAAACAATCCCGCTTCTCCAATACCAACAAAAAATCTAACCAATAATAAACTGGTGGGTCCAACAATAGCGGCTGTCATCGCAGAAGCAATTCCCCAAGATATCATGATTCTTGCTATCCATATGCGGGCTCCAAATTTATGCATTAACAAATTACTTGGAATCTCGAACAACACGTATCCTACATAAAATATTGTTGATGATACTCCATAGATCCACGTGTCTATACCGATATCATTGTTCATGGTTAACGCTGCAAATCCTACATTTATTCGATCAATGTAACATAAAATGTAAATAAGAAATGTAAGTGGCAATATTCTCCAGCATATTTTTTTGATAGCCGTCTGTTCTACAAATTGATTATCCACGGTGTGCCTTTAATTATTAACTATAGATATAATAATCTGCATAATGGTCAAATATCAAATTATTGTTGTAAAATCATAGTGATTAAGTGATATCAGAAAACATACAAAGATGGTTCTGAATCAGTGGTGGTGGGTAACCAGTCTGTTTTAATTATTTGGTCTGAAGAAATGTTAGTTAGATAGTAACAGGACATAATTATATCTTCAAGGCATATCTAATTATCAATCCACCAATATCAAGTTCCCACCATTTTCTATTGAATGTATAACTTCCTGGTGATGCATGATGATTATTATGCCAGCCTTCTCCAAATGTTATCAGTGCCATCCACCAGAGATTTCGACTGTTGTCATTGGTTTTGTAGGAAACATAACCGAATCGATGAGTGAAATAACTAGAAGCAGTGCTGATCCAAACCATCATGGTCATTGGTATCACAACACCATATAAAGCCAAATTTACATTTATAATTGCCGCACATAGCAACCATACAACGAGCAGAAGATAGTACCATTGATGAACAAATCGCTGCACAGGATCCTTTATTAAATCTTTGACTGAATATGGATGCCAGATATATTGATAATCTGCAATAAATGTTTTTATACCAAGATTATGGGGACTGTGCGGATCTTCTGATAGATCACTGTGTTTGTGATGATGACGATGAACAGCAGCCCAGATTATTGGACTTCCCGTACCAGCCAAACAACCAAGCCACAGCATTATCCATTTCATCCAATTTTGTCGCAATTTAAATGTTCTGTGAGTGAAATAACGATGATAGCCCACGCTTATACCCAGTGAAGCTATTAAACAATACACACCCAGACTAACAAACAGCCAATTCCAAGAAAAATCGAAAAATAATGTAGACAAAGTTACTGCTGTAACCACAAACTGAATGAATGGAAGATATGCTTTATTAGATATCCAGATAGACTTCATAATAGATTCCCTTCTTCTCATATTTATGATTCACAAAGTTTGCAAAATTAAATATAACACATGATAACAAGATATTTTAGAGCCAATGCCAAAACTATTGGGTTCACCCAATTTCTGTCCACAGTTATTGCATTGCTGACAATACTTTATTATCCAATAATGATACAAGATATCCTGGAAATTTTGATAGGATATTTTTTACTTAGTTGTATTGGTATTACAATATTTTATCATCGATTTCTAAGTCATCGAAGTTTTCAAACCTCCAATTTTATTCGAAAATTAGGTGTATTGCTGGGTGCACTTGCTGGTAGGGGCGGACCTCTGGATTGGGTGGCTGTTCATCGTTATCATCACAAACACAGTGACACTGACAATGATCCACACGACCCTGCTAAAAAAGGATGGCGGATATTTTTTCCACACTTATTAAATTATGGAAACAATATTAATCCATTGGTTGTAAAAGATTTACTATCTGACAAATTTTATAGATTTTTGAACCAATACTATAATTTGATTTTATTGTTGGTAATTTTTTTAGGTTTGCTAATTGACCCAAAAACGATTGTATTTTTGTACATCATTCCACTGGCATTAACTGCCTGGGTACTAAATCTGTTTGTCTACATGAATCATATTTTTGGATACCGCAATTATGAAACTCCAGACAAATCTAAAAATAACTGGCTAATTAGTGTGATTTTATGGGGAGAAGGCTGGCACAACAATCACCACTACAATCCACAATGGTGGAATTTAAGAAAAAAATTCTGGGAAGTAGATTCAGCAAGTTTTGTCATAAAACTTATAAAAACCAATAAATAACTCTGTATATAACTCATGGGATGGGGATATGATTCACGAGATTGCTACACTAGACGACCCACTACTAGACCTTGTTGTTGATGATCCTGTGAGACCACACATTCCCAGAACTGATAGAGTTGGTAAAAATTCAAAAGTTTTAGTTCTGCTAGATGAAAATAACAATCCACAAAGTGTGGTGTGTGTTAGTTTTCTCAGCCAAATTCCCACTAGCGAAGAACAACTATTTGATTTTGATATAGAAAATCCTGAAATAGCCACACTTTATACCATCTGGAGTATTTCCACTGGCGGCGGTCAAAAGATGATTAAATCTGGGTTAGATTTTATCAGAAAAAATTATCCACAGATTAACCGTATTGTGACACTTAGTCCACCAACTGCCACTGCTCGTAGATTTCATTTGAAAAACGGTGCACAAGAACTGCAAGTTAATGAATCTACTGTGAATTTTGAATATAAAATATAAAATTATTTCTACAAATCATTAACTACATAGTTAAATATCTGCTCTGAACAGGCTCATATTTAACTCACAATAGGCACACCAATAAAGGTGTCGGAACTGTGGAGTTTTGCAATGGTGTTAAAAACATTATTGCAAAAAAATTTACAGCAGACAGAATATAAATAATATTCAAGGAGAATTGTCATGGCAAAAGCATCGTATCAACTAGTTCAATTGGTGAATGAAGAAGAATCAACCATGACAAAATATATAATTAAAGTTCCCACAAAGGGTCAAAGTGCCAGTAATAAAATTCGACTTCGTAAATATGACCCTGTACTACAGCGACACTGTTGGTTTATTCAACGTCGATTACCAAACCCTAAAAAATAATCTATACAAATATATTGACACCAGGTCCAAGATAGTTAAATCTGCAATAGAAACTGTTTGGTCTGTTTTGTGTATTTTTCACATTAAACCAATAGGTTTTGTCTGCAAATACCCAAGAATTTATATTACTTTGTGGCAATTGTATTTGATTTTGCAGAGAAATATTCCAGAAATTCCAATTGACACCTGTTGGTGGCAGGTGAATATTTTGTTGGCTTTGTAATGTACTGGTGATACTGATTCCTGCCGGTTCCGCACTTGCCCAGGTAACCACACCTGGAATAAAAACATTTTCAAACTGGGTGGTAAGTGCAGCAGCAATCACCACCTGCTGTACTGGTGCAGTGATTTTAAAACTAAAACAGAAAGTTTGACTTTGTGGAATACTATACTCGTAGGTAGGACTATATTGTTGAACTATATAGGTATTCTGTGGCAGAGAGTTATAGGCATAATTCTGCCAACTGCCAGTGCATACTGGAGATGGAATAACTGGTGAGGGTGGTGGATATGCACCACACTGTGGCAAATGTGCTGGATATGGTCCTTGACTACTGCCTGGGTATGGAACACATGCACCACGATTTTGGCAGGGAGGATAAAACGGAGTTGGAAAACACTGCTGAACACCACAAGGAAGAGGAAATCCTGGATAGTATCCCTGATAAGGTGGCACACACGGCATACATGCACTACAGGTGGGTGCTGCTGGTCCACAACAGTTACAGCCACAATTGCCTCCATAAATCTGACAGCCAGGTGCTGGACCTCCTGCCCAGGGAGGTGGTGGAAAACCAGGAGGAGTACATGGAGCCACTGGCGGTGTGTACTGTGCACAAGGTGATGCTAGACAGCCACATCCACAAGTGGTGGCACTGCTATATCCGCTGGCTCTGGGATTTGTTGGTGTTTTAGGTTGACCAACTGATGTTTGATTTACAGGATGCTTATTTTCAGGCATTGATTATTTAGTGTCAAAATAATCACAGTGTGCTGACACAGCCTTTAACTAAATATACTAAAATCCTGATTGGTATGCAAGACTCATGAGTATTTACACTTATCCTGTTTTAGGTTATCCAGGACCAACCGGCATCACAGGAGCCACAGGTGCGGCTTCAACAGTGACGGGTCCAACTGGTCCCAGCATAACTGGACCCACTGGCGTAACTGGTGCGGCGTCAACTGTTACTGGACCTACTGGTTCCGTGGGTGCCACTGGCGATACTGGACCTCAAGGAATTACTGGAGCCACTGGTGCTACAGGTATTCCAGGACCAACTGGTCCACAAGCAAACACAGGACCAACTGGTCCTGGTGGATATACAGGTCCTGCTGGCAGACCAAGTACCGTTACCGGACCAATTGGTCCAACTGGACCTCGCGGAATTACAGGTCCTATAGGTCTGGCCAGTAATGTCACAGGACCAACTGGATATACAGGTCCTGCTGGTATTGGCTATACTGGTCCTGCTGGCAACGATGGTGCAACAGGTCCAACAGGAGTGCCTGGGTATGGCAACACCGGTCCTCAAGGACCAACAGGACCTGCAAATGGACCAACTGGTGCTACTGGTCCAACTGGGTATTCAGGTCCAACTGGTCCACAAGGACAACAAGGCACGCAAGGTCTTCCAGGCAGTATTGGTGAGCCTGGACCAACTGGACCCAGTGGAGCACCCAGCACAGTAACAGGCCCAACTGGTTCACGGGGTGCCACAGGTGCTGTTGGTTCACAGGGCAATATAGGTGCCACTGGTCCTACTGGTGTCACTGGTCCATCAGGACCCATAGGCTCTACAGGTGCCACAGGACAGGTGGGACCACAGGGAAGCCAGGGAAATATTGGTGCAACAGGTCCAACCGGTTCAATTGGTTCAACTGGTCCTGCTAATCCCAATAGCATAGGAGTTCAAGTAACCAATACCTCTGCAAATGCTTCATTTTATCCCACACTGGTGAACAATACCAGTGGCACAGCACTGTCTCTTTATGCCAATGCAGGATTGATTTTCAATCCCGCAACATCCTCTTTGACAGTGAGTGGCAATGCCAGAATCACAGGCACCACAACTATTGGTTCGCCAATCAATTTTTCAGCAATCAATTCTTACTTCCAGTATGGCTGGCAGAGCAACAACTATGTTCAGTTGCTGATGCAAAATTCCAGTTCTGGTATTCAAGCCAGCACCGATTTTGTGGCAACTGCAAACAACGGCAATGACAATGACACCTATGTTGATTTGGGTATTAACAGCAGTGGCTATAATCAACCTGCCTATAATCTAACTGGTGCCAATGATGCCTATCTCTATGTTCAGGGAAATGTGATCACAGGTGGGGGAAATTTAGTAATTTCCACATTTACACAACGGGATATAGTATTTTCATTAAATGGTGGCTCAACTGCCAATGAAATAGCACGGTTTCAATATTCTACCAACAGTTTTACAGTTAAATCAACCACAGCCACCACCAGTGCAACCAGCGGTGCTATAATCTCCCTTGGAGGTATCGCCACCAGTGGCAACATATATGCTGCAGGCAGTGTATGGGCAGGCAACATAAGTATTTCCAATTCAACTCCATCCGTATCTTCCAGCACAGGTGCATTAACAGTCACTGGAGGACTAGGTATCGCTGGAAACATTGTCACTGACAGTTTTGTACAGGCACACTCAGGTCTATATTCAATAAATGCCTTTTCTGGCAGATACTCTGATGGTATAATCGTTGACTATGTAAGTGGCAATGGGCGTCTAAGTGTTGGGTCTGGAGACAACTTGAGTTTCTACAACGGTGGTCCTGCAGTAAATGCCAACTTTGTAATAAATTCCAATGGCAACATTGTTATTCCTGCAGTTTCACCATCTATATCTCCCACAACTGGTGCATTGATTGTAGGTGGTGGAGTTGGTGTAGGAGGCAATATAAATCTAGGCGGCAATATACAATTATCCAATAGCGGTCATGGTATCATATTCCCAGACAACACCTTTCAAATAACCGCAGGAGGGGTGTATCCAATCACCACTGTTTCCAGCAGTTCGTATGCGGCCAATTCCACTGATAGATTTATTGCTGTCAATTACACTGTTACAGGTTCAGTTCAGGTAACTCTGCCTAACACTGCAGGTGTCTTACTGGGAACACAGTTAATTATCAAAGATACCGGTGGAAATGCAGGTGCAAATAACATCACCATTGACGGCTATTCTAGCAACACCATTGATGGGCAATTAAATGTTGCAATATCAGCAAACTACAACAGCTACACCTTGGTATATACAGGTGGTACAAATTGGAGCGTGATCTAAAATGAGTTTTATCACCAATCAACTTAATGGAAATATCGCTGTAACAGGTAACATAGTTCCTGCAAGCAACACCAGCACGCTGGGTTCTGCCACACAAGGCTGGGGCAATATTTTCATAGCCAATGGCAATATAACAGCAGTGCCAGAACAAATAACTGTCATACCAAATTTCACTTTTGATCAAGCAGTGACCTACAGCATACAAATGACTGATCAACTCTACATCGGTCAATATGGCTTGACAAATGGCATAAGTGCTCCCTATACGGTTATACAATTGACAACAGCCAATACTGGACTAGCCATTGGTGATACAGTCACTGGCACAAACATTCCACCCAACAGTGCGATACTGTTTGTTGGTTCAGGCATCTACAACAATATCATTATCATAGATCAAACAGTAAATGGCTCTGTTCCTGTCTATGGAACCATTCTCAGTTTTATCAGAATTAATGTTGCTCCTGCATTGGCTATCAGCACGCAAACAGCCACTGACATTCAATTGCTGGTGGGTGCTGGCGGACAAATTGTTGCACACGGCAATGTTTATCCCTATACCGACAATGTCTATGATGTAGGCCAGCGTTTGCGGAGATACAATGATGTCTGGCTAGGTGGCAACATTTATATGACTGACCAAACGCTGGGTTATACCAACACTTTGCAGGCCAACAACGGATACTTTAACATTCTAGGCACAACCGGATTTACGGTTGGAGAGTTTATATTCAGCGGTTCAAATCTCCAAGTACAGCAAAGCAATGTAACCATTAATATCGGTGCATCATCGGATACAGGCATTGTTCAGTTCAATCGTGGGATAACAGTAACCAACACTTTAACAGGAAACAGCACTTTTTCAGTTACAAGACAAGGGCTTGTGACTGTGTTTACTCCGAAAACATTGTTAACCACTGAAAGTGCCTTCAGTATCATTGGTTCTAGCACAGGACATCAGCAAAGTAGAAATTTTACAGGAACACTGCTGCAACTCACAGCACAAGACACACAGCCAGCACGAGTCAGCATTGATGCATTTGGGTCAGCAGCATATCCAGTCATTGCAGGACGCCAGGCAGAAGGCACAGTGTGTGCCCCAACTGCAACCTTAAATGGCGATACACTCATGCGTATGAGCGGGCAGGGTTATGGAACCACAGCATACGTTGGTGCTATTGCGCGGATAAATTTGCAGGCTGCCCAAAATTTTACTGATAGTCATGCTGGTACTAGAATACGTTTTCAAACCACTCCTCTCAACAGCACCACCATTCAAACAGCAACAGCAGATATCACTCCATGCGGCATGTCTTTTGCTTGTAATCCCTCAGGCGGTGTCACATATCCAGATTCTACACGTCAAACCACAGCATGGCTAGGCACAACTCCTGCCAGCAACATTACAGGATTGGCATCTGTTGCCACAACAGGTTGTTATGCAAACTTATTAAACCCACCTGTAATATCTGCGGTAGGTCATTCAGGACTATTTGGTGATTTACAAGGTGTTCCACCCACAGTTTATTCTGTGACAGTTGGTGCAGGTCTTGCACAAACAGCCACATCTGGCAACATTGGTATCAATGCCACTGGCGTGGCCAATGTTAGAGCAGCCCCTGGGTATGGACAAATATCAATAACTGATACTGGCTGCAAAAACCTTGTATTAGCGTTGCCACAACCATTGGCAACCAACAGTTTGGTTACATTTGGTAATTTGACAATTACTGGTAACTTGACAGTCAACGGTACATTTACCACCAGTGGTAACTCAACGATTGAAAGCAAAACTCTGACATTGGCAAACTCTGCCACCAGCAGCAGCCAAATTGATGGTGGTGGTATTTTACTTGGAACTGATGGGTTTTCTAAAAGCATACTGTATAATCTAGCCAACAATTGGTGGGATACAGATGGAGCAGGTATTAATACTCTGCAACTTTTTGCCTTAAACACACAATTGAACTTTTTGAATGTAACAACTCAAGCACATATTGGGGCGGCATATACAGGCTATGATTATCCCAATGCTCCTTTACAAATTGACAGCAGTTTCAACAGTTACAGCCAAATAGTATCAGTTAATCACAGCACAGGCACCTGTGCCAGCACAGACTTTGTTGCCACATCAAATCTAGGCAACAATCTAGATCATTATATAGACATGGGCATCAATGGTAGCAGTTTTTCCAGTCCTTGCTGGACAATTAACGGACCAAATGATGGATATCTTTATGTAGATTCAGGAAATTTGGCAATAGGCACCAGCAAAACCAACAGCCGAGTGGTGTTCTTCACTGGTAACACGCTGGCAGCCAACTCAGCCGGTTATATATCCTGTGGTGGCCGTTGGATACTAGGCAACGCTGACGACTTAGCAACAAAATTACAAGTATCGGGCAATGCCAGTTTCAGTGGTAATGTTGCTGCTCGTGCTGTTAATACAACAAATATCACTGCTGCAGGCACAGTTGCCATTGGCACAGCAATGCCACCAATGACATACAGCAATGCAAATCTACAGGTTTTTGGCAATGCTAACCAGACTGTTCAGACTATTGTTCAAAACAACTGTGGCGGTTGTAATGCATCTTCAGATTTTGTGGCCACTGCCAACAATGGATCATGCAGCACCAACTATATTGATCTGGGTATCAACAGCAGCACATACAACCAAGCAGCATTCAACGCACAATATCCCAACGATGGATACCTTTACACCAGCAATGCGAACCTAGTAATCAGCACAGCACATGTTGGTGCCAAAATTGTTTTCACCACAGATGGTATTACCACCAACAATCTAGCAGGCTATGTCACTGGACAGCGTTGGATACTTGGTGGCTCAGATGATCACAAAAGCAAACTACAAGTTGGCGGAGATATCATTTCATCGGGCAACGTTTCGGTAACCAAAACATTGTCAGCGGGATCAATTATCACCACTAATGTTGGAACAACGGGTGATTTGCAAGTTGTAGGAACAGCAACAGTTAATACGCTTGTTGCCAATACCACAGTTCGTGCACTTGGTTCGCTGTTTGCAAATACTCTCAGCAGCAACAGTACTAGTATCTCTCAAACGCTGAATGTAACTGGTTCTGCACAGGTCAACAGCATGACTGCCAACTTGCTAACAACTACTCAAACATTGAATGTGCAAGGATTGGCAATATTCAACTCTGTACAAAGCAACAATGCCATCACCACCAATGGCTTACAATCTGCGGCACAAGTCACTGTGGCAAATCTTGTCAGTAATGGTGCTATACAAGGGACCAATTTAACTGCTGCAGGATATGGTAATTTTGCCAACAACCTCTATGTAGGCAGCAGCACAGCATCGTCATGCACCTCAACAGGTGCATTGGTTGTTGCAGGTGGTATAGGTGTTGGGGGTGCTGTGTATGCAGCAACATTCCATGGTTGCGGTGCTGCTCTGACAAATACACCAACGGGTCCAACTGGTCCGCGAGTGACAGGTCCTACTGGTGCTGCTTCAACAGTAACAGGTCCAACTGGACAAACAGGTCCAACAGGTGCTGCTTCAACAGTCACAGGTCCAACTGGAGCAGCAAGTACAGTCACAGGTCCAACTGGACAAACAGGTCCAACAGGTGCTGCTTCAACAGTCACAGGTCCAACTGGACAAACAGGTGCTACAGGTGCTGATTCAACAGTAACAGGTCCGACTGGACAAACAGGTCCAACAGGTGCTGCTTCAACAGTAACAGGTCCAACTGGTCCGCGAGTGACAGGTCCAACTGGTGCTGCTTCAACAGTCACAGGTCCAACTGGAGCAGCAAGTACAGTCACAGGTCCAACTGGACAAACAGGTCCAACAGGTGCTGCTTCAACAGTCACAGGTCCAACAGGCCCTACTGGTGGAGTAATTACATATGGCAATACCAATGTATCGAGCTATCTAAGTGGGCCAGTAATTATTGGTAATTTGTCCATTGTCAACACAACTGTATCAACGTCTGATACTACCGGAGCATTGACAGTGGCAGGCGGTGCAGGTATATCAGGCAATGTAACAGTTGGCAATTTAACAATTTTAGCCGGTACGAACACTATGGCACCGATTAATTTTACATCTGGTACGCTGAAAACCAATGCTTCATCTGGTAGTGTAGAGTATGATGGAAAAATAGTTTATGCCACACCGAGCGATAGCCAACGCGGTGTAGTACCTGCAACACAGTTTTATCAATTGGGTCAAATAAGAACATTACCATTGACCGCACAGCCTAGATCAGTGAGCTTTTTTGGTGTGAATGTCAATGTCAGTGGTAATACCAAGTATGCATATGAAATTATGGCTATAATAAACAAAGCAGGTGCCAATGGATCTTCATTGCAATACGCACTGGGTGGCAATGCAGTGCTATCAGAACATGATTATATCTTCATGGATAGTCAGGGAGCAACAAATGTCACGGTGTCACCTTCAGAAAGCATGATGGCTAACCTTACAGCCAATTTTAGCACACTGCAAACAGTGACAACATCTCCCATCAACGGCAGCCAAAACTTTAGAATTTATGTGTCAGGTGTGATAGGGGTAACAACAGGCGGCACAATCAATCCGCAAATAAGTCTTGATACTGGATCACCAACTGCATTTTCAGTTGCGTCGGGTAGCATGATGCGTATATGGCCAACTGCCTCTGCAACTACCGGAAATATTGCAATAGGTAATTGGACATAATTGGTATTAAATATAAGCAACAAATTGGAAGAATAGAATGACTGTAGGCAGCAATGTAAATCCAAATTTTCCGATACCAGGTATAGATCAAAGTTCTAGGGGGTTTCGTGATAATTTTGCAACTATCAAACAAGAGATAGAAAATCTGCAAAGTAAAAATATCCAGGTTGCTGGGTCTCTGATAAGTGAACCTGTGCAGATTGGTAATGGAACCGGTGATATCATAATTCCTGTTGATGTTACATTGGCAAATATTCAAGCAGCAGGAGCAAACCTCTCTGTTCAATACAATTTCAATGGAGTTATTTCTGGAAGCCAAATCTATTATACCAATGGAACAGTAGGCATAGGTTCAACATCACCAAAACAAACACTGGATATTGTAGGAAATATAAGCGTGGTTTCTCCCAGTGAAAATACCTTGATAAAACTAGGAAGTGCATTTTCAATCAACTCAGCCTCCAATACCACGCAATTTAAAAGTTACGGAGCAAATGTAATTGTAATAGATAATATCAATCAAACAGTTGGTATTGGAACAATTGCCACCAGTCAATTTGAAATACTCAGTAACACAAATGATGTTGCTCGCATTAAATCATTGCAAAATAATCAAGATAACACAATTAGAATTACAACAGATGTAAACAACAGCACACTTGGTATAGCATTCGAGCAAACTGCCAGCAATCGTGTTGGTGGGCTGAGAATGGACCAAAATGGCCTGGTAAGCATTCATGCTGGCGAAAATATGTTTGCCAATTTATCAAATAGTTCGCGTGTAATTAATATATTGCCAAATCACAATGTAGGTATTGGTTCAGTTTCTCCTCAACATACTCTAGATGTTGCAGGAAATGTTGCTGTGAGTGGTCATCTCACCGTTGGTGCAGTTCCAACAATCACAGGTTCTATATCATCTGGAGCAGCAGTTTCTAACATGTTAAATGCCTTGGCATCCATGGGGTTAATTATAAATAATACTACACCGTAAGGAAGATAAATGACTGATATTCCACAGATATTTGGGCAAGAATTACCACCAGCAAATATACAAACAAATTTAGTGACTGTTGCATTCGGTGACAGTGCTCAGATTAATATTTTCGTTGCAAATCAAAGTATAAATTTTGATTATTTTAGTATTTGTGTGTTGCCATTTGACCAGAGTATCCAACCTGCCAACTATATTGCCTATAATTCTCCAATAGTCAGTGGCGGAATTGTGAGTTTTGCACAGATTTTTCTGGGCAGTGGAGATAGAGTTTTAGTTCAAACGCAAAATGGAACCTGTAGCTTTACAGCCACGGGTATACTTTATACACCTTAAGTGGAAGTGAAAAATGACTGCAACACCTAAAATACTTGGTCAGGCAAAACCCCCAGCACTTGCATCTGTGACTTTGTTCACAGTGCCTGCTGATTCTACAGCTGAATTTTCAATTTTTATAAACAATCAAGGTGTTGTCTATGATGGTTATACCATTTCTCTGGTTCCTGCAGGACAGCCAGTTTCCACATCAACACAACTTGCTTACAATACCCAATTAGGTGGTGAATCTAGCACGGCTTTTAGCGGTCTTTACTTGAACACTGGAGACAGCGTTATTGTCAGTAGTAGTTTGGGTGCATGCTCGTTTCTGGCCACTGGAATTTTGTTTTCTTAGTACAATCCTGGATTTTTGTTACAGAATCCTGCTGGTTTTTGGCTCTGCAACTTATAAATTTTTGCCAGTTTTTGCCGCATTTTCGCAGTACAACATGCCCTTTCTCTAAATATGTTTGCATGGGACAGATAATAAAGTTTCCAAGAGCAAAACGAAAACAAGGCAAAAAAATTGATGAATTTTTTGTCCAAAAACTACCTGACTATCAGCAACACTGTGATTTAGGTGATATCAATTTTACCTGTGCTACCTGTGGCAATCTCACTCATTTTAGTTTTCGTGGTATTATTTTTCGTGAACTGAATTTTTATTGCAGTAGTTGTGGGGTTGGTTATAAACTTAATAATCCACTTTTTGGATCAGGAAGTAAAAGCAAAGCAACATGACAAATTTTGGAATAGACCATCCATTTTCTCAACCACTAGATGAATTGACACCTGATGAACTTGATAAAAAATTCAACGATATCATGGCAAGATTCAACACTGCTCGCCGAATGCAAATGGACCCAAATATATTACATCAACTTGATTTGTTACTGGCAAGTATAGAACTTGAAAAAGAAAAACGTTCATCACTTGACGATGGCAAAAATGGTGTCATAATAGATACAGACCCTATAGATATTCCAAAATTCCGAGGTATGTAATGTATAATTTAGAAACTATTCTACGCCACCGATTTCGTTTTTATCGGATATTGGATGACAGGTTGGTAGGCAGTGATTGCGAAATTGAATGTGATATTAACATACTGAAATTTGATAGCATGGAGGAAATTCATCTACGGTTCAGTGCTATAAAACTCTGGCTTGATGATTTTATCGATGGTAGTTTGGCATTTCACAAAGACAGTCACCTAGACACTGGTTGGATTGATTTGTTGGGAAATACTCCGGTGATGTGTCCAGAAGAACCACTGGACCATATTATTGCCAGCCTACTTCATACCAAGTTCAACGCCATTGGCGGTGATGTTGTGCAAATTGCCAGAACTCATTTTCTTTGTGATACCAGCCGAGGATTTAGCAATGCTATCAGTGGCACAGTTTGCGAATGGCTACCAGAAATGCCAGATTGGATGGGTGAAAGAGCCATGCATAAACAGCCTTGGTGGCATCGTCCTGATGTAAGTACAATAGATCTTGTCAAAACCAGTGATATGGTAGATGAGCAGGTGATTGATTTTGGTGGTTCATTGGTGGATATAATTCGTGCTGAACAGGAACCAAACTCACGCGATTCTGAAACAGAACGCAAGCCAGCAGAAATTATCAAACCAGTATTTCGTCCAAGAATTGTCACCAGTGAAGATGATGGAACTTGAAAACAGAACAGTGCTCACAGATGGCACAGTTATTTGCCATCAAAATGCACTGATAGAGTTGTTATATCGTGGCGAGGATATCGCAGGATTATACTGTGATAGCAGAGAAGATGAACAGGAATGGATTGTTGCATCTAAAACATGTGATACAACCATCGCTGGGCCTGTATATAACACCGAACCATTGTTTGAAAATATAAACTGGAAAGACAACTGGCTAACTCCAGAACCATTTGCCAGTATTGATGTTTTATCATGGTGCTTGGAAAAATGTTCCACACATCAAGAAAGCAGCAGGGTTTGTGAAGAAATAACAGAAATGCAGCAGAGAAATATGCTGCCACTGTTACGGCATTTAATTTATTGTGTTAATGTCTGGAGAAGTGCTGGCATAGTCTGGGGAGTGGGACGAGGCAGCAGTGTTTGCTCATTTGTGCTGTTTTTAATAGGAATCAACAGAATCAATCCTTTAGAATATGATTTAGATTTGCAAGAATGGCTAAAATCCCGGTAAATACGAATATATAAGGAGATTATTATGGCTAGAACATATACAACTATGCGTGGCAGACCAATTGACATGGCTTCTTTGGCTGCAGCCAATTCTGAAAAAATAGCAGTTGGCAATGCCAAAATGAATGCACGAGGAGACATACTGGGACCAAATGGTATAGTTCTTCGCACACAAGAACAAATTGAGCAAGAGTGGCACCTAAACCAACAAAAACAGCGAGAGGTTTTAAATTCTGTCAGTTCAAATATTAAAGCACCGTTGTTTCCAGATCGTCCAGGTGCATTGGCACAAGACCAAAATTTTGAACCAAACATGACTGCAACTGCTGCAAATGCCAGTGATCACTTGTCAAATTCACAGGAATCAGCAGCAAACGCTGAACAAGTCAAAAAAATCGTTCAACAACGCAGAAAAATTATTGAATCTGACACATAATAGGAAATAGTAAATGGAAGATTTTGACTATGCACTGGGTGATGGACAAACAGTTTGTCCATTACCTGATGGTATCCTTGTGACAAACATGGAACATGGCGAGAGAAAAACTGCTGCTGGGATAATCATACCAGATGACAATGGCAAAGAACGCGGTGTTAGACCTAGAATTGGCACTGTGTGGGCTGTGGGCAAGGATGTGTGTGATATCACAGTTGGTGAAAAAGTTTTGGTTGCCCACGGTCGTTGGACTCGTGGTGTGAAAGTTCGCGAAACAGATGGAACCACCACTGTGGTAAGAAAGGTAGATCCCAAAGACATTCTGTTGGTGTTCAACGATTGACTTTACCTAGACTGTGTTTCATAATAAAGCACAACAAGAAGGTTTATCTATGACAATTGAAAATAGTCTCTGGACAGAGCGATATCGTCCAAAAACTCTTGCTGATTATGTCTGGGTCGATGATGCCCAGCGTCATCAGGTGGAAACTTGGGTTCGAGATGGTGATGTTCCACATTTAATTTTAAGCGGCGGTCCTGGTTGTGGTAAAAGCACCATGGCTATGATGCTGATGAATGAATTGGGCGTCAGTTCCAGCGATGTAAAGTTTATCAATGCCAGCCATCATCGCGGTATTGATGTTATCAGAGGCTTGACAAGTTTTGCTGAAACCATGCCCATGGGCAAGTTTCGTTATGTCATTTTAGACGAAGCAGACCAAATTACACCGGATGGGCAAGCTGCACTGAAAAGTATGATTGAAGAATACAGCCAGATTTGTCGCTGGATTCTTACTACAAATAATCCTCACAAGATTATTTCACCACTGCATTCACGAATGCAGGGATTTCATATCACAGCACTTGACCGTGAACAGTATGTGACCCGTGTGGCCAGCATTTTGATACAAGAAGGCGTTGATGTTACTGAAGAAAATCTTGAAATTCTTGATGAATATGTCAGTGTGGCGTTTCCTGATCTTCGCAAATGTATCAACATGCTGCAGCAGAACTGCCAAGGAGGTGTGCTTCGCAGACCAAATGGTACCGGCAGTTCTGGGTTTGGTGAATACATGGTTGAAGCAGTGGGTTTATTCAAGCGTGGTAAAATTCACGAAGGACGAAAGATTCTCTGTGCCAATGCCAGTGATGGAGACTGGGAAGAAATCTATCGTATTCTATACCGAAATATAGATTGGTGGGGTAACACAGAAGACAAACAAAATCGTGCTATTGTAATTATTGCCAATAGACTGCGAGATCATGCTATTTGTGCTGATAGTGAAATGAACATGGCAGCCTGTTTGATTGAACTAAGTATGATTGCTGAATAATCAACTGCTGGCTGCACAGCAAGGTTGATACCAAGGTGGAGGCAAATTTTGACTTGGTGGATTAATTATATTTGTAATCTGCTGATCTAAATTTGCTTGCAGAGTCGCCACTTGGTCTGGTCCCATTGCATCCACCACCCAACCTTGAACCTGTTCTTCAGTGAGTTGATCGTATGGTGTAAAGGATGATCCGGCTTCATAAACAACTGGTTGCGTGCCATATACCTGTGCTGTAACAGGTGGTGTTGAATCGTCTGAACCAGTTAAAATCCAATGCACAGTGAAAACTACATTTGTTTCGCTGGCGTATTGTGGATAAACTTCCAGTTGTGGAAAGTTCCAAGTATATGTATTGGCCATCTCTATCTCCCTGCAATATATTTATTATTCTTACGCAAGGAAAAACTGAGGTTTTGGAGAATTTTGCCGGTTTATTGAATAATTGCTGTACTGGTTTCTCTGTCCAAAGTCATTGTGCCATAACAACAGAAATTCCAGTCATCATTGCCACGACCGTCACCTGATATTTCATCATGCACTGGTACCAGGATTTTTACATGTTTCACCAAAAACTCTTTATTGTTTTCAAAGACTCGCCACACATGGTCTGTAGTTCCGCGACCAGGCTGCCCTCTAGATTTATTAAAACGTATCAGATACTTGTTGAGATCGGTTGTCATTGTATGATATTACACTATGATAATAAAAAGGTCAATTTATGGAATACTATATTTGCTTTCTAGAGTAGTCACTCTTAATTTAAGATCGTCTATAGTGGCTTGTTGTTCCTTGACTGCTTCTATCAATAGAGGTATAAGACGTTCATATTGAATGGTAATATAATTTTTGCCAGATTTACTGGTGCCATTATCACCTATGTCAAACGGCGCCCGTTTTACTACCTGAGGCAGAATTTGTTCTACTTCTTGAGCAATAAGACCGACTTTTTCAACAGTTATATCTTCACCTGCTAGATCG